>OEIU01000239.1_pt1 | contig 55186 bp, 47 predicted proteins | sample 1539221 | NCBI WGS metagenome assembly OEIU01 (sample SAMN03792071, study PRJEB22550) | activated sludge metagenome | feature: wastewater treatment plant; material: activated sludge; isolation source: Wastewater treatment plant of a petroleum refinery complex | place: Argentina: Zarate | collected... | reverse complement strand
TACGAGATAAGGCCACGTGACTGGAGTTCAGACGTGTGCTCTTCCGATCTATATTGGCCAGATACAACGCTTCCTCGACCGCCGTGTTGCCGCCGCCGATCACGGCGACCTGCTGGTCTCGGAAGAAAAAGCCGTCACAGGTGGCGCAGGCGGAAACGCCCTGGCCCTTGAACTTTTCTTCGGACGCGATGCCGAGGTATTTCGCCGTCGCGCCGGTGGCGATGATGAGCGCATCGGCCGTGTATTCGCCGTTGTCGCCGACGAGGCGAAACGGGCGTCGCGACAAATCTGCCGTGTGGATGTGGTCGAAAACCATATCCGTAGCGAAGCGCTCTGCGTGCTTCTGCATGCGTTCCATCAAGCCAGGGCCTTGCAAGCCTTCGACATCGCCCGGCCAGTTGTCGACGTCGGTGGTCGTCATCAACTGGCCGCCTTGCTGCAGGCCGGTGATCAGGGTGGGCTTGAGGTTGGCGCGTGCCGCGTAAACGGCGGCGGTGTAACCGGCCGGACCCGAACCGAGGATGATCAGGCGCGAATGTTTGGGGGTGCTCATGTGTATAATTTCGGGAATTGCCGGAGCGCAACGGGAACCCGAAGCATGGGGTGCCTTGCGATCCGAATCAAGCCCGAGAATTCATCCAGACTCCGGAGTCATCCATGCGCATCGGTGTTCCTTCCGAAACCAAGACCCTTGAAGGTCGCGTCGCCCTCGTTCCCGCCGCCTGTGCCGATCTCGTCCGTCACGGCCATGAAGTGTTCGTGCAGGAAGGCGCCGGCGCGAAGAGCGGCTTTTCCGACGACGAATACCGTCGCGTCGGGGTCAAGATCGCCGCGACCGCGAAAAAGCTCTACGACTCGGGCGAGCTCATCGTCAAGGTCAAGGAACCGATCGCCGGTGACCTCAAGTTGCTGCGCAAGGATCACCTGCTGTTCTGCTATTTGCACCTGGCACCGGATCCCAAGCTCACCAAGGCCTTGCTCAATATCGGCCTGACCGGCATCGCGTTCGAGTCCGTGCAAGAAGCCGACGGCTCGCTTCCGCTGCTGGCGCCGATGTCCATCATTGCCGGCCGTATCGCCACCCAGATCGGTACGCACCTGCTGCATCAGCCGGCTGGCGGCAAGGGCAAGCTGCTCGGCGGCTTGCCCTCGACCGAGCGCGGCAAGGTCATCGTGTTCGGCGCCGGCGCGGCCGGTCGCAACTCGGCCGAACTCGCCGCTGCCGCGGGTGCCAACGTGATCGTGTTCGAAAAACGCCCTGACCGCCTGCGCGAAATGATGAACATCGCTCCGAACATCACTGCACTGTATCCGTACGAGGAAACCGTTGCGCGCGAACTCATGACCGCCGACCTCGTCATCGGCGCGGTGCTGATCCCCAGTGCCAAGGCCCCGCACGTGGTCACGCGCAAGATGGTCAAGTCGATGGAGCCGGGCTCGGTCCTCGTGGATATTTCGATCGACCAGGGCGGCTGCTTCGAGACCTCCCGGCCGACCACGTATGCCGATCCGACCTATGTCGTGGATGGCGTCACCCATTTCTGCGTCACGAATATGCCGGGCGCGGTGCCGCAGACCTCGTCGCAGGCGATCTGCGCGGCGATCCTGCCCTATGTGAACCGCCTTGCCTCGGACAAGAGCTGGAAGAAGTTCGCGCCACTGGCCAGCGGTATCAATGTCGAGAACGGCAAGCTCGTTCATCCTGCGTTGAAAGGCATGAAATTGTCTTGAAAACAATTATTTGCTTAGTGAAATTAAAGTAGATTCACGCGGTGGCGCGCGATTCGAAGATCAAATCCGGCACCGATCCGGCCGAGGCGATGCAACGGCGATTGCGCGAGGCGGCGTTCCTGCTGCTCGCGCCGATCGCCGTCTACCTGTTGCTGTGCCTGCTGACGTATAGCGCGAACGATCCGGGTTGGAACCACGCCGCCGCGCAGACACATGAGGTCAGCAACCTCGGCGGCGCTGTCGGCGCATGGATCGCCGACATCGCATTTTCCTTGTTCGGTCACCTCGCCTATGCATTTCCGCTACTCCTGCTGACGGTCGGCCTGGCCTTGTTTCGCACGGATGGCGACCAGAAGTCCCCGCTGGAGCCCACGTTCCGCTTGATCGGTGGCGTCGCGTTTTTCATTGGTGGCACTGGCTTGGCCCATCTGGAGTTCACCGGCTCTGGCTTGCCGGTTGGCGCTGGCGGTGTGCTTGGACAGATCGTCGGCGATTTGCTGCGCCGTGGCTTCGGCCAGCTCGGGGCGAGCCTGTTCCTGCTCGCGATTTTCCTGGTCGCACTGACCCTGGCCACCGGACTGTCGTGGTTCAAGGTAATGGACGCCATCGGCCGCGGCGTGATTGCCGCATTCGGATGGCTCGGCGTGGGCGCGCGCAAGGCCGCCGATATACGCGTCGCGCGCGCTGCGCGCAGCGAGCGTGAGGAAACGCGCAAGATCGAAACGGTCAAGCAGTCGCGGCGTGAGCCGATCAAGATCGAGCCGACGCTGGCCCCCATCGAGAAGAGCAAGCGCGCCGAGGCCGAGCAGCAGATTCCCCTGTTCTCCGGCATCGCTGATTCTGATTTGCCGCCATTGTCCCTGCTCGACGAGCCGCAGCAGCAGGTGAAAGGTTATTCCGAGGAAACCCTCGAGGCCCTGTCGCGCCAGGTCGAGCTCAAGCTCAAGGATTTTCGCATTGACGCGCACGTCGTTGGCGTGTTTCCGGGACCCGTGATCACGCGCTTCGAACTGCAGCCGGCGGCCGGCATCAAGGGCTCGCAGATCAGCAACCTCGACAAGGACATTGCACGTGGCCTGTCGGTGATCAGCGTGCGCGTGGTCGACGTGATCCCTGGCAAGTCGGTGATCGGTCTGGAAATCCCGAACGTCAATCGCGAGATCGTGTACCTGTCGGAAATCCTGCGCTCGGAAAGATACGACGCCGTGAAATCGCCGCTCGCGCTCGCGCTCGGCAAGGATATCGGCGGTCGACCGATGGTCGTGGACCTGGCCAAGATGCCGCATCTGCTCGTCGCTGGCACGACCGGATCTGGCAAGTCCGTTGCACTGAACGCGATGGTGCTGAGCCTGTTGTACAAGGCCACGGCACGCGACGTGCGCATGATCATGATCGACCCGAAGATGCTGGAGCTTTCGGTTTACGAAGGCATTCCGCACCTGTTGGCACCTGTCGTCACCGATATGAAGGAAGCCGCCAACGCGTTGCGCTGGTGCGTGGCCGAGATGGAGCGCCGCTACAAGCTGATGGCCGCGGTCGGCGTTCGCAACCTCGCTGGCTTCAACAAGAAAGTGAAAGACGCCATCGACAGCGGCAAGCCGTTGTCCGATCCGCTGTTCAAGGCGCCGGAAAACACGACGCAGCCCATCGTCGTGCCGACGCTGGAACCGTTGCCTTACGTCGTAGTCATCATCGACGAATTCGCCGACATGATGATGATCGTCGGCAAGAAGGTCGAGGAACTGATTGCGCGCCTCGCGCAAAAGGCGCGCGCCGCGGGCGTGCACCTGATCCTGGCGACCCAGCGACCGTCGGTGGACGTCATCACCGGATTGATCAAGGCGAACATTCCCACGCGCATCGCGTTCCAGGTGTCGAGCAAGATCGACTCACGCACGATCCTGGATCAGTCCGGCGCGGAAACGCTGCTCGGCCATGGCGACATGTTGTATCTGCCGCCAGGCACCGCGACACCCGAGCGCGTGCATGGCGCCTTCGTCGGCGACGACGAGGTGCACAAGGTTGTGGCGCACCTGCGCAACCAGGGCAAGCCCGATTACATCGAAAACGTCTTCGCCGACGTGCAGTCGCTCGGCGACGGTCGCGTCGTCGGCGAATCCGGCCTGCCGGAGGATGCCGAGGAGGGCGAAGGCGACTACGACGAGCTGTACGACAAGGCCGTCGCTATCGTCACCGAAAGCCGCCGCGCCTCGATTTCCGGCGTGCAGCGGCGCCTGAAGATCGGCTACAACCGCGCCGCGCGCCTGATCGAGCGCATGGAAGCCGACGGCATCGTCAGTCCGCCCGAGCACAACGGCAACCGCGAGGTGCTGGCGCCGCCACCGCCCGAGCTTTGAATTGCCGGGCGCACTCGATATCCGTGATTCAGATTCGGTATCGGATAATCCACGTGAAAATTTCCGGAACCCTCATGCGTTCGACGATCCTGCTTTGCCTTGCCCTCGTTTCGTTCGCCGCCAATGCCGCGGACTCCGCGCGCGCGCGCCTGGATGCCTTTGCCAAAGGCATTTCCTCGATTTCGGCCGACTTCGCGCAGCAGGTGTACGATCCCAACGGCGCCGCCGGCAAGGGCAGTTCCGGCACGCTCGCGTTGAAGGCGCCGCGCCAGTTTCGCTGGAATGTAGCCAAGCCCTACCAGCAGTTGATCGTTGCCGATGGCGAGAAGGTATGGGTCTACGATCCGGACCTGGAGCAGGTCACCGTGCGCGCACAGGGCACCGAAGAAGCACACAGTCCGCTCACGGTGTTGACGGATCTGTCGCAGCTCGACCGCGATTTTTCCACGAACGAGCAGGGCACCCGCGACGGCCTGACGTGGCTGCGCCTGAAATCGAAGGACAAGGAACCCCAGTTCGCCTGGTGCGACCTCGGCTTCGATGCGAGCGGACTTGCGCGCATGGATTTCGAGGACTCCCTCGGCAACCGCACGACGATCACGTTCGCGCATTGGCAGCGCAATCCGAAGCTGCCGGATGGCACGTTCCGTTTCGTGCCGCCGAAAGGCGTGGATGTCATCGGCGACGCAACCCCCGCCGCGCAGGCGTTCCCGGTCAAGTGATCAACAAACTTCCGCGCTGGGTGATCGCTGGCGGGGCCGTACTCGCCTTCGTTGCCGGCATGATCAACGCGATTGGATATCTCGGATTCCGCCACCAGGCCGTGACCCACATGACCGGAACCACTTCACTGCTCGGCATTGCCGCCGGTCAGGATAACGTCCGCGATATGCTGCATTTCGGCGGCTTGATGCTGTCGTTCGTGCTGGGTTGCGCGGCCAGCGGCCTCATAATCGGCGACAGCACCTTGCGTCTGGGAAGGCGTTACGGCGTGGCGCTGGCGATCGAATCGGCCTTGCTCTTCGCCGCCGTGCCGCTCCTGCACCTGCAAAGCGATTACGGACTATGGCTGGCCGCCGCCGCCTGCGGCCTGCAGAACGCGATGGCCGGCACGTTCAGCGGCGCGGTGGTGCGTACCAGCCACATGTCGGGCATTGTTACCGATCTTGGCACGCTTCTGGGGCAACGGATGCGCGGGGTCGCCGTGGATGCGCGCCGCATTCGTCTGTATCTCGTGTTGTTCGCGGGGTTCCTCGGCGGCGGCGCCGCGGCGGCGTTCGCGTATTCACCCTGGCAGGAAAATGCGTTGCTGCTGCCGGCTACGTTGACGGGCGCCGTCGGCGTGGCTTACGTGATCTATCGGCACCGGCATGTGCGCAAGGCGCATCGCGTATGATTCGGCCATGCCGCGCCGCAAGCTCGAAACCACATTCGCATTGCTCCCGGAAGGGGAAGCGCTGAAGCCGCTCGCCGAGCGCATGCGTCCGCGCGCGCTCGACGAAATCGTCGGACAGACGCGCCTGCTCGGTTCCGGCACTGCCTTGCGTCGCTCGATCGAGGCCGGGCACGTGCATTCGATGGTGCTGTGGGGGCCGCCGGGCTGCGGCAAGACCACGCTCGCGCTGCTGCTGGCGAAGTATGCGCATGCGGAATTTAGGGCGATCTCGGCGGTGTTGTCCGGCATTGCCGAGGTGCGCGCGGCGCTGGCGGAAGCCGAAGTACGTTTTGCACAAGGCCAGCGCAGCGTGCTCTTCGTCGACGAGGTGCATCGCTTCAACAAGGCGCAGCAGGACGCGTTCCTGCCGCATATCGAACGCGGCATCATCCTGTTCGTCGGCGCGACCACGGAGAATCCTTCCTTCGAATTGAATTCGGCGCTGCTGTCGCGCTGCCGCGTGCACGTGATGGATGCGGTTTCCGTCGACGCCATCGTCGACGCCTTGCAACGTGCCTTGCAAGACAGCGAACGCGGGCTCGGCAATATCGGCCTGGATGTCGGCTACGACGCATTGAACCTGATTGCGCAAGCCGCCGATGGCGACGTGCGCCGCGCGCTGACCCTGCTCGAAATCGCCGCCGATGTGGCACATGATGGTGTGATTGACGAGACGACGTTGTCGCAAGTCCTTGCCGACCGCACACGCCGTTTCGACAAGGGCGGTGAGCAGTTCTACGACCAGATCTCTGCGCTGCACAAGTCGGTACGTTCATCCGATCCCGATGCCGCGCTGTACTGGTGCACGCGCATGCTCGACGGCGGCGTCGACCCGGCGTATCTGGCGCGCCGACTCGTGCGCATGGCGATCGAAGACATTGGGCTTGCGGATCCGCGTGCATTGACACTGGCGTTGGAAGCCTGGGACACGTTCGATCGGCTCGGTTCCCCCGAAGGCGATCTCGCGCTGGCCGAATGCGCGATATATCTCGCAATCGCGGCGAAAAGCAACGCCGCCTATGTCGCGTTCGGCGAAGTGAAGGGATTGATCGCGCAAACCGGAACGCTCGAGGTGCCCATGCACCTGCGCAATGCGCCGACCAAACTGATGAAGGGACTCGGCTACGGCAAGGGCTACCAATACGACCCCGACGTCGAGGGCGGCATCGCGTTCGATCAGCAATGTTTGCCGGATGCTCTGGTCGAACGCGAGTTTTACCAGCCGACGGATCGCGGGCTTGAAGCAAAAATTGCGGAGAAATTGAAAAGTGTGCGCAGCGCACGAACGAAGGCACGCAGAAAGGTCGCCAAATGATCGCCGCCATCCGCAAACTCCCGCGCACGGTCTGGCTGCTTGGCATCATCAGCCTGACCAACGATGCAGCCAGCGACATGATCTATCCGCTCGTGCCGCTGTACCTGGCCAGCGTGCTGATGGCCGGGCCGAAGGCGCTCGGCATCATCGAAGGCATCGCCGAGGCGGTCAGCAGCCTGCTCAAACTTTTCGCCGGCGTGCTCGCCGACCGCACACGTCACGTCAAATACTGGGTGTGGGCGGGATACGGCATCGCCGGATTTGCGCGGCCGTTGCTTGGCATCACCACGAGCTGGCTTGGCGTGCTGGTGTGCCGATTTGCGGATCGCATCGGCAAGGGCCTGCGCTCGGCGCCGCGTGATGCGATGCTGGCGCAAAGTGTCGACGCGTCGCAACGCGGCCTGGCGTTCGGATTCCATCGCGCCATGGACAACTTCGGCGCGGTGATCGGACCGCTCGTCGCGGCGGCGATGCTGGCGGCCGGCATGTCGCTGCGGCATGTGTTCCTGTGGGCCATCGTGCCGGGCGTCGTGGTGATCGTGCTGGCCTTGTTCCTCAAGGATGTGCCGCGCGAGCCGGCGCAAAAACCGGTTGCCTTCACGTGGACGCTGCGCGAATTTCCGCCCGCATTCCGTCGTTACCTCATCGTGCTTGCGCTGTTCACGCTGGGCAACTCCTCGAACATGTTCCTGCTCCTGCGCGCGCGCGATCTCGGCCTGCCGCAAGCGCAGGTGCCGTTCCTGTGGGCGGTGCCGTCATTGGTTGCGGCGTTGCTGTCCACGCCACTGTCGTCGCTGTCGGACCGGCTTGGCCGCACGCGCCTGATCGTTTCCGGCTGGATCGTCTATGCCATTTTCTATCTGATCCTGGGCATGCAGACCGACAACACCTGGGCGTTGTGGCCGATGTTTGCCGGTTACGGCATATTTCTCGCCGCGACCGAAGGCGCGGAAAAAGCATTGGTCGCCGATCTCGTGCCGCGCGAATCTTCGGGCACCGCGTTCGGCTGGTACAACCTCGTGGTCGGATTGTTTTTGTTGCCGGCATCGGTCGTGTTTGGCTGGCTGTGGCAACTCGAATCGCCGCTGTTCGCTTTTGGATTCGGCTCCGGCTGTGCGCTGGTAGCCGCGCTGTTGCTGAAGTTCTGGGTGGGGCCGGCACGCGCCACGGCGCAGTAATCCGCGGGCCTGCGATATAATCGCACTTCTTTTTTCGTGGGTTCAGATCATGCTTGATCCGACACTCCTTCGCGGACAACTCGATGCTGTCGCCGAGCGGCTGGCCGCGCGCGGCTACGTCTTGCCAAAGGCGCAGATCGAAGCGCTGGAGTCGCGGCGCAAGGCGGCGCAGACGCAGACCCAGGAATTGCAGAACCTGCGCAACACGCGTTCCAAGGCGATCGGCATGGCCAAGGGCAAGGGCGAGGATACGTCCGCGCTCATGGCCGAAGTCGCCGGCATCGGCGATCAGCTCAAGGCCAACGAACAAGCACTCTCCGATATCCAGGCGGAACTTTCCGCGATCACGCACGGCATCCCGAATCTGGCCGATGCGTCGGTTCCGCAGGGCAAGGACGAGAGCGAGAACAAGGAGATCCACAAGTGGGGATCACCGCGCCAGTTCGATTTCGCCGTGAAGGATCACGTCGAGTTGGGCGCGCGGCATGGCTGGCTAGATGGCGAAGTCGCGGCAAAATTGTCCGGCGCGCGCTTCACCGTGTTGCGCGGCGAGCTCGCGCATCTGCATCGCGCTCTCTCGCAGTTCATGCTTGACCTGCATACGCGCGAACATGGGCATCTGGAATGCAACGTGCCGGTGATCGTCAATGCGGAGAGTCTGTTCGGAACCAGCCAGTTGCCGAAGTTCGAGGAAGACATGTTCGCCACGCAACTCGGCGAACACAAACGCTATCTGATCTCGACCTCGGAAATTTCGCTGACGAATCTCGTGCGCGACGAAATCGTCGATCCGGAAAAGCTGCCAATCCGCCTGACCGCGCATTCGCTGTGTTTTCGTGCCGAAGCCGGTGCCGCCGGTCGCGACACGCGCGGCATGATCCGCCAGCACCAGTTCGAGAAGGTCGAACTGGTGACGATTTCCAAACCAGCAGAGAGCTACGCCGAGCACGAGCGCATGACGCGCTGCGCGGAAGCCGTGCTGGAAAAACTCGAACTGCCGTATCGCCGAGTGCTGCTGTGCACCGGCGACATGGGCTTTGCCGCCGCCAAGACCTATGACCTGGAAGTCTGGCTGCCGTCGCAGAATACGTATCGCGAGATTTCCTCGTGCTCGAACTGCACGGACTTCCAGGCGCGGCGCATGCAGGCGCGCTGGCGCAACCCGGAAACTGGCAAGCCCGAGCTCGTGCATACGCTCAACGGCTCCGGCGTCGCCGTCGGCCGCGCCCTCATCGCCGTGATGGAAAATTACCAGAACGCGGACGGGTCGATTACGGTGCCTTCCGTGCTGCGTGGCTATATGGGCGGGGCAGAGCGCATCGTGTGATGGCGGAGAGGGTGGGATTCGAACCCACGGTGGTATCGCTACCACGCCGGTTTTCAAGACCGGTGCCTTAAACCGCTCGGCCACCTCTCCTTTTGTGGCCGCGAAGGATCCTCGAAACGCGCCGGAAAATCGTGAGTTCGACAGTTTCGCTTGGAGCGAATCAGGACAGCGGAACTGGCCCGAGCGCAGCGAGGGTGAGTCTCAGGGACGAGACGAGCAATCCCACCCTCTCCGCCACCGCTTGCCTCGACGTCCGCATCGCGCTAGCTTGTCCGCGGGGAATATGGGGGAGGGTGATGATCCGCATCGTGCTGGTGGACGATCACGCGCTCGTGCGCACCGGGTTGCGCATGATCCTGGAAAAGCAGCCGGACATGGAAATCGCCGGTGAGGCGGAGGACGGCGAGCGTGGACTCGCGCTGATCAGGCAAACCAAACCTGATGTCGCGCTGGTCGATGTGCACATGCCCGGCGTGTCCGGCATCGAGGTGACCGAACGCGTGCGCCGTTTGAAACTCGCCACGCGCATCGTCATCCTGACCATCGTGGACGAAGCGCCGTTTCCGAAGCGCCTGCTCGATGCGGGCGCGTGCGGCTACCTGACCAAGAGTTGTCCCGCCGACGAGCTGGTCAAGGCGGTACGCAAGGTTGCCGATGGCCAGCGCTATCTCGGCGGCGACATCGCGCAACAACTCGCACTGGCGACGATGGAGGGGGACGCGTCTCCCTTCGAGGATCTGTCGGCGCGCGAACTCGAAGTCGCGATGATGCTGGCACAGGGCAGGGCCGCAAAACTCATCGCCACGCATCTGCACCTGAGCGAAAAAACGATCGCGACCTACAAGGCGCGGCTGTTCGAGAAGCTTGGCATCGACAACGTCGTGGCGCTGGCGCATCTGGCCAGCGCGCACGGCATCCTGCAAAAGGCCTGAGCCCGCGTTCCGGCAGTCTCGCGACTGCCGGTTCCGGATGGATTACTGCTGCGGTTCTTCCGGTGGCTTTGGCGCGGACGGCGCAGCCTGTGGCGCTGGTGCCGGCTTTGGCGTCAGCACGATCGGCGGTGGAGTGAAGCGTGGCGGAATCGGCAACGGCAACCCCGGCATCAGTACCGGCTGTTGCGGTAGTGGACGCGGCGCTGCGGGTGCCACGGGCGCCACCGGAGCGGGTGCGGCCGGTTTTGGCGCCTCGGGTTTTGCAACCACGGGCGCAACAGCGGCCGGCGCTATTGCCACTGGTGCGGGCGGTATTGCAGGCGCAATCGGTGGGGCGGCGGGAGCCGGAACTGGCGGACGCGGCGGCGCGACGGGTGCAGGGCTTGCCGGTGCTACCGATGGACTGACCGGCGGCCGCGCAGCTTCAGGTTGTGGTGCTGGTGTCGCATGAGCCGGCGGATACGTCGGTGTCGCTGGCATTGCCGGAGTCGGTACAACGGGCCGTGGCACGGCGATTGGGGCCGGTGTCGGGTTTGAAGCAACCGGAACTGGCGCAGGTGGGGTCGACACGCGCGGCGGTGCCGGAGGAATCGGCGCACTCGGCGCGACCGGCGCAGGATGAACCGGAGCGGCCGGTGGCACAGGCGGCAGCAGGGGCTTTTGCTCCGGAATGCCTGCTATTTGCACCATCGGTGCTGGTGTGCTCAGCGCTGCCGGCATCGGCGAGGGAACTGCAACTGGCGCTTTTGGTGCTTGCGCTGCGAGTCGCGCAGGCTCGCTCACCGGCTGCGCCACGGGTGCGCTTGCAGGCGCGTGCGAATGCGATGGTGAAACACCTGGCTTGGCTTCATTCGCTGACACGTTTGTCTCGATGGCATCCTCGTCATCGAAGTCGAACACAACCGGCTCGCCAGCGTGCGTGGATTGGACTTCGATTCCGCTTTCGTTCTTGCGACGACGACGACCGCCACGACGGCCGCGACGGCGCGAGCGGGCTTCGCCCTCAGTTGACGCCGCCGCTTCGTGCGCTGGCGGTGTCGTGGCGACTTGCGCGCTACCGGTTGCTGGTGCGACAACCGGCGTGGGTGCCGCAACTGGCGGCGCCTCACGCTTCGGGCGCTCGGGCGTGGGCTGCGCCGGAGTCTGTGGCTTGCGCGGTTGCGCTTGCTGCGGATTCTGGCGTTGCGGTTCGGCGCGGACACTCTCGTTCTGCGGACGCGGCTCGCGGCGCTGTTGCTGCTTGTTGTCGCCGCTACGTGGCCGGTCACGATCGCGCTGGCCGCGCGAGTCGCCGCGTCGCGCATCGCGATTTTCGTCGCGGCGCTGATGTCCATTGCCGCGCGCGGGCTTGCCACGCGGTGGCGCAGGCACAAGTTCGGAAAGCGTTTTTTCCGGCACCGCGGGCTTGTGGAACCAGCTCATCATGCGCGCGAACAATCCGGGTGCTGAAGGAGCAGGCGCTTTCAGTTCCGGCGCCGGTGCTTCATGCACAGGAGCGGGACTGCTGGGAACGATACCGCTGACCGCGGGTTTTTCCGGCTCCGCGCCCGGTTTGGCGATCTGCGGTGGCGGCACGACCGTCGCCGGGGTCATCCGCTCGTAACTGGGCTTGCCTTCCGTCGGCATTTCGGTCGCGCGGATGCGCTCGATATGGAAATGCGGGGTTTCGAGCTTTTCATCGGCAACGACGATGACTGGCACCTCGTGGCGAGTTTCGATCTCGACAATGCTCTTGCGTTTTTCGTTGAGCAGGAAGTTTGCGACCATCGCCGGCACTTGCACCAGCACCTGGCCGGTCTTTTCCTTCATCGCCTGTTCTTCGACCAGGCGCAGCACGGACAGCGAAAGCGACTCGACGCTGCGCACGCGACCGTGCCCTTCGCAGCGCGGGCACACGCTTTGCGTGGCCTCACCCAGGCTCGGACGCAGGCGCTGGCGCGACATTTCGAGCAGGCCGAAGCGCGAGATCTTGCCGATCTGTACGCGCGCGCGGTCGTGGCGTAGCGCGTCGCGCAACTTGTCTTCGACTTCGCGCTGGTGGCGCGGCGAATCCATGTCGATGAAGTCGATCACGATCAGGCCGCCGGCGTCGCGAATGCGCAACTGGCGTGCGACTTCGACCGCCGCTTCGCAATTCGTGTTGAACGCGGTTTCCTCGATGTCGCCGCCCTTGGTCGCCTTGGCCGAATTGATGTCGATCGCGGTCAACGCCTCGGTCTGGTCGATGACGATGGAACCGCCGGAGGGCAGGCGCACGGTGCGGTCGAACGCATTTTCGATCTGGGTTTCGATCTGGAAACGCGAGAACAGGGGCACGGTGTCGTTGTAAAGCTTGAGCTTGCGCAGGTTCTGCGGCATTACCTGCTGCACGAAATCGCTGGCGTCCTTGAACAGCTCTTCGGAGTCGATCAAGATTTCGCCGATGTCGTTGCGCAGGTAGTCGCGCAGGGCACGGATGATCAGGCGCGATTCCTGATAGATCAGGAACGGCGCGGGGCGCGACTTGCCAGCTTCGTCGATCGCGGCCCACAACTGCAACAAATAATCCAGATCCCATTGCAGTTCGTCAGCTTCGCGGCCCAGGCCCGCGGTGCGGATGATCAAGCCCATCTCGTCCGGCAGTTTGAGCTGGTCGAGGATTTCCTTCAGGTTCGCGCGCTCGTCGCCTTCGATGCGGCGCGAAACGCCGCCGGCGCGCGGGTTGTTAGGCATGAGCACCATGTAGCGGCCGGCCAGCGAGATGAACGTGGTCAGGGCGGCGCCCTTGTTGCCGCGTTCTTCCTTTTCGACCTGGACCAGCAGCTCCTGGCCTTCCTTGAGCAGTTCGCGGATGCCGGCCTTGTTGTGGTCGACGCCGGAAGCGAAGTATTCGCGGGATATTTCCTTCAGCGGCAAAAAGCCGTGGCGGTCGGCGCCATATTCGACGAAACAGGCTTCCAGCGAGGGCTCGACACGCGTAATGCGGCCCTTGTAGATGTTGGATTTCTTCTGCTCTTTCGAGGGGATCTCGAGATCGAGATCGTACAGGGACTGGCCGTCGACAATGGCCACACGCAACTCTTCACGCTGAGTTGCGTTGATCAGCATACGCTTCATTTTTACATCCTCGGCGCTCGACCGTGGAAGGCGTCGCGATTCCGCGCCGTGAGGCGGCGAAGTCGCGCGGGCCGTGGGCGTGGCACGCCACCACGGGAGCGCTTTGTTTCTGCCGGCGCAAACTCTGCGCCTGACGGTTTATAGGTGCCCTTGTGCGTTTCCGGGACCCCGCATCGCCATGAGGGCGGTGGGCAATCCACGATCCAACCCGTTAGGATAACGCGGCGGCCGAGGGCTCCTCCCGGAGTTGGCCCGGACGCCGGCGCAGGCCGGCAGGCGGATGCGCCATTCCGCCGCTTGTCGGCGGTCGGCGCGAAATGCCGGGCGAGTGTAGCACAGTGGAACTTTTTTCAATAGATACGCGAACTTCGATGAATCTCGACACAAAGAACTCAAGTCCCGGCGTGCGTCTGGTGAGCGTGCCGGACGAGCGCGCAGGCCAGCGTATCGACAACTTTTTGACCGGACAGCTCAAGGGCGTGCCCAAAAGTCTGATTTACCGCATCCTGCGCACGGGACAGGTGCGGATAAACGGCAAGCGCGCGAAACCCGACGCTCGCGTGGCTGGCGGAGACGAGGTGCGGATCCCGCCGGTGCGCGTGGCGCAGGCGGGTGAAGACAAGGTCGCGCCGCCGGCCTTGGTAAAACGTGTCGCACAAGCCGTGATTTTCGAAGACCGGGACTTTTTGGTCATCGACAAGCCCGCGGGCATCGCCAGCCACGGCGGCAGCGGAGTTGCGTTTGGCGCGATCGAATTGCTGCGCGCGGCACGACCGGATGAGACGCTGGAATTGGCGCATCGACTCGATCGCGACACCAGCGGAGTGCTCGTACTTGCGCGTCGGCGCGCGGCGCTGACGGCCTTGCAGGAATTGATCCGCGACGGACATATCACCAAACAGTATCTCGCCTTGTTGCACGGGCGTCCTAAGCGCGCGAAATTCGACATCAACGTGCCATTGCGCAAATTCGATCTGCAGGGCGGCGAGCGCATGGTGCGCGTGAGCGACGACGGCAAACCGGCGCTGACCGCGTTCAAGATCATCGGTAACTATGCCGATGCCAGTCTCGCCGAAGTGACTTTGCATACAGGACGTACCCACCAGATTCGCGTCCACGCCCAGCATGCTGAACATCCGCTGGCGGGGGACGAAAAATACGGCTTGCGCGATTTCAACAAGGCGATGCGCGAATTCGGATTGCGCCGCCTGTTTTTGCACGCCGCGCGTTTCGAATTCGAGTTGAACGGCAAGACCTACAGCTTTTCTGCGCCGTTGGTGCCGGAGCTGGCGGAGGTGCTGGATCGGCTGCCTACTGGAAAAACCGCGCGCTGACTTCGGCGGAGTACAGCCAATCTTGCGGCAACATCGAGATCAGGATCAGCGCACTGGCCGCATGCGACACGGCGATCGGGAGCAAGGCGCGTTCGCGCAGATACAGCGCGCACCAACATAGTCCGCCGAAGAACGTGGCAAGCATCAGACTGGCGTTTGGCGTGTGCATCAGCGCAAACGTCAGCGCGCCGAGATAGATCGCAACGAACCGTCTTTCGCTCGCACGCCGCCAGCGGCTGGTCACGACCGCGCAGATCAGGTATTGCTGAATCAAGGCCCAGCCGAAATAACGCATCACGTGTCCCGTGCCGATTGCGCGCAGCGGCTCGTCCCAACGATGCGCATACAGGCCAATCACGAGTGCGATCGCGACGACAGCTGCGCCGAGCAACCATGCGCGCGCACTGCCGTTGAAGCGCCAGTCGTGCGGGACGCCGAGTCGAATCGCATAGGCGCAGATCGCGGCCATGAAGCAAATCTGCGCGGCGTCGAGGCGGCCGGTGAAGCTGCCGCTCGCAATGAACGCGATCAATGCGACGCACACCAGCGCGGCTTCAAGCGCCGCGCGGCGCCGCAAATTGCGCGGCGAAAACCGCAGCGCCGCGAGTACAGCCAGCAACCAGGTGGTGAGGGCGATCCAGCCGATGCGGTTCGCCAGTCCCGTTTTTGCCGGCGCAGTTGCGCGAACGCGCGCCTGGGCAAACGTCGTTTTGACTGCATTGGCGGGAATCGCTATCGCGGCTGGAAATTGCACGCGAATTCGTTCGAGCAGGCCGCGTTCGATGTTTGGATTCATGCCGTGCGCCAGCAACAAGATCGGTGTCCTGCGCACATCCGATTTCGCGTCGAGGTCTGCGATCTCCGCGTTCGTCGACTTGGCGTCGACCGTCGCCGCGCCGACTGGCGGCGCATTTAGATTGACAGCGACTGCATCGGGCACGCGTTCGAGAGAGACGTGTTGCAGTCGGAAGCGCGCGCCATTCGGCAATTCGACGCGCAGGCGCAGCATCGCCGCGCTCGCGGGCAATGGGTCGAGTGCAATGGGCTCGACGCTTCGATCCGGATTCAGCCCGACGGAGGCGGAATGTGTCGTGGGTTGGCCGACGTCCTGTGCGGCGACAATCGACAAACGCCCCGGAGCGTCCACCGATGCCGCAATCTGCATTTGTGGAAAACGCCGCAAATCCGGTTTCGTTGGCAGGGGCAAGCCAATCTCGAAAGCGCGACCATCCGATTGCACGGTCAACGTGTCATCGCTGAAAGTAAAACTCCCGGCGTCAAAAACACGGCCTGCGACCACGTCCTCGGAGTCATGAAACGTCCAGCGCCACGGTGTTTCGCCCTGCGCCGACATGGCAAGTTCCGCCGCAGCGATGTTGCACAGATAGTTATCGACACGCCATTGCGCAAGGCGCAACAGGCACGGGACAGTCACAGCGATCAGCGCAATTGCGGCGACGAAGGAGGCTATGTTGCGCCGCATGCGCGGCGATCAGCTTGGAATGAGCGCGTCGGTCTTCGCCGCGCAGATGAAATCGTTGATCGACAGTCCGCCAACATCGTGCGTGGCAAACCGCACGCGGCAGCGGCCCCATCCCAGTTCAAGATCGGGATGGTGGTTTTCCTGTTCGGCGACATATCCCAGCGCATTGACGAAGGCGAGCGCATGCAGGAAATCGGCGAAGCGAAATTGCCGGACGATGCCGGTGTTGCCGGCTTCGAATTCCCAGCCGTCGAGCAGGGCCAGAAGTTCATCGGCATGTGTTCCCGAAAGCAGGTGCGTGTTGCCCTTGAGTGGCTTGCAGTGCTGCTGGCGCAGTTCGTCGGCAGTCATGGCGAGTTCCTTGTACGCATTGGCAGAAGTATAACAACCGTGACGCGAGAGCGATTCAGGACTAAAATAGTCCTGTATCCATTCGGACGACGCCATGCTCACCCTCACCGAATCCGCACAACGTCATTTCCGCCGCCTGATCGAGCAACAGGACATGCCTGGACTTGGTGTGCGCATGCGGGCGGTTCATCCAGGCACATCGAAAGCGGATTGCCGGCTGGAGTTTTGCGAGCCGTCGGATTTGTCCGGCGGAGAATGGTCGCTCGCCTGCGACGGCTTCAGCCTGTACGTTGACGCACAAAGCCTGCCATATCTGCAAGAAGCTGTGGTCGATTACGTGAACGATGCCACCGGCGGCCAATTGATCGTTCGGGCGCCGAAGCTGAAGGGCGTTCCACCATCGGCAGGCGCCAACCTTGCCGAGCGCGTGCGGTATGTCCTGGATACGGAAGTCAATCCACAGATTGCCGCGCATGGTGGTCGCGCAACGCTGGTGGAAATCACATCAGACGATGCCGTGATACTTCAACTGGGCGGAGGTTGCCACGGTTGCGGCATGGCTGACGTGACCTTGAAGCAGGGCATCGAACGCACCCTGCGCCAGCATTTTCCCGAAATTTCAGCGGTGCGCGACGCCACCGATCACGCCAGCGGCCACAATCCGTATTACCGCGGCCACGAGGGCCACAGCGCGGTTCGCTGATCAGTCGCCTTGCTCGTGGTGCGACAAATCGTCCAGCTTGCTCGGCATCGCTGCGAAATATCGCGATAGGGTGTCGATATCGGCGTCGCTCAGAGTCTTGGCGAAACCCGCCATGATCGCATTCTGGCGCGTGCCGGAACGATATTCGCGCAGGGCCTGCGCAAGATAATCGTGATACTGCCCTGCCAGCCGTGGATAGATGGGCGCCGTCGAATTGCCGTCGGCACCATGGCAGGCAGCGCAAGGAGCGGCAAGGGCCGCCGGGGTAGCGCCTGGCGCGCCGCCGGCCTCGGCGGCAAACGCGTTGATGGCGAACAGTCCAGCTGCGAGCGCAGCGAATCGAATGAAGTTCATGGGCATTCCTTATTTGCTTGCGCTCAGGCTGGACAGGTAAGCGGCGATATTGCGGATGTCATCGTCCGACAGGCTTTGGCCTTGCGCGCGCATGGTTGGATGCGAGCGTTCGCCTTTCTTGTATTCAGTCAGGGCAGCGACGAGATAATCGAAATTCTGCCCCGCGATGCGCGGCACATGGTAGTTGGGATAGGCATTTTTGTATCCGGCAACACCGTGGCATCCGCCACAGGTGTAGACCAGCGCCCTGCCTGCTTTCGGATCACCTTTGCTGACATCGGCGGCGAGGGCGGGGACGGCAAACAATGCGGCTGCGAACAGGGCGGGGCGGCATACAGAGGCGAATTTTTGCATGGCAGGTCGTGCGATCCGTGGCGTGGTCGAAAAACTCGAGAAGTATAACGTGCCAAATGCGCCAATCGCCACCCGCCCCAGATGTACGCGGGGATTTGCTGTGCGGGTTCTGATCGATGCGCATGCAACCCAATGATGATCTTGCGCATCAATGACGATGGCCAATCGTCTGCCATGACTTGCGGCCCTATTGCTTTGGCCGCAGACGAATTACTTTTCCTTCCGCGTGATTCGAGGGGGCTTGCGTAACATAGTGATATAGTTTAGTATAACACCATACCAACAACCATTCTTTACGCCGGACCTCAGCCCCATGACTTCCGCAAAACTACAAAATGTATTGATTTTATTGGCATTTGTCGGCACCGCTGGATTGCTCAGCGCCTGCAACCGTGATGGCGCAGCCGCCCAGACCAAAGCACCTGCAGTCGACGCAGTGCCTGTGGAGACTGCCTTGGCCGCGCACAGCGCTATCAGCGCGAGCTACAGCGGGACGGCGGCTTTGGTAGCCGACCACGAAGCCCAGGTTACGGCGAAAACCTCTGGCGTCCTCAAGAAGCTTTATGTGGAAGAGGGCATGACCGTGAAGGCGGGCCAGTTGCTCGCCGAACTCGATGACGCCGACGCTATGGCCAAGGCCAAGCAGGCCGAGGCGCAGATGCACAAGGCGGAAGCGACGTTCGCACACGCGCAGGCGGCGATTCCCAAGCACCTGATTCCCGAATACGAATACGAGCAGGACAAGTTCGACCTCGCCGCGCAGCGCGCCGCCTACGATGCCGCGAAAATCCAGTTGTCGTACACGCGCATCGTTGCGCCCGTGGATGGCGTGATTGCCGAACGCAGCATCAAGCTCGGCAACCTGGTGCAGGCCAACCAGAACCTGTTCCGCATCGTCGGCATGAATCCGCTGCAGGCTGTGCTCAATGTTCCCGAGCGCCAGCTTGGAATCCTGAAAGCCGGGCAGGCGGTGCAACTCGAAGCCGACGCGCTGCCCGGCAAGAAGTTTTCGGGATCGATCCTGCGTATCGCGCCGGTGGTCGATGCGGCCAGCGGCACGTTCCGCGTCACCTGCCAGTTCCACGACGCCAGCGCCGTGTTGCGCCCGGGCATGTTCGCGCGCATCGATATCGTCTACGACCAGCGCGCCGATGCGCTGATCGTGCCGCGCTCGGCCCTGGTCGAGGAAGATGGCCAGACCTCGGTCTTCGTGGTGGAAAAGGCGCCGCCTGCGCCGGTGGTAAAGGCCGAGGTGGGCAAGCCCGCCGCCAAGGCGCCGGTCGCTGCCGCGAACGGTTTGATAGCCCACCGCCAACTGGTGAAAACCGGTTACAGCGACGGCGACAAGGTCGAGATCATTTCCGGACTGGATGCCGGCGCACGCGTCATCACGGTTGGCCGCAACGCCGTGCGTGACGGCACCGCCCTACTGGTGCTGGACAACAAGGCATGAGCCTCGTCGAACTCGCCACCCGTCGGCGCGTCACCGTCGGCATGGTGACGCTCACCCTGGTTTTGTTCGGGCTGATTGCGCTGTCCGGGCTGAAGGTCAACCTGCTGCCGGACCTGACCTATCCCACGCTGACGGTGCGCACCGCGTACGAGGGCGCCGCGCCAGCGGAAATCGAGACCCTGATTTCGCAGCCGGTTGAAGAAGCGCTTGGCGTGGTCAAGAACGTGCGCACGATCCACTCGGTGTCGCAGGCGGGCCAGTCCGACGTGATCCTGCAATTCGCCTGGGGCACGAACATGGACCAGGCGAGCCTGGACGTGCGCGACAAGCTCGACCTGCTGCAGCTGCCGTTGACCGCGAAGAAGCCGGTGCTGCTGCGCTTCAATCCGGCGACCGATCCCATTCTGCGTCTGGCGTTGACTGGGCCGGCGGCGAGCGGCGCGGCGGAAAATGCGGAATTGAAACAGCTGCGCCGTTTCGCTGACGACGAACTGCGCAAGCGCCTGGAACCGACCAGTGGCGTGGCCGCAGTCAAGGTGGGCGGCGGTCTCGAGGATCAGATCGACGTCGACATCGACCAGCAAAAGTTGCAACAGCTCAATCTCAACGTCGCCGACGTGATCAAGCGCCTCGGCGACGAGAACGTGAACGTGTCCGGCGGCCGCATCGAAGACGGCACCCAGCGTTACCTCGTGCGTACGGTCAACCAGTTCACGAACCTTGAACAGATGAGCGACCTGCTGATCAAGGTCGACAAGGGCGTGCCGATCCGGCTCAAGGACGTGGCCAACGTGCACCAGGGCCACAAGGAGCGTGAAGGCATCGTGCGCGTGGACGGGCACGAGGCGGTTGAACTGGCGATCTACAAGGAAGGCGACGCCAACACCGTCACCGTCGCCGCTGCCGTGCGCAAGCAGCTCGACCGGTTTACCTGCGCGAATCAGCCGCCGGCGTGCGCGTCGATATTGCCGCCAAACGCGAAGCTGACCACGATCGACGACCAATCCGTATTCATCCAGAGCTCGCTCAACGACGTGCGCGACGACGCCATCATCGGCGGCGTGCTCGCGGTGTTGATCATCTTCTTCTTCCTGGCCGATTCGTGGAGCACGTTCATCATCTCGCTGTCGTTGCCGGTATCGCTGATCGCGACGTTCTTCTTCATGGGCGAAGCCGGATTGAACCTCAACGTGATGTCGCTCGGCGGACTGGCGCTCGCCACCGGCATGGTCGTGGACGATTCCATCGTGGTACTCGAGAACATCGCACGCATGCGTGAGCGCGGCATCGGCATCGTCGAGTCGGCGGTGAGAGGCGCACGCGAAGTGTCGATGGCGGTGACGGCCTCCACGCTGACCACGGTCGCCGTGTTTTTCCCGCTGGTGTTCGTGCAGGGCATTGCCGGACAGCTGTTCCGCGATCAGGCACTGACGATCACGTTCGCCATGCTCATCTCGTTGGTAGTGGCGATGAGCCTGATTCCGATGCTGGCATCGCTCAAGGGCAGGGCGCCACTGGCGTTCGCCGACGAGACAAAACCGCCGCGCGCGCCACCACGCACACGAATCGGCAAGGCATTCGCAGCGATCGGCCGTCTGTTCCGCTGGCTGCCTCGCGCACTCGGCTGGATCGGTTTCACACTCGGCCGTTTTGGCGGAAACGTGATCGGCCGCATCTTGCGCTTCCTCGGCAAGGGTCTGCTTGCCGGTTACAACCGTGCAGCAACGGCCTATCACGGTTTCCTGCCCAAGGCATTGGCGCATCCGTGGAAGGTGCTAGGAATCGCCGCCGCGATGTTCGCGATCAGCGTCGCGCTGATTCCGACGCTGGGCACGGATCTGATTCCGCAACTCGCGCAGGGGCGTTTCGAGATGACGGTCAAGCTCGCTCCGGGCACGCCGCTCGTCCAAACCGACACGATTGTGCGCGAACTGCAAGCCAAGAACGCGAAGAATCCGCTGATCAAGATGATCTACGGCGTTAGCGGCACCGGTACGCGCCTCGACGCCAATCCGACCGAATCCGGCGAGAACATCGCGCGCCTGCTCGTGGTGCTGGCGCCTGGTGTCGGCCGCAAGGGCGAGAGCGAAGCCATGAACGCCTTGCGCGCGAGCATGGTCAGCCATCCCGGCAGTGAAGTGCAGTTCTCGCGGCCGAAGCTTTTCAGTTTCGACACCCCGCTGGAAGTAGATTTGCGCGGCTACGATCTGGATGCCCTGCAGAAGGCGGGCAACAAGCTGGCGGCCCTTTTGCAGGCCTCGCCGCGTTTCGCCGACGTCAAATCCAGCGCGCAGGGCGGCTCTCCCGAAATCCGCATTCATTTCGACCAGGACCGTGCCGCCGCGCTCGGTCTCACCACCAAGCAGATTTCGGATCAGATCGTCGACAAGATCCGCGGCGCAGTCGCGACGCAATACAACTTCCGCGATCGTAAAATCGACGTGCTGGTGCGCGCGCAACCCAACCAGCGCACATCCGTTGACGACATCCGCAATCTGATCGTCCATCCCGGTACCACAACGCCGGTACGCCTGGCTTCGGTTGCCGACGTGACCGTGGCGATGGGGCCCAACGAGATCAACCGCATCGGCCAGGAACGCGTCGCCATCGTCACCGCGAATCTGCATTACGGCGATCTCGGCAGCGCCGTTTCCGAAGTGCAGAAGATCCTGCGCGACCATCCGCTAGCCGCTGGCGTCAGTGCGCACATCGGCGGACAGAGCGAAGAACTCGATGCTTCGCTGCGTTCGCTGATTTTTGCACTGTCGCTGGCGATTTTCCTGGTTTATCTGGTGATGGCTTCGCAGTTCGAGTCCCTGCTGCATCCTTTCGTGATCATGTTCTCGATTCCACTTGCCCTCGTCGGTGCGGTGCTGGCGCTGAAGATCACGTTCACGCCGCTGTCCATCGTCGTGTTCATCGGCCTGATCATGCTTGCCGGCATCGTGGTCAAGAACGCGATCGTGCTGATCGATCGCGTCAACCAGTTGCGTGAGGAAGGCGTGGGCAAACTCGATGCGATTGCCCAGGCAGCCGAATCGCGCCTGCGCCCGATCACGATGACCACGCTGTGCACCCTGATTGGTTTCCTGCCATTGGCGTTGAGTTTCGGCGACGGTTCCGAAGTGCGCTCGCCGATGGCGATCGCGGTGATCGGCGGCTTGGCCGTATCCACCTTGCTCACGCTGGTCGTGATCCCGGTCGTGTACAACCTGCTCGACCGGCGCGCGGATGCGTGGTACGTGCAGCACCGCAATCATCCCGGCAATGCGAGTCCTGAAACAGTGGAGCAATCCGCGTGACACTCGCCGAGCTCAGCCTCAAGAGGCCCGTCACGGCGGTGATGTTCTTCGTGTCGCTGCTCGTGGTCGGCGCGATCGCGGCGTTCCGCCTGCCGCTGGAAGGCATGCCCGACGTGCAATTCCCGTTCATGATGATCAACCTGCCGTATGTCGGCTCCACTCCGGCGGAAGTCGAGCGCACGATCACGCGCCCGGTCGAGGACGCGCTGTCGACACTGACCGGCATCGAGCACATGAATTCGCTGTCGCGCGCGGACGGCGCGCAGATTTTCCTGCAGCTCAAGTGGGGCGAGGACACGGCAGTCAAGGCGGTGCAGGCGCGCGAGAAGATCGACGCCATCCGCGACGAGTTGCCGAGCGATATGCAACGCTACACGGTGATGAAATTCGCCACCACCGACCAGCCGATGCTGCAATTGCGCATTTCCAGCGACCGCGATCTTTCCAACGCCTACGACCTGCTGGATCGCAAGATCAAGCGTCCACTCGAGCGACTTCCGGGCGTGGCGAAGGTGAGCATCCAGGGCGTGGCGCCGCCGGAAGTGCAGATCGAGGTCTCCGTCGATCGGCTCACCGCGGCGGGGGTCAGCCTCAACGATCTGTACGCGAAACTCTCGGACGCGAATTTCTCCGCCTCGGCCGGCCAGATCACGGACGGCAAGCTGCGCTACCAGGTGCAGCCACAAGGCGAGTGGCGCAGCCTCGATGATGTCCGCGCCACGCCGGTCAACGCCATGGGACTCAAGCTCGGCGACATCGCCAACGTCACGCTCAAGCCCGCGCGCCTGGATTATCGCCGCCATCTCGACGGCAAACCCGCGATCGCGGTCGACATTTCCAAGGAACGCAACGCGAATCTTGTCGACGTCGCCAGCCGCGCTCTCTCCGAAATCGACCGCATCGGCCGCGATCCGGAAATGCGCGGCATCCAGTTGTACTTCCTCGGCAACGACGCCAAGGCGGTGACCGACAGCCTGAAGGAACTCGGCCTGGCCGGCGGCATCGGCATCCTGCTGTCGGTGTTCGTGCTGTATTTCTTCCTGCGCGACTGGCCATCCACGCTGATGGTGTCGCTGGCGATACCGATCTGCATGGTCATCACGCTCGGCTGCATGTACTTCCTCGGCATGACGCTCAACGTGCTGTCGCTGCTCGGCCTGCTGCTCGCGGTCGGCATGCTGGTGGACAATGCCGTCGTCGCGGTGGAAAGCATCTACCAGTACCGCGAAAAGTATCCTGACAAGCCCTGGTACTGCGCGGTGCAGGGGACCCAGGTCGTCGGCGTCGCGATTGCCGCTGGCACGTTCACCAGCATCGTGGTGTTTCTGCCGAATATTTTCGGCGCCAAGAACCAGATCAGCATTTTCCTGACCCAGGTGGCCATCGCCATGTCGATCGCGCACCTTGCCTCATGGCTGGTCGCGATCAGTCTGGTGCCGATGTTGTCGGCGAAGCTGCCGCCGCCGCACTTCATCGGCCGCGACACCCTGGTCGCACGCCTGCAACGCAGGTACGAGTCCGCCGTTGCATGGACGCTTGCACATCGCAAGGCGACGGTGTGGGGACTGGTCGCGCTGTTCGTTGCCAGCTTCGTGCCGATGAAGTTCGCCAAGACCGACATGTTCCCGCCCGGACAGGCCGGCGAGCTGCATCTGCAATACCAGCTCAACGGCGTGTATCGGCTGGAGGAACTGAACAAATCCATCAGCACCGTCGAACACTGGCTGGATGCGCATCGCAAGGAACTGCACATCAAGAACATCTACAGCTACTTCAACGAGCAGGGCGACGCCATGACCAACGTCCTGCTCACCGAAGACGACGCCGGACGCGGGCATTCGCAGCAGATCATGGAAAAGATCCGCGACGGCGCGCCGAAGGTGCCTATCGGCAAGATCAGTTTCGATTTCCAGTCGCAGAACCAGAACACGAACGTGCAGGTCTTCCTGAACGGCGATTCGAGCACAACCTTGCGCGACCTGTCCTCGGCCGCGATCCAGACCCTGCAGCACGTGCCCGGGTTGCGCGACGTGCGTGCTGCGCAGGATGGCGGTGACCGCGAGCTGGCCGTGCACGTCGACCGCGTGCGTGCGCGGACGTATGGGTTTTCAGCGAACGAAATCGCGCAATACATCGCCATTGCCTTGCGCGGTTTGCCGCTCAAGGAATACCACGACAACGGCACGCAGATTCCGGTGTGGCTGCGCTTTGGCAGCGACGACACGCGCAGTCTCACGGACCTGGCCGACTACAAGCTGCGCGCTGCGGATGGCACGATGGTGCCGCTGCTGTCCATGGTCGATCTGAACAATCGCGCGGCGCCATCGGCGATCGAACGCGAAAACCGCCAGACCTCGCTCGCGATCCAGGCCAACCTCGCGCCCGGCGCCACGCTGGACGAGGTCACTCCGAAGCTCGAAGCAGCGCTGAACGCGATGCAGTTTCCGCCGGGTTATCGCTGGAGTTACGGCCAGAATTTCGATTTCGCGAACGAAGCCGGCCAGCAGATGCTCTTCAACACCCTGATCGCGCTCATGCTGGTGTATGTCGTGATGTGCGCGATGTTCGAATCGCTGATCTATCCGGCGGCGATCCTGACCACGTTCGTGTTCTCGATCCTCGGCGTGTACTGGCTGTTCTGGCTGACCGGCACCACGTTCTCGATCATGGCGTCGATCGGTGTGCTGATCCTGATGGGCGTTGTTGTCAACAACGGCATCGTCATGATCGTGCACATCAACCAGTTGCGACTGGAAGGACTTTCGCGCACCGAAGCGTTGGTGCGCGGCGCGCGCGATCGCCTGCGTCCGATCCTGATGACGATGGGTACGGCGATCCTGGGCATGGTGCCGCTGTGCATGAGCGACGCGACCATCGGCGGCGGCGTTACGCCGTACTATCCGATGGCACGCGCCATCGCCGGCGGTCTGATCTTCTCCACCCTGGTCACGCTTGCCGCGCTGCCCGTGATCTACGCACTGCTCGACGATGCGCGCCTGGCCACGCGCCGTGTGCTCGCCGACGCGCGCGCAAGGGCATTTCCGCGGCTTGGCGTCCCTCGCGCATAATCAATTTTTGGCCGTATCTGCGTACCGCATGCCGGGTTGGATTTCCGGCGCGTGAAATAGGTGGGAGCGATCGCGTTGATGACCCATGTCAATGCGTGCGGCGATATTATCCCTATGCTTGCATCATTCCCGGCATCGCAGCTTGAGCAGGAGAACGACATGAAAGTGTTATTTGCATCTGATGGCAGCAAGTATTCGGATCACGCTGCCCGCTACATGACCAAGACCTTGCACACGAAGGCCAAGGCCCTGAGCGTGACGCTATTTTACGTGGATCCGCCAATGCTCAAGCGCGTCAACGCCGCACTCGGAGTCCAGCGGGTAGCGCAGATTCATCGCGAAAACGCCGACGCAAATCTGAAGGGCACGCGCCAGCTTCTGCGGCGTGCCGGGGTGTCCTTCGATGAGGCGCATGCCATAGGCAATCCTGCGCAAAGCATCGCACGCAAGGCTGAAAAAGAAGGCTACGACCTGGTGCTCATGGGTTCGCGCGGGCGCAGTGCACTGCAGAACGTCTTGCTCGGCTCGGTCACCTCGCGTGTGTTGTCAAATTGCAAGGTTCCGGTACTGGTGGTGAGCTGAATCCATGACGTCGTAGCGCCGCATCGGCCGTCCGCGCGCTCAAAACAGCCGATGCAGGATGCGGATCCCTGCCGTCCACTCACCGATCATCATGCCGATGTTAGTGAGCATGAACACGAGCAGGGTGCGTGAAACGCGATTTTTCCACCAGCCGGTCCAGTGGGTCACGTCGTCGCGCAGACTTTCGAAATCGGCTACGCGTGGATGGCGCAACCACATTTCCATGCCGGCACTGAACGCGCCAGACGGAGCAAACGGCCGGAATGGTTTCAACGGTCCGGAAATCGCCGCAGCGAGCACGCTCAATGGATGACCGCCGCCAGCCAGTGCGCCGAGCGCGCATCCGGAAGCCGTAAAGACGATCCAGTCTTCCAGTGCCTTGGCGCCGTGGACGTTGCCGCGGCTGAAGGCGAAACCGACCGCGGCGGCGATGACGATCAGCACGCCGAGACCAATCCATTTGGGCCAGTTCGAACCCTTCGGGGCGATGTTCAACGGCGCGAGCACAGCATCCGATGCGTCGGATTGCGCGTCGAGTTCGCGTTCGATGCCTGCGAGGTGTCCCGCGCCGACCACGGTAAGGACTCGCCTGGCCGGATGTTTCCCGGTCTCTTCGCGCAGACGTGCGGCCATGAACGCGTCGCGTTCGCCGATCAAGCTGCGATACAAGCCTTCCGATTGCGCGGCGAACTCGCTGAACGCGCTTTGCAGCATGTCGCCTTGCTTGAGATTCTCGATATCTTCTTCGCTGACTTCGCCGCGCTCGAACAGGCTGGTGATGAGGCCGCCGACGATGCCGAGACGGTCACGCCAACGCACGCTGTGGTAGGCGCGCTTGAGCGTGATGCTGATTTCGCGGTCGATCAGCCACAGCGGCAGACCGCGCTGCGCGGCCATGTCCACTGCCGCTTTCAATTCGGCGCCAGGTTCGATGCCAAACTGTTCGGCAAGGCGGCGTTGATACGCTGACAGCGCCAGATTCGCGGCGACCATGCCGGCCTTGCCGTCGCGGATCACGCGCCACAGATCCAGATTGCGCCAGGCTTCCGGATCGTGCATGGCGCGGTAACGCGACTCGCACAGCTCAACGGCGATGGCATCGTAACTTCCGGTTTCTATGGCCGCGCGCACCGCGTCCACGCTCGCACGCGAGACATGTGCGGTGCCGAGCAAGGCGTATTCGACTCCATCGCGCGACGCGCGCGCATGCGGCTGGCCGACAAGCGCCGATTCGATTGTTGGAGCATCCATCTCAGTCACGGAACCGCTTGAGCAAGTCGCCGTAGGCATCGATGCGGCGGTCGCGCAGGAACGGCCATATGCGGCGCACGGATTCGCTGCGCGCGAGATCGATGTCGGCGATCAATAGTTCTGGCTTGTCGGTCGATGCCTGAGCGAGGAACTCGCCCTGCGGACCGGCGACAAAGCTCGAACCCCAGAAATTGATGCCACGGCCGCCGTCCGGTGCGGATTCATGGCCCGTGCGATTGCAGGCGAGAAGAGGCAATCCATTCGCGACTGCGTGACCGCGCTGCACCGTGATCCAGGCATCGCGCTGGCGCGATTTTTCCGTGGCGTCGTCGGCTGGATCCCACCCGATTGCAGTGGGGTAGAGCAGCAAGTCGGCGCCGGCCAGCGCCATCAGGCGCGCCGCTTCCGGATACCACTGGTCCCAGCACACCAGCACTCCGAGTTTGCCCACCGAGGTCTGCACCGGTTCGAAGCCGAGGTCGCCCGGGGTGAAGTAGAACTTCTCGTAGAACGCCGGATCATCCGGTATGTGCATTTTGCGGTATTTTCCACAAATATCTTTTGCGCGATCGAACACGACGGCGGTGTTGTGGTAAAGACCGGCAGCGCGGCGCTCGAACAGCGATGCCACGATCACCAGTTTCAGTTCCGCGGCCAGCGCGCCAATGCGTTGGGTCGATGGCCCCGGAATGGATTCGGCACGATCGAATTCAGCGGTGCTTTCGTGCTGGCAGAAATACGGGCCGTTGTGCAATTCCTGCAGCAGCACGAGTTGCGCGCCTTTCGCCGCTGCACGGCGCAGGCCGGCTTCGATCGCGTCGAGATTCGCCGCGACGCTGCCGTGGTCGCGCTCCTGCAGCAAGGCAACGCGCAAGGTCTTGCTCATGCCAGAATTCCCTCGGGCAGTTGCATGGTCAGGCAATGCAGGCTGCCGTTTTGCCAAATGAGTGATCGGCAGGGTACCGCAATCACGGCGCGTCCGGGATGCGCTTGCGCGACGACACGCGCAGCTTGCGCATCAGAAGCATCGTCGTAGCTCGGCACCAGCACCGCACCATTGACGATCAGGTAATTCGCGTACGACGCAGCGAGCCGGCGACCATCGTCGAAGATGGGTTTGGCCCAGGGCAGGGCATGCAATCGGTATGGACGTCCATCCGTCGTGCGCAGTGCAGCGAGTTCGTCACGCATCGCGCCGAGTTCATCGTGATGGGGATCGGACGCATCGTCGCAGGCCTGGAACACGATGGCATCATCCGGCGCGAAGCGGGCGAGGGTGTCAATGTGCGCATCGGTGTCGTCGCCTTGCAGGTAGCCGCGTTCCAGCCACAACACGCGCTGCGCGCCGAGTTTGTCGCACAGCAAGCGCGACATCTGCTCGCGGCTTTGCTCGGGATGGCGCTGGTGCAGGCAGCGCCAGGTCGTGAGGATCGTGCCGGCCCCATCGGATTCGATCGCGCCGCCTTCCAGCGCCCAGTCCACGCGGCGGTGATCGGCGTTGCTGAAGATCTCACGGGCGGCCAGGCCTTCGATCAGGCGATCATCACGGCTCGCCTGGAACTTGCCACCCCAGCCGGTGAAGCGAAAATCCATCAATCGGAATTCGTCCGGTCCGCGCAGGGTAATCGGTCCGGAATCGCGCAACCAGGTATCGTCGTATTCGATTTCCACGAAGCGGCAGCGTGTCGAATCTGCGCCGGCGCAATCAAGCCATCGGCCGGCGCGGGCACGAACGTCGGAATCGGGGACGCAAATCATCACTGATTCGAAACGCGAAATAGCCGTGATCAGTGCCGCGAACGTCGCCTCGACGTCGGTCAGGCGCTGCGCCCAATCGGTTTGTGCGTGCGGCCAGGCCAGCAGCACGCCCGCCTGCGTTTCCCATTCCGCAGGAAGACGAAAAACGGCGGAAGTCATCGAGGATTACTGGGACTTGGGTCCGATTTCACCCGGTGTCGCGTGCACAGCCACGCTGTCTATGACGGTGCTGTGCTCGAAATACACGATGTAATTCGGGTATTCCCAGCGGTTGATCACTGGATGTCGGGGCGCATCGCCGCCGGCCGGGGAAAGTTTGGCTGTGGGCGCGCCGAAGCGGCGCTCGACCTGTGCCATGCTCATGCCCCGATGTGGGGCATTCATGCCGCGTTCCTCACGGACGCGCTTCATCAACAGGGTTTCGGCCTGGGCGACCTGGCCCAACGCAAATGCCGCGACGGCAGCACCACCAACGATGGCGAGGACACGATGCTTCATGGCGTACTCCACATTTCACGCGGCGCATGCCGCTTCAAATCGATTTGTAGCAGATTCGGCCATGCGAATCTACGACTTGGACTGCAAAGCTCGGATCGTTCTCACGCGTTCGCCAAGAGCAAAAACGCAAAAAGGCCGCCCATGGCGGCCCTTGCGCGTCGCTTGTGGGCGAATCAGCGCTGGCGTGCCTTGAAACGCGGATTGCTCTTGCAAATGACGAAAACCTTCCCACGACGGCGCACGATCTTGCAATCGCGGTGACGGGACTTGGCGGATTTGAGCGAGGACAGGACTTTCATGACGAAACCATCAGTTACAGGGTCGGGAAGGCGTGCATTCTAACGTATTGTTCTGGTGAGCGAAACAGTGAATCGGCTATTTTTTCCCTGTCTCACGGGATCCAAAACGACGCCTTTGTATATTATGTAAAATACACGCAACATATTTTCGCGAGTATCGTGCAACATTCGTCACGATGATCCAGTGGCGTACATCCTGAGGAGATTTCCCCGTGAGCAATTACAAGGTCGGTTATCTGGTCGGCAGCCTGGCGAAGGCTTCGATCAACCGGAAATTGGCGAAAGCGCTTGCCAAACTTGCCCCTGCCAATCTGGCACTGCATGAAATCGCGATCGGCGATTTGCCGTTATATAGCCACGACTACGATGTCGATTATCCCGAGGTCGCACGCCGGTTCAAGAAGTCAATTGCCGATGTAGACGCCGTGTTGTTCGTCACTCCGGAATACAACCGCTCGATTCCAGGCGCGCTGAAGAACGCGATCGACTGGGCCAGTCGCCCGTGGGGTACGAACGCATTCGCCCGCAAGCCTTCGGCAGTAATCGGTACTTCCCCCGGCGCGATCGGCACTGCGATTGCGCAACAGCACTTGCGCGGCGTGCTGTGTTTCTGCAATTCGCCGCTCATGAATACCATGGAAGCGTATGTCCAATTCACCCCCGGACTCATAGATGATGCCGGGGTCGTGAAGGAACAGCGAACCGTTGAATTCCTGAGCAAGTACATGCATGAATTCGCTTTGTTCGTCGAGCGCGTGCTGACGGTGCTGCCGCGCGAAGGCTGAGACGAATCTGTCCAACAGCTGTACCGTGGTCAATCCGGGTCGTTATCGCCCTGCCCGGCGCGCTGCGAAAAAAACGCGCAGCAAGTCCGCCGATTCGTCGGCGCATAGGCCGCTTTCAACTACTACGCGATGATTGTGGCGATTCGAAACCAGCGTATCGAACACGCTTCCGGCCGCGCCGGTCTTCGGATCGTCCGCGGCGTACACGACCCGCGTCACGCGCGCATGCACGATGGCGCCCGCGCACATGACGCAGGGTTCCAGGGTCACGTACAAGGTCGATCCCGGGTAGCGATAATTGCGCAGGCGTTGGCCTGCGTCGCGCAACGCCATGACTTCCGCGTGCGCAGTCGGATCATTGCCGCCGATACTCTGGTTCCAGCCTTCGCCGACGATTGCACCATCATGAACCAGCACGGCGCCGACCGGGACTTCGGCATGCGTGTCGGCAGCGTGCCGCGCAAGCTCCAGCGCGCGGCGCATGAAGCGTTCGTCGTCGGCGCCGAACGTGCCGATCACGTCATTCCCACTCGATCGTGGCTGGCGGTTTTCCGCTCACGTCGTAGACCACGCGCGAGATGCCGCGCAGCTCGTTGATGATGCGGTTGGAAACCTTGCCGAGAAATTCGTACGGCAAATGCGCCCAGTGTGCGGTCATGAAATCAATGGTTTCCACTGCACGCAGAGCGATCACCCATTCGTAGGCGCGCGCATCGCCGACCACGCCGACGGATTTCACCGGCAGGAATACCGCGAATGCCTGGCTGACCTTGTCGTACCAACCCGCTGCGCGTAGTTCGGAAATGAAAATATCGTCCGCGCGTTGCAGCAGTTCGACATATTCCGGCTTGACCTCGCCGAGCACGCGCACGCCGAGCCCGGGTCCCGGGAACGGATGCCGATAGACCATCTCGCGCGGCAGGCCGAGTTCCACGCCAATCCGCCGCACCTCGTCCTTGAACAACTCGCGCAGGGGCTCGATCAACTCGAAGCGCATGCCTTTCGGCAGGCCGCCGACATTGTGATGCGACTTGATCACATGCGCCTTGCCGGTCTTGCTGCCGGCCGATTCGATCACGTCCGGATAGATCGTGCCCTGCGCCAGCCAGCGGATGCCTTCAAGCTTCGCGGACTCCTCATCGAAAATATCGATGAAGAGCTTGCCGATGATCTTGCGCTTGGTTTCCGGATCGCGTACTCCTTCCAGTGCCGCGAAGTAGCGTGGCGCGGCGTTCACGCGAATGACATTCACGCCCATGTGCCGGGCCATGGTTGCCATGACCTGATCGCCTTCGTTCCAGCGCAACAGGCCGGTATCGACGAATACGCAAGTGATCTGAGCGCCAATCGCGCGCTTGAGCAGCGCGGCAACGACCGAGGAATCCACGCCTCCGGAAAGACCAAGCAGCACGCGATCGGAACCGACCTGCGCGCGAATTCGCGCCACTGCGTCATCGATGATATTCGCGGCCGTCCACAAGGTTTCGCAGCCGCAGATACCAACAACGAACCGGCGCAGCAATTCCGCGCCATGCTGGGTGTGGGTGACTTCCGGATGGAACTGCACCCCGTACCAGCGGCGCTCGTCGTCCGCCATCGCCGCAATCGGCAAGTCGTGCGTCGCGGCGGTGACGGCAAACCCCGGCGGCACTGCGGTAACGCGATCGCCATGTGACATCCACGCGGTGGAGTCCTTGAGCGGCAATCCATCGAACAGGCGATTTGGCGCGATCGGCGTCAGCGTCGCTTGACCGAACTCGCGCGTGTGCCCGCCTTCGGTCTTGCCGCCGAGCTGCGCGGCCATGGTCTGCATGCCATAACAGATGCCGAGCAGCGGCACGCTGCAATCGAACACTGTCTGCGGCGCAAAGGGTGCTGCGCTTTCTGTGGTCGATTCGGGGCCGCCGGAAAGGATGATTCCCTTAGGCGCAAATTTCGCGATCTCGGTCGGGTCGTGGTCCCATGCCCAGATCTCGCAGTACACGCCGATTTCGCGGATGCGCCGCGCGATCAGTTGCGTGTACTGAGCGCCGAAATCGAGAATCAGGATCTTGTCGCGATGGATGTTTTGCATCAATCCAACCGGTAATTCGGCGCTTCTTTGGTAATCGCCACGTCGTGCACATGCGACTCGCGCACCCCGGCGCTGGTAATGCGCACGAATTGCGGCTTGACGTGCATGTCGGCGACGGTTGCGCAACCGACATAACCCATCGACGCGCGCAGGCCACCGGACAACTGATGCAGGATGTTGCGCAGTGGTCCGCGATACGGCACGCGGCCTTCGATGCCCTCGGGCACGAGCTTGTCGGCGTCCTCGGTGTCCTGGAAGTAGCGATCCTTGGAACCCATCTGCATCGCGCCGAGCGACCCCATGCCGCGATAGCTCTTGTACGAACGGCCCTGGTACAACTCGACTTCGCCAGGCGCCTCTTCGGTGCCGGCGAACATGCCGCCGATCATCACGCAGTTCGCGCCGGCTGCCAGCGCCTTGGCGATATCGCCGGAATAACGAATGCCGCCATCGGCGATCAGGCAGGCGCCGCTGCCCTTGATCGCCTCGGCGACCATGCTGACCGCGGAAATCTGTGGCACGCCGACGCCGGCGACGACACGCGTGGTGCAGATGGAGCCCGGCCCGATGCCGACCTTGACCGCATCCGCACCAGCATCGATCAACGCCTTGGCTGCGTCGCCAGTAACGATATTCCCACCAATCACGGACATGTGGGCGAAATTCTTTCGGACCCAGCGCACGCGATCGAGCACACCCTGCGAATGACCGTGTGCAGTATCGACGACGAGGACGTCGACGCCCGCTTCGACCAGCGCCGCGACGCGTTGTTCGGTATCGCCGCCGACGCCAACCGCTGCGCCGACGCGCAGGCGCTCGTGGCTGTCCTTGGCAGAATTAGGGTTGTCGCGCGCTTTCTGGATGTCCTTGACCGTGATCAGGCCGCGCAACTGGAATGCGTCGTTGACGACCAGCACTTTCTCTATCCGGTTCTTGTGCAGCAGGCGCAGGACTTCGTCCTCCCCCGCTCCTTCCTTCACGGTGACGAGTTTTTCCTTGCGCGTCATGATGTGGCGCACCGGATCTTCAGGTTTAGTCTCGAAGCGCAAGTCACGGCTGGTGACGATGCCGACCAGACCTTCGCCATCGACGACCGGCACGCCGGAAATATTGTGTGCGCGCACGATCTTCATGACCTCGCCAATCGAGGTTTCCGGATTCACGGTAATCGGATCGCGGATGACGCCAGCCTCGAATTTCTTGACGAGGCGCACTTCGGCAGCCTGCTGCTCGATCGGCATGTTCTTGTGGATGATGCCGATGCCGCCGGACTGCGCCATGGTGATGGCGAGGCGCGCTTCGGTAACCGTGTCCATCGCGGCCGAGACGACCGGAATGTTCAGGCGGATGTCACGCGTGAGCTGGGTGGCGAGACTGACGTCACGCGGCAGGACGTTGGAGAACGCGGGGACGAGCGAGACGTCGTCGAAGGTAAGAGCATCGGTAAGTATGCGCATGCCCTATTTTACAGACTCCGCGTCGCGCGTGCCACTCCAGGCGACATGGCTTAGCGAGCCAGCCACAAAGACAGTTCCGGCCAGTAGGTAATGATCATCACCGCGGCCATCAGGATGGCGTAAAACGGCAGGCTGGCGCGCACGATCGTGGTGGCCGGTTTGCCGAAACGCGCGCTGGCGATGAAGATGTTCATGCCTACCGGCGGCAGGAAGATGCCGATCTGCAGGTTGGCGAGGAAGATGATGCCCAGGTGCACCGGATCGATGCCGTAGTGCGTGGCCACCGGCAGGATCAGCGGCACCAGGATGATGATCGCCGGGAAGCCTTCCAGCAGCATGCCGAACACCAGCAGGAACACGTTGAGCAATAGCAGGAACGCAATTTTTCCGGAGATGCCCGCCTGCATGGCCGAGAACAGCTTTTCGGGCACGTCGCCATCGATCAACCAATTGGTCAGCGCCAACGAGAATCCGAGCACGATCAGGATCGCGCCGACCAGCAGCATCGCCTCGCGGATCACGCGCGGCAACTCCACGAACTTGATTTCGCGGCGGATCAGTACGGTCACGATCAGCACATACAGCGCGGTCGCCGCAGCGGCTTCGGATGCGGCGAGTTTGCCGGTGTAGATGCCGATCAGGATGACGAAAGGCAGCGGCAATTCCCAGGCCGCATCCTTGAGCGCGGCCCAGACCTCGCGCGCGCTCGACGGCGGTGGCCGCGGCAGGTCGCGCGCCTTCCATGCGCTGTAGATCGACAACATCACGACCATCAGCAGGCACGGCAACAGGCCTGCCTTGAACAGCGCGTCGATGCTCACCGGCGGCGTGGTGTGGAATTGCTGCGCGACCACGCCGTACAAGATCAGCGGCATGGACGGCACCAGCAGAAGTCCCAAGCTGCCCGCGCAGGTGAGCAGGCCGAGCGAGAAGCGCTCGTCGTAATGCGCCTGACGCAATGCTGGATACAGCACGGCGCCAAGCGCGATCAAGGTGACGCCGGTCGCACCGGTAAACGCGGTGAACAAGGTGCACGCGCAAACGGAAACAATCGCCAATCCGCCCGGCAGCCAACCGAACAGCGCATTGGTCAGGCGCACCAGACGGCGCGGCGCCTGGCTTTCCGCCAGCAGGTACCCTGCCAGCGTAAACAGTGGAATCGCGATCAGCGCCGGCATGTCGGCCAATCGATAGAATTCTATCGCCACCGCAGCACCGGGCTCGCCCGCGGCGTGGAATCCGAACAGCGCGACTGCCGCGATGATCGCAAACAGCGGCGCGCCAAGTGCGGCGAGGATCACGAGCGCGGCGACGATCAGCCAGGTCACGGTGTCGGCTCGATGGGATGCAGCAACGGTGGCGTATGTGCCGGCGGGAGGAAGGCACGCAGGACGAAACGCAGGGCCATCAGCCCGAATGCCGTCGGCAGGATCGTCTCGGGAATCCATGCCGGCAGCGACGCAAACGCGCTCGACGGCGCGGCGCTCGCGTAATCCACATTCAGCATCACGTAGCTGTACCAGGCGAGCGCCGCGCAGATCGCAGCGGCGAATCCGAACGTGACGATACGCGCGACCTTCTGCACCAACGGCGGCAGAAAATGGTTCAGCACATCGAGTGCGATGTGCTTTTCATCGCGCACGGCGGCAAGCGCGCCGAGCATGCCCGTCCACAGCACGAGCTGGCGCATCAGCGGATCGGCCCAGGAAATCCCGGTGTGGAAAAAATCGCGCAGCACGATCTGGCCGCCCGCGAGAACGACCAGGATCAGTACCAGGACCGCGAGCAGCAAGTCCTCGATGCGGCGCAGGATTTCCAGCGCGCGTTGCAAGTTACTTCGTCCGCGCCGCGGCCAGCGCCTTGTCCAGTGCGGCGGCCATTCCCGGCGTGATTTCGCCGGCGCCCTGCAACTGCTTGCGCGCCTGTTCGCCGACGCTTTCCCATGCCGCTGTTTCCTCCGCATTCGGCGTGAAGATTTGCACGCCCTGTTTTTGCAATGCGATTTTCGCCTGCGCATTGTCGTCGCGATTGATCTTCTCGAGTCGCGCGAACGCAGCGCCGAGATCGTCGTTCAGCGCTTTCTGGTCAGCGGGCGACAGCGTATCGAACACTTTTTTGTCGATGACGAGGATACCAACGACATACGTGATCGGCAGGTCGACCATGTGGCGTACTTTCGTGTGCCACTGGAATGCGATTGCGCCGGCCGGCGTGTTCGCAACGGTGTCGATCAACCCGGTTTGCAAGCTCGTATAAACATCGGCCAGCGGCAGCGAAATCGGCGTGACGCCGCCGGCCTTGAAGCCGGCTTCGGCGACATGATCGCCCTGCGGCACCCAGACCTTGGCGGCCTTGAGATCATCATTGTTCTTGATGTCCTTCACGCTCATCAGGTAGGCGAAGCCACCGCCGCTGATGCCGGCGACGTCGAACCCGGCCTTGTCGAAGCTTTGCTTGAGCAGCGGATCGAGCTGCGCGCGGACCTTGTCCACTTCGTCCTGGGTCTTGAACAGGAACGGCAGGCTGTAGATCTGTGCATCCTTGTCGACCTGTGACAGCTCACCGCCGGTGAACGCGCCGCCTTGCAATTGGCCGATGCGGATCTTGCGCAGCACCGTCGGTTCGTCGCCCATCACGCCGCCCGGGTAATACTTGATCTCGACGCGGCCGTCGGTGTCTTTCTTCACCGCGTCGGCGCCGGCGCGCATCTCGCGCATCCAGGCGGTGCCGTCAGGCGCGACGGTGGCGATCTTGATGGTGGTGGCCGCCTGCGCAGAACCTGCCAGCAGGATTGCAGCGAACAATTTGTACTTTTTCATGGGCGTATTCCGTAAATCAAAAATAGTCTTTGCCTGAAGCCAGCAAGGCCCTGGCCTTTTCTTTCGCCAGGGTATTGATGAGCGTCAAGCCCGGCGCATGTGGATCGGCGGCCAGCACTTCATTGAGCAGCTTGTCATGCAGGTCCTTGTCGAAGACGAGGCGCGCATAGAATTGTGCGTAGAGCACGCGCACCATCTGGTTCTTGCCGCCGGACAATTCCAGCGCCTTCTCGAAGTACGCCTTGCCCTGCTCGGGCTTGCCGCCAAGCGAGGCCGGACGGATGGAATTGATCACGCCCAGATACAGATACGCGCCGCCATTGTCGTAATGCGGACCGAGCGCGGTACAGCGTTCCAGCGTGGATTGCAGCTTGGGCAGATCGGCGATTGCATTCCAATCGCCAGTGTTGACCTGGATCTTGCCGGCCCAGGCGGCGGCGAATCCGTACACCACCGGCACGTCGCCGCGCCTGGTCTTGTCCAACTCGGCGACGTAGGCATCGTATGGTTTGTCCAGCGCCTCGCACAGATCCTTCTCGCGCAAGCACAGCGCGCGATGCGCGTAGTCATAGGCACGACCGGCCATGCGTTGTGCGCGTGCGGGATCGTCGACGAATCCGCCAGCGTAGGCGCCGTAGAGATTCGCACCGGCCAGCAGCGCTCCGGCATTGTCCGGATCGCCCTGGATCATGCCGTCGATCAGCAGCAGATACGCCGGCACGCCGTCGCGCACGGTACCGGGATCGTCCTCGTCGAGAATTGCCGCGGTCAGGTTGTCGGCGAACTGATCGGTCGCCTTGCGCATCACGCTGCCGCAGGCGCCCAGCAGCGCGGCGCAGGCGAGCACGGCAAAACGCAGGCGCTGCATTGGCAGGGAATTCGAAATCATGGGGCGCGAAGGATAGCCCAAGTCACCATGAATTCGCAGTGAAAACGCCGTGCGATTGCACTGCGCTTCAGGATAGTTCCGCGGCTTCGAGGGTGTTTTCCATCAACGTCGCGACCGTCATTGGGCCGACTCCGCCCGGAACCGGCGTGATCCACGACGCGCGCTCCGCCGCGGCGGCGAATTCCACGTCGCCGATGAGCGAACCATCCGCCATGCGATTGATGCCCACGTCGATCACCACCGCACCCGGCTTGATCCATTCTCCCCTGACCAACCCCGGCTTGCCGGCAGCGACAATCACGATGTCGCCCTCGCCCACTTCGTGCGGCAGGTCGCGGGTGAATTTGTGGCAACAGATCGTGGTGCAGCCAGCCAGGATCAGTTCCAGCACCAGCGGCCGACCGACATGGTTGGACGCGCCCACGACCACGGCTTCGCGTCCGCGCACGGGGCGATCCGTATGCGCGAGCAAGGTCATCACGCCCTTGGATGTGCATGGCCTCAATCCGCGCTGGCGCAGCGCGAGTCGACCAATGTTTTCCGGATGGAAGCCGTCCACATCCTTGCGCGGATCGATGCGGTTGACGATCGCATTCGCGTCGATGTGTGCCGGCAGCGGCAACTGCACGAGGATTCCGTGGATTTGCGCATCGGCGTTGAGCTTGTCGATCAGCGCAGCGAGTTCGGCCTGTGTCGTCGACGTCGGCAGGTCGTAATCGCGCGAGCGAAAACCGACGTGCTTGCAGGCGCGGCGCTTGTTGCGCACATATACGGCCGAGGCCGCATCGTCGCCTACCAAGACCACGGCAAGGCCCGGTACTGCCCTGCCCTGCGCGACGCGTTGCGCCACTTGCGCGCGCAGACGATCGAGCAATTCGTCGGCGATGCGCTTGCCATCGAGGATTCTTGCGGCCATTGGAGGTTTCGCGGCGGGATTGGCGCGGCATTCTACCGTCCCGGATGCATCCCTCAAACTCCGGTGGCGTTACAATGGCGCATCGGCACCACGCGAGGAGCTGATCATGACCACGAACGACACCGTCGAAATCGAAGCCGCAGCGTTTCGCCGGCTGCTTCGACACCTCAGCGTCGAACGCAACGACGTACAGAACATCGACCTGATGATACTGGCCGGTTTCTGCCGCAACTGCCTTGCCGACTGGTATCGCGAGGCCGCCGCCGAACGCGGCTCGGACATGAGCAAGGACGCTGCACGCGAGCGCATCTACGGCGAGCCCTACGCAAGCTGGAAGGCCAAGTACGGCAAGGAAGCGACCCAGGAGCAATTGTTCGCGTTGGCGCTGGCCGAAACCAAGCATCCGCGCGAATGATCGCGTCAATGCGCTGAGCAGACCTGCTCGATGTCAGCATAGCCGCGGAATTGCGCTTGGGCGCCGCAGCCGGGACATTGCGGATCGCGCGGCAGCTTCAATTCGCGGAACGTGCCGGCCAACGCGTCGAAACACAGCAGTCGGCCGACCAGTGTCGCACCAATGCCAAGCAACAATTTGATCGCCTCGTTCGTCTGCAACAGACCGATGATGCCGGGCAGCACGCCGAGCACGCCGGCTTCGGCGCAGTTCGGCGCATCCGCCGCCGCGGGCGGCTCGGGAAACAGGCAGCGGTAGCACGGCGAACCGTCGCGGCGCGCGTCGAATACGCTGACCTGTCCGCTAAAGCGATGCACGGCTCCGTAGACCAGTGGAATCCTCAACTGACGACAGGCCGCATCGAGCAGGTAACGTGTCGGGAAATTGTCGGCGCCATCGATGACCACGTCATGATCGCGGATCAGTGCTTCTACATTTGCCGCCTGCAGTCTCTCGCGGCGCGTTGCGATGTGCACACCGGGATTCAAGGCATTCAACGCGACGCGCGCGGATTCGGTCTTGGCAACGCCGACGCGCGCATCGGTGTGCAGCACCTGACGCTGCAAATTGGACTTTTCCACCACGTCATTGTCGATCAATGTCAGCGTGCCGACACCGGCCGCGGCCAGATACAGGCCGGCCGGAGACCCGAGGCCGCCGGCGCCGATCAGGGCGACTCGGGAATCGAGCAGGCGCTGCTGGCCCGCGGCGCCGACCTCGGGCAACTGCAGATGGCGCGAATAGCGTTCCGCGGCATCGGCGCAGAGAGCGCCGCGATCCACCGGCAGGCCTTCCGCGGCCCAGCGCACGAAGCCGCCTTCAACCGAGGCCAGCCGTGAATAGCCGAGTCCATGCAATGCCACTGCTGCATGCAACGAGCGTTGGCCGTGCGCGCAACTGAGCAGCAACGGCGCGTCGAAGGCGGGCGCGATCGCCTCGATGCGATCGAGGATATCGCCGAGCGGAACTCCGATTGCACCGGCTGGCTTGCCGGCGGCGCGTTCGTCGTCCTCGCGCACGTCGATCAGGATCGCGCCGGCCTGCTGGCGCCGCAAAGCATCCGCTGGAGAAATCCGTTCGATTGCCATGCGTGAATTATACGCAGACTATCCGGGCCAGCCGGGTAGCGGCATCACGTCGACGACTTCGCCAATCGCAAATTCACGCGCACCATCCGGGAGCAGGACAAGGGCATCGGCCTCGGCAACGCCGCGCAACATGCCGGAGCCTTGCTTCGCGTGCGGAGTCGCCCACAGCACGGCGTTTTCGTCGCAGTGCAAACGCGCGCGCTGGAATTCGGCGCGCGCATGGCGCTTGTTGATGCCGGTGCGCAGGTGCGCACGCAACATGAACCCCTTCTGCGATACACCACGCATCGCATCCAGTGCCGGTTTCACCAAGGCCATGCAGGTAGCGAAACCCGACACGGGATTTCCCGGCAACGCGAACAACATCGCTGTACCGATCTGGCCGAACAGGAACGGCATGCCGGGCTTCAAGCGAACTTTCCAGAAATGCACTTTGCCAATTTCGGAGACGAGACGCGGCAGGAAATCCGCTTCGCCCGCCGACACGCCACCGCTGCTGACGATGAAATCGGCATCGGCGCCAGCGCGTTGCAGCGCATCGCGGAGTGCCGCCGGATCGTCGCGCACGCGTTCGTGGCGAACGAGTTCCACGCCCCAGTATTCGAGCAGGCAGCCAAGACTGTAGCGATTGCTGTCGTGGATCTGGCCGAAGCCGAGCGGATCCCCCGGCGCCACCAGCTCATCACCGGTCGTCAGCAGCACGGCGCGCGGACGCTGCACGACGCAAGCGTGCGTCATGCCGAACGATGCGAGCACGCCGAGCTGCGCGGGGCCGAGCCTGCAACCGCGTTTGAGCGCGATATCACCCGTGCGGTAATCCTCGCCGGCCGGACGAACGTTCGCCCCTGGCATCGTGCCTGGCATGACGATGACGCGATCGCCTTCGCTGCGCGTTGCTTCCATGCGGGTATTTTCCTTCATCACCACGGTGTCGGCACCTGGTGGAATTGGCGCACCGGTGGTGATGCGCACGCAGGTGCCCGTCTCAACCACTGGCGCGGCTTTTCCACCCGCAAGAATTTCACCGATCAGGCGAAAGCGCTTCTCGCCCGACTCTGGCAAGTCCGCGCCACGCAGCGCAAATCCATCCATTGCCGAATTGGCGAAGCCGGGTACATCGTGCGGTGCGATCGCATCCGTCGCCAGAATGCGGCCTGCGGCCGCAGGCAGCGGCATGCTTTCCGCGGGCACGCGGCGCGCCTGCGCAATTGTGACAATCAGCGCACGCGCTTCGGCGACGCCAAGACCGGTCGGGAAGATGTCGCCCTCTTCAGCCATGTGCGGCTTGCTCCCATTGCCGGAATTCTTCGGGTGTATTCAGATTGCCGAATTCCGGCGTGCGCGTCGAATAGTCGACGAGCGCCCGATTCAGGCTTTGTTGCCAGCGAACTACCGGCATATCCTTCCTCAACGCATGTTCGGCGTTGGCCGCCAAGGTGCTTTGGTACAAAGCGAACATCGGTTGCACGCGCGTACCGTCGTAGACCACTGCGACATCGCGGTTTTCGGCCAGTGCCGCATCGTGCAGGCGCACGGCAAGATCGCGCGGCGGATGCGGGCAATCCACGGGAACCGTCAGCAGCCATTCGCCAGAGCACGCGCGCAATGCGGCGGCGATACCGGCGAGCGGGCCGCGAAAACCGGATCCGCCATCGGCAATCACTGGCGCGAATTGCACGTAGCGATCGGCATTGCGGTTGGCGCAAATCACAATCTGACCGACTTGTCCACGCAACGCCGCCACTACGTGTGCAACAAGCGGGCGTCCAGCCAGCGAGAGCAGACCCTTGTCCGCGCCGCCGACCCGGCGCCCTTCTCCGCCAGAAAGTATCGCGGCGGTAATGGCAGAAGGGTCGAAGGCAGCCACGCTACCGCTTCTTGGCGTTGCGCACGAGGCGCTTGCGCTTTTTGACCTGGCGCTCGGTCAACTCATTCTTGCGCCCGGAAAACGGGTTCTCGCTCTCGCGGAACTCGATGCGCACCGGCGTACCCTCGAGCTTGAAGCGCTTGCGGAAAAAGTTTTCCAGATAGCGGCGATAGCCTTCGGCGACGTGACGCGTGCGGCTGCCGTGGATGACGATGCCCGGCGGGTTGGTGCCGCCCGGATGGGCGAATTTCAGTTTGGGCGCGTGCCCGCGCACCAGCGGCGGCTGGTAAGCCTTGTAGGCGGCTTCCAGTGCACGCGTCAACTCGGCGGTGCCGAATTCGCGCGTCGCCGAGGCGTGCGCGCGGTTGATCGCCTTCATCAGCTCGGCGATGCCGCTGCCGTGCAGCGCGGAAATCGTGACCACGCGGGCATAGCCGACAAAGTCGAGCTTGCGCGCCAGCGAGACGCGGCATTGCTCGCGTTCGTAAGTCGGGAGTCCGTCCCACTTGTTGACCGCGATCACGAGCGCGCGACCTTCGTCGAGTACATGCCCGATCAAGGTGGCATCCTGCTCGGATACGCCTTCATGTGCATCCAGCAACACGACGACGACGTTCGCCGCGGCGATGGATTGCAAGGTCTTGATGACGCTGAATTTCTCGATCGCTTCTTCCACGCGCGCGCGCCTGCGCACGCCGGCAGTGTCGATGAGCGTGTAGCGCTTGCCGTCGCGTTCCAGAGCGACACTGATCGAATCGCGCGTGGTGCCGGCGATGTCGGAGACAACGACACGGTCCTCGCCGAGCAGGCGATTGACGAGCGTGGACTTGCCAACGTTCGGGCGACCGACGATGGCCACGCGCACGCCGCCGTCCGGCCCTTCCGCGACTGGCGCATCCGGATCGACCGGCGGCAAGCCTGCCAATACGGCATCGACCAGCGCCGGCACACCGCGTCCATGCGACGCAGCAAGCGCCAGCGGAGTGGCGAACCCCATAGTGGAAAATTCCGCAATGGCCGCATTTTCATCGAGACCATCGGTCTTGTTGACCGCGAGCAAAATGGGCTTGCCGTTGCGACGCAGGCCATCGAGGATATTGCGATCCGCAGGCAACAAGCCGTCGCGCGCATCTACCACGAACACGACGCGGTCGGCCTCGGCCACGGCGACCTGCGCCTGGCGTGCGGTCAACGCACCGATGCCTTCCTTTTCGCCGGTCAGGCCGCCGGTATCGACGACCACGAACTCGCGCCCACCCATTCGGCACACGCCGTATTGGCGATCGCGCGTCAGCCCCGGCAAGTCGTGCACAAGCGCATCACGCGTGCGCGTGAGCACGTTGAAGATCGTGGATTTGCCGACATTGGGGCGGCCGACGAGTGCAACTACAGGAAGCATCGCGGAATTACCTCCTCCGTCATTCCGGCATGGAATGCCGGAATCCAGATGCCACGGATGGCAGCTTCAAGGGTTGCGAACGGCGTCCTGCGGTCTGGATCCCGGCAGTCCCTGCCGGGATGACAACTCGCTATTTCGTGACGCGGTATGCGCCGACTACCCCATCCACATCTTCGACATAGACGGTATCGCCGACAACCAGCGGCGCAGACTCGATCGCATGCTTGGACAAGCGCACACGCGCGGCAAACTTGCCATCACTCGCGGCCAGCCAGTGCACCCATCCCTCCCTGTCGCCGACGACGACATAGTCGCCGACCGTAGCCGGTTCGCCGAGCCAGCGGTACTTGAGGCCCTCCTGCTTCCAGTTCGACGCGCCGGTACGTAGATCCAGGGCCCATACCTGTGAATCGGCATCGACGGCATAGATCTGCGTTGGCGCGAGCGCGACACCGGAGTAGCTCGACAAGGCATGCGTCCACAGCGGACGGCCCGAGTCTGCAATCAGCGCGACCGTCATGCCTTGGTAACCCGCGGCATACACGACGCCATCGGCCACCGCGATGCCGCCGTCGACGTCCTGCAGGCGCGCCAGTTCGGTGCGGCCTTCGCCGGGCGCGATCGTCTGTTCCCACATTACATTGCCGTCCTTGAGGCGCAAGGCGACGACTTTGCCGTTGTCTTCGCCAGCGTAGACGATGCCATTCTCAATGCGCGGCACGGCGTTGCCGCGCAAGCTCAGCGCCGGAACCGTGGAACGATCGTAAACCCACTTGCGCGAACCGTCGGTCGCATCCAGGCCGAACACGCGTCCGTCATCCGTTCGTACCACAACCATGCCATCGGCGATCGCAGGCGCGGCGATGACTTCGGAGGAAACCTGCGCATGCCAGCGATCCGCGCCGGTGCCGGCGTCCAGCCCAAGCACCTCGCCTTCCAGCGAGCCGATCACGAGCAGACCCCCGTCCACGGCCGGCCCGCCCGACCAGCGCAACGAATTGTTGCCGTGGTGCAGGATGAAGCCACCGCGCTTGCCGAAATGCCGGCTCCACACGCTGCGGCCGGTGCCGGCATCCAGCGCCGAGACGCCACCATCGACGCCGCCGACAAAGATCTTGCCGTCGGCGAATGCGGGCGCCATGCGCGCGCCACTTTCGCCAGCGCCGGCATCTGCGTGCGCATCCCAGAGCTTTTGCACGTTGAGCGTCGACTCGAATTGGGTCAGCGGCGTGGGCGGTTGGATGTTTTCTTTCTTGGTGTCGTTGAACCAGCCCTTGATGGTGGCGCAGCCGCTCATGGCGACGGCCACGGACAACACGATTGCGATGCGCTTCATGAGCCCTTCTTCTCCGCACCGGTGAGATCATCGAGCTTCATCTGTACGAACGCGCGATTGGCGGCATTCGCATCCAGATGTGTCAGAGCGTCGGTATAAGCCTTGCGCGCGTCGTCGCTGCGTCCCAGCGCGGACAATGCATCGCCACGCAATTCGTCGCGCAAGGCGGTGTAGCCGTCCTGCGGCAGCACATCGAGCAGTTTCAACGCATCCTGGGCCTTGTTCTGCGAGATTTCGGCGCGGGCAAGATTGAGTCCGGCCAGGGTCTTGAGCGCAGGGATGCTGGCGTGGTCATACGCATCGCGCAAGGCCTTGTTCACATCCGCGGGATCACCGCTGGCGGCCTCGTCGCTGGCCAGGCGCATGGCGGCGAGTACGGCGTAGGGCGTATCGGCAAAGTCGCTCTGCAATTTCGCGGCGATGGCCTTGGCGCCGTCGTTGTCCTTCTTGGCCAGGTCGTCGCTGAATACCTGGTATTGCGTCGCCGCATCCAGGCTGTGCATGGTTTTATGCCGGCGCCATTGCTGCCAGCCGAAAATCAGGACCAGTCCGAGGCCAACGCCAATCAGGATCGATAGCGCATTTTCGCGCAGCCACTTTTGTACAAGCTCGCCTTGTTCGTGTTCGTCCAGTACTTCGAAAGCCATTGGTGGTATCCGAAAAAAGTTTGAAAAGTTCGCGCTGCGTCGACCCTGGCGGCTGGCGCGAGGGTGCGTAGGGTAACAGGAAGCGCCTCAAGCTGCGTTCAAGGCGCGTTATGCCGGTCAGCCGGCGTTATGCCCGGGACTTGCCGCGCCATCAGCCACCTTGAGATGGGCGACATTGGCGCGACGATACTCGGTCAGGTCCTGCGGCTTGCCATCGATCGAAAGCGTGGCGCCTTCGGCATTGCCGATGCGGATGTCCAGCGCCACATCGCTCGCGTATTCGCGCACGCTGCCCGCGGGCAGCAGGCTGTACTCGAGCTTCCTGCCATCGGCATCGATGATTTCCACCCAGCTGGCCTGCGCCAGGGTCAGGCGGATGCGGTTCTCGGCATCAGTGGCGACAGCGAGCGACGGCGCAATCGCTTTGTTTGCAGGTGTCGCGGGAAATGGCGTCATCGAGGCAGCCAGCGGCACTTCGGACGTTGGCAGATCAGTTGTGATTGCCGGCGCCGGATTACGGCTGATCGTCTCTGGTGCCGGGGCGGAGACGGCAGCTGGCGCATCCAGCGGGGTGATCTGGGCAAGGTTCTGGTCGAAGCCGGCGCGCAGTGCGAGCAAGGCGGCCGGCACGACGATGACGCCGGTCAAAATCACGTAAAGCGCCGACCCCGAGTAGCGTTCGAACAGATAGCGCGGACGCGAAATCGTGCCGCTCATCGTCAGCGGCGGCGGCGCGGAATGATCCTGCACGACGCGTTCGCAAAGGATTTGTGGAAGGTCCAGCAATTGCAAGTACTTGCTCAAATAGCCGCGCAGATAAACACCGTGTCCGATGCGCTCGAACTGCTCGGCTTCCAGCGCGGCCAATGTCGTAAGCGGAAACTTCAACGCGCGCGCGGCTTCCTCGCGACTGAGTCCACGCGCTTCGCGAGCGGCGCGCAGTCGCTGACCAAGTGAAGTGTCGACCTCGATCGTGATTGGTGGAGCTTGCGCGCCATCGGGAAGTGTTTCTACAGGAACCGGTAGTGCGAGCACATGCGCATCCATGTACGGATTCGCTGCGGAGTCTGCAGTGCACGTTTCCATCGACTGTGGCAGCGGCAACTCGGCCTGTTGATCCAGGGCCACTTCCGATGCCGACATTTGCGACAGATGGCGATACTTGTTCTTGTTTTTGCGCTTGCTCATGGGACTACGGCGATTGGGGGGCGACGGCGTCGAGCGAATGGGTCTGGTCGGAATCCGGGAAATCCTTGCGCAAGCGATCGGCGTAGGCGCGAGCCGAATCCGCATGGCCGAGCTTCACTTCGATATTGCGCGCCAGCAGCAAAGCTGCCGGATCCGGGTGCCCGAGCGATTCGAAGCGCTGGATGAAAGCGCGGGCATGGAAAAAATCGTTCTTCAGGTACAGCAACTTGGCCATGTAGAACAACGCCAGCGCGTTGTGCGGATCCACTTCGAGCGCACGGCGAAAATCGAGCTGCGCCTCGTCGAGGCGCTGGCCGCCACCGTGATCGACCAGGCAGATGCCGGCATTGGCATAAAGCACGCCTGGTGTCTTGTAGAACGGATCGCGCATCGCTTGGGCGTAGTATTTTTGCGCCTCGTCGTAGCGACCCGCGGCGCACAGGAACTGGCCGTAGTTGTTATTGGTGTCGCCGGATTTCGGCGCCAGTTCGACCGCGCGCTTGTAATGCTTGCCCGCTTCCTCGACGTTGCCAATGCGCTCGTACAGCACTGCTATGACAGTGTGCGCGTCGACATACTTGTCATCGTACTGAAGCGCCTTCTGCAAATTGTCCATCGCGATTTCCAGCTTTCCCTGCTCCATGTAGCGCTGGCCAAGCTCGACCCGGACTTGCGCCGCATCCTGGCGCTTTTCGGCCCTGGATTCGTTGGGGCTCTGGCTATTGTCGTCCTGCCGGTATTTGACGATTTTATTGTTCGACGAACACGACGCGAAAGCGATGCAGGCGGCAACCATGCCAAACGTTTGCAGGATATTACGCAGCATGGCGAGCTCCTTCTTCAATGCGGCGACGGAATTCCGCCTGTCGCCGTGTGCGATCCAGCACCTGCCCCTTCAACTGGCCGCAGGCGGCGTCGATGTCATCGCCACGCGTGCGTCGCACCATGGTCAACACACCGGCATCGAGCAAGGTTTTCTGGAAGCTGCGAATCGTGGCTTCGTCGGAACGCTCGTACTGCGTACCGACAAACGTATTGAACGGGATCAGGTTCACCTTGCTCGGCAGCTGACGCATCAGCTTGACCAACTGGCGCGCGTGCTCGGGTTTGTCGTTGACGCCCTTGAGCATGGTGTATTCGAAGGTGATCGACGTGCGCGGCTTGCGCGCGGCATAACGCTGGCAGGCGCCGAGCAATTCCGCGATCGGATATTTCTTGTTGAGCGGCACGATCTGCGTGCGCAGTTCGTCGTTCGGCGCATGCAGCGACACCGCCAGCGACACGTCGGCGACTTCGCCGAGCTTGTCGATCATCGGCACCAGGCCGGCGGTGGACAGCGTGACGCGCTTGTTGGCGAGGCCGAAACCGAGGTCGTCACGCATCACGCTCATTGCGCGCACAACGTTGTCGAAATTCAGCAACGGCTCGCCCATGCCCATCATCACGACATTGGTGAGTTTGCGCTGCTGGTGCGGAACGTTGCCGAGATGTTTCGCCGCGACGAACACCTGGCCGATGATTTCCGCCGTGGACAGGTTGCGATTGAATCCCTGCGTGCCGGTCGAACAAAACGTGCAATTCAAGCCGCAACCGATCTGCGATGAAACGCACAACGTGCCGCGGCTGGATTCAGGAATGAACACGGTTTCCACAGCGCTGCCACCATCCAACCCGAGCAGCCATTTGTAGGTCCCGTCGGCGGCCTGCTTCTCGAACATCGCCTTCGGCGGGACGATCTGAGCAACATCGGAAAGCTTGGCGCACAGCGCCTTGCCGACGTCAGTCATCTGCGCAAAATCGGTTGCGTGACGATGGTAAATCCACTTCATCACCTGCTCGGCGCGATACGGCTTCTCGCCGAGTTGCACGAACAGGTCGCGCAAGCCGTGGCGGTCGTAATCGAGCAAATTCAGTTTGGAATTACCTGGTTCCATGCCCGCTCATTTCGAAGAGTACGGCCACGGATGGCCGCTTTTTGATCTTCGCGTTCACGGACGAACGCAAAGTTCAGTCCCGGAGAAAAAGTACGCAATTTCCACATTTGCAGTTTCGACGGCATCGGAACCATGCACGGCATTCGCGTCGATCGATTGCGCGAAATCAGCGCGAATCGTTCCAGCCGCCGCCTTCTTCGGATCGGTCGCACCCATCAAGTCACGGTTTTTGGCAATCGCATTCTCACCTTCAAGCACCTGGATCATCACCGGACCGGAGATCATGAACTCGACCAGCGGCTTGAAGAACGGACGCTCGCGATGCACGCCATAAAAACCTTCGGCTTCGGCACGCGAGAGTTGCTTCATCTTCGCGGCGACGACGGTCAGGCCGTTCGTCTCGAAACGCGAATAAATCTTGCCGATGATGTTTTTTGCAACTGCATCGGGCTTGATGATGGATAGGGTGCGCTCCAGCGCCATGGGTTTTTCTCCGAATTCGGGATTGTGCAAAGGATGTGAATGTTAACACCAATTTCGCGGGAATCCGAGGGGTTACGTCACAAAACGCCGAAGGATTCTAGGGTCGTCGCACGATCTGCATTTCGATCTGCGTTGACCGGCATTCGCAGGCGCGACTAGAATTCAAACGCTCGTTCCATCGCCTCCTCCGCCGGGCTCGACTAACCGGCGCCGCATTCAGGAAATCCGTTTGAACGCCCCGCATTTTTCCACCAAACAGCGCATCCTCGACTCTGCCGAAACGCTTTTTGCACGCCACGGCTTTGCCGGCGCATCGCTGCGCCAGGTCACCGCATCGGCCAACGTGAACCTGGCCGCAGTCAATTACCATTTCGGGTCCAAGGAAAACCTCGTCAACGAGGTTTTCCGACGGCGCCTGGACAGCCTGAACGAAGAGCGGCTGGCGGCGCTGGCGGCGGTAATGAAACAGTCGAAATTTACATTGGAAGATGTACTTGGCGCCTTTGTGCGCCCAGCCCTGGCGCTTTCGATGGCCGACGACGGCGGCGCCGGCTTCGTGCGCGTGCTGGCGCGCGCCTTCGCCGAGCACAACGAGCGCCTGCGCAAGTTTCTGCATGACAATTACAGTCATGTCCTCAAACAGTTCGTTGCCGCGTTCGGCCAGGCGTTGCCGCATCTGGACAAGCAAGAGCTCTACTGGCGCCTGGATATCGTCAGCGGCGCCCTGACTTACGCCATGGCCGACTTCGGCGTGATCAAACGTCGCCCGGGCATGTCCGAGCTGCAACACCGCGATCTGGCGGCCGAACACCTGATCAAATTTGCTGGCGCCGGTTTGAAAGCCGGTTGAAGCAGTTCTCGCAAGTCATTGTTTCGAATCACGAGGTTTTCATGAGTAATTCACCATTACTGATCCGCAAGGCCGCGGTGCTTGGCGCCGGTGTCATGGGCGCACAGATTGCCGCGCACCTGACCAATGCCGGAGTCGATACGATCCTGTTCGACCTGACCGCGAAGGACGGCGATGCCAACGGCATCGTTCTGAAAGCCATCGACAATTTGAAAAAATTGTCGCCCGCGCCGCTGGCGGACAAGACCCGCGCCGGTGCGATCGCGCCGGCCAACTACGATGCGAACCTGGAATGGCTCAAGGGCTGCGACCTCATTGTCGAGGCCATCGCCGAACGCCTGGACTGGAAACGGGATTTGTACGCCAAAATCGCTCCGTTTGTGGCTCCGAATGCCATATTGGCGAGCAATACTTCTGGCCTGAGTATCAATGCATTGGCGGATGTCCTTGATGAAAAACTTCATCACCGGTTCTGCGGCGTGCATTTCTTCAATCCACCGCGCTATATGCATCTGGTCGAAGTCATCCCTTGCGCCAAGACCGATCCGGCGGTTCTTGCTGGATTGGAAGCATTCCTGACCACGAATCTTGGCAAGGGTGTGGTCTTCGCCAAGGACACGCCGAATTTCATCGGCAACCGCATCGGCGTGTTCTCGATGCTGGCCACGATGCACCACACCGATGCGTTCAAGCTCGGCTACGACGTGGTCGATGCGCTGACCGGCCCGGCCATCGGACACCCCAAGAGCGCGACCTATCGCACCGCCGACGTCGTCGGTCTGGATACGATGGGCCACGTCATCAAGACCATGCAGGACACCCTGCCCAACGATCCCTGGCATACCTACTTCAAGAATCCGGCCGTGCTCGACGCGCTGATTTCCAAGGGCGCGCTCGGCCAGAAAACCGGCGCCGGGTTCTTCCGCAAGGTCGGCAAGGACATTCTGGTGCTCGATCCCGCCAAAGCCGACTATGCACCGCAGACGGGCAAGGTCAGCGACGAGGTCGCCGCAATCCTGAAACTGAAATCCCCCGCCGAGCAGTTCGCCAAGCTGCGTACGAGCAGCGATCCGCAGGCACAATTCCTGTGGGCGATACACCGCGATCTTTTCCACTACGCGGCGTATTGGCTCGGCGACATCGCCGCCAGCGCACGGGACGTCGACTTTGCCATGCGCTGGGGCTACGGCTGGAAACTCGGCCCGTTCGAAACCTGGCAGGCGGCCGGATGGACGGATGTCGCCCAATGGATCGCCGAGGACATCGCCGCCGGCAAGGCCATGAGTAAGTCGCCCCTACCCGCATGGGCGGCGGATCCAAAACGCGCCGGTGTACACGATGCATCCGGTTCGTATTCCGCATCCACCGGCAAGCAGGTGCCGCCATCCGATGCGCCCGTATACGAACGCCAGTTGTTCCCGCAAACCGTACTCGGAGCGAAACGACCCGACACCGGCACCACGATTTTCGAAACCGACGATGCGCGCCTGTGGACTCTCGGCGGAGACGGCATCGGCATCCTGTCGTTCAAATCCAAGATGCACACCATCGGCGCCGGCGTGCTCGATGCGATCATGCGCGCAGTGGACGAGGCCGAGCGCGGCTGCAAGGCGCTGGTGATCTGGCAGGATTCGGAGCCCTTCAGCGTTGGCGCCAATCTCAAGGAAGCCGCCGCGATGTTGCAGTCCGGCAAGGCTACGGACCTGGATGGTTTCATCGCGCGCTTCCAGCAAGCGACCATGCGCGTGAAGCACGCGCTGGTGCCGGTTGTCGCCGCGGTGCGTGGCATGGCGCTCGGCGGCGGCTGCGAATTGCAGATGCACAGCGCGCGCACGGTCGCGGCACTGGAAAGCTATATCGGCCTCGTCGAGGCCGGCGTCGGCCTGTTGCCCGCAGGTGGCGGTTTGAAGGAGCTTGCCCTGCGCGCATCGCAGCATGCCTTCGGCGGCGACGTGTTCACTGCATTGAAGGGTGTATTCGAAACCGTGGCAATGGCAAAGACGTCTGGCAGCGCACTCGAAGCCAAGGAAATGGGATTGCTGCGCTGGAGCGACGTTGTCGTATTCCACGCCGACGAATTGCTCTACGTGGCGAAAGCCGAGGCGAATGCGCTTGCCGAATCCGGCTGGCGGCCACCACTGCCGGATCGACAGATCGTGGCCGCCGGCGATGTCGCCACGGCGACGTTCAAGGCGAACCTCGTCAACATGCTCGAAGGCCGTTTCATTTCCGAGCACGACATGGAGATAGCCACACGCATCGCCGACACCCTGTGTGGCGGTCAGATCGAACGCGGTTCACTGATCGACGAGCAGTGGTTGCTGGATCTGGAGCGCAAGCATTTCGTCGCGCTGGCGCTGAATCAGAAGACGCAGGCACGCATCGCTCACACGCTGAACACGGGAAAACCATTGAGGAACTGAATAACGTCATCCCGGCAGGGACTGCCGGAATCCAGATTCCATGGACGGAAAGGTTGGATCGGCATCCATGCGCTCTAGATTCCGGCATTCCATGCCGGAATGACGAGCAAAGAGAGAGAATTCCATGACCAAACAAACCCAAGACGCCTATATCGTCGCCGTCAAGCGCACGCCGGTCGGCAAGGCCCCGCGCGGCGTGTTCCGCAACACGCGTCCGGACGACATGCTCGCCTTCGCCATTGACGCTGCGCTGGCGCAATGCCCCTCCATCGACAAATCGAAAATCAGCGACGCCATCATCGGCTGCGCCATGCCCGAGGCCGAGCAAGGCATGAACGTGGCGCGCATCGCCGTGCTGCTCGCGGGATTGCCAAACGGCGTTCCCGCGGTCACGGTCAACCGCTTCTGTTCGTCCGGCCTGCAAGCGGTGGCGATGGCGGCTGACCGCATCCGCCTCGGTGAAGCCGATCTGATGCTCGCCGGCGGCACCGAGAGCATGAGCATGGTGCCGATGATGGGCTATCACCCGGTGTTCAATCCGCGTGTGTTCGACAACGAGCATATCGGCATCGCCTACGGCATGGGCATCACCGCCGAGAAAGTCGCCGAGCAATGGAAGGTGTCGCGCGAGGAACAGGATGCGTTCTCGGTATCGAGTCACGCGAAGGCGCTGGCGGGAATCGCAGCAGGCGAATTCGTTGACGAGATCGCGCCGTTCACGCTCGCCGACCACTACCCCAATCTCGCCACACGCGGCACCGCTGACGACACGCGCACGATCACGATCGACGAAGGTCCGCGCGCGGGCACCACGCTCGAGGTGCTGGCGAAGCTCAAGACCGTGTTCCGCGCGGGTGGCAGCGTCACTGCCGGCAATTCATCGCAGATGTCCGACGGCGCCGGCGCGGTGTTGCTGGCGAGCGAACAGGCGCTCAAGGATTACAACCTCAAACCGCTCGCGCGCTTTCTTGGTTTTTCCGTCGCCGGCGTACCGCCGGAGATCATGGGCATCGGCCCGAAGGCCGCGATTCCGAAAGTCTGCGCGCAGACCGGCATCAAGCAGGATCAACTCGACTGGATCGAGCTCAACGAAGCCTTCGCCGCGCAATCGCTCGCCGTGATGAAAGACTTGAACCTGGATCCCGCCAAGGTCAATCCGCTCGGCGGCGCGATAGCGCTGGGCCATCCGCTCGGCGCCACCGGCGCGGTACGCGTGGCGACGCTCGTTCACGGCCTGCGCCGGCGCAAGCTCAAGTACGGCATGGTGACCATGTGCATCGGTACCGGCATGGGCGCGGCCGGGATTTTCGAGAGCATGTGATAGGATCGCAACCGGATTCAGCGCAGCACACCACCACGCAACTGAGGGGATCGTCATGAAGTCCGTTCGTTCGAAGCTCATCACCACCGCAATAGTTGCTGTACTCGCACCGCTGTGCGCCTACGCAAACTGGAACGCTGCTGCAAAACCGTCGGCAACAGCCGCAAGCACGGTCTGCACGAATTTTTCAGCCATCTCGTTTACCGGCGCAGTAGCGCCAGGCGACACCAACGGGATACCCGGCACGCCCCAGGTTGGCGAAATCTACACGATCAATGTCAGCGGTCCTGGCACTGGCAGTTTCCGCCTTGTCGGTGACAGCACCGGTGCGACGACATATGCCGGCCCGGCATCCGTGCCAGGGACACTGTCATACACGATTACGGGTTCAACGACACTCTCGCAAGGCGTTGGCTTCTATTTTGACGCCGGCTCAGGCAACGTAACCTTGACTGCTGCGTGCGTCGCAACGGCGGCAACGCCTGCACTGGGCATGTGGGGAATCGTCGGGCTCGCATCCCTGCTCGCCCTACTCGGACTTGGCTTCGGCCAGTACAGGCGGAGCAAGGGATCCTCCTGATTCCATGTCGCATCAAGCCTGCGTGAGCCGTGCCGGCCACGCAGGTTTTTCGGCCGCGTTGCAAGGGCATGTGCGCGCACATGTCCGTTGGCCAACGGGGAACTCGTGGAATCCAAACGGGTCAAGCATCGGTAATTTTTGCCGGAGCCTGCCGATGCATTCGCGTTTACGCCGCCTGCTTGTCGAATACCATTCGCTGTTTCTCTTTATCGGCCTGATGCTCGTGTTCCGTTCCGCTGTCGCGGACTGGATGTATGTACCTAGTGGTTCGATGAACCCGACCTTGATCGAAGGCGATCGCATCGTCGTCGACAAGGAGGCCTATGGGCTGCGCATCCCGTTCACCACGATTCGGCTGACCCACGGCGCCGATCCGCAGCGCGGCGACATCGTGATTTTCCCATCGCCCGAGGACGGCATGACCCTGGTCAAGCGCGTGATCGGATTGCCGGGCGATGTGGTTCAGATGCAAAACGAACAGTTGTCGATCAACGGCAAGCCGGTCGAGTACGCGG
>OEIU01000238.1_pt1 | contig 55293 bp, 55 predicted proteins | sample 1539221 | NCBI WGS metagenome assembly OEIU01 (sample SAMN03792071, study PRJEB22550) | activated sludge metagenome | feature: wastewater treatment plant; material: activated sludge; isolation source: Wastewater treatment plant of a petroleum refinery complex | place: Argentina: Zarate | collected... | reverse complement strand
AACGCGCACGTCGACTACATCCAGGTCGCGCGCGACACGATCAAGCGCATCGGCTACGACAACACCGAATACGGCATCGACTACAAGGGCTGCGCGGTGATGGTCTGCTACGACAAGCAGAGCAACGATATCGCGCAGGGCGTCGACCACGCGAGCGACGACCACCTCAACACCGGCGCCGGCGACCAGGGGTTGATGTTCGGCTACGCCTGCGACGAGACGCCCGACCTGATGCCGGCGCCGATCTACTATGCGCACCGCCTCGTCGAGCGCCAGGCGCAACTGAGGAAGGACGGCCGCATGCCGTACCTCCGCCCCGACGCGAAGAGCCAGGTGACGATGCGCTACGTCGATGGCAAGCCGCATTCGATCGACACCGTCGTGCTGTCGAGCCAGCACAGCCCCGACCAGAGCGAGACGCCGACGAAGATGAAGGCTTCGTTCATCGAGGCGGTGATCGAGGACATCATCAAGCCGGTGCTGCCCAAGGAGTGGCTGAAGGACACCAAATACCTCATCAACCCGACCGGCCGCTTCGTCGTCGGCGGCCCGCAGGGCGACTGCGGCCTGACCGGCCGCAAGATCATCGTCGACACCTACGGCGGCGCCTGCCCGCACGGCGGCGGCGCGTTCTCGGGCAAGGACCCGAGCAAGGTCGACCGCTCGGCCGCCTACGCCGCGCGCTACGTGGCGAAGAATATCGTCGCCGCCGGGCTGGCGCGCCAGTGCCAGATCCAGGTCGCGTACGCGATCGGCGTCGCGCGGCCGATGAACGTCACCGTCTATACCGAAGGCACCGGCGTGATCCCGGACGAGCGCATCGCCGCGCTGATCCACGACCACTTCGACCTGCGCCCGAAGGGCATCATCCAGATGCTCGACCTGCTGCGCCCGATCTACGAAAAGACCGCCGCCTACGGCCACTTCGGCCGCGACGAGCCGGAGTTCACGTGGGAGAAGACCGACAAAGCTGCGGCGCTGCGCGCCGCGGCCGGCCTGTAAGGCCGCCGCGCGCAAAGCGCGCGGTTTGCCGGTCTTCCGGCGTAGGCTCACATCGCGCAGCGATGTGAAGGCCCGCAGGGCCGGCCGGAGCCAAAGGACCGACAAGGCGGCTGCGCTGCGTGCAGCGGCCGGGCTGTAAGCCCGGCAACCGCGCAGCGGTTCAGCCGCCTTGCGGCGCAGGCTTACTTCGCGCGAGCGAAGTCAAGGCGCCCAGCGCCGTGCCGTAGCCACAAAGCCGCGGCCTTGAACGCCGTAGCCACGGTGTAAGGCCGGCAGCCCTCTTCGGCAGTCCTGATTGGCGATGAACCTCAGCACCGGCGATGGCACTGCCCCAAAGACCCTCACCCCGCCCTCTCCCGCACGCGGGAGAGGGGGAACCCCTCCCTCTCCCCCGGCAACGGGGGAGAGGGTCGGGGTGAGGGGGCGTGGCGATGCGACTGCTGAGCTTGGTCGCTAATCAGGTCGGCCGTTCACCCGCCTTGCTGCGCAGGACGACGGCGCGGTTCGCCGTGCGGCGCGTTGCGCTAGGCTCGCGCGCATGCCGATCACGCTCGCCCCGACCACGCTGGCCCAACTGCGCTCGCACGCGATTGCGCGCAGTCTCTTTGCACCCACCACGCTGCCGAAGGCGATCGCGCGCCTCGGCTTCGTGCAGGCCGATCCGCTGCGCGCGCCGGCGCGGGCGCAGGACCTGACGCTGCGCCACCGCGTCAAGGGCTACGCCGCGGGCGACCTCGAGCGGCGCTACCCGCAACTTGCGATCGAGGAGGACTTCTTCGTCAACTACGGCTTCCTGCCGCGCGCGACGCAGGCGATGATGCATCCGCGCGAGGCGCGCCACCCGTGGTCGGCGGCGCGCCGGCGCCAGGCCGACGCGGTGCTCGCCTTCGTGCGCGAGCGCGGCGTCGTCCATCCGCGCGAGGTCGACGCCGAGTTCGCGCACGGCAAGACGCGCAACTGGTTCGGCGGCTCGGGCAATGCAAGCACCGAGCTGCTCGACGCGATGCACTACCGCGGCCTGCTGCGCATCGCGCGGCGCGAAGGCGGCGTGCGGATGTACGCGGCGCGCGACGCGACGCCGCCCGCCGCCGATCCTCAGGCGGCGCTCGATACGCTGTTCGATATCGCGATCGCCAAGTACGCTCCGCTGCCCGCGCCGACGCTCGGCTGGCTGCTCAGCGGCCTCGCGGGCGGCGCGCCGCAGTGGCGCGGCGATGCCGCGGGCCGCGCCGCGACGCTGCGCCGGGCGCGCGAGCGGCTTGCATCCGCGCGCATCGACGGCGTCGACTGGTTCTGGCCGGCCGGCGAGCGCTTGCGCCGCACACCACCCGCCGATCGCGTGCGCCTGCTCGCGCCCTTCGACCCGGTCGTCTGGGACCGGCGCCGCTTCGAGCTCTTCTGGGGCTGGGCGTACCGTTTCGAGGCCTACACGCCTGCGCCCAAGCGCGTGCGCGGCCACTATGCCTTGCCGCTGCTGTGGCGCGACGCGGTGATCGGCTGGGGCAACCTCGCGGTGCAGGGCGGCCGTCTCGTGCCCGACTTGGGCTACGTCTCGGGCCGCGCGCCGCGCGACGCCGCATTCCGGCGCGAACTCGACGCCGAACTCGAGCGCATGCGCTGCTTTCTGCGCCTCGCGCCCGGTTCGTGAGCTACCGCCCGAAGATTCCCTTCAGCAGATTCGCCGGGTTGAGCGGATTGCTGTCTTCCTGCTTCTGCGGCGGTGGCGGTGCGTCGTTGGACGGCGTTGCGCGGTTGCCGGCGCCGGGCATCGTCATCGCGTTCATGTCCATGCCGAGCATCGCGCTGGCGACGCTCTTGACGCGGATCTTCACGGCCCAGTCGGGCGCCCAGGCGATCTTCGGGTCGGACGGGCGCGGCGGATGCGCGAGGTTGAGCTCCGACCCGTAGGCGATCATGCGCAGCATCGCAGCGCCGCCGTCGCCGAAGATGCCCTTGGGCACGGCGCAATGCGTGACGCCCGGTGCGAGCAGCACGCCTTCCTTCAGCCAGCGATCGACGGCCGGGTTGGTCTGGTAGTCGACGAGTCCCATGCCGGTGTCGGGCTGCTCGCTCGAGGTCCACAAGACCATTTCGTTTTGCGCGCCTTCCTTCGCGCCCATCGCGGCGATGAAGTACGCGCGCGCCGTCGGCAGCGCATTCCACGCCAGCATCGTCGCGCCGCCGGCGTCGGTCTGGCGCAACTGGATCGCCGGCATCAGGTCCTGCGCGGCGCCGATCGCGAACTTGAAGTTCTCGGGCACGCCCTGCCCGCTGAATGCGTTCTCGCCGACGAGCGAGGCGTTGTCCGGCACCATGCGGGCGTCGGTCGGATTCGGCCACGACGGCCGGCCGGCCGCGCTGTGCGCGCCGCGCTTTGTCGCCCGGCGCGAGACGAAGAATTTCTGGAAATCCTGTGCCGAGGCGGTCGAAACGTCGAGCACGCGGGGCTGCCCGGCGCGTACCGTATCGCCGCAACCCCAATAGAGATAGATCTTGCCCTTCGGGCGCTCGTAGTCGCGCTCCTCGACCGCGTCGTCGTCGGTCGGCGGCTTGCCCGGTGCGGCCTGCGGCGCGACGAGCTTCAGGCTCGGCGCGAGTTGCGTGCCGGCCGGAACTGCCTGCGTTGCCTCGGCGAGCGCTGGATTGCGGCTCGTGTAGAGCGTCACATCGACCCAGCGGCCGGCCGCTGCGGTCTGCGTATTGCCGAAGGCATTTCTGGCGTTGGCAGCGCCGCCGCCGCCGCCCATCATCGCGCCCATCATCGCCATCGGGTTGACGCCGCCCGCGCCGCCCATGCCCGGCATGCCCATGCCGGAGAAGGTCGCGACGTCGATCCAGGCCTGCGCGACGGGCGGCTTGACGACCTGGTTCTGCGCGGCCGCGGTCCCGGCGGCGCCGAGCAAGGCGGTGCACAGCGCGGCACCGAGGGCGGATCGGTTGTTCATCGAGTGGGCTTCCTTCGAGGGTTGATCGCCGGCCGGCGACGTTCGCGAGCGCGAGGATCGCATGAAGCGACGCGCCGCGAAATGCCCGAAGTCAAGGCTTTTGCGCAAGTTGTCGCGGCCGGGCAGGGAATGCGCAGCGGCGCTGCCCGCCGGCGCGATGCGCGGCGCAGGATGCTCCGGTTCAGGGCGCCCGCTGCGCGGCGATCAATGCATCGGCGGCTTCGGCAAACCCGGCGCCGCGCTCGCCGCGCGTGACGTACGCCGGCAGCACGTCGAGCTCCGGCACGAAGCGCGCGATATTGGCGACCGCGACCGAGAGCGGGATGTGCTCGAACATCAGCTGGTCGTTCGTCGAATCGCCGACATAGAGCCACGCGTGGACGTCCAGCGGCGCGCCGGTGCAGCGCGGCACGGCCCATTGCGCGGCGGTCCACTTGCTGTGCGTGCCGATCCAGCCGTTGACATGGATCGAGCTGACCGTCGCCGTCAGGCCGTGGCGCCGCATCACGGCGACGACCTGCTCGATCCGCGCCGCGTCCAGATGCGCGAACTCGCCGTGATCGACGGCGATATCGGTCAGCCGCCCGGCGCTGTCGGCGGCGAGCGTCGCGCCCGGCACCTCGCGCAGCACGGCGGCGGCGCATGCGGCGAGGCGCTCGGCGTTTGCCCGGCGTTCGGCCTCGGGCTGCGCGTATTCGCGCACGAGCCGCCCGGCCCCGTTGCGCAGCATCACGCCGCCGTTTTCGGCAACGATCGCCGCCACCGGCCAGGCGAGTGCGAACGGTTCGCTCCAGCCCGCCGGCCGGCCCGTGATCGCGATGACGTCGATGCCCGCGGTCCTTAGCCGATGCAGCGCGTCGAGCGCGGCGGGCTCGATCGCGCTGTCGCAGGTCAGCGTGTCGTCGATGTCGGTGAGCACGCCGCGCACGAAGCGGAGTCGTTCGGCGGGCAGCCGCGCCAGTTCGCGCATTCGGTGGGCGACCATCGGTCCAGTTTCGCACAGGCTTCCTGCGAGGCAGCCAATGCTCTGCCCGCTGCATACCTTCGAGAGGGATGGATCGGGTCTCAGCTTCTCGCCTGTGATCCGGATGCTCGCTGCCCAGCGCTTGGCTTGGCCGACTTCTTGTCATCGCAGTCGGCCAGCCCGTCCGGCGCCTCGCTTGCGGGTACCGGTAGCAGCAGCAAGCTGGCAACCTTGCCCTGCAGGCCCTTGACGGACTCGGTGGCTTCCAGCCGAAGCGCGTTGAACTGATCGGCGCTCAGATTGATCAGCGGGAGTTCGACCATATCGGGAGGGCCCGACTGCGCACGTACCGTCAACGTGAGGTTCACATCTTTCGGGTTCACCAACCTGATTGCCTTGCCTTGCAAACTCGGGCGAGAAATCTTGACGATGCAGTTGCTGGCGGGTCGAGCGCTCATTCCGGGCAAGCTCCCGTACGCCTCGATCGCGATCGGCTGAAACGGTCGTTCCTGCACTTCCGCCTGTCTGCGCAGTTCCACGAGGCTGGGAATCTTCGCCAGCGCTACTTTCCTGGCCCTGTACTGGTCGACAAGGTCCAGGTCCTTGCCGTGCGCATACAGCGTTTCGAAGCGTGTCGCAAGCGCGTCGGCCAGTCCCGTCTCTTCCACCGGATACAAGCCATGCTGCTTGAGCTTTTCGATGGCGTCCGCCCGCGGCTTCTCGTTGACCGACACGTAACCGGCTTGCGCGAGAATCGCCTTCAAGACTTGCGCTGCCTGCGCGTTCTTGCCATCACCTTCGAGCAAGCCTTGCAGCTTCTCCGCGGTGAGCGGCCCCCGTTGCAACTCGACGCTGACCTCCTCGCCGTTGTGGCTGAATTTCAACGATCCCGCCCCCGAGATGTGGAAGGTCACGAGGGCGGCGACGGCGACGGCGGCGCCGATCAACGCCAGCCAGACCGTTGTCGGCAGCAGCGCTCGTCCGCTGCGCACGTCGTCGGCGTCGTTGCGCCCGGACTTCGCGCCTTCACTGCCCGCGTGGATATCAGTCGCCATGAGATTCCTCCAGCCTGGTTGCGGACCTCGTCCGGAATGCACCGGCCGCCGCAGTCACGAGGCAGAACCGCATTTTCATTCTGCACGTGCCAGAGGGCCGCGCAAAGGCGACGGCCGGGCGAGTCGCTCTGCCGCAGACCCGCGTCGGGCGTCGCGCACGAAGCCGTACACCGAGTCCGACCGGCGCATGTGCAGCCCTGGCGACGCCAAGCGAAGAGCACGGGATGCACTCCGCTTGGCGGGCTGGACATGCGGGCAGCAAGCTTGTGCGAGGAGCGCGGCAGTCTTCACGCTTTCCTCGCGGCATGCGTCCCTTGCGCCACATCGAGCTTGCCTATAATCGAACTGTTCCGAGGAGCGCTGCGAGACCCCCGCATCGGTGCGGCGTGTGTCCCAGGCTCGGAAACCGATCCAACCGCGCTCGTCCCCACCGTCCGGTGCGGCGAGCGGCCACCAAGGCAGCACGCCCACCGGTCGATGGTGTTCACCACCGAACCGGAGCCAAGCCCATGAGTGCCGTGCTGCAACCCGCCACCGACCACATCGTCGCCGACCTGTCGCTTGCCGACTGGGGGCGGCGCGAGATCCGCATCGCCGAGACCGAGATGCCCGGCCTGATGGCGATCCGCGAGGAGTTCGCGAAGACCCAGCCGCTGAAGGGCGCGCGCATCGCCGGATCGCTGCACATGACGATCCAGACCGCGGTGCTCGTCGAGACGCTGCAGGCGCTCGGCGCGCAGGTGCGCTGGGCGTCGTGCAACATCTTCTCGACGCAGGACCACGCCGCCGCCGCGCTCGCGGTGAAGGGCACAGCGGTGTTCGCCTACAAGGGCGAGACGCTTGCCGACTACTGGGACTACACGCACCGCATCTTCGAGTTCGACAAGAAGGGTGCGGCCGGCGAAGGCCCGAACATGATCCTCGACGACGGCGGCGACGCGACGCTGCTGATGCACCTCGGCCGGCGCGCCGAGAAGGACGCCTCGGTGCTGGAGAAGCCGACGAGCGAGGAGGAGACCTGCCTTTACGCCGCGATCAAGGCGAAGCTTGCGACCGATCCGACCTGGTACAGCCGCAAGAGCGCGCAGATCGTCGGCGTCACCGAGGAGACGACGACCGGCGTGCACCGCCTCAACGAGATGAGCGCGAAGGGCGCGCTGCTGTTCCGTGCGATCAACGTCAACGACTCGGTGACGAAGAGCAAGTTCGACAATCTCTACGGCTGCCGCGAGTCGCTCGTGGACGCGATCAAGCGCGCGACCGACGTCATGGTCGCCGGCAAGGTCGCCTGCGTCGCCGGCTATGGCGATGTCGGCAAGGGCTCGGCGCAGGCGCTGCGGGCGCTCTCAGCCCAGGTCTGGGTGACCGAGATCGACCCGATCAACGCGCTGCAGGCGGCGATGGAGGGCTACAAGGTCGTGACGATGGAGTACGCCGCCGACAAGGCCGACATCTTCGTCACCTGCACCGGCAACAAGAACGTGATCCGCCACGAGCACATGGCGGCGATGAAGGACCAGGCGATCGTCTGCAACATCGGCCACTTCGACAACGAGATCGACGTCGCGTCGCTTTCGGACTGCGAGTGGGAGGAGATCAAACCGCAGGTCGATCACGTGATCTTCCCGGCCGAGGGCGGCCGGCCGGCCAAGCGCATCATCCTGCTCGCCAAGGGCCGGCTCGTGAACCTCGGCTGCGGCACCGGGCACCCGAGCTTCGTGATGTCGTCGAGCTTCGCGAACCAGACGATCGCGCAGATCGAGCTCTTCACGCGCGCCGACGCCTACGAAGCGGGCAAGGTCTACGTGCTGCCGAAGCACCTCGACGAGAAGGTCGCTCGGCTGCACCTGAAGAAGGTCGGCGCGATGCTGACCGAACTCACCGACGAGCAGGCGGCCTATATCGGCGTGCCGAAGCAGGGCCCGTACAAGCCGGCCAGCTACCGCTACTGAAGGCTTGCCCGGCGTGCGTGCCGATCAGCTCGTGCTGCAGCGCGCGCTCGCGCCGAGCCGCTCGGCCGCGCAGCGCCTGATCGCGCGCGGCGCGGTGCGCTGGCGCGCGCCGGGCGCGGCCTGGGCGCTGCCGCGCAAGACGGGTGAGGCGCTGCCCGACGACTGCGAGCTCGAGGTCACCGACGATGCCGAGCTGCGCTTCGTCTCGCGCGGCGGGCTCAAGCTCGACGCCGCGCTCGCACGCTGCGCGATCGGCGTCGCGGGCAGGGCGTGCCTCGATATCGGCCAGGGTACGGGCGGCTTCACCGATGTGCTCTTACAGCGCGGCGCGCCAAGCGTCGTCGGCGTCGAGGTCGGGCACGGCCAGCTCCACCCGACGCTGCGGGCGGATGCGCGGGTGCGTTGCTTCGAGGGCGTGAATGCGCGCGATGCGGCCGCGATCGAGGCCGCGATCGGCGCGCAGCGCTTCGGCCTTGTCGTCGCCGACGTCTCGTTCATCTCGCTCGCCCATGTGCTGCCCACGGTGCGGCGCTTGGCGGCCGCCGGCGGGGAGTGTCTGCTGCTCGTCAAGCCGCAGTTCGAATTGCAGCCCGGGCAGATCGGCAAGGGCGGCATCGTGAAGAGCGCTGCCTCGTACGCCGCCGTCGAGGCGCGCATCCGCCAGGCGTGCGCGGCGCTCGGCCTGCGGGTGACGGGCTACTTCGAGAGCACGATCACCGGCGGCGACGGCAACCGGGAATTCTTCGTCCGTGCGACGAATCAGGAGTCGACTTCATGACGCTGCCGATCAGCTTCGAATTCTTTCCGCCGAACACGCCGGTTGGCGTCGAGAAGCTCAAGATCGTCGTGCAGGAGCTTGGCGCGCTTGCACCCCAGTACTTCAGCGTCACCTACGGCGCCGGCGGCTCCACGCGCGACAAGACGTTGAGCGCGGTGATGGACATCGCCGCCGCGGGTTTCACGGCCGCACCGCACCTCTCCTGCGTCGGCTCGACGCGCGACAACATCGCCGAGACCCTCGCCACCTACCGCGAGCGCGGTATCCGCCGCGTCGTCGCGCTGCGCGGTGACCAGCCCAGCGGCACGGCCACGGCGGGCGAGTTCCGCTATGCATCGGAGCTGGTCGGCTTCATCCGCGAAACGCAAGGCAAGGACTGGCACATCGAGGTTGCCGCCTACCCCGAGGTCCACCCGCAGCAGCGCTATGCCGCCAAGGACCTGCAGCACTTTGCCGACAAGATGAAGGCGGGCGCCGACGGTGCGATCACGCAGTTCTTCTTCAACCCCGACGCCTACTTCCACTTCGTCGAAGAGGTCCGCAAGCTTGGCGTCACGCAGCCCATCGTGCCGGGCATCATGCCGTTCCACAATTTCGCGAAGATCGCCCAGTTCGCGGCGCGCGACGGGATCGAGATTCCGCGCTGGGTCGCGCTGAAGATGGAGGGCTATCTCGACGACGCGGCGTCGATCCGCGCGTTCGGGCTCGATGTCGTCAGCGCGCTGTGCCGCCGCCTGATCGAAGGCGGTGCGCCGGGCCTGCACTTCTACACGATGAACCAGGCGCCGCTCGTCGTCGAACTGTGCGAGCGGCTCGGCTTCACGCCGAAGGTCTGACCATTACCCTCGCTGCCACATCACGCCGTCCTCGGTGAGCACGGCGTCGAGTTCGAAGTCGAGTGGCCCCGGCCGCAGCAGCGGCAGGAAGCCCTGCGCGAAACTCACGCCGACGGCCGTCGGGCGCGGCCGCACGGTGCGCATCGTGCGCTCGAAGAAGCCGCCGCCGTAGCCCAGGCGCACGCCGCCCGGGCCGTAGCCGAGGCAGGGCACGACGAGCAGTTCGGGCGCGAGCTCGTCGGTGCCCTTGGGTTTCGGGATGTCGTAGGCGTCGGGCTCCATCGGGCAGCCCGGGAACCAGATGTGCCAGCGCAGCGACCCCGACGCGCGATCGACGCGCGGCAGCCCGATGCGGCGCGCGACGCCGTCGGGCCCGCCTTCGGTCCAGCGATACAGCGCCGGCAGCGGATCGAACTCGCCCTTGATCGGCCAGTAGGCGCCGATGCTCGTCTCGTGGCGGCCGACGAGCCAGACGCGCAGCACGTCCTGCAGCGCCGCGATCAGGTCGATCCGGCCGCCGAGCGCTTCGCGCGCCGCGATCAGCTTGCGGCGCAGCGCGGCGCGCTCGTCGTCGGTGTCGGTATGCTGCATGGCAATCTTCGGTGGGCCGTTGGTGGTGGCGGAAAGCGTCGACCCGAGATGTCAGGCGACGATGCCCGCCTCGGTGACGATCAGCGCGAGCGGTTGGTCATGCGGCTGGGCGCGCCAGTCGGGCGGCGCGATCTCGCTCGCCGACCAGGCGACGCCGACCGCCGTGACATGCGGATGCAGCGCCAGCCAGCGGTCGAAATAGCCGCCGCCATAGCCGAGCCGAAAGCCCGGGCGCGCAAAGCCGACGCAGGGCACGAGCACGACTTCGGGGACGACGGCGGCGCCTTGCGCAGGCACCGCAAGGCCGCATTCGTCGACCGCGTCGGGCGCGTCGCCGTTCCAGCGCCGGTAGTGCATTTCGCGCGGTTCGCGCCGCGCAAAGGGCAGGGCGAGCGTCAGGCTTGTGCAACCGGCAACCCGCGGCGCGTCGCATGGGTTAAATTCGCCGCGAACCGGCCAGTACAAGCCGAGGCTCGAGGGTTCGAGCTCGCGCAATACCTGCGCAAGCTGCCCGGTCAAGGCCCGCTGGGCTGTGGCGGCGTCGGCGCCAAGGGCGAATTGCTCGCGGCAGGCCAGCAGGCGCCGGCGCAAGGCGGCGCGGTTTGCGGGTGGATGACCGCTCTCTTCGGCGCCTTCGGCGGTCCGGATGACGGTCATAGTGAGAACGAACGGGCCATGAATCGATCGAGTTCAGTATATGGGCGCCTCGCCGCCGCGGTGATCGCGGCGGTCGTGGCGTGGGCGGTTGTGCCGCCGGTTGCGGCGCAAAGCGGCAACGACACGGTGCTCGAGGCGCGCGATGCGTTTCGCAAGAAGAACAGCAGCCGCCTGGCCGCTGCGCGCGCGGCGGCGCAGGCCGATCGGCATGCGCTGCTGCCCTGGGTCGAATACTGGGAGTTGACGAACCGGCTCGCGAGCGCGCAGCAAGACGAGATCAACGCCTTCTACACGCGCTGGAGCGGGACCTACGTCGAAGACCGCCTGCGCAACGACTGGCTGCTCGAACTGGGCCGGCGTCGCGACTGGGCGAATTTCGCGATCGACTACCCGCGCTTCCGGATGAACGACGACCGCGAGGTGACCTGCTACGCCTTGCTCACCGAGCATCTGGCCGGGCGCGATGTGCGCGACGCCGCGCGCAGTGCGTGGCTCGCGCAGCGCGACGCCGACGCCGGCTGCGCGCTGATGGCGCAGACGCTCTACGACGCGGGCAAGTTCACCGATGCCGATGTGTGGCTCAAGGCACGCCGCTCGGTCGACGCGAATCGCCCGGCGGCGGCCAGGCAGGCGGTGGCGCTGATGGGCGCGCAGTGGTCCAAGCGAGTGGCGGACGCGCTCGATGCGCCGCCGCGCTATCTCGCGCGGCACGCCTCGGCGGCGACGCGCAGCCAGGCCGAAATGGCGGCGCTGGCGCTGATCGGGCTGGCGGACAAGGACCCCGAAATGACGGCAACCCTGCTTGCCGACCGCTGGGAGCGCGACCTCCCGGCCGACCTCGCCGCCTGGGCCTGGGCGTCGGTGGGCAGGGAAGCGGCGCAAAACCTCTCGCCGCAGGCACCGGCGTATTTCCAGCGTGCGGCCAAGACGGCCGCCAAATCGAAGCAGCCGATCGAGTGGAGCGACGATACCCTCGCCTGGAAGGCGCGGGCAGCGCTGCGCAGCGATGGCGCGGCACGCTGGCCGCAGGTGCTGGAGGCGATTGGCGCGATGAGCGCGGACGAGCAGCGCGATGCGGCGTGGGTCTACTGGCGTGCGCGGGCGCTGCAGGCAACGGCATCCGACCCGAAGGTCGCCGACCCCGAAGCGACGCGGCTGCTCGAATCGATTGCCGGGGAGCTGAACTTCTACGGCTCGCTGGCGGCCGAGGATCTGGGCCGGCCGATTGCGCTCGCGCCCGAGCCCGCGCCGCTGACGGCGCAGGAACGCGCCGCTGCGGTGCGCAACCCGGGGCTTTCGCGCGCCCTGTTGCTGATCTCGATCGGCTTGCGCAGCGAGGGCGTGCGCGAGTGGAACTTCACGCTGCGCGGGATGCAGGACCGCGAACTGCTCGCCGCGGCGCAGCTCGCCTGCGACATGGAAGTGTGGGATCGCTGCATCAATACCAGCGACCGCACCCGCACCGAGATCGACATGGCGCAGCGCTTTCCGATGCCGTTTCGCAAGGACGTCGTCGCACGCGCGCGAGAGATCGGCCTCGATCCGGCGTATGTCTACGGGCTGATCCGGCAGGAGTCGCGCTTCATCATGGACGCGAAATCGGGCGCCGGCGCGTCGGGACTGATGCAGATCATGCCGGCGACCGCGAAGTGGACGGCGAAGAAGATCGGCATGGACCACTCCGCGGTGCAATTGCACGACAAGGATGCCAACCTTCGGCTCGGCACCGCCTATCTGAAGCTCGTGCTCGATGATTTCGCGGGATCGCAGCCGCTGGCGGCCGCCGCCTACAACGCCGGCCCCGGCCGTTCGCGCCGCTGGCGCGACGGCCCGACGCTCGAGTCCGCGATCTGGGCCGAGAATATTCCGTTCGGCGAGACGCGCGACTATGTGAAGAAGGTGCTGTCCAACGCGGCCTACTACGAGGCGATGCTCAGTGGTTCGAGCGCGTCGCTCAAGAAGCGGCTCGGGCCCGCGGTCGGCCCGAAGGATGCATCGCCGACGCTGGACAAGGAACTCCCCTGATCGGGATCGCCCATTGCGCCGCGGCGCGCCTGACCACGCCTAAACTACCCTGATCGCCTTGCGCCGTGGTTCGGCGTGCTGCACCTTGCCGGGCAGCGCTGCCGCCATCGTGCAAATCGTCGTCCACCGATCTCGAGACACCATGGACAACATCCTGATCCTCGGCGGCAGCGGATTCGTCGGCAGCGTGCTGTGCGAAGAGCTCGTGCGCCGCCATGGTGGCGGCGGCCTGCGCATCACGGTGCCGACACGGCGGCGTGTCAACGCCCGGCATCTGCAGATCCTGCCGACGATCGAGGTCGTGCAGGCCGATGTGTTCGATGACGGCGAACTGGCGCGACTGGTCGGCGGGCGCGATGTTGTCGTCAACCTGGTCGGGATCCTGCACGGCACCGAGGCCGACTTCCAGCGCGTGCACGTCGACCTGCCGCGCCGCATCGCGCGCGCCTGTGCCAACGCCGAGGTGGCGCGGCTCGTGCATGTCGGCGCGCTCGGCGCGGCGGCCGGCGCGCCGTCGCGCTACCTTCGTTCGAAGGCGGCGGGCGAGGGCGCGCTGCGCGAGGCGCAGCCTCGGGCCACGGTGATCAGGCCGTCCGTCATCTTCGGTGCCGGCGACCGCTTCATCAACCTGTTCGCCGATCTGCAGGCGATCTCGCCGCTCATGCCGCTGGCCTGCGCCGAGGCGCGCTTCCAACCGGTCTGGGTCGACGACGTGGCCCGGGCCATCGTGCACGGGCTCGACGACCCGGCGACCGCAGGGCAGACCTTCGAGTGCGCCGGCCCGCGCATCTTGACGCTTGCCGAACTGGTCAGCATGGCGGGCCGCTGGTCGGGGCATGAGCGGCGGATCGTCCGCTTGCCGGCGTCGATCGGCATGCTGCAGGCCTGGACGCTGGAGTGGCTGCCGGGCGCGCCGCTGCTGTCGCGCGACAACCTGCGTTCGATGCAGGTGCCCAATATCGCGACCGGTGATCTGCCGGGGCTCGCGGTGCTGGGCATCACGGCGGCAGACATCGAAGCCGTCATGCCCACGCTGCTGGCGCGCGGCGGCGAGATGCAGCGGCTCAACCGTTGGCGCGCCGCCGTCCATCTGCGCTGAGGCGGGGGCGAGGCGCATGCAGCTCTATATCGGCAACAAGAACTACTCGTCGTGGTCGCTGCGCCCTTGGCTGCTGATGCGCCACGCCGGCATCGAGTTCGAGGAAATCCGGCTGCGCCTCGACTTCGAGGAGGGCTCGCTGTTCAGGCAACGGCTCCTGGCCGTCGCGCCGGTCGCCAAGGTTCCGGTGCTGATCGACGACGGGCTTGCGGTCTGGGACACCCTGGCGATCGCCGAATATCTTGCCGAGCGTCATCCGCAGCTTGCCTTGTGGCCGCTGGAGCGTCGCGCGCGGGCCAGGGCGCGCAGCCTGTGTGCGGAGATGCATGCCGGGTTCGCGGCACTGCGAAGCATCTTCCCGATGAATATCGAGGCAAGCCTTCCCGAGGTTGGCGCGAAGGCGCTGCGCGAGAAGCCCGAGCTCGCGCGCGACCTTGCGCGGCTCGATGCCATGTGGTCGGGCGCGCTCGAAGCGTCCGGCGGCCCATTCCTGTTCGGCGCCTTCGGCATCGTCGACGCGTACTACGCACCCGTCTGCACGCGCCTGCGCACCTACGGCGTCGCGCTGCCGGGCGGCGCGTCGCAGGCGTATGTGCAACGCATGCTCGAACTACCGGCCCAGCAGGAGTGGGATCGGGCCGCCCGCGCGGAGGCCGACTTTCTGCCGTCAGACGAACCCTACCGCGCCACGCGCGGCTGAGCGCGGGCCGAGCGGTCTCGTCGTGCAAACCGGGCCGGCGGCGCGCGAGGGCCGGCTCCCACGCTCCCATCGTCAAGCGGCCATGACTCGAGCGCGACCGCTTTCGAGCCCGCCCGTACGCCGCACGCTCGCAGGCGGGCGCCGACAGCGAAATTTGGTTGACTTCTGCATAGTTGACTTTTAAACTATAAATCTCGCGGTCAAGGGAAAACGGAAGCCAGCCATGAAGATCGTCTGTATCGGTGGTGGGCCAGCAGGCCTGTATTTCGCGCTGCTGATGAAGAAGCAGGATGCATCGCACGACATCACCGTCGTCGAGCGCAACCGGCCCTACGACACCTTCGGCTGGGGCGTCGTGATGTCGGACGCGACGATGGACAACATGCGCGCCTGGGACCCGGCGACGGCGGCGACGATCGAGCAGGCGTTCAATCACTGGGACGATATCGAACTGCACTTCAAGGGCCGCACGATCCGCAGCGGCGGACACGGCTTCGTCGGCATCGGGCGCAAGAAGCTGCTCAATATCCTGCAGGCGCGCTGCGAGATCCTCGGCGTCAAGCTCATCTTCGATCGCGAGGTGACCTCGGCCGACGAATATCCCGATGCCGACCTGATCATCGCCTCCGACGGCATCAATTCGCGCATCCGCAACCAGCACGCCGCGATCTTCAAGCCCGATATCGTCGACCGGCCGAACCGCTATATCTGGCTCGGCACGAACAAGCTCTACGACGCCTTCACTTTCCTGTTCGAAAAGACCGAGCACGGCTGGTTCCAGGCCCACGTCTACAAGTTCGACGAACAGACGACGACCTTCATCGTCGAGACGCCCGAGCACGTCTGGAAGGCGCACGGCCTGGACAAGGCGGACCAGGAGCAGTCGATCGCATTCTGCGAGCGGCTGTTCGCGTCCAACCTGCAGGGCGCCAGGCTGATGACGAACGCGCGCCACCTGCGCGGCTCGGCCTGGCTCAATTTCCAGCGCGTCAAGTGCGACCAGTGGTCGTATTTCAACTGCAGCAGCCACATCGTGCTGATGGGCGACGCGGTGCACACCGCGCACTTCGCGATCGGATCGGGCACCAAGCTCGCGGTCGAGGATGCGATCGAGCTGACGCGCCAGTTCAACGAGCACGGCGCGACGCCGCAGCACATCCCGGAAGTGCTCCAGCGCTACCAGGAGCTGCGCAATATCGACGTGCTGCGCCTGCAGAATGCGGCCTGGAACGCGATGGAGTGGTTCGAGGTGGTCGGCCACCGCTACGCCGATACGCTGCCGCCCGAGCAGTTCATGTACTCGATGCTGACGCGCTCGCAGCGCATCTCGCACGAGAACCTGCGGCTGCGCGACAAGGCCTGGCTCGAAGGCTTCGAGCGCTGGTTCGTCGAGCGCTCGGCCGAGCAGTCGGGGCTGCAGGTGCCCGCCGGCCCGACGCCGCCGCCGCCGATGTTCACGCCGTTCAAGATGCGCAGCGTCGTGCTCAAGAACCGGGTCGTCGTCTCGCCGATGGCGCAGTATTCGGCGGTCGACGGCGTGGCCGGCGACTTCCATCTTGCGCATCTCGGCGCGCGCGCGCTCGGCGGCGCCGCACTCGTCTTCGCCGAGATGACGTGCGTCAGCGCCGAAGGCCGCATCACGCCAGGCTGCGCCGGGCTCTACAAGCCCGAGCACATGACGGCTTTCAAGCGCATCGCCGACTTCATCCACACCCACAGCGACGCGAAGTTCGGCATCCAGCTCGGCCACGCCGGGCCGAAGGCGTCGACCCGCGTCGCCTGGGAAGGCGCGGACCAGCCACTGCCGGAAGGCAACTGGCCGTTGATCTCGGCCTCGCCGCAGCAGTATCTCGAGGGCGTCAGCGATACCGCGCGGCCGATGACGCGCGCCGAAATGGATGCGGTAACGGCCGATTTCGTGCGCGCCGCGCGCTGGGCTGCCGAGGCGGGCGCCGACTGGCTCGAGCTGCACTGCGCGCACGGCTACCTGCTGTCGGCGTTCATCTCGCCGCTGACCAACCATCGCACCGACGAATACGGCGGCAGCCTCGAAAACCGCCTGCGCTATCCGATCGAGGTCTTCAAGGCGATCCGCGCGGTCTGGCCCGAGCATCTGCCGATCTCGGTGCGCATCTCGGCCCATGACTGGGTCGAAGGCGGCATCACGCCGGATGTCGCGGTCGAGATCGCGCGCCACTTCAAGGCGGCCGGCGCCGACATGATCGACTGTTCGTCCGGCCAGGTCAGTGCGCACCAGAAGCCGGTCTACGGCCGCATGTACCAGACGCCGTTCGCCGACCGCATCCGCAACGAGGCCGGCATCGCGACCATCGCAGTCGGCGCGATCTCCGAGGCCGACCATGTCAACAGCATCATCGCCGCCGGCCGCGCCGATCTGTGCGCCGTCGCCCGGCCGCATCTGGCGAATCCGGCATGGACCCTGCTCGAGGCGGCGAAGATCGGCTATCACGCGATGCCGTGGCCGAAGCAGTACCTCAGCGCCAAGTCGCAGCTCGAGCGCAATATCGAGCGCGAACGCGCGCTGACCGAGGCGCAGGCCGCGACGCCGGCCAAGCACGCGCTCGAGATCTGAGGCGCACGGCCGGCATGAGCGGCGCCGCAACCGCCTCCCCGACCGGTCTCGACCTGCCGCGCCTGCTCGGCGACGAGCGGATCGGCCACGAGGCGCGCGCCGGCTGCGACGACCGGCTCGCGGTCAAGGTCTGGCTGCGCCTGCTCGCGTGCAGCACGCAGATCGAGACCGAGATCAGAAAGCGCATGCGCGCGAATTTCGGCATCACGCTCGCGCGCTTCGACTATCTGGCCCAGTTGCGGCGCCATCCCGGCGGACTGCGGATGAACGTGCTGTCGCGCTACCTGATGGTGACCGGCGGCAACGTGACCGGCCTGACCGACGATCTGGAGCACGACGGCCTCGTCACGCGCGAGGAAGACCCGAGCGACCGGCGCTCGATCCTGCTGCGGCTGACCCCCGCGGGCAGGGATGCGTTCGATGCGATCGCCGCCGCCCACGAATCCTGGCTCGTCGAGCTGTGCGCCGGGGTCGACAGTGCGACCCTCGACGCGCTCTACGAGCAGCTCGGCGCGCTTCGCGTCCAGCTGGCGCACAACGTCGCGCGTGCGGGCGACAAAGGGGAGCCGGCGTGACACTGCTGGCGCGCCGCGGTCGATCCCGCCCCGAGGTCCGCGCGGACCCGCCGCGCCGCGATTCAGAATGGCAACCTGAGACTTCGACCGGAACCGAGCCATGACGTACACCGCCCACATCGATACGTTCGCCCGCGATCATCTGCCGCCGGCCGAGCAGTGGCCCGAGTTCCTCTTCGATCGGCCCGAGCTGCAGTTCCCGGACCACCTCAACTGCGCGACCGAACTGCTCGACAAGCGCATCGCCGAAGGCCGCGGCGCCAGGCTGTGCCTGCGAGCGCCGGGCGGCGGGGTCGAGTGGACCTTCGCCGATCTGCAGCAGCGCGCGAACCGCATCGCCAACGTCCTCGTCAAGGATATGGGGCTCGTTCCCGGCAACCGCGTCCTGCTGCGGGCGCCGAACAACCCGATGCTCGTCGCCTGCTGGTTCGCGGTCATGAAGGCGGGCGGCATCGCGGTCGCGACGATGCCGCTGCTGCGGGCGACCGAGCTGCGCAAGGTGATCGCCAAGGGTCGCGTGACGCACGCGCTGTGCGACCTGCGGCTGATCGACGAGCTGCGCGCGGCGATGCGCGACGAACCGGTGCTGACCGAGCTGCGCGCGTTCTACGACGACGGCCCGCAGGGACTGGAGGCGGCGATGGCGCTTCAGTCGGACGAGTTCGAGAATGTCGAAACCGCCGCCGTCGATACCTGCATCCTCGCCTTCACCTCGGGCACGACCGGCCAGCCGAAGGGCACGATGCACTTCCACCGCGACGTGATGGCGGCCTGCACATCGTTTCCGCGCCATGTGCTGCGGCCGCGCGAAAGCGACGTCTTCCTCGGCAGCCCGCCGCTCGCATTCACCTTCGGCCTCGGCGGCCTGGTGCTGTTCCCGATGAGCGTCGGGGCGTCGATCGTGCTCCTCGAGCAGGCCGCGCCGCCCGCGCTGCTCGAAGCGATTCCGGCCTACGGCGTGACGACGCTCATCACCGCGCCGACCTCGTACCGCGTGATGGCCGAGACGGCGCGCAAGATGCGCCTGAGCGTCGCCCAGGGCGGCACGCTGCGCCAGTGCGTCTCGGCCGGCGAGGTGCTGCCGGCGGCGACGCGGCTGCTCTGGAAGGACGCGACCGGCATCGAGATCATCGACGGCATCGGCGCAACCGAGATGCTGCACATCTTCATCTCCGCCGACGAGGCGCATGCGCGCCCCGGCGCGACCGGCACCGTCGTCCCCGGCTATCGCGCCTGCGTGCTGGGCGACGACGGCAAGCCCCTGCCGGCGGGGACCGTCGGCCGCCTGGCGGTGAAGGGGCCGACCGGCTGCCGCTATCTCGACGACGAGCGCCAGAAGGTCTACGTCCAGGACGGCTGGAACCTCACCGGCGACGCCTACCTGATGGACGAGGACGGCTACTTCCACTACCAGGCGCGCACCGACGACATGATCGTCTCGGCCGGCTACAACATCGGCGCGCCCGAGGTCGAGGAGGCCCTGCTGACCCATCCGGCGGTCGCCGAATGCGCCGTCATCGGCGCGCCCGACGAAGAGCGCGGCCAGATCGTCAAGGCCTTCGTCGTCCTGCGCGAAGGGCACGCTGGCGACGCGGCGATGGTGCGCACGCTGCAGGACTACGTGAAGGCGACAATCGCTCCCTACAAATATCCGCGCGCGGTCGAGTTTCGCGACCAGCTGCCGCGCACCGAAACCGGCAAGCTGCAGCGCTTTCGCCTGCGCGCCTAGAGCAGACCACGATGACCTTCGAACGTGAACAACTGATCCGCTTCTCGCACTGCGACCCGGCGGGGATCGTCTTCTTCCCGCAGTATTTCGTGCTCTTCAACGGCCACGTCGAGGACTGGTTCGACGAGGGCCTGGGGCTCGGCTATGCGAAGGTCGTCATCGGTCAGCGCGTCGGCCTGCCGACCGTCGCACTGAGCTGCGAATTCATGAAGCCGAGCCGGATGGGCGAACGCGTGCAGCTCGGGCTTGCGGTGCGCGAGATCGGGCGCAGCTCGATCAAGCTCGATCTCACCTGCCGCCACGGCGACGAGATGCGCGTGCGCGTGCGCCAGGTGATCGTCACCACCTCGCTCGACGACGGCCTGTCGCGGCCGATCGCGCCGAACGTGCGCGACGCGATCGAGCGCTTCGGCATCGCGCGCGAAATCGACGACCCCGCGCTGCGGCGCGCCGCAGCGACCGGGAGCCGGCCATGACGACGATCCTGCAACCCCCCGGCTGGCCGCGGCCGAAGGGCTACGCGAATGGCGTCAAGGTGCGCGGCCAGATGGTCTTCATCGCCGGCATGATCGGCTGGGACACCGAAGGCCGCTTCCCGGCGGCCGATACCGCGGGCCAGGTTCGCCAGGCGCTGCAGAATGTTCGCGCCGTGCTCGACGAGGCGGGGGCGAAGCCCGAGCACATCGTGCGCATGACGTGGTACGTGACCGACAAGGCCGAGTATCTTGCCCAGGGGCGGGCGATCGGCGCCGCCTATCGCGAGCTGATCGGCAGCTACAACGCGGCGATGACCGCGGTCGAGGTCAAGGCGCTGATGGAGGATCAGGCCAAGGTCGAGATCGAAGTCACCGCCGTCATCCCGGACTGAATTGCACCGCCATGAGCTTCGAAGCCACTTCAACGAACCTGCGCATCGCGATCGTCGGCACCGGCGCGATGGGGCGCGGCATCGCGCAGATCGCCGCCCAGGCCGGCATCACGGTGCTGATGCACGACGCGCTCGAAGGCGCGGCCGCGAAGGCGCGCGACGCGCTCGGCAAGACCTTCGAGACGCTGCGCCAGAAGGGCCGCATGAGCGACGACGCGGTGCAGGGCGCGATGGCGCGCCTGCAGCCGGTCGAGCGCATCGCGCAGCTCGCCGACGCCGCGCTCGTGATCGAGGCGATCGTCGAGGATCTGGACGTCAAGCGCGCGCTCTTTCGCGACCTCGAGGCGGTCGTCGGCGATGACTGCGTGCTCGCGACCAATACCTCGTCGCTGTCGGTGACGGCGATCGCCGCCGGTTGCACGCGGCCCGAGCGCGTCGTCGGCTTTCACTTCTTCAACCCGGTGCCGTTGATGAAGGTCGTCGAAGTGATCGACGGCGTGCGCGGCGCGCCCGAGGTCGGCGACGCGATGATCGCGCTCGCGAAACGCATGGGCCACGAGCCGGTGCGCGCGAAGGATACGCCCGGCTTCATCGTCAATCACGCCGGGCGCGGCTACGGCACCGAGGCGCTGCGCCTGCTTGGCGAGAACGTCGCCGCGCCGCACGTCATCGACGCCGTGCTGCGCGAGCAGGCCGGCTTCAGGCTCGGCCCGTTCGAACTGCTCGACCTGACCGGGCTCGATGTCTCGGTGCCGGTGATGGAGTCGATCTATCACCAGTATTTCGAGGAGCCGCGCTATCGGCCGTCGCCGCTCGCCGCGCAGCGCCGCGTCGCCGGGCTGCTCGGGCGCAAGACGGGCGAGGGCTACTACCGCTATGCCGACGGCCGCGCGGTGGCGGTGCCGTCCGCCGAGGCGCCCGCGGCGCGGCCGGCGAGCGTGTGGGTCAGCAGCGCGCGGCCGGCGCTCGCCGAGCGCGCCCGCGAACTGCTCGCCAGGCTCGGCGTCACGCCCGAATCCGGCGCGCGCCCGAGCGACGCCGCGCTGTGCATCGTCACGCCGCTCGGCGACGACGTGACGGCGTGCTGCGTGCGCGAGTCGCTCGACGCGAAGCGCACGGTCGGCCTCGACCTGCTGTTCGACAACGAACGCCATCGCAGCCTGATCCTGTCGCCGCTGACGACGCCCGCCGCGCGCGACGCGGCGCACGGCCTGCTCGCGAGCGACAAGGCGGGGGTGAGCGTGCTGCGCGACAGCAGCGGCGCGGTGGCGCAGCGCGTCGTCGCGACGATCGTCAATATCGGCTGCGATATCGCGCAGCAGGGCATCGCCGCGCCGGCCGATATCGACCGCGCGGTCACGCTCGGACTCGGCTATCCGCACGGCCCGCTCGCCTGGGGCGACCGCCTCGGCGCGGCGACCGTATTCGAGATCCTCGCCAATATGCATGCGCAAGGCGGCGATCCGCGCTACCGTGCGTCGCCCTGGCTGCGCCGGCGCGCGGCGCTCGGCATGTCGCTCTTGACGCCGGAGATCTGACGTCGCGCGCCGCGACGACCCGTCGCCTGCAATGGCGGCGCAGCTCTGTTACCGTCGCGCACGAGTGAACCGGGAGGCGGTGGGATGACGGGACTGGAGCAGCGTCTGCGCGAGTTGACGCCCGAGGTGCTGGGCGGCATCCGCCGCGGCATCGAGAAGGAGAGCCTGCGCACGCGGCCGAGCGGGGCGCTGGCGCTGACGCCGCATCCGAAGCCGCTCGGCTCGGCGCTGACGCATCCGCACATCACGACCGACTTCAGCGAGTCGCAGGTCGAGTTGATCACCGGCGTGCACGCCGGCGTCGGCGACTGCCTCGAGGAGCTGACGCAGATCCACCAGTTCGTCTACCACGTGCTGCGCGATCTCGGCGAAGAAATGCTGTGGGTCAGCAGCATGCCGTGCGGCCTGCCGACCGACGAGACGATCCCGATCGGCGTCTACGGCAGCTCCAACGTCGGCCGCGCCAAGAGCGTCTATCGCATGGGGCTCGGCCATCGCTACGGGCGGCGCATGCAGACGATCTCGGGTATCCACTACAACTGGTCGCTGCCGGGCGTCACGAGCGAGCAGTATTTCGGGTTGATCCGCAACTTCCGCCGCCATTCGTTCCTGCTGCTGACGCTGTTCGGCGCGTCGCCGGCGCTGTGCTCGAGCTTCGTCGCCGGCCGCGAGCACGAACTGCAGCACCTGTCGCAGCACACGCTGTACCTGCCGCACGCGACCTCGCTGCGCATGGGGCGGCTCGGCTACCAGAGCGACGCGCAGGCCAGGCTCGCCGTCAGCTACAACAGCCTCGAGAGCTACGCCGCATCGCTGTTCGACGCGATGACGAAGCCGTATCCGGCCTACGCCGCGGTCGGCATCAGGAACCCGGGCGGCGACTACAACCAGCTCGCGACGAGCCTGCTGCAGATCGAGAACGAGTTCTACGGCACGATCCGTCCGAAGCGCGTGATCCAGCCCGGCGAGCGGCCGCTGCACGCGCTGCGCGAGCGCGGCGTGGAATATGTCGAAGTGCGCTGCATGGATCTTGATCCGTTCGAGCCGGTCGGCATCAACGAGCAGACGATGCGCTTTCTCGATGTCTTCCTGCTGCACTGCCTGCTCTCCGACAGCCCGCCCGATACGCCGCAGGAGATCGCCGCGCTCGGCCGCAACCAGTTGCGCGCCGCGTCGCGCGGGCGCGAGCCCGGCCTGATGCTCGAACGCGGCGCGGGCGAGATTGCGCTCGTCGACTGGAGCCTGCAATTGCTCGCCGAGTGCGAAAGCGCCGCCGCGGCGCTCGACGCGGTGCACGGCGGCGACCGCTACCGCGAGGCGCTCGCCGACGGCCGGCGCGTGATCGGCGATCTGGATCGGGCGCCGTCGGCGCGTGTCATCGACACCGTGGCGCGCGACTTCGACGAATCCTACGTCGCGTTCATCCGCGCGCAGTCGATGCAGACGCGCAAGGCGCTGCTCGCGCTGCCGTATCCGGACACGCTCGCCCAACGCTTCGCGGCGATGGCCAGGGCGTCGGTCGAGGAACGCCGGCGCATCGAGGCGGCCGATACCCTGCCCTTCGAGGACTACCGCCAGGCCTACCTGTCGCCCGAGCGCCTGGGCTGACGCGGTCGTGGCGAGGCATCACGTCGTGCCGAAAGGGTCGCGCGGCGCGCCAGGCCTGACGGGCTTGCCACTTCTCGTCTGGTGCGGCCTGGCCTTGGTGGGGGCGCTGTTGCCGCTGCCGAGTCGGGCGGGGACGATCTGCACCGTCGTCGTGGATGCGGCGAGCGGCAGGACCATCGTGCAGCAGGGTCGCTGCGATCGGCGCTACACGCCGGCCTCGACGTTCAAGATCGCCCTCGCCGCCATGGGTTTCGACGCCGGCTTCCTGAAGGACGAGCATTCACCGGTGCTGCCCTTTCGGGAAGGCTATCCCGACTGGGGCGGCGACGCGTGGAAGCAGCCTGTCGATCCGACCCGCTGGCTGAAATATTCGGTGGTCTGGTACTCGCAGCAAGTGACGCACGCCCTCGGCGAAGCCAGGCTGCACGCCTATGCAGAGAAGTTCGCCTACGGCAATGCCGATTTCAGCGGCGACGAGGGAAGAGCCAATGGGCTGGATAGAGCGTGGATCAGCTCGTCGCTGCTGATCTCCCCCCTGGAGCAGGTCGATTTTCTTCGCAAGCTCGTGAACCGGACACTTCCGATCGGCCAACGAGCGATGGACATGACGCTGGCCGTTGTCGAGCAGGCGAGGCTGCCGGGCGATTGGCACGTGAACGGCAAGACGGGCATGGCCTACCCGCGCCGTGCGGACTACAGCCTCGACGAGGACCATCCCTGGGGCTGGTTCGTCGGCTGGGCAAGGCACGAAAGCCGCACCTATGTCTTCGCCCGCCTGATCCAGGATGACGTCAGAACACCCGGCACTGCGGGCGTCCGGGCGCGTGAGGCCTTCCTGGCGGAACTGCCCAGGCTCGCGGGCCTGGGTGCGTCGCCCCGCTGAAGAAGCTGCGCGGTTCCCGGCGGCGGCCCGCGCCGCGATGACGCAGGGCGGCTCTAGACGAAATACAGGACCAGGTAGCCGATCAGCAGCACGAGCACCCACAGCGCCATGCCGCGCGTCGTCCAGGTGCGCGCGAGTCGGGCTTGCGGTCCGTGGAAGCGGTAGATCAGCGCTGCGGCGCGCGACAGGAACGTCTGCACCGCCTGCGACGCCGCGCCCATCGCGCGATCGATGAGCGCGGCGCAGACCGCGGTGGCGCGGGGCAGCGCGCGGCGGTAGATCCAGTCGACGTCGAGCGTGATCGTCCGCGCGCGCTTCAGGCGGGGCAGCGCGACGAGGAATGCGAGCGCGGAAAACAGCAGCAGCTGGGTCTGTGTCAGGACGTGCGCCGCGGTGTAGGGCGCATGGTCGACCGCATACGGCAGCATCGCGTAGAGCGGCTCGAACCAGATGCCGAGCGCGATGCACAGGAACGCGAAGAAGATCATCGCCCAGCGCATGCTCGCCGGCGCCTCGGCGGGGCGCAGGCCGGCGTCGCGATCGAAGAAGACGAGCCACGGAAACTTGAGGCCGGCGTGCAGCACGACACCGGCCGAACCGGCGCCGAGAAGCAGCCACACGGCCAGCATGTGCCCGTCGGCGGCGGCCTGCGAGATCATCGACTTGGAGACGAAGCCGGCGCTGAACGGGAAGGCGGAGATCGAGAGCGCGCCGATCGCGGCGCAGGTCGTGGTCAGCGGCATGCTGCGAAACAGGCCGCCGAGGTCCGAGCAGTCGCGCTTGCCGGTCATGCGCAGCACCGAACCCGCGGCCATCACCAGCAGGGCCACATAGATGACGCCGGTGAAGGCGTTTGCCGCCGCGCCGTTGAGCGCCGTCTCGGTGCCGATGCCGATGCCGGCGACCATGAAGCCGGACTGGTTCACAATCGAGTAGGCGAGGATGCGCCGCATATCGCTCTCGAGCAGCGCATAGACGATGCCGTAGAACACCATCGCGAGACCGAGCCAGACGAGCAGTTCGGTGCCGGGAAAGCCGCGCATCAGCGCGTAGACCGCCGTCTTCGTCGTGAATGCCGACAGGAAGACCATGCCGCTCCACGATGCCTCGGGGTAGGCGTCGGGCAGCCAGGCCGAGATCGGCGTCGCCGCGGCGTTGATCAGGAAGCCGATCAGGATCAGCCAGTTCGACGGCGCATCGAGCTTCATCGAAGCGAAGGCGATGCTGCCGGTCTGCGTGATGTGGCCGGTGATGCCGGCGAGCAGGATCACGCCGCCGAGCAGGTGAATCATCAGATAGCGCATCGATGCGCGGTACGACGCGCGCGTGCCGCCGCTCCAGACGACGAGCGTCGAGCCGACCGCCATCAGTTCCCAGAAGACGAAGAGCGTGACGAGATCGCCGGCGAAGACGGCGCCGATCGCCGCGCCGGCATAGACGAATGCCGCCGGCAGCTCGACGCGGCTCTCCTGGCCGAGCGCGTAGAGGCCGCCACCGGCCGCCATCAAGGCGAAGATCGTGCCGAACAGGCGCGCCAGCTTGTCGCCGTGCAGCGGCGTGAGTTCGAAGTCGAGGAAGTGAAGCTGCCAGAGCGCGCCGTCGCCGACCTGCCAGACGAGCCAGAGCACCGCGAGCGGCAGGGCGACGACGAACGCCGCGCGCAGCGCGCCGCGCAGCGCCGGCAGCGCCAGCGCGCCGGCGATCAGCACGAGGCCGGGGTGGAGCACGGTTTCAGTCATCGCGCCCGCCGCCGTCGTAGTAGGCATCGTCGCGCCGCAGGAACAAGGCGATCGCCTTCGCGAGCCCGATCATCGCGAAGCAGGCGAGCAGGCCATACCAGGCGCTGAATGCAAACCAGCCCTCGGCCTCGAAATGAGGGTGCAGGGCGACGAGAGGCTCGACGAGCACCATGAGCGCGAGCACGATCAGAAAGCCGCGCCAGAGCCACTTCACGCGCCGCGGGTCGTCGAGCCAGTGCCTGTCGTTCATGGGTTCAGCCCGCACCGATCATCTGCCGCGCGAGCGCCAGAGGCACTCCGGGCAGGAAGAAGAGTGCCACCGTGCCGGCGGCCGTCGCGACGAGCGCGACGACCATCGTCCAGGGCGCTTCGCCATGGCTGGCGTGCGTTTCGCGATCCGGCCGCGGGGCGACGAAGAAGGCACGATAGACGATGGGCAGAAAATAGCCGGCATTGAGCAGCGTGCTGGCGGTGATCACGGCCACCGCGAGCCAATGCTCGGCCGCCATCGCGCCCGACAGCATGTACCACTTCGAGACGAAGCCCGCCGTCGGCGGCAGCCCGATCATCGACAGCACGCCGACCGCGAATGCGGCCATCGTCCACGGCATGCGCCGGCCGATGCCGTCGAGCTGGCTCACCTCGGTCTTGTGTGCCGCGGTGTAGATCGCGCCGGCGGCGAAGAAGAGCGTGATCTTGCCGAGTGCATGCGCCGCGATGTGCAGCACGGCGCCGGCGATCGACAACGGCGCGAGGATCGCCATCGCGAGCACGATATAGGCGAGCTGGCTGACCGTCGAATAGGCGAGCCGGCGCTTCAGGTTGTCGGCGTTGAGCGCGACGATCGATGCCGCGATGATCGTGAAGCCGGCGACGGCCGCGAGCCAGCTGATGTCGGCCGCCGCCGCGAGCGGCGCGACGCCGAAGGTATAGACGATCACCTTGACGACGCAGAATACGCCGGCCTTGACGACGGCGACCGCATGCAGCAGCGCCGACACCGGCGTCGGCGCGACCATCGCCGAGGGCAGCCAGCGGTGAAACGGCATCAGCGCCGCCTTGCCGATGCCGAACATGTAGAGCGCGAGCAGCGCGCAAAGCGCCGCGCCCGAAAGCTTGCCGCCGAGCACGCCGCCGGGCATGAAGTCGGTCGTGCCGGCGGCCATCATCGTGAAGATGATCGCCGGCAGCATGAAGACGATCGACGTGCCCATCAGCACGCCCAGATAGACGCGGCCGCCGGTGCGCGCGGCGCCGGTGCCGGCGTGGACGACGAGCGGGTAGGTGACGAGCGTCAACGCCTCGTAGAAGAGGAACAGCGTGAACAGGTTCGCCGCCATCGCGATGCCCATCGTCGACGCGAGCGAAAGCGCGAAGCAGACATAAAAGCGCGTCTGGTGCTGCTCGGCGTTGGCCCGCATGTAGCCGATCGAGTAGACCGAGTTGACGATCCACAGGCCAGAGGCGACGAGCGCGAACAGCATGCCGAGCGGCTCGACGCGAAACGCCAGCGCGAGGCCCGGCATGACGTCGATCAGCGTCAGCGCCGGCCGCGCGCCGTCGAGCACCGCCGGCAGCAGCGTCGAGACGCACAGGAAGAGCAGTGCCGCCGTCGCGAGCGTCACGCCTTCGCGCAGATTGGGCCAGCGGCCGCTCAGCGCGATCAGCACTGCGCCAGCGAGCGGGACGAGCAGCGCGGCGAGCACGGCGGTAGGCGTGTCCATCAGTGCCCGGCGCCGAACAACTGGCCTGCGGCCGCCGTCGCCGCACCGAGCGTGAACGACGTATCGATGCCGAAATAGACGGTCGCCGCGACGAGCACCGCCGACGGCGCGACGAGTTGCCAGCGCAGCATGGCGGGCGGCTTTGCGCCGGCCGGTGGCGCGTCGAAATACGCCGCCTCGACGAAGCGCCAGACGTAGACGATCGCAAGCAGCGACGAGCCGACGATCAAGAAGACGATCCACCACTGGCCGCGTTCGAGGGCCGCCTGCACCAGCACCCACTTGCTGATGAAGCCGGCCGTCCCCGGCACGCCGATCAGCGACAGGCCGCAGATCACGATGCCCATGCTCGCCCACGGCATCGAGCGTCCGATCCCGCGGATACCGGCGAGGCCGACGCCGCCCAGCGTCGCCGTCAGCGCGCCCAGCAGCATGAAGATCGCGCCCTTCGTCACGGCGTGGTTGAACAGATGCACGATCGCCGCGCTCAGCCCGGTTGCGCTGCCCAGCGACAGGCCGAGGATGATGTAGCCGACCTGCGCGACGCTCGAGTACGCGAACAGCCGCTTCAGGTCGGTCTGGAAGATGGCGACGGTCGACGCGCCGAACATGCCGGCCAGCGCGAGCACGAGCAGCATCTGCTGCATCGGCAGGCGGGCAAATACCTGCGGCTCGCCGAAGACCGTGAAGTAGTAGCGCATCAGCACGTAGAGCGCGACCTTGGTCGCGGTCGCGGCGACGAAGGCCGAGACCGCCGACGGTGCATAGGCGTACGCATTGGGCAGCCACTGATGGAGCGGGAAGACGGCGGCCTTGATCGACAGGCCGACGGTCAGGAAGGCGAGCGCCGCGAGCACCGGACGCGTGCCGCGCAGCGGCGCGAGGCGCTGCGCCATGTCGGCCAGGTTCAGCGTGCCCGTCATCAGGTACAAGAGGCCTACGCCGATGACGACGAAGGTCGCGCCGATCGTGCCCATGATCAGGTACTGGTAGGCGGCGAGCAGCGCGCGCCGGTCGCTCGCGAGGGCGACCATCACGTAGGTCGCGAGCGACGAGATCTCGAGGAAGACGAAGATGTTGAACGCGTCGCCGGTGACCGTCATGCCGAGCAGGCCAGCGAGGCACAGCGCGAACATCGTATAGAAGAGGTAGTGCTGCTGCGGCTCGATCTCGGCCGCGATGCTCGCGCGGCTGTACGGCAGCACGACCGACGCGATGGCGCAGACGAGGATCAGCACGTAGGACGACAGCCCGTCGACGCGGTACTCGATGCCCCACGGCGGCGCCCAGTTGCCGATCGCGTACGAGACGACGCCGTTGGCCTGCACCTGCCAGTGCAGTGCGATCGCGATCGCGAGCGAGAGCCAGCTCGCCGCCAGCACGATCGCGAACGCATACGCGCGCCGCCGCAGCAGCACCGTCAGCGGCGCCGCGAGCAGCGGCACGACGACCTGCAGCGCCGGCAGGTGCGCCGCGAGGCTCATCGATCCGGGGCGCGCCGCGCGCTCATCGCCCGCGCGGCGCCGGCGCGTCGGCCGCGATATCGAGGGCGAGGATCTCGTCCTCCTCGATGCTGCCGTAGGTTTCGCGGATGCGCACGACGAGCGCGAGGCCGAGCGCGAGCGTCGCGACGCCGACGACGATCGCGGTCAGGATCAGCACGTGCGGCAGCGGGTTCGAGTAGATCTTGAACGCGTCGCTTACGACCGGCGCCGTGCCGCCGATCACCTTGCCGGGTGCGATGTAGAGCAGATAGACCGAGGTCTGGAAGATGCTCAGGCCGACGAGCTTCTTGACGAGGTTGCCGCGCGCGATGACGATGAAAAGCCCCGCGATCATCAGGAAGATGGTGACGAAGTAGCTGAAATGCCCGGCCAGGGCCTCCCACTGCGTCGCCGTCATGCGTCGTCGGCCCGGCCGCGGTCGGCGAACATGTAGAAGATCTTGAGCATCACGCCCGAGACCGTGATCAGGACGCCGGCCTCGACCCAGAAGATGCCGCGCTCCTGGCCGTGCACCGGGTCGGCGTCGAGCACGAAATAGTCGAGGAAGTTGCCGCCCAGCAGCAGCCCGGCGACGCCGACGCCGGCATAGAGCAGCACGCCGATCGCCATCATCGACTCGACGAGAGGCTCCGGGACGACCCTGCGCGCGTCGTCCAGGCCGAAGATCAGCGCGTAGAAGATGACGGATGCGGCGAGGATCACGCCGGCCTGGAATCCGCCGCCGGGGCCGAAGTCGCCGTGGAACTGCACGTACAGCGCGAATAGCGCGATGAACGGGATGAGGAGCTTGGCGACGATGCGCAGGATGAGGTCGTTTCTCATCGCTCGGGCCCCTTGCGGCGCCGCCGCAGCAGCGCGACGACGCCCGCGCCGGCGGTGAAGACGACCGTCGTCTCGCCCAGCGTGTCGTAGCCGCGGTAGCTCGCGAGCACGGCCGAGACGATATTGGGCACCCCGGTCTCAATCACCCCTTGCTGCAGGTAGCGCGGCACGACATGGGTGTGGATCGGCGCATTCGGATCGGCGAACCCGGGCAGCCCGAGCGTGCCGTACATCAGCAGCGCGCCGACCGCGATCGACGCCGCAAGCGGCAGCCACGGGCCTTGCACCGGCTTCGTCTCCTCGCTGCGGCACAGGAAGAGGGCGGCGAGAAAGAGCACCGTCGAGATGCCGGCGCCGACCGCCGCTTCGGTCATCGCGACGTCGACGGCGTCCATCGCGACCAGCACGGTCGCCATCAGGAAGCTGTAGACGCCCGAGAGGACGACGACGCCGAACAGGTTGCGCGCGCGGGCGAGGGTGACGACGGCCGCGACCATCAGCACCAGCAGCACGTTGATGATCAGCGCTTCGATGGCTCGTCCTCCTGCGGTGCGAGCATCGGCGCGAGGCCGCGCGCGAGCGCGGCGCGCGCGAGCGCGTGGGTCGCGGTCGGGCTGACGAAGAGAATCAGCAGGCCGATCATCGCGAGCTTGGCGGCGACGAGCGTGAAGCCCGCCTGCAGCACGAGGCCCGCGAGGATGAAACCGGCACCCAGCGTCTCGGTGATGCTCGCCGCGTGCATGCGGGTGTAGAAGTCGGGCATGCGCAGCAGGCCGATGGCGCCGACGACGCAAAAGAACCCGCCGGCCACGAGCAGGACCCAGCTCAGGGCGTCGATCGCCATCGTCACCGCGACGCCTCCTTGCCCGTCCCCGGGTCGCCCAGATCGCCGTAGCGGAAATACTTCAGCACCGCGATGGTGCCGATGACGTTGAGCAGCCCGTAGACGAGCGCGAGGTCGAGGAACTCGGGCCGGCCGTTGAGAAAGCCGATCACCGCCAGCAGCAGCATCGCCACGGTGCCGATCGTATTCGCCGCCTGCGCGCGGTCGAACAGCGTCGGGCCGAGCGCGGCGCGCACCAGCGCGAGCGCGAGCGTGACGAGCAATGCGATCGCGGCGGCGGCGAACATCACCGCGCGCTGCCCGCTTCGAATGCCGTCACGCGGCGGTCCATCTCGCTGGCGACGCAGCCCTGCGCGGCGTCGCGGGTCAGGCCGTGAACCAGGAACTCGCCCGCGCCGGCCTCGATCGTGATCGTTCCCGGCGTCAGGGTGATCGAATTGGCGTGCACGACGAGGCCGACGTCGCTCTTCTGGCCCGGCTTGAAGCGCACCAGCGTCGGGCTGATCGGCAGGCGGGGGTCGAGAATGATGCGGCTCACGCTCCATGCCGACTTCATGATCTCGACGATCAGCCAGGGCCAGTACGTCCAGGCGCGGATGCCGAGCTGCACCGGATGGCCTTCGGCGTCGACGACATCCATGCGGCGCGAGAACCAGACCACGGCGAGCGCGCACCCGGCGCCCGCCGTCATCAGGGACGCGGTGAAGTAGCCCGACAGCAGCAGCCAGAACAGGTAGAGCGCGGCGAAGAGGCTGGCGAAGCGGGACACGGGCGTCGGCGCGATGTGCCGCGAGGGCGGGACCGGCCGATTGTAGGAACTATCGCCTCGCGGTCGAGGCCCGCACGCCGGCCGCGGATTCGGGTTTGCCCCGGTGCGTTTGGTCGCCGGACTCTGGCGCGCCGCGGGCATTTGATGTGAAACTTCGGCGCTTCCTTCCGGTCGCAACCGATCACCCACCCGCCTGACGCGCATGCAACGACGAACCCTGATGAAGCTCGGCATCGGCGCCGCGGCCGTGCTCGCCGCCGCGGGTGGGGGCCTGGCGCTGCTGCGGCCGGGGTGGTCGGGCGGGAGCCTGTCGGCCAATGCCATGGTCGTCATGCGCGCCGTGGCACGCGGTGTGCTCGACGGCAACCTGCCGGCCGATGCGGTCAAGCGCGAGGCCGCGCTGCACGGCCACCTGCAGCGCCTGGGCGCGACCATCGCCGGATTCCCCGCCGCAACGCAGGCCGAACTCTCGCAACTGCTCGCGCTGCTTGCCTCGCCACCCGGGCGCATGCTGCTCGCCGGGCTGCAGCCGCCGTGGGCGGACGCGACCGTCGAGCAGCTCACGGCCGCGCTGCAGGACATGCTGACATCGTCGATCGCGCTGCGCCAGCAGGCGTTTCATGCCCTGCGCGACCTGACGAACGCGGCCTATTTCGCCGATCCGGCCACCTGGCCGATGCTCGGCTATCCCGGGCCGACGGATATCTGAGCGAACCGGCCGCACCCTGGACTGAATCGATACCCGAATGAGCCAACTTCCCGACCCGATCCTCGACGGCCTGGCGCGCGGCTGGCGCGTGCATGGCGGCCGCCACGCGGCGCTGCCGGCGCAGTTGAGCTGCGACGTCGCGATCGTCGGCACCGGCGCCGGCGCCGGCATCACGGCCGAGCTGCTGACGCAGGCCGGGCTCGAGGTCGTGCTGATCGAAGAAGGCCCGCTCAAGTCGAGCCGCGACTTCAACCAGCTCGAGAGCGAGGCCTACCCGAGCCTGTACCAGGAAAGCGCGTCGCGCAAGACGGCCGACAAGGCCATCAACATCATGCAGGGCCGCTGCGTCGGCGGCTCGACGACCGTCAACTGGACGAGCTCGTTTCGCACCCCGCCGCCGACGCTCGCCTACTGGGCGCAGCACTTCGGCCTCGCCGAGTTGACCGAATCGGCGATGGCGCCGTGGTTCGCGCAGGCCGAGCGGCGGCTGAATATCCAGCCCTGGCAGCAGGCGCCGAACGAGAACAACGACCTGCTGCGCGTCGGCGCCGCCAAGCTCGGCATCGAGACGAAGGTCATCCCGCGCAATGTCAAGGGCTGCTGGGATCTCGGCTCCTGCGGCCTCGGCTGCCCGACCAATGCCAAGCAGTCGATGCTGCTGACGACCGTGCCCGCGGCGCTCGACAAGGGCGCGCGGCTGCTGGTGCAGACGCGCGCCGAGCGCTTCGAGTTCGACGACAAGCGCGTCGTCGCCCTCGAGTGCGTCGGCGTGAATGCCGATGGCACGGCCGCGCCCGGCGTGTCGACGCGAATCGTCGCCAAGCACTATGTGGTCGGCGGCGGGGCGATCAATTCGCCCGCGCTGCTGCTGCGCTCGCAGGCGCCGGACCCGCACCGCCTGCTCGGCAAACGCACCTTCCTGCACCCGGTCGTCGTCATGGCGTCGACCTTCGATCGCGAGGTCGCCGCCTGGCGCGGGGCGCCGCAGTCGATCTACTGCGACCATTTCCTCGAGACCGCGCCGATCGACGGCCCGATCGGCTACAAGCTCGAAGTGCCGCCGATTCATCCCGTGCTGTTCGCCTCGACGCTGCCCGGTTTCGGACTGCCGCAGTCGAAGGCGCTCGCCGACATGCCGCGCACCCACGTGCTGCTCGCGCTGCTGCGCGACGGTTTCAACGAGCAATCCGTCGGCGGCAGCGTCGCATTGCGTTCCGACGGCAGCCCGGTGCTCGACTATCCGCTGAACGATTTCGTGATGGACGGCGCGCGCCGCGCCTTCGCGAGCATGGCCGAGATCCAGTTCGCGGCCGGCGCGCGCTCGGTGCAGGCGGTGCACGAACTCGCCGGCGCCTGGACGAACTGGCCGCAGGCGCGCGACGCGATCGCGGCGCTGCCGATGAAGCCCTACGTCACGCGCGTCGTCAGCGCCCACGTGATGGGCGGCTGCGCGATGGCGGGCGACGAGGCGCAGGGCGTCACGCGACCCGATGGCCGGCACTGGCAGATCGCCAACCTGTCGGTGCATGACGGATCGCTGTTTCCGACCAGCATCGGCGCCAATCCGCAACTTTCGATCTACGGCCTCGTCAACAAGCTTGCGACCGGCCTCGCCAAGCGACTCGCAAATCGGGACGTCGTATTGGCTTGATCTATCCTTCCCCGCACACCCTGAACCAGGAGACGACCATGACCATCCCCGGACTGATGATGCAGCAGCCGCTGCTGATTTCCTCGTTGCTCGTGCACGCCGAGCGCCATCACGCCGAGCAGGAGATCGTCTCCCGACGCGTCGAGGGCGATATCCATCGCGAAACCTTCCGCGAACTCGCCGCGCGTTCGCGCCGCCTGGCCAATGCGCTTGCCGCGCTCGGCGTCAAGGCTGGCGACCGCGTCGCGACGATCGCCTGGAACGGCTATCGTCACATGGAGCTCTACTACGCCGTCTCGGGATTCGGCGCGGTGCTGCATACGCTCAATCCGAGGCTGCATCCCGACCAGGTCGTCTATATCGCCGACCACGCGGAAGACAGCGTGCTCTTCTTCGACCTCACCTTCCTGCCGCTCGTCGAGGCGTTTGCCGCGCGCGTGAAGACGATCAAGAAGTTCGTCGCGATGACCGACCGCGCGCACATGCCCAAGGAGAGCAAGGTTGCGGGCCTGCTGTGCTACGAGGATCTGATCGATGCCGCGTCGGACGCCTACGTCTGGCCGAGCTTCGACGAGAACGCAGCCTCGTCGCTGTGCTACACGTCGGGCACGACCGGCCATCCGAAGGGCGTCCTCTACAGCCACCGCTCGACGGTCCTGCACACCTATGCCGTCGCGCTGCCGGATACGCTGAACTGCTCGGCGCGCGACGCGATCCTGCCGGTCGTGCCGATGTTCCACGTCAACGCCTGGGGCCTGCCGTACGCCGCGTGCATGGTCGGCGCCAAGCTCGTCTTCCCCGGCCCCGCGCTCGACGGCAAGTCGCTGCACGAGCTGCTCGAGTCCGAGAAGGTCACCGTCTCGGCCGGCGTGCCGACCGTCTGGCAGGGCCTGCTCGCCTACATGGATGCGAGCAAACTGAAGTTCAGCACCATGCGGCGCACCGTGATCGGCGGCTCGGCGTGCCCGCCGGCGATGATCCGCGCCTTCAAGGAGAAGTACGACGTCGACGTCCTGCACGCCTGGGGCATGACCGAGACGAGCCCGCTCGGCACGGCCTGCGCGTTCAAGCCCAAGCATCTCGGGCAATCGCAGGAGGCGCACTATGCCGTGATGGCCAAGCAGGGCCGCGGGCTCTACGGCATCGACATGAAGATCGTCGACGAGGATGGCGCCGAATTGCCGTGGGGCGGCGAAAAATCGGGCGAGCTGCTGGTGCGCGGCCCTTGGGTCGTGAACCGCTACTTCAAGGACGAGGGCGGCAATCCGCTCCTGACCGATGCCGACGGCCACGGCTGGTTCCCGACCGGCGATGTGGCCAGGATCGACGCCGACGGCTATATGCAGATCACCGACCGCAGCAAGGACGTGATCAAGTCCGGCGGCGAGTGGATCGGCTCGATCGACCTCGAGAATATCGCGATGGCGCATCCCGCGGTCGCGATGGCGGCGTGCATCGCGGCGCACCATCCGAAGTGGGACGAACGCCCGCTGCTCGTCGTCGTCAAGAAGCCCGGCGCCGAGGTCACGCGCGACGAACTGATCGCCTTCTTCGACGGCAAGATCGCCAAGTGGTGGACGCCCGACGACGTCGTCTTCGTCGAAGCGATCCCGCTCGGCGCAACCGGCAAGATGCTGAAGAACCGGTTGCGCGAGCAGTTCAAGGACTACAAGCTGCCGACGGCGTGAAGCACATGCACCGGTGCGCGCGGTACCGGAACCCGAGACCTATGCGCTGATGATTGCCGGTCTTGGCGTCGTCGGTTACATGGCGCGTCGGCGTAGGCTGCATCAGGTCTGAGCATCGTCTGACCCGCTTCGAAGGGCGCCTGCGGGCGCCCTTTCTCGTGTGCGCGGACGATGCGGGCGTTCGCCGCCATCGCCCCGTGGCCGCAGGGCGCGACGATAGAATCGGCGCATGCGAATGCGGCGCTTCGACAGCGTGCTCTGGTCCTGGATGACCATCGCGGCGCTGCTCGCAGCGGCCGTCTCGCCCGCCGTGCTGGCGCCGGGCCGCGGCGTCGCCGGCTGGGACGGCATCTGCTCGGGCGCAAGTGCCGCCGCGGCAGACGCATCCGGCGGTGCGCCGTCGCTGCCGGGCAACCAGCATCCGTTCGGCCACTGCCAGATCTGTGCGCTGCACGGCGCGCCGCCCGGTCCGCCGCAGGCCGGGCCGGTCTTCGCGCTCCTGGCGCTGGCTTTCGCGCTGCCGCGCATGGCGCTTGCCGCGCCGCCGGCATCGCACGGCTGGCGTGCGGCGCAGCCGCGGGCGCCGCCGCCGCGCGATTGACGCTCCGGCGCCGTCGAGTCCCGCCCTCCGACCCGGCGCCGCAGCGCACCCGAAGGCGCATTCGTCCCGATTCGAATTCTGGCGGCCGTAGTCTCCGCGGCGCACCGCCGCCCGCGTGCCGTCGACCCACTCCAGGAACACCCATGAACCGAATTCAACGCAGCCTGATCCTCGCCGCCTTCGCGGTGAGTTCCCCCTGGACCCTGGCGCAGACAACCGTGAGCGAACCTTGGGTCCGCGCCACCGTCGCGCAGCAGAAGGCGAGCGGTGCTTTCATGAGCATCACCTCGGCCCACGGCGGCAAGCTCGTCTCGGTGGCGTCGCCGGTGGCCGGCGTCGCCGAGGTCCACGAGATGGCAATGAGCGGCAACGTGATGAAGATGCACGCCATCCCCGCACTCGCGCTGCCGGCCGGCCAGCCGGTCAAGCTCGAACCGGGCGGCTACCACGTGATGCTGATGGACCTGAAGCAGCAGCTAAAGGAAGGCGAGGTCGTCGCGCTGACACTGGTCGTCGAAGGCAGGGACGGCAAGCGCGAGACGATCGAGGTCAAGGCGCCGGTCAAGGCGCTCGGCGCGGCGCACTCGATGAAGCACTGAACTTGCGCAGCTACGCCGGGCTCGTCCGCGCCGGCGGCAGGCGTCGGTGGGTGCGGCGCAGCAGCGTGATCGCGATCGTCAGGTTCAGCGCGTTCCAGGCGATGCCGTTCAGGAACGCGGCGTGGTACGAACCGGTGAGGTCGAACACCTTGCCCGACATCCAGCCGCCGAGCGCCATGCCGAGCAGCGTGAACATCAGCACCGTGCCGACGCGCGAGCCGGCGACGGCGGCGGGGAAGTGCTCGCGAACGATGATCGCGTAGCTCGGCACGATGCCACCCTGGAACAGGCCGAACAGCGCCGAGATCACGTACAGCGAGGCGAGGCCGTCGAACGGCAGGAACAGCAGCAGCGCGACGCCCTGCAGCGCCGAGCCGAGGACGAGCGTGCGCAACCCGCCGATGCGGTCGCAGATCGCGCCCGAGACGAGGCGGCTCGCGATTCCCGCGCCGAGCATCAGTGACAGCATCTCGGCGCCGCGCGCCGCGCCGTAGCCGAGGTCGCTGCAGTAGGCGACGATGTGGACCTGCGGCATCGACATCGCGACGCAGCAGGCCAGGCCGGCGATGCACAGCAGCACGAGCGCGTGGGCCGGCGGCAGGCCGAATGGCCTGCCGTTGGCGTCCGATGCCGGGGTTCCGGCGGTAGCGCCCGAACGTGGTGCGACCGGCGTCGCCACCGCCGCCGCGCGCGGCGGGCGCGGCCGCATGAACAGTGCAAGCAGCGACAGAGTCGTTACCGAGAAGACGGCCAGCCAGAGGTAGGTCTGCCGCCAGCCGATATCGCCGACGAAATGCTGCACGACGGGCGGCCAGAATGCGCCGGCCGCGTAGTTGCCGCTGGCGCAGATCGCCACCGCGATGCCGCGCCGGCGCACGAACCACAGCGACGTGTCGGCGATCAACGGCACGAAGGTCGCCGAACTGCCGACGAGGCCGAGCAGCACGCCGTGCGCGAGCGAGAATGCCATGATGCCAGGCGCGAACGCCGCGGCGGCGAAGCCGACACCGAGCCCTGCGGCGCCGATCAGCAGCGGCACCATGACGCCGAACCGATCGGCGAGCCGCCCCATCAGCACGCCGCCGACGCCGAAGCCAACCATCATCATCGTGTACGGCAGCGATGCGTCGGCGCGCGAGACGCCGAAGTCCGCCTGCACCGCGGGCAGCACGACCGAGACGACGTACATCGCCGCGCTGCCGATCGTCATCAGCATGAGCGTGACGGCCAGCCGCATCCAGGCGTAGCGTGAATCGGCGGCGTGCTGCATAGGGTAAGTCTCGGCGGCCGGCCGCCGCATCAGGCGCGCGCCGCTGCCGGCGGCATCAGAACCGCATCGACAGGCCGAGCAGGGCCTCGGCCTGGAACATGGCGTCGCCGTGGATCGAGACCACGCAGCCGCCCGAGCAGAAGAAGCCGCCGCCGCTGTTGATGAGCGTCGCATAGCCGCGCAACTCGCCGCGCAGCGCGATCGACGGCGTCAGCGCGTGCTCGTAGCCGAGTGCGAGGCTCATCGACGGCCGGACTTCGGAATTCATCCCGTCGCCAGGGGACATGAAGGTCGCGCCCAGCCCGCCGGCGACATAGGCGCCGCGCCCGGCCTGCCCCTCGAAATAGTTGACCCCGCCCAGGTGCAGGTAGGCGATGTCCAGCGACACGCTCGCCTGTGCGCTGCCCGGCGCCAGCGGCAGATGCGTGCGCTGGGCGCTCGCGAAGACCTGCCCGTTGCGGGCGCCGTCGACCGCCCATTCGAAGGCAAGCGCGAAGGCGCCGCTGGCGTCGACGTCGTCCGTCGTCGTCGTCGCGCCGACCGTCTGCTCGAACGAGCCGCCGCCGCGATAGCCGCCATAGACGGTGAGCGCGTTCTGCGCCGCAGCAGGCAGCGCGCCGAGCAGCCACAAGGCCAGGACAACGAATGGTGCGGGCAGGCGCGATGTCATGTCCGGATGCTACTTCAGGGTGCCGGGTCCGTGATGTCCCGCAGGCGCGGTCCGTCGCGTGACAGCGCCGGTGCTATCATGACATATGGCGACGGTCGTCCTGGACACCAATGTCCTGGTCTCCGCTCTGTTGCGCGGCGGTGGAGCGGGGCGTGCCGTGCTTCGCGCGTGCCTGCGCGGCCAGTACCAGCCCGTCCTGGGACCGGCACTGCTGGCCGAGTACGAGGACGTTCTGGGCCGCCCGAAGCTGTTTGCCGACTCGGCACTTTCGGCCAGGGAACGAGAGGAGTTGTTCGATGGTCTGATGAGCTGCTGTCGCTGGGTCGAGGTGTTCTATGCCTGGCGGCCGAATCTGCCCGATGAATCGGACAACCATCTCATCGAACTGGCCGTCGCGGCGCAGGCCGACGCGATCGTGACGCGCAACCTGCGGGATGTTGCGCGCGGCGAGTTGAAGTTCCCGATGCTGCGGGTGCTCACGCCCGAGCAATGCCTGGAGGCTTTTCCATCATGTCCACCCTGACGATTCGTTTGCCGGACGACAAGCATGAGCGCCTGAAGGCCCTCGCGAAATCGAACTCGATCAGCGTCAACAAGCTGGTGGACGAACTGGCGACGGTGGCGCTGGCCAATTACGATGCCCGCGTGCGCTTCGAAACGCGCGCCGCGCGCGGCAACCCGAAACGCGCACTGACGCTGCTCGACAAGCTGGATCGGGCCGGTTGACGCGGCGCCAGGGCGGCGCAGGCGTGCTGCACGCGCCGACGCCGGTCGCGCGGTCAGGTCGCACACGACATCGCTGGGCAGCAGCCCATTTGCGTGCGTGAGCGGGCTTGAAAACGCCGGCTCCGGCCCCAACTCCGCGGTCTTGCCGCACCGCTGGTGCGCCGTGGCGCCTCGCATTCCCGAAAACCACCACAGACCATGACCAAGCAGACCCTCTCGTTCCAGGCCGAGGTGCAGCAGATCCTGCACCTCGTCACGCACTCGCTGTACTCGAACAAGGAAATCTTCCTGCGCGAGCTCGTCTCCAACGCCTCCGATGCCTGCGACAAGCTGCGCTTCGAGGCGCTGAACAACCCGGCGCTGTACCAGGATGCGCCGACTCTCGAGGTGCGCGTGATCGTCGACAAGGATGCGAAGACGATCACGATCCGCGACAACGGCATCGGCATGTCCGAGGCCGAGGCGATTGCCCACCTCGGCACGATCGCCAAGAGCGGCACGCGCGAGTTCATGCACGCGCTCGAGGGCGAGCAGAAGAAGGACGCAAACCTGATCGGCCAGTTCGGCGTCGGCTTCTACAGCGGCTTCATCGTCGCCGACCGCATCACGGTCGAATCGCGCCGCGCCGGGCTTGCGGCGGGCGAGGGCGTGCGCTGGGTGTCGCAAGGCGCGGGCGACTTCGAGGTCGAGATGATCGAGAGGAGCGCGCGCGGCACCGACGTCATCCTGCATCTGCGCGACGGCGAGGAGGAGTTCCTCGACCGCTGGAAGCTGAAGTCGATCATCTCGAAATACTCGGACCATATTTCGCTGCCGATCCTGATGCGAAAGGAAACCTGGGACGCCGAGAAGAAGGAGCAGGTCGAGACCGACGAGTGGGAGACGGTCAACAAGGCGGCGGCGCTGTGGTCGCGGCCGAAGAGCGAGATCACTCCCGAGCAGTACGAGGACTTCTACAAGCAGATCAGCCACGACAGCCAGGCGCCGCTCGCCTACACGCACAACCGCGTCGAGGGGCGCAGCGACTACACGCAACTGCTGTACGTGCCCGCCAAGGCGCCGTTCGACCTCTGGAACCGCGACAAGCGCGGCGGCGTGAAGCTCTATGTCAAGCGCGTCTTCATCATGGACGACGCCGAGGCGCTGATGCCGGTCTACCTGCGCTTCGTGAAGGGTGTGATCGACAGCGCCGACCTGCCGCTCAACGTCAGCCGCGAGCTGCTGCAGGAAAGCCGCGACGTGAAGGCGATCCGCGAAGGCTCGACGAAGCGCGTGCTCGGCATGCTCGAGGACCTGGCCAACAGCGAAGACGCCACCCAGCGCGACAAATACGCCGCATTCTGGAAGGACTTCGGCGCCGTGCTGAAGGAGGGCATCGGCGAGGACTTCGCGAACCAGGAGCGCCTCGCCAAGCTGCTGCGCTTCGCGTCGACGAACGCCGACGAAGGCGTGTCATTCGCCGACTACGCCGGCCGCATGAAGGAGGGCCAGGAGACGATCTACTACATCACCGCCGACAGCCTCGCCGCCGCCAAGAGCAGCCCGCAGCTCGAGATCTTCCGCAAGAAGGGCATCGAGGTGCTGCTGCTCGTCGACCGCGTCGACGAGTGGATGCTGTCGCACCTGTACGAATTCGATGGCAAGCCACTGCAGAACGTCGCGCGCGGCGCGGTCGACCTCGGCAAGCTGCAGGACGAGGAAGAGAAGAAGCAGGCCGAGGCCGCGTCCGAGGCGTTCAAGCCGGTGCTCGAGAAGCTGAAGAAGGCGCTCGAGGGCCGCGCCAAGGACGTGCGCGCGACGACCCGCCTCGTCGATTCACCCGCCTGCCTCGTCGTCGAGGAGGGCGACATGAGCGGCCACCTCGCGCGCCTCCTGAAGCAGGCCGGCCAGGCGGCGCCGGCGACGCAGCCGGTGCTCGAGGTCAACCCCGAGCACGCGCTCGTGAAAAGGCTGGACGCCAGCGCGCACTTCGACGACCTCGCCAATATCCTCTTCGATCAGGCGATGCTCGCCGAGGGCGGCCAGCTCGACGATCCGGCCGCCTACGTGCGCCGCGTCAACGCAATGCTCGTCGGCTGAACGCGGGCGCGGCTTGGCTTGGTGCGATCGCGGGCCGGGTCGCGCTCACGCGGTAAAGAGCGGCGCCTCGCGCATCGCCTCGATCTGCTCGTTGAGCTGGATCGTCTGCTGGCCCCAGTACGCCGGGCCTGCGAACCACGGGAAGGCGACCGGAAACGCCGGGTCGCTCCAGCGCCGCGCGATCCACGCGCTGTGGTGGATCAAGCGCAGTGTGCGCAGCGGCTCGACGAGCCTCAGCTCGCGCCAGTCGAAATCCATGAAGTCCTCGTAGCCGGCGAGCACCGCGCCGAGCTGGCGCGTCATGCTCGCGCGGTCGCCCGACAGCAGCATCCACAGGTCCTGGACCGCGGGGCCGGTCAGCGCGTCGTCGAGGTCGACGAAGTGCGGGCCGGCGTCGGTCCACAGGATGTTGCCGGGGTGGCAGTCGCCGTGCAGCCGCAAGGTGCGCAGATCGGGCAGCGCGTCGAACGCGCGCCGCACCTCGGAAAGCGCGGTGTCGATCGCCGCCCGCCAGGCGGGCAGCGCCTCGGGCGCCACCCAGTCGTTGGCAAGCAGATAGTCGCACGCGCCGCTGCCGAAGGTCTCGATGTCGAGCGATGCACGGTGTTCGAAGCGCTGCGTCGCGCCGACTGCGTGGATGCGGCCGATGAAGCGGCCGATCCATTCGAGCGTGGTCATGTCCTCCAGTTCCGGTGCGCGCCCCGAGCGGCGCGGTGAAACGCCGACGCGCTGGCCCTGCACATGCGCGAGCGTCGGCGGCGCGCCGAGTAGCTCGACCGGCTCGCGCGGCGGCTGCGCGGCGCTCAGCACGAGCGGCGCGACGACCGGAATCTCGCGCGCCGCAAGCTCCGCCGCGAAGGCGTGCTCCTCGAGAATCTGCGCGTCGCTCCAGCGCCCGGGCCGATAGAACTTTGGCACCACGACCTCGCCCGACTCGAGGAACACCTGGAAGACGCGGTTCTCGTACGAGTTCAGCTGGATCATCCGCCCGTCGCCGTCGAGCCCGACCGCGGCCAGCGCATCGAGCACCGCCTGCGGTGTGAGGTCGGCGAACGGGGTTTCGTTCGCGGCGGAGGAACTCGCGTCGGATGCGGTCATGCGTGGATCGTACGCGGCGCTTCGAAGCGGCGCGGACGCAGTCCGCTCGAGTGCAATCGCTTGCGACGCGCTGGCACAAAGAGTCATTCGCGCTTGCTTGACGGCGAAAGCGCGCCGATCCTGCTGGCAACGAAAATGTCCATCGCCCGGCGCAGTGGGAATGTGCGCCGGTTCGTGCAATTGCGGCTCGTCCTGTCGTGGCGCCGACAGACACAGTCGCGGTGCTCGGCAATGAGGGAGGTGGTAGTTGACCAAGCCCGATCTCGGCTTCACCTACCGCTCGCGCAAGTCGGGCGAAGTCCAGGTGCTTCATCGCGGCAGCGTCGCCTCCACGCTACGCGGTGCCGACGCGCATGACTTCCTGGCCGAGGTCTCGTCCTGCTCGTCCATCGACGCGCAGCAACTGATGGCTCGCGTCACGGGGAACTACAAACGCGGCAATGAACGCCTTGCCGCGGGACACGCGCGCAATCGGCGTTAGCGAAACTCGGTTGGTCAGTCCGCTGAGACCAAGGGGAAGGCAGCGGGATTGCGAATCGAGTCGACGCAAAGATCGACGTCGAGCTGCGGCCAGTAGAGGTGGTTCTCCGTGGGTCGCTGGACATCCGAAAGCTGCTCGATGGTGGCCTTCTTGAACCACGGAAAAGCTGCGAACGGCACCGCGAGTTCCTCGGTGCCCAGCAGCAGCCAGAACCCGTGAACCGAGACGTGGCTGACTTCAACTTCCGAAGTGACGTTGCCAGGCATCTTCGATCTCCTGGAGATGTACCTCGACGACAGCACGAGCTTGTCGCAGCTGTGATGGCGAAAGCCCGATGTTGACGGCCAAGTGTACTTGTGGCGTGAGCCAGAACTTTGCTTCTCCATCCGGATGAGCAACGTGCACGTGAATTCGTGTCTGCTCGCGGGAGAAGAAAAACAAGCGAAACTGGCCGTCGCGCACGATGGTTGGCGCCATCGCCGTCAATGTATCCCGGTGTGCGAGCGAGAGGAGAGCAGGCGGGTTTCGCGGATTGCCTTTCGCGGCCGAGTTGGCGTGGAAGGCTGTCAGAAACTGCGCCCCCGCTTGTATTGCGACTGCGTGCGCCGCACGCGCTGCGTCGCGGCCTCGATCGCCGCGAACGAGCGCGCGGCGTGGGCGTGGCAGACGGCGAGGCCGAGGGCGTCGGCGGCGTCCTTGCCCGGCAGGCCGGGCAGCGCGAGCAGGCGCGAGACCATCTGCTGCACCTGCTCCTTCCTCGCCTGGCCGTGGCCGACGACGGCCTTCTTCATCTGCAGCGCGGTGTATTCGGCGACTTCGAGGCCGCCGAAGGCGAGCGCGGTGATCGCCGCGCCGCGCGCCTGGCCGAGCAGCAGCGTGCTCTGCGGGTTGACGTTGACGAACACGATCTCGATCGACGCCGATTGCGGCGCGTAGCGCGCCGCGATCTCGCGCACGCCGTCGAAGATGATCGCGAGCCGTGCCGGCAGGTGGCCGCTGTCGACGCTGTCGGTCTTGATCGTTCCGCTCGCGACGTAGCGCAGCGCCGCGCCGTCGGCGTCGATCACGCCCCAGCCGGTGGTGCGCAGTCCGGGGTCGATGCCGAGGATGCGAAGCTGGGTCATGGCGGCCTCGCGTGGGCTGGTGTCACGGCACGAAGTACCAACGCACGACGTGAAAGAACACCGGCGCCGCGAAGCACAGCGGGGCGATGCGGTCGAGCAGGCCGACCGCGCCGGTCACTGTCGCCTTGCCGCCCCAGTGGCGCACGCCGGCGTCGCGCTTGAGCGCCTTCATCACGAAATCGCCGAGCGTGCCGACGGCGCCGGCCAGCGCACCCATGGCGAACGCCTGCCAGGGCTTGAACGGCGTCGCCCAGTAGAGCAGGGCGCCGACGAACCCCGCAGCCAGCGCGCCGGCCAGCCACGCGCGCCACGAGAACGTGCGGCTGATCTGGCGCGCAACAGGCATGCTGCGCATCCGCCGCGAGATCGCCTCCTGCGCGATATAGGCGCTGGCTGCGACCATCACGAGATAGAAGACGAGGAAGGCGCCGCGCCCGTCGTGGCCGGGAAAGTCGAGCAGCAGCAGCGCCGGCGCATGGCTCGTGCCGTAGACGCAGACCATGATGCCCCACTGGATCTTCGCAGTGCGCTCGAGGAAGCGCTGCGGATCGTTGCCGAAGGCGCTGACGACCGGGATCGCGAGGAAGCTGTAGACCGGGATGAAGACCATGAACAGGTTCAGGCTCTGCGCCCCGGCCAGCACGAACTGCGCCGGCAGGATGACGAAGAAGGCGAGCAGCAGGCTGCGATGGTCGGCGCGCCGCGTGTGGGTGAGGGTGATGAACTCGCGCAGCGCGATGAACGACAGCACGCCAAAGAGCAGCGTCGCGCCGACCGGCCCCGAAATCCATGCGACCCAGAATGCGAGCGCGCCGATCCAGATCGCGTTGAGCTCGCGCTTGAAGCGCGCGCGGCGCTCGCGCACGCGGTCGTCTTCCACCTCGCGCAGCGAGACCATCTGTGCCGAGATCGAGACCAGCGCCAGCACGCCGAACAGGACGACGAACAGCAACGCCACCTGCTGCTCCACGCTCAAGCCGCGCAGCGCGCCCATCAGGCGGCCCCCGCCGCACTGCGCAGGCAATGCCCGGCACCGAGCGGTCGGTGGCTTGGCCGCGTTCTCTCACTTCGATCCCCACTGCGTGGGGCCCCTCTATCGCGGCTCACGCGGCCACCTCCGCACCACATGCGCAATGCCCGGCGCAGAGCGGTCGGTGGCTCGGCCGCGTTCGCGCTTCGATCCCCACTGCGTGGGGCCCCTCTTTCGCGGCTCACGCGGCCACCTCCCGCAGTGCGATCACCGCCGCGCGGGCGCGGTCGAGGAAGGCGTGCTTGTCCTCGCCCGGCTCGAGTTGCAAGGGCGCGCCGAAGGTGACCGAGCACAGCACCGGCACCGGGACGACCTCGCCCTTGGGCATCACGCGCTGCACGTTGTCGATCCAGGTCGGGATCAGCTGCACCTCGGGGAAGCGTTCGGCGAGATGGTACAGGCCGGCCTTGAATGCCTGCGGCTCGTCCTTGTTGCTGCGCGTGCCTTCGGGAAAGATGACGAGCGAATCGCCCGCCGTCAGCGCCTGGGCGAGCGGCTCGAGCGGGTCTTCCTCCTCGCCGCGGGTGCGGCTGACGTAGACGGCGTTGAAGACCTCGCGCGTCAGCCAGTGCTTGAAGCGGCTCTTGGTCCAGTAGTCCTTCGCCGCGATCGGCCGCGTGCGCGCGCGCAGGTCGCCGGGCAGCGCGGCCCAGATCAGCACCCAGTCGAAGTGGCTCTGGTGGTTGGCGAAATAGATGCGCTGCTCGGCCTTCGGCGGGCAGCCGTACCAGTGGCCCTGTGCACCGGTGATCAGGCGCGCGACCCCGGAGAGGACGAAGCCGGCGGCGTCGGCGGCAAGGTTCACTGCGCGGTCTCGGGCGGCGTCAATGGAGCCGGCGTCAGCTGTCGATGACGCCGAAGCGCCATCCGCGACGTATGAACCGAGTCTTCCCAAGCGACCGCCGCGGATCCGGTTTTGGCTCCGGCATCACATCGCTCGCGCGATATGAGCCTGCGCCGAAGCGCAAGCGCTTTGCCGGTCCGCCAGCGGGCCTTGCAGGCCGCGTCGGGCGACGTCGCCCCACCCCTCGCCAGGCACGAAGGGTCCACCGGACCTTTCGTGTCCGGGCTCGGCCCCCTGGAGGGACGCGCGAACCGCGTAGGGGGTGGTTCACTTCAGTGCCTGAAGTGGCGCACGCCGGTGAACACCATCGCGATGCCGCGCTCGTTCGCGGCGGCGATGACCTCGGCGTCGCGCACGCTGCCGCCCGGCTGGATCACGCAGCTCGCGCCGGCATCGACGACGACGTCCAGCCCGTCGCGAAACGGGAAGAAGGCGTCGCTCGCGACGGCCGAGCCGGCGAGCGTGAGCCCGGCATTCGCCGCCTTGATGCTCGCGATGCGCGCCGAGTCGATGCGGCTCATCTGCCCCGCGCCGACGCCGAGCGTCATGCCGTCGCCGCAGAAGACGATCGCGTTGCTCTTGACGTATTTGGCGACGGTCCAGGCGAAGATCAGATCGTCCAGTTGCTGCGCACTGGGTTGCTTCACGGTGACGATCTTCAGCGCGCCGCGGTCGAGTTCGTGGTTGTCGGCGCTCTGGATCAGCAGGCCCGAGCCGACGCGCTTCACGTCGTGCAGGTTGCGCCCGCGCGCCCAGGCCGTGCGGCCGTCGCGCTGCACGCCGTCGAGCGCGATCCTCAGCAGCCGCGTGTTCGCCTTCGCCTTGAAGACTTCGAGCGCGTCGGTGCTGAAGGCGGGCGCGATCAGCACCTCGACGAACTGCTTTGCGATCAGCGCCGCCGCCGCGCCGTCGACGGCGGTGTTGAAGGCGATGATGCCGCCGAAGGCCGAGGTCGGGTCGGTCTTGAAAGCCTTGTCGTAGGCCTCGGCCGCGCTCGCGCCGATCGCGGCGCCGCACGGATTGGCGTGCTTGACGATCACGCAGCAGGGCGTCGCGGCGTCGAACGACTTCACGCACTCCCACGCCGCGTCGGCGTCGGCGATATTGTTGTACGAGAGCTCCTTGCCCTGCAACTGCAGCGCGGCGACGAGCGAGCCGGGCGCCGGGTACAGATCGCGATAGAAGGCGGCGCTCTGGTGCGGGTTCTCGCCGTAGCGCAGATCCTGCAGCTTGACGAAGCGGCCGTTGCTCTGCGCCGGGAATTCGGCGCGCGTGCCGTCCGCCTGCAGCGAAGACAGATAGTCGCTGATCGCGGCATCGTAGTTGCTGACACGGTTGAATGCGGCGACCGCGAGCGCGAAGCGCGTCGCGCGCGAGACGCTGCCGTCGCGCTGCAGTTCGGCGATCACGCCGGCGTACTGCGAGGCGTCGGTCAGCACCGCGACATCGTTCCAGTTCTTCGCCGCCGAGCGCAGCATCGCCGGGCCGCCGATGTCGATGTTCTCGATCGCGTCTTCCAGCGTGCAGCCGGCCTTCGCGACCGTCGCCTCGAACGGATAGAGGTTGACGACGAGCAGGTCGATCGCGGCGATGCCGTGCGTCTTCAGCGCCTCGAGGTGCTCGGGCAGGTCGCGCCGCGCGAGCAGCCCGCCGTGGATCACCGGGTGCAGCGTCTTCACGCGGCCGTCGAGCATCTCGGGGAAGCCGGTGTGCGCGGCGACCTCGGTCACCTCGAGGCCCGCCTCCTGCAGCAGCCTGGCGGTGCCGCCGGTCGAGAGCAGCTTGCAGCCGAGCGCGTCCAGCGCACGCGCGAAATCGACGATGCCGGTCTTGTCGGAAACGGAGATCAGGGCTTGCATGGTGTCCTTCGCAGCGTGGGCGACCGGGTTGGCGCCGGTCGCGGTGGGCGCCTCGCGGCCGGCGGTGCGAATCCTGCCGCCATCGTGCTACTTGACGAGGCGGTGATCGAGCAGCTTGCGGCGCAGGGTATTGCGGTTGATGCCGAGCCATTCCGCGGCGCGCGACTGGTTGCCCTCGGCGTGCTTCATCACGACTTCGAGCAGCGGGCGCTCGACGACGCGCTGCATCATCTCGTACATCGCGCTCGGTTCGGTGCCGTGCAGATCGCGGAAGTAGGCCTCCAGATTGTCGCGGATGCAGTCCTCGATGTGCTTCTTCGTCATGCGGCTTCCAGCAGGGGTTCGTCGTCGTTGCAGTCGGTTGTCGCCGGCAGGCGGTGGTGGCGTTCGGCCAGCGCGTCGAACCAGTCGCTCACCGCGCGCAGTTGCTGCTCGCAATTCTCGATTGCATTCATCCGCGCCCGAAACGCCTCGCCGCCTGGCAGCGCGCGCACCGCCCAGCCGATGTGCTTGCGCGCCGTGCGCACGCCGGCCAATTCGCCGTACAGCGCATAGTGATCATGCAGGTGTTCGACGAGCCAGGCCTTGACCTCGCGCACCTGCGGCGCCGATCGATGCGTGCCGGTCGCGAGGTAGTGCGCGACATCGCCGAAGATCCACGGCCGACCCTGCGCCGCGCGGCCGATCATGACCGCATCGACGCCGGTGCGCGCGAGCACCTGCGCTGCCTTCTCCGGCGAATCGATATCGCCGTTGGCGGCGACCGGAATCGCCAGCGCCGCCTTCACCGCGGCGATCGTGTCGTATTCGGCCGCGCCGGTATAGCCCTGCTCGCGGGTGCGCCCGTGGACCGCGACCAGCGCGACGCCGGCACTCTCGGCGGCGCGCGCCAGCGCCACCGCATTGCGCTCGCTCGCGCGCCAGCCGGTGCGCATCTTCAGCGTCACCGGCACGCCGCGCGGCGTGCAGGCGGCGACCACCGCTTCGATGATCGCGAGCGCCAGCGGCTCGTCCTGCATCAGCGCCGAGCCGGCCCACTTGTTGCAGACCTTCTTCGCCGGGCAGCCCATGTTGATGTCGATGATCTGCGCGCCGCGGTCGATGTTGTAGGCCGCCGCCTCGGCCATCATCGGCGCGTCGGTGCCGGCGATCTGGACCGCGATCGGCGCCGTCTCGCCGTCGTGGTTCGCGCGCCGCGAAGTCTTCAGGCTCGGCCACAGATCCTTGCGCGCGGTGACCATCTCGCTCACCGCATAGCCCGCGCCCAGCCGCTTGCAGAGCTGGCGAAACGGCCGGTCGGTGACGCCCGCCATCGGCGCGACGAAGAGTCGATTCGGCAGTTCGATGGCGCCGATGCGCATGGCTGGGGCGTGGAGGCGGTGCTGAAAAAGGCGGCAGAAGTATAGCGGCCGCCCGCCGCCCGGCGGCGCGCCTTCGGCTGCGCGGGCCGCGTGGCGCGGACGCCGATAATGCGCCGCATGCCGCCGTGGATGGAGTCGCTGCTCGCGCTGCTCGCGCTGCCGAAGTACGGGTTGAGCACGGTCTTCATCGTCTCGTTCGTCTCGGCGACGCTGCTGCCGCTCGGCTCCGAGCCGGCGGTGATCGGCCTCGTCAAGCTCGACCCCAGCCTGTTCTGGCCGGTGATCTTCGTCGCCACCGCGGGCAATACGCTCGGCGGCGTGCTGAACTGGTGGATGGGCTACGGCGCCGAGCGCGCCTACGAGAAGGTGGCGCCGCACAAGGCCGAGGGACGCGCCTTGCAATGGCTGCGCCGCTTCGGCGCCAAGGCCTGCCTGTTGTCGTGGCTGCCGATCGTCGGCGATCCGCTGTGCGCCGTCGCGGGCTGGATGCGGCTGCCGTTCTGGCCCTGCGTCCTCTATATGGCGATCGGCAAGTTCGCCCGCTACGTCGTGATGACGGCGGCGCTGCTCTGGCTCTTTCCGGGCCAGTTCACGCCTTGACGGCGAGTTCGGCGAGCGCGACGTCCAGATCGTTGAGCACTTCCTCGAGCCGCCGCACCGCGCGCGCCGACGGCAGGCGCCGTGCCGCTCGCCTGGCGAGCAGCGTGCGATGGGGGTCGTAGAGCACGGCGTCGTCGAAGACGATGCCGTGCGGCGCGAACTGGGCTGCGAGCACCGTGTGGCGCGAACGCAGCATGCGCCGCGTCTGCTGGTAGGCGTGCTCGGCGAGCGCGCGCCGCTGCGAATAGCTGAAGGTATTGGCGAGGAAGAGCTCGGCGTCGCGATGATCGGGCTCGAACAGCACGATCGTCGCATCCGGGTAGCTGCGTTCGTAGCCCTTGAGCCCGAGCACGAGCCGGGAGTGGATCAGCGAGCGGAAGGTCTGCGACAGCACGACCGACAGGCCGCCGTCGACGAGGCGCGGGATGCGCTCCTCGCCGCTGCTCATCACGCGGTGGTTCGGCGCGGCGGTCGCATCGAACGGCACGAGCGGGTTCAGGCAGATCAGCAGGTCGACCCCATCGTCGAGCAGCACCGTCGCGTGCAGCGTCTTTTTCAGCGCGCCGTCGACATAGTCCCGGCCGTCGATGCGCACCGGCGGGAAAAGGCCCGGCAGCGCGGCGCTGGCCTGGATCGCGCGCGAGATCGGCACGTGATCGAGCCCCGGCTGCCCGAACGGGGCCGCCTCGCCGGTATCGAGATCGGTCGCGACGAGCACCAGCTTGCGCGGCAGTTCGCGAAAATCGTTGCTGCGGCCGGGCGCGCTGAAGATGCGCCGCATCTGCGCCTCGAGCTGGCGGTTCGAAAGGAGGCCGGTCGGCAACGCGCGGCCGAGGTGCTCGAATGCGACGAGCGCCGAGCGGCGGCCGACCACATAGCGCCACGCCGCCTGGGCAAGCAGCGCCGGCAGCTTCGCGACGCGCTGCGCGAACTCGCCCAGCGCCGGCAGCATCAGGCTGCCGGGGTGCAGGATGTTGCTCGCGTCGCCCTCGTTCTCGATGAAGGCGCGGCACAACTCGCGCGGCGTGATGCCGTTGGCGAGCGCCGCGGCGAGGAAGCCGCCGGCCGAGACGCCGACATAACCGTCGCATTGCGTCAGCGAAAGGCCGTCCAGCGATTCCTCGAGCGCACACAGCGCGCCGATCTCGTAGATCGCCCCCAACGGTCCGCCGCCCGCGAGGGCGAGGCCGACGCGAGACGGCCGACCGGCGGCGGGCCGTTCGTCATCCCCGCCCCTGGGCGACCGCTGCGCAGCAGCGGATCGCCCGCCGCCCGCGAGGGCGAGGCCGATGCGCGATGGCCGCGGCGCGCCGGCGCGCCGCTTGCGTACCTCGCGCGTCACGTTATGCGGAAGGCTTGGCGGCCTTCTTCGCGGCGGACTTTCCAGCCGCTGCCTTCTTCGTCGGTCCGGCCTTCTTCGCGGCCGCCTTCTTCGCCACCGGCGTACCGGAGAGCTTGGCTACATTCGCGCTGAGCGCGTCAATGCGTGCCATCAGCGCGTCGACATCCTTCGCCGACGGCACGCCGAGGCGGTTCAGCGCCTTGGCGACGCGCTCCTCGAAGATCGTCTCGAGCTTGTCCCAGTGCTGCGTCGCCTTGCCGGAGATGCCGCCCGCCATGCTCGTCATCCGGCTCGTCACCTCGGTGATCCGGTCCTCGGCCGCGGTCTGCGTCTTGCGCTGCAGCGAGACGCCATCCTTCACCAGCGCCTCGAACACCTTGCCGCCCTCGGCCTGCGCCTTGGAAAACGCGCCGAGCCCGGCGAGCCAGATCTGCTGCGCCGAATCGCGGACCGCGTTGGCGAGCGGGTTGTCGAGCAGGCCTGCCGGGCCGGCGGCCTGCCGCGCGCTGATGTCCTTGAGCTTCTTGACCATGGTGAATGCGCCTTTGTGTGCGGGCACCGCTCCCCCGTGGAACGGTGTATCGGCAATCACTATAAGCACTCGGCGTGGAGAGGAACGCCTAATCCAGCGCTGGCGAGCGACGGGCCGCGCCGTCGCGTCAGCCGAGTTCGCGGCCGAAGAAGCGCAGCGTGCGGTCCCACGCGATGCGCGCCCAGACGCGGTCGAACTGTGTATTCGGGATGCGTCCGCGGCCGACCGCCGTCTCGTTGGCGAAGGCGTGGTGCGCGAGATAGCGATGCCCCTCGTACGCGACGCCGGCGGCGGCGAGTTTTTCCTCCAGCGCATCGACGCCCGCGATCGGAAAGAAGGCATCCTGCGTCGCCCAGTGCGAGAGCACCGGCACCTTGATCTTCGAGGCGTCGATGTACTCGAGCGGCGGCATGCCGTACCACGAGACGCCGGCGTCGGCCTCGGGCACGTTCGCGAGCGCGAGCCAGGTCAGCGCGCCGCCCATGCAAAAGCCGGTCACCCCGACCTTGGCGCCGCCCTTGGCGCCCCTGGCCTTCAGGAACTGCACCGCGCCGCGCACGTCCTGCGCCGCGGCGTCGCCGAAATTCAGCCCCGTCATCAGGTGGTTCGCCTCCTCGGCCTCGACCGTCGCCTTGCCGCGGTACAGGTCGGGGACGAGGGCGGCGAAGCCGGCGTCGGCGAGCCGGTTCGCGACGCCGCGGATCTGATCGTTCAGGCCCCACCACTCCTGAATCACGACCACACCCGGGCCGCCGCCCGCCGTCGGTTCGGCGAGGTAGCCGTTCACCTGCTTGCCATCGGGGCGCTTGAATTCGATCATCGTTCCCATTCGATGCTCCTTGTTGAAGTTGGCGCTCGCCGCGACTGCGGCGGCGTGCGCCAAGTAGAAGCCAATGCGCGCTTGCGCGTCAATCCAGAGGGCATTCAGCCGCGGCGCAGTGTCGAGCGCTCGGGCGCGAGGTCTTCGGCCCGCACGCCTTGCGCGACAAGATCGCCGGGCAAGGGCTTGCGTTGCGCGAGTGCGCAGGCGGCGCGCGCCATCGCGGGCGCCGTCTGGATGCCGTAGCCGCCTTGGCCGACGAGCCAGAAGAAGCCTTGTGCCGACGGATCGAAGCCGACGACCGGCGACTTGTCGGCGACGAAGCTGCGCAGCCCGGCCCAGCGGCTGCGCACGCGTCCGACGCCCTGGCCGGTCGCCGTCTCGAAGCGGTGGACCGCGATCGCGATATCGAGCTCCTCCGGCTGCGCATCGCACGGCGCGCAGGGCATCTCGTCGGCCGGCGACAGCAGCAACAACCCGGCGTCGGGCTTGAAGTAGAACGTCTCGCCGACGTGGATCGCCGCCGGCCAGCCGCGGGCCGGCGCGCCGCCCGGCACATCGATCAGCAGCGCGGTTCGGCGCTTCGGGACGAGGCCGACCGGCGCGGCGCCGGCCAGCCGCGCGACCTCGTCGCCCCAGGCGCCTGCCGCGTCGATCACGATCGGCGCACGCAGCGTCGCGCCTGGCGTCACGACGCACCAGCCGCCGCCGTCGCGCGCGAGCACAGTGACCGGGCTGTCGTAGGCGAAGTGCGCGCCGTTTGCGCGGCAGATCGCAGCGTAGCCCTGCAGCACGGCGGCGACGTCGATGTCGAACGAATCGGCCTCGAGCAGCCCGCTGCCGATATAGCCCGGCTTGAACGCGGGGATCAGCGCGCGGACCTGCGCCGCGTCGAGCCGCTGCGGCGTAAACTCGGCAGCGAGCGACGCCGCGAACGCATCGAGCGCAGCCTGCTCGTGCGGCCCGGCGAAGTAGAGCGTGCCGCGCGGCGCGATCAGCGAATGCGCGGCGAAGCCCGGCGGCGGCTGCTGATAAAAGCCCTTGCTCGCACGCGTCAGCGCGCGGATCGTCCGGTTGCCGTAGATCTCGCTGTAGAGCGCCGCCGAGCGCCCCGTCGCGTGGTAGCCGGGCTGCGACTCGCGCTCGACGACGGCGACGCGCGCGTCGCGCGACAACTCGGCCGCCGCCGACATGCCGGCCATGCCGGCGCCGATGACGATGAAGTCGAAGCTGCTCATGGGGCCCGAGCGTACGCCAACCGGTGCGACAGGCGCGCCGCGGTCAGGCGGCCGCCGCCCGGCAGCGATTGATCTCGATCATCACGTGGGCGAGCGCGGTGAGGTCGTGCAATCGCGCGCGGTAGGCATCGGCGCTTTGCGGCGCGTCGGCGACGAGCGTGACGGCGCAGGCGAACGAGTCGCTGCTGACGCGCCACAGGTGCAGGTCGGCGATCTTCGTGTCGCCGTCGCTCTCGAGCCGCTCGCGCAGCGCCGCGGCGAGCGGGTGGTCCATCTCGCGGTCGAGCAGGATCGTCGAGCTTTGCGCAAGCAGCCCGCGCGCCCACCATGCGATGAGCGCGGCGCCGATCAGGCCGACGATCGGGTCGAGTACCAGCCAGCCGAGCCACTTGCCGGCGACGAGCGCGCCGATCGCGAGCACCGACGTCGCCGCATCGGCCAGCACGTGGGCGTAGGCGGCTTCGCGGTTCAAGTCCTTGCCGGCGGCGTGCGCGTGCGGCGCCCGCGCATCCTCGCCGTGCGTGTGCGGCGCGTGATGGCCGTGGGCGTGATGATGATCGTGCGCATGCGCATGCGCGTGCGCGTGGCCATGCCCGGGCTCGTCGCCCGCGTGCAGCAGCCAGGCGCAGACCAGATTCACGCCCAGGCCGATCAGCGCGACGAGGAGCGACTCGTCGTAGGCGATCGGCGCCGGCCGGTACAGGCGCACGATCGACTCCGCGCCGACGCCCACCGCGACGACGGCGAGCAGCACCGCGCTCGTGTAAGCGCCGAGCACCTCGACCTTCCACGGCCCGAGGCTGAAGCGGCTGTCGCGCGACCAGTGCCGCACCAGCCGGTAGCTGATGCCGGTGACGCCGATCGCCACCGCGTGCGTCCCCATGTGCCAGCCGTCGGCGAGCAGCGCCATCGAGTTCCACCACCAGCCGGCGCTGATCTCGGCGGCCATCATCACGACCGTGATCGCGACCACGATCCACGCCCGGCGCTCGGTCGCGCGCCGGTCGGCGGCGAAATCGTGCGCGTGCCGCCACGGGGCGAGGTCGTGCTGGTGCATCGTCGTCGATCGGCTGGGCTGTCGCGGCCCGACTGTAGCCCGCGCATCCGGGATTGCTCGCCTCGCGGGCTTGCCCGCGGCGGCGCCCCGCCCGGCCCCCCCCGCCCGGCCCG
>OEIU01000237.1_pt1 | contig 55326 bp, 52 predicted proteins | sample 1539221 | NCBI WGS metagenome assembly OEIU01 (sample SAMN03792071, study PRJEB22550) | activated sludge metagenome | feature: wastewater treatment plant; material: activated sludge; isolation source: Wastewater treatment plant of a petroleum refinery complex | place: Argentina: Zarate | collected... | reverse complement strand
AGCTTCTCCGCGCGCGGCATCTTCGGCCAGGGCATCTTCATCGACCCGAAACGGAAAATCGTGATCGCGTCCAACGCGAACTGGGGCGGGGGCGCGCGCGACCCCGTGGCGAGCGAGGCGCGGGAAGCGTTCTACCGAACCGTGCAGAAAGCGATCGACGACGAGGCGGCTGCGAGCCGGGAAAACGGCCAGGCGCGATAGTCGCCGAAGCAAGGCGCCGTGCCGATGGCGCGGCGGGCGCCATCAACCGCGGGCGAGCACGCGCGCGCTCGTGATCGGCAGCCGGAAGTGCCGCGCCCCGGTGGCGTCGAACACCGCGTTCGCGATCACCGCCCCGGCCACGGTGATCGCCGGCTCTCCACCGCCCTGCGGCGCCAGGTCGTCGTTCCTGACGAGAACGGACTCGATCGTCGGCACATCACTGAATCGCGGCAACGCGTACGTGTCGAAATTGCGATCGAGCACCTCGCCGCCGCGGAACCGCAGCTCCTCGGTCAGCGCATAGCCCAGCCCCATCGTGAGCGCGCCCTCGATCTGCATCGTCGCTCCGGTCGGGTTCACGACGATTCCCATGTCCTGCGCGCAGACGATGCGCGCCACCCGCACCTTGCCGGTTCCGCGATCGACCTCGACCTTCGCGATCGCCGCGACACAGGTGCCCGCGTCGATGCTGCACGCGACCCCGACACCGCGGCCGCTCGGCGCCACGGCGGGTGTCCACCCGAACTTGTCGGCGGCGGCCTCGAGGACCCGGATCATCCTGCGGTTCGAGAGATGCTTCAGGCGGAACGCCACCGGGTCCTGTCTGGCTGCCGAGGCCATCAGGTCGATCTGCGACTCGATCGCGAACACGTTCATGTTCGCGCCCGGCGCCCGCCACGGGCCCACCGCGAACGGGTGCAGGCGCGATTCCGAAGGCGACGCCTCGTAGGACACCCGCCCGCGAACCTCGATGCGGGCGTTCGGGATGTCGTAGAACAACTCCGAACCACGCTCGCCCGCGGCGAACACCTCGTAGTCCCAGAGCGCGATCTTGCCGTCGCGGCCGAGCGCGGAAGCGATTCTCACGACGCAGGCGGGATCGAACGTGTCGTAGAAGAACTCCTCGGCGCGCGAGAACGCGACCTGAACCGGCCGGCGCATCGCGGCCGACAGCAGCGCCGCCTCGACCACCTGCGGTCCGGCGCTCTTGCCGCCGAATCCGCCCCCGACGTAGGGGGTGATGACGCGCACGTCCTCTTGCTTCATGCGCAGGCGCTGCGCGACCAGGTCGCGCGTCGGAAAGGGCGTCTGCGTCGACGCCCAGATCGTCGCCTTGCCATCGCGAATGTCGGCGAGCGCCGTGTGCGTCTCGATCGGCGCATGCGCGACGTAGCCCTTGCGGTAGACGCTCTCGAAGCGCGCCGACGCGCTCGCGCGCGCACTGGCCAGGTCGCCGCGATCGAGCGCCGTTCTGCGGCCGGACGGCGTGGCCATCAGGTGCTCGAAGATGGTGTCCGGGTTCAACGTCGACGGAGCCGTCTTCCAGTCGCACTTCACCCTTTCGTGCGCCTCGTCGGCGATCTCGGGGTCTTCGTGCAGCACCGCGACGAGGCCCTCGACGCGGGCGACCGACACGCCGGCCATTGCCTCGGCGGCGCTCGTGTCGATCCGCTCGAGCCGCGCATCGTGGCTGGGCGGCCGGACGATCCGGGCGTGCAGCATGCCGGGCAGCCGGATGTCGGCCGCGAACTTCGCGGCACCCGTCACCTTGTCGACGCCGTCCAGCCGCGGCGGCGACCGACCCATCACGCTGAATTCCGATGCGGCGCGCAGCACGGCCTTGCGGCCGACGACCTCGGCGATGGCGGCGCCCCGCGACAGTTCGCCGTAGCTCACCGCGCGGGACGGGTCGCCCTCGACCGACACGACCCCGCCGCGCGCAACGAGCCGCCCGGCCGGAACGCCCAGCCGCTTCGAGGCCAGCGTGATCAGCGTGAGGCGCGCCTGCGCCGCGGCGGCCCGAAGCGCCGGTCCGAACATGCGGATGGTCAGCGACCCGAACGTGCCCATGTCCCAGGGGCAGCGCGCCGTGTCGCCGAGCACCATGTCGATCGCGCCGAGATCGACGCCGAGCTCTTCGGCGACCAGCTGCGCCTGCGAGGTGAGCACGCCCTGGCCCATCTCGATCTTCCCGGAGAAGACGGTCACGCGCGAGTCGCGGCCGATGACCAGATAGGCATTGAAGTCCTCGGGGTAGCCGCGAAACGCGGGCTGCGAGGCGCTCTCGGGCGCGTCGAGCGCGACCAGCACGACGATGCCGCCGCCGATGCGGCGAAAGAAGTCGCGGCGACCGGGCGATGGAGGTCGTTTCACCGGCTTGCTCCCGCCTGGCGACCGGCCGCCTGGACGGCGGCGACGATCCGCTGATGGGCGCCGCAGCGGCACAGGTGGCCGTCCAGCGCCTGCAGGACGTCATCGGCCGACGGGTGCGGATTGCGACGCAGCAGCGCCAGTGCCGCGAGCAGCATCCCCGGGGTACAGAAGCCGCACTGGAACGCGCCGTGCTCGATGAACGCCTGCTGCAACGGGTGCAGGCGCCCGTTGGCGGCGATGCCCTCGATCGTGAGGACGTCGCGCCCCTCGATGCGCGCGAGATCGATCCGGCAAGCCGGCACCGGGCGCGCGTCGACGAGCACCGTACAGGCGCCGCACAGGCCCTCGCCACACCCGTACTTGGCGCCGGTGAGTCCGAGCTTCGTGCGCAGGGTCCAGAGAAGGCTTCGGCTTCCCGGGACGTCGAGCGCGACCGGTTGCCCGTTCAGGGTGAAGCGGATCACGTGCGCACCTCCTGCCTGCGGCGGCCCGCCGACGATTGCAGGAGGATTGTGCGCCGGTCGCTCGGCGCTGGCGAGAGGTGGACCGTCAGGGCTCGAAGGCGCCGCACCGCGTGTCGTCGGGGGCCGGCTACCTCGCTGCCAGAAGCCGGGCAAGTTGCCCCGCTGCCTCTTTCAGCGCGGGCAGCAGCTCCTTCACGATCTTCGGGTACGTGTATGCGGAGGTCGTGAACGAGACCGTCAGCGCGAACTTCTGCCCGCGCGGAGTCACCAGTGGAACTCCGACCGCGCCGTAGCCCAGGCTGAGCTGGTCTTCGACGACCTCGTAGCCGCGCTCGGCCGCATCGACGATCGCCTTGACGAGGCGCGGGCGGTTGACCAGCGTCCTCGGGGTGAGCTTTTCGAGAGGCATCGTCGCGACGAAGGCACGTACGTCTGGATGGGTGGCTCCGATCAGCACTCGGCCCATGGCAGTGCAGTGCGCGGGCAGTCGCATCCCCACGTGCAGGTTCATCGTGACGAGCCTGCTTTTCTCGGCGTGCGCGACGTTGCGGCCGACGATCACCACCTCGTGTCCGTCGAGTACCGCGAGATTCACGGCACCGCCAGTTCGATCGGCGAGCGCCTGCATCTCCGGGCCGGCGACGACCGGAAGCGACATGCTGGTCAGTGCCGCATAGCCGAGCTCCAGCACCAGCGGTCGCAGTTGATATCGCTTGAGCGACTCGTCGAAATCCAGATAGCCCTCGTCCTGAAGCGTCTGCAAGAAGCGAAGGCAGGTGGCCTTCGTCAGGTCAACACGCTTGGCGAGTTCGGTCAGGGTCGGCTGGGGGAGGTCGTTGAACGCCCGGAGGATCCTCAGGCCTCTGGAAAGGGATCTGTTGGTCTTCAGCAAGATGGATGTCCTCTAGCGTCTCCTGTGGCAGCGCACTCCGGGTAACGCATTTCCGGCGCGGCGACGCCGCATCGCGGCAAGGATATGCGCTTGCGCGGATCTTTCAAGGCGCTTATGATGATCTCAAAATGAACCGTCGGTTCATCTAGTGAACCATCCTCCGACAGGTTGCTCCAGCAATGCAAACCCCTGCAACGCCGGATCCGAACGCCGGCCCGCTCTACATCGGTCTGTCCCGGTTCGCGCGCCTGTGGAGCGTGCAGAGAGGTCGACTTGTGTCTGCGCGGCTGGAGGGGGCGCTGGGCCGGGCGATTCGCTGCGAGTCGACGACGGGTGAGATCGTCGAATTCTGTCTGCGCCGGGAGCAACTCGATTTCGAATCCGAAGGCTCCCCGCGAACACCGCACGCGACGATCCGGATGAATCCGAAGGACTGGTCGCGAGTCTTCACCGGAGAGCTTCACGTGATGGCGATCATTCTCGCGGGGCGAGCCCCGTTTCCGAAGGACCAGAGACGCCTGCTGATGCAGTTCTCGATGCTGCTTCAGACGACCATGCTGTCCGGGACGGCTGGCAATGAGTAGCGCGGCGCCGCGACCGACGGTGTCGGGCGATGCCACGGCGCAGCCGAGTCCGGCCGTCACCGAGGCTTACGCGCGCTTTGCGCTCGAACTGACGTTCGAGGACATTCCCGCGGATGTCGTCGAGATCGCGCGCGAGCAGATTCTGGCGACGATCGGATCCTGCTATGCAGGCAGCAAGATGCCGAGCGCTGCGCGGATTGCCGCGGGCCTGAGAATCCTCGGGGCCGGCGAGACGGCGACCCTGCTGGGTGCACCGGGTCGCATGCCAGCCCCGTCGGCCGCACTGTACAACTCGGCGGTGGCGCAGATCATCGAGTGGGACGACTGGGTCATCATCAGTCACACGGGCGCTGCGGTCGTCCCGACAGTGCTCGCGGTGGGCGAGATGGTGGGAGCGCCGGGGCGCGATATCGTCACGGCGGTCGTGATCGGCAACGAGATCAATGGTCGCACGTCGCGGGCGATCCAGAAGGGCGCCTACGTCGGAAATTCGATGCCGAATCACCAGATCGAGACGCCGCTGCTGGCGAGCCGTCTTCTCGGACTGAACGTGACCCAGGCACGACGCGCCGTGAGCCACTCGGGCTTCCTTGCGATGGAGAGTTGTCCGATCGGCTGGATGAGCGACAGCAAGGTGTTCTGCAACGGCCTGCCGGCAATGTGGGGGATCGTCGCGGCTTCCCTGGCGAAGGAGGGGCTCGTCGGCAATCTCGACATGATCGAACATCCCGCCGGCCTGCTGAGCACGGTGTCGGAGGTCGTCGATCAGGCGGAGCTCCTGAAGGACCTGGGGCGGGAGTGGTATACGCGGACGTTGAACACCAAGCGCCATCCGTCGTGCGCCTACAACCTCGCTGCGATCGAATGCGCGATCGCCGTCAAGGCGCGCATTCCGGACTTCGATCCGCTTCGCGTGAGCAAGCTGGAGATCGAGGGACCGGGGGTCATGCTCTACGTCGCTTCGCGCTTCCAGGCGCTCGAACCCGACGTCTACGAGCAGGTCCGGCAGGAGGCGATCACCCATGTCGCGCTCTGCTTCGATGCCGGCTACGGAATCATGGCCTCGCTGGTCGACGGCGAGCTCGGATTCCGCCAGTACCTGAATGACCGGATCTTCTCCGACGAGGTGAGGCATCTGCGCTCGCGCATCGAGTTCCGCGCCGATCCGGTGATGCACGCCGCCTACTACGCAGACTATCAGTACGGTGCGCGCGTGCGCGTGACCATGGACGACGGGCGCGTGTACGTGGAGGAGCGCAGGCAGCTTCTCGGTGCGAGGGACAGGCCGTTCGACCATGCCATCAAGTTCCGGGAGGGAGCCTCGGGACTGCTCGATCCGAAGACGATCGAAGAGGCGATCGGGGCACTGCGCAGTCTGGAGCGTTGCGAGGACGTCCGCCACGTGACTCGCATTCTGGAAACTTGATCAGGGAGAGGGGAATGAAGGAGTACGCGGATTTCGATGGCCTTGCCTTTGCGGTGACCTGGCCGCCTAACGTCACGTTCGGGGCGGGGGCCGTGGCGAGCCTCGGTGACCGTGCGCGCGCCATGGGGGGAAGGAAGGCATTGCTCGTCACCGATCCCGGCCTCGTGGCGATCGGCCTCGCCGACAAGGTTGCAGGTTTCCTGCGGGCTTCGGGCATCGAGGCCGACGTCTTCGGAGAGGTCAAGCCGAATCCGACCATGGCCGAGGTCACCGAAGGTGTCGCGCGCGTGAGCAGCGGTGGGCACGACTTCATCGTTGCGCTGGGTGGTGGAAGTTCGATCGATGCGGCAAAGGTCATCTCGATGCAGTTGCTGTCAGGGCGCACCATCCAGGAGATCGAGGCCAAGGGTGTCGACGATGCGCCCGGTATGCCGCTGGGCTTCATTGCGGTTCCGACCACTGCCGGTACCGGTAGCGAGGCGACGACCGGCGCCCTGGTGAAGGACGCGAGCGGAAAGAAGTACCTGGTACGCAGCGTTCGTTGCAGGCCGGCGCAGTCGATCCTCGATCCGGAGCTCACCCGCAGCGTCCCCGCCCGGATGACGGCATCGACCGGAATGGATGCGTTCATCCACGCGGTGGGCGCCTACACCAATACGCAGGTGAACCCGATCGGCGACGTCTGCGCCCAGGAGGCGATCCGGCTCGTGAGCGGCAACCTCCTGCAAGCCATCGGGGACGGCAACGACCTGTCGGCACGTAGCGCGATGATGCTGGCGAGCCATCTTGCCGGGATTGCAATCTCGCAAAAGGGGAACGACGCAATCCACGGACTGAGCACCGCAGTCGAGTCGATGGTCGACTGCACGCACGGCGAGAGTCTGAGCGCATTGATGCCGCACATCCTTCGCTTCAACCACGAGGCTGCGGCGCCGCGCTATGCGCAGATTGCCCGGCTGATGGGGCGCGACGTTGCCGGAAGAACCGTCATGCAGGCTGCAGCGGTCGGGATCGAGGCAATGATCGAGCTTCGGGATGCGGCGGGCACGTGCCGCGCCCTGCGCGAGATTGGCGTGAAGCCGGAGATGGCGGAGCGCCTGACGGAACTGGCCGCCAAGGGACGTTCCACGCTGATCAACTGCCGAAAGCCCGATCGGGAGGAAATCGCCGCGCTCTACCAGGCGGCGATCTGACGATGCTTTCGTGGAGCAACGAGCGATGAAGCGAGAGGATGTCCTTCGTTCCGCCCCCTATCCGATGCTCATCGGCGGCAAGGAGGTGGCGAGTCTTTCCGGCAAGACGTTCGCGTCTTACGATCCTTCGAACGGCAGGAAGCTGGCCGACGTGTACGAAGCGGGGCCCGAGGACGTCGAGCGGGCGGTCGCCGCCGCGCATGAAGCCTTTCAGGGACCCTGGCGCAGCGTGCTTCCGAAGGACCGGTCGCGGATGCTGATGAAGCTGGCCAGGCTGCTGGAGTCGAAGATCGAGGCGATGTCGTGGCTGGAATGCTACGACGCCGGAAAACCCATCGCGGCTTCGAGGGCCTGGCTCAACGGGGCCCCGGGCACCCTCGAGTACTACGCCGGCATTCTGCTGGGGTTGGCGGGCGAGACGCTCGACGTTTCGGATCGTACGCTCTTCGACTACACGGTGCGCGAACCCCTCGGTGTCTGCGGCCTGATCGTTCCGTGGAACTTTCCGCTCAGCATCGCGCTGCTGAAGATGGCGCCGGCGCTGGCGGCGGGCAATTGCGTCGTCGTCAAGCCATCCGAAGTCACGCCGCTTTCGACGGTCGAACTCGGTACGCTGGTCGCGGAGGCCGGATTCCCGCCAGGCGTCGTGAACATCGTCAACGGCCCCGGAGATCCGGTCGGCATGGCGCTGGTCCGCGATCCGAGGGTCGCCAAGATCTCCTTTACCGGCGGCACCGTGACCGGCAAGAAGATCTTCCGCGAGGCCGCGTCGACGGTGAAGCGGCTGACGCTGGAGCTCGGGGGCAAGTCGGCGTCGCTGGTTTTCGCCGATGCCGACCTGGGAAAGGCGGTGGGAGTTGCCTACAACGACATGGTTCGCAACTCGGGGCAGGTCTGCGGCGCCTGCACTCGCTTGCTGCTGCACGAGTCGATTGCCGACGCCTTCATCGAGGCATTGGCCGCCAAGCTGCGGCCGTTGCGAATCGGCCTTCCGGACGATCCGGCAACGGAGATGGGGCCGCTCGTCAGTCCTGTCCAGGTCGCCCGGGTGACCGACTACCTCGAGATCGGTCGCAACGAGGGTGCGCACATCGAGTCGTACTCCGATCCGCGTTCCCGCCCTGAACTGGCAAGCGGGTGCTACATCGCGCCGACCCTGATCCAGGGGGCTACGAATGCGATGAGGGTGGCGAGGGAGGAGATCTTCGGGCCGGTGCTCACGGTGATCCGGTTCGGCTCGGAGGAAGAGGCCGTCCGGATCGCGAACGACTCGAGCTACGGCCTGGCCGCGTGCGTCTTCACCAGCGACGCGTCCAGGGCGATGCGCCTGACCCGTTCGCTCAGCGCGGGAACAGTCTGCGTGAACACGGGAGTTCGTTCGTCGGTCGATGCGCCGTTCGGCGGGTTCCGCGAAAGCGGCCTCGGCAAGGAGCGAGGCAAGGAGGCCCTGCTGGACGACACGCAGATCAAGAACGTTCGCTACGGATTGGCTTGAGGTCGTCGATACCGCTTCATACCGTCGAAGGAGGAGCACATGAAAGCGTTGCACAGGTACTTTGGGATCCTGCTGACTACCGCTGTCGCGCTGGCCGCCGGGGTGGGGCCGGTGCAGGCTCAGAACTATCCCGACAAGACCATCCACTTCGTCGTGCCGTGGCCGCCGGGGGGCGCAGCAGACATGATGGCGCGCCTGATCGGCGAAGGCATCGCCAAGGAGCTCGGGCAGAGTGTCGTCGTGGAGAACAAGCCGGGTGCCGGCGGCCTGATCGGCACCGAAGCGGTCGCACGCTCGGCCCCGGACGGGTACACGCTCGTGCTCGGGAGCACCGGCCCCAACTCGATCGCCGGGAGCCTCTATCGCAACCTGCGCTACGACCCGGCCAAGGACCTGACGGGCGTGACCCAGATCACCGAATTGCCGCTGCTGCTGATCGTCAACGCATCGCTGCCGGTGAACTCGGTGCGCGAGCTGATCGACTACGCGAAGAAGAATCCGGGCAAGCTCAATTTCGGATCGGTGGGTGCGGGTACTGCCCAGCACCTGACATCCGAAATCTTCAAGGCGAAGGCCGGCCTCGACATGGTGCACGTGCCCTACAAGGGCAGCGCACCGGCGTTCACCGGGCTCGTCGGAGGGGAAGTCCAGATGCTCTTCGACAACATCCCTGCTTCCCAGGCGATGATCAAGGCCGGCAAGGTGAAGGCAATTGCGATCAGCAGCCGCAGTCGGTCGCCGGCATTGCCCGACGTACCGACCGTCGCCGAGTCCGGCCTGCCGGGTTTCCACGTCGTGGCCTGGCAGAACGTTGCGGTGCCCGCCGGTACACCCCCTGCGATCGTGCAGCGGCTCAACAGGGAAATCGTCAAGTTCATCAATACCGACGCGATGCGCAAGCGACTCACGGACATGGGCGCCAACGTCGTCGGCAACACGCCGGAACAGGAAGCGCAGAGGATCCGCGACGAAGTGGCGCAGTGGGGCTCAGCTGTCGCCGCCGCGGGCGTCAAGCTGGACTACTAGCGGTTGCCGCTGCGACGAGTGTGCCGAACCGCCGTTGCCTTGCCATGACGCGAACGATCGTCGAGCCCGAACGACGCACGCCGGTCCTCGGTGAACCGCAAGTCCTGGTCGTGGGTGGCGGCGCGGCCGGAATCGCTGCCGCATGCGCGGCGGCCCGCAGTGGGGTCGAGACGCTTCTGGTTGAGCGCTTCGGATTCCTCGGCGGGACCCTGACCGCCGTCACGCTGGGCGGTTTCTGCGGCACGCATGCGATCGTCGACGACTCGCGACTGGCGCGCGTCGTCGGCGGGCTGTACCTGGACCTGGAGGATCGGCTGCGCAAGCGGAGCGCGGTATCCGATCCGGTCCGCCACGGTCGCATCCTGGGAGTGCCTTACGACTCGGTCTGCCTGAAGCTGGTCGCCGACGAGATGGTTGCCGGGCAAGGGGTGGCGACGCTCTTGCACACGCATGTCGTCGGCGTGCGTCGCGAGGGCAACCGGGTCGACGCAGTCATCGTCGAGAACAAGGGTGGAAGGGCGGCGATCTGCCCGCGCGTCGTCGTCGATTGCTCGGGCGACGGCGACGTTGCGGCGTTCGCCGGGGCTGACTACGCGCTCGGCGATGATGGACGAACGCAGGCGGGCTCCACGATGTTCCGCCTCGCCGGAGTCGACACGAGAATTGCCGGCAGTCTGACGCGCCCGCAAATCCGCGAGCTGCTCGAGCGTGCCGTGAGCGAGGGCTATCCGCTTCCGAGGACGGCCACGGGCGTGCACGTCAACCCGATCGAAGGGGTCGTGCACCTGAATGTCACGCGACTCGGGCGCCCCGACGGCAGCACCTACGACCTCACGAATCCGCAAGACCTCACCGAGGCCGAGCGCGTCGGACGGGCGCAGGCGTTTGTCTACGAAGAGGTGTTCCGGCGCTACATCCCGGGTTTCGAGAGAGCGCGCATCGTCGACATCGGCGCGATGGTAGGAATCCGCGAAACGCGGCTGGTCAAGGGCGAAGAGGTCTTGACGGAAGAAGCAGTGAGGAACTGCGTCAAGCCGAAGAGCCGGATCGCCTGCACGTCCTGGCCGCTGGAGACTCACCAGGGAGGCAGAGGGACGACCTGGGAGTTTCTTCCTGACGGAGACTACTACGGCATTCCGTACGGTTGCCTGGTCGTGAGAGGTCTGGAGAACGTCTTCGTTGCTGGCAGGAATCTGTCTGCGACGCACGCGGCGCAAGCGTCGGCGCGAGTGGCGGGGCCGTGCTTCGCAATGGGCGAGGCGGCCGGCGTTGCGGCGGCGATGGCTGCCCGGGGCAATGTTCGCAGCAGGGACGTCCCGATCGGCGAACTGCAGCGCATCCTCGAGCGGCAGGGGGCGATCCTGACGCCTGCGCTATGAGAGTCGCGATCTCGCAGCCGAGCCGGCACGGAACGAACCTGTGACGAGCGGCCCTGACGAACAGCAGATCAGGCCGCAGGCGAGTGCTCGATAGCCGGACGCGTACTCCGTTCGTCGACGCTACGCCACGCTCCCGAACCCCAGATCGACCGCACCCGCCGGCGGCTCGAGCCCCGCAAGCCGGCAGCCCTGCGCGATCGGCCCGCCGGGCAGCAGGGTGTAGAGGTACTTGATGCCGCCCTTGTAGTGGAACTTTTCCTCGAGGGCGTCGTGCAGCTCGCGCAGGCTGGTCACGCCTTCCTCGTGGCGAGCGAAGAACTCTTGAAGCCCCCGCACGACGGCCCAGTGGTCGTCGCTCAGGGTCAGGTGCTCCTGCTGCGCGATCTCCACCGCGGTCTGGCGCGTCCAGTCGGGCGGCGCGTGCGGGAAGCCCGGGGCGGCGGGCTCCTTCTGGATGGGCTGGAACGCTTGCTGAATGCTCGTCATGGCGACCACCTGAACAAACGAGCCGAGGGGAAGAAAAGTATCCTCCGGAGCGGGGGCCATGCCAAGTCTGAGGGGCGAGCGACGGCCGACAGCAGCTCAGGCGGTGACCCGATCCCGACGGCGCGGTCGAGGCTTGGCCGCACTGGCTTCCGGGCCCATCGGCGCCGCCGCTTCGCCGCCGTCCGTCGTCAACAGCCGATGCACCCCGCGGAGATGCGCGCGCATCTCGCGCACCGCAGCATCCGCGTCGCGCGAGGCGAGCAGGGCCAGGAATCGCCTGCGGGCCTGGATGAGGTCGCGCTTCGTGCGCGCGCCGGCCGAAACACGCGCGCGAAGGTACCCCATCAGGATGTCGGTGAGGGAGTCGACGATCAGGCACAGTGCCGCGTTGTGGCTCGCAGCGGCGAGGAGCCGGTAGAAGTCTCGTGAGCACTCGATTCGGGCGATGTAGTCGCCCGAGCGCGTCGCCTCTTCGGTGGCGTCGATGTTCGCTGCCAGTGCGGCGAGGTCTGCTCGCGTTGCCCGCTCGCAGGCGAGACGCACGACGGCGTCCTGGATGTGCAGCCGCGCCTCGGTGAGCTCGTCCATCGAGATCGACCCGAGGTGCATCATGTCCTGGACGACCTGCGTGATGCTGCCCGGGTCGCCCTGGCGGATGAAGGCGCCGCCCTTGGCGCCCTTGCGCAACTCGACGATCCCGGCGCGCTCCAGCGTGTGCAGCGCCTCGCGCACCGCGTTCCTGCCCACGCCGAGTTGCAGCGCCAGTTCGCGTTCGGCCGGGAGCTTGTCGCCGGGCGCCAGCGCCCCGGCCGCGAGTTGATCGCGAATCCGCTCGCAGATCTCCTCGAAGGCGCGGCGTGGCCGGATGGGCTCGAAGGCGATCCGGCGCGACGGGGCGGTCATCTCAGCGGCCCGTGAACTTCGGCTTGCGCTTCTCGACAAAGGCGCGGACCGCCTCGCGATGATCGCTGGTCTGGAAGGTGCACATCTCTAGCGCGTAGGAAGCGTCCATGATCAGGTTGAACTGGTCCTTGATGGCCTTGTTGACTGCCAGCTTCGTCCAGCGAATCGCCCAGGGCGCGCCATCGGCGAGCTCCTGCGCCAGCGCACGCGCCCTGGGCAGCACTTCGTCCGCCGGCAGCGCGTAGTTTACAAGCCCGATGCGCTCGGCTTCGACGGCCCCGATCAGGTTGCCGCGCATCAGGAATTCCTTCGCGCGGTTCGGGCCCACGAGCATCGGCCAGATGACGGCGCCGCCGTCTCCGGCGACCAGGCCGATCCTGACGTGCGGGTCCCCGATGCGGGCGGCCTGCGCGGCGACCGTGATGTCGCACAGCAGCGCCACCGTCGCGGCGAGCCCGATGCAGTCGCCGTTGATTGCACAGACGATCGGCTTTTCGCAATCGAGGATGTTCTGCACGATGCGTCGGCCGCCGCTGGGCTCGAGCATCGCGCCTTCCTCGAAGACGTCGCCGCCAGGCCTGTCCTGCATGCCCTTGACGTTGCCGCCGACGCTGAAGTACTTGCCCGAACCGGCGAGCAGGATCGCGTTGACCTCGTCGTCGCGCGCCAGGTCTGCCCAGACGTCCTGCAACTCGACGTGGAAGCGGTGCTCGATGCGGTTGCCCGTCTCGGGGCGGTTCAGCGTCACGGTGGCCACGCGATCGACCTTCACGATCTCGAGGCACTCGTAGCGGGAGTAGTCCATCTGTTGATCCTCTGTTGACATCGGAATTGACCTTGAAATAGTATGAATGGGAGATCCATTGAGCACAAGACCCGTTCACGCAGACCTGGCGCCCGACGATGGCGCGCCGCCCCGGAGCAGGATTCATGAAGTTCACCGAAGAGCAGGTCGCGTTCCGCGACAGCATCCGCCGCATGGTGGAGCGGCACGTCGCGCCGATAGCGGCCGAGATCGACGAGACCGACCGCTTTCCCACCGAACTCGTGAAGCTGTTCGGAGAGATGGGCCTCATGCAGCTCTGGGTGCCCGAGCGATACGGCGGGCCGGACGGCAACCTGACGATGATGTGCATCGCGCGCGAGGAGATTTCGCGCGTTTCGCCCGCCTGCGGCTCGATCGCCGGGCTGAACACGATGTTCATCATGCCGCTGCTGCACTTCGGATCCGAGGAGCAGCGCCGGCATTTCCTGCCGATCGTCGCAAAGGGCGGCGTCGTGACCGCGATCGCCATCTCCGAGCCGCAGGCCGGTTCCGACGTCAGCGCAATGACCACCCGGGCCGTGCGTGACGGCGACAGTTTCGTCATCAATGGCCGCAAGCAGTGGTGCAGTTACGGCGTCGAGGCCGAGTTCATCGTGGTCATGGCGCGCACCTCCGGTGATCACGGCGCCGAAGGAATCAGCGCGTTCGTGATCGAGCCGAAGAAGATGAAGGGCGTGTCCTTCGGCAGGCACGAGCGCAAGATGGGCTGGCGCGGCGCGCCGAACACGCCGATCTTCCTCGACAACGTGCGGGTGCCGGCGGAGTACCTGATCGGCGAGGAGGGCAAGGGATTCAAGGCGTCGATGCGCGCGCTCGACCTTAACCGGCCGACGATCGGCGCGCAATCGGTGGGCCTTGCGCAGGGAGCGCTCGATGCGTCGATCGCCTATGCAAAGGAGCGCAAGCAGTTCAGGCGCAGCATCGGCGAGTTCCAGGCCATACAGTTCATGCTCGCCGACATGGTCATGCAGATCGAGGCGTCGCGCGCGCTGGTCTACGAGTGCGCGCGCGCCGGCGACGAGGGCGACTGGGATCGCCTGAACGTACTCGCGAGCATGGCGAAGTGCTTCGCGAGCGACATGGCGATGCGCGTGACCACCGACGCCGTGCAGGTCTTCGGTGGCTACGGCTACACGAAGGACTACCCGGTGGAGCGCATGATGCGCGACGCCAAGCTCGCCCAGATCTTCGAAGGCACCAACCAGATCCAGCGGCTCGTCATCGCCCGGCACCTGCTTGCGTAGGTCGCAGACCGGCTCAACCCAGGAGGAGAACCATGAACAGACTCGCCCGTTACCTGACTGCGACCCTGCTCTGCGCCGTTGCGGCGGGGGCCGGGGCGCAGCAGGCCTTTCCGTCGAAGCCGATCAGGCTCGTCGTGCCGTACGCCCCTGGTGGAACCACCGACATCATGGCGCGGGCCCTGCAAGGGCCGATGTCGGACGATCTCGGGCAGACGGTCGTCGTCGACAACAAGGCCGGCGCCGGCGGCTCGATCGCGATGAAAGACACGGCGAACTCGGCGCCCGACGGCTACACCGTCGTGTTCGTCAACAACGGCAACGTCGCGGTGACGCCGGTCATGCAGAAGGATCCGGGTTACGACGGCATCCGGAGTTTCGCGCCGATCGGGATGGTCGCGTCTTCGCCGATGCTCGTCGTCGTCAACGGCGAGGTGCCGGTCAGCGACCTGAAGGGGTTCATCGACTACTCGAAGAAGAACCCCGGCAAGCTCGAGTACGCGACCGCTGGCCCCGGCTCGTTCGGTCACCTGTCGACCGAGCTGTTCCTGCGTGCCGCCGGGCTGCAGATGGTGCACGTGCCGTACAAGGGCCAGGCGCCGACGCTGAACGCGGTGCTGGCAGGCGAAACGAAGCTGCTCATCACGTCGCCGTCTTCGGCGATGAACAGCCAGATCGCCGCCGGCAAGCTCAAGCTGCTGGGCGTCGGCACGGCCACCGAGTCGCCGCTCTATCCGGGCACGCCGACCGTTGCCTCGGTGCTTCCCGGTTATCAGGCGGAGTCGTGGTTCGCGCTGCTCGCCCCGGCCGGTACGCCGCCGGAAGTCATCGCGAAGTTGAACCGGGCCCTGAACAAGGCGTTGGCCATGCCCGACCTGCAGAAGCGGTTGAACACGTTCGGGCTCGTTGCGGTCTCGAGCACCCCCGATGAGTTGCGGGAGCGTATCGCAGCCGAGGTCAAACGTTGGGGCACGGTGATTCGCGAGTCCGGCATCAAGGTCGAGTGACCGGGCGGGTTCCACGCAGGGTCCGGCACGATCGAAGGCTGCGATGACCGACGCTCCGGAAGCACTCGAGACGGAACTGCCCGGTGACGAGGAGCGGCGCCTGCTGCGGGATTCGGTCCGCGGTTTCCTCGCGCAGGCCTGCCCGGTCGCGGGCGCGGTCGAGCAGGGCGCGGACCCGGCCGCGTTGCGCCGCATCTGGCGCCAGCTTGCCGGGCAAGGCATCGCGGCGCTCGGAGCCGACCCGGCCGAGGGCGGCGTGCGGGAACTGGTAGTCGTCCTGCAGGAACTCGGCCGCGCGGCGTGCCCGGCGCCGCTGATCGACGCGGGTCTTCTCAACCTGGTCTTCCGGGAACGCTGCGACCGGCCTGAGGCCGTGGCGCGGCTCCTCGCCGACGTGCGTCGTGGCGATGCGTATCCGTGCCTGTCGTTCGGCGCGGCCGATCCCGACCGCGCAGTCGGCGCGGTGTCGATCGCCCGCGGAGCGGTGTCCGGACGGCTCAACTTCGTCGAAGGGGCGGGCGCTGCGACCCACTTCGTCGTCGTGGCGGACGACGGGCCGGCGTTGGCCTTCGTCGAAGCCCAAACGCAGGGCGTGAAGGTCACGCCGACCCGCGCGATGGGGACGGACGGACTCTGTCGGATCGACCTGCAAGATGCCCCCGCGCTCGTCGTACCGATCGATCGGGCGCTCGTCGGCGACCTGCTCTGGATCTCTCGCCTGGCTCACGTGGCGCGCGCGTGGGGCGCAGCGGACCGCGCGTTCGAGCTCGTCGTGCAATATGCCAAGGATCGCAGGCAATTCGGCCAGCCGATCGGCCGCTTCCAGGCGATCCAGCACAAGCTCGCCGACAACCTGATCGGATTGCGGGCCGTGCACGCGAGTCTCGACAATGCCGCCGCCCACTGCGACCGTCATGCCGGGCAGTGGCGTAGCTTCGCCGCGGCCACTTGTGCGTACGCGGGCCCGTCGTTGCGGCGGGTCTCGCTGGAAAACCACCATGCGTTCGGCGCGATCGGCTACGCCGAGGACCACGAGGCTCCTCGCCATTTCAGGCGGGTGCACCTCGACGTGACGCGGCACGGCGGAGCGCGGGCCGCGCGCGAGGCGCTCGCCGAGCGGTATCTCGGCGAGTCGCCGCTGGAGTTTCCCGAGCTCGACCTCGGGGCGGCGGCCCATGCGTTTCGCCGAGAGGTGCGGTCGTGGTTGGCCGAGCACTGGCCGCCGGAGCGCCGGGAGCGGTACCAGGCCTCCGAGCACGCGCACCGCGACCATGACCCGCAGTTCGCGCGCGAACTCGGCGAGACCGGATGGCTCGGGCTGACCTGGCCTGCGCGCTTCGGCGGGCTGGAACGCTCGCCCTACCACTGGATGGCGTTCCTGGAAGAGATGAATCGCGCCGATGCGCCCCGCGCCGGCGCGCCGATCCAGGCGGCGGCGTGGATGAGCTTCGGCCGCCCCGAGCAACAGGCGCGATACCTGCCCGAACTGTTGCGCGGCGAAGTGATGTACGGCATGTGGTACAGCGAGCCCGACTCGGGATCCGACCTGGCCTCGATCCGCACGACCGCGGTGCGCGATGGCGACGAGTGGGTCATCAACGGCCAGAAGATCTGGACCACCACGTACTGGGGCGACTACATGTGGCTGGCCGCCCGCACCGATCCGGCGGCGAAGCCGCCCCACGCGGGGATCAGCATGTTCGTCGTGCCGGTCGACACCCCCGGCATCACGCGCCGGCCGATCAGGACGATGTACGACGGCGAGTTCTGCAACACGTTCTTCGACGACGTTCGCGTCCCGCTCGACGCGGTGGTGGGCGAGCCGGGCCGAGGCTGGGAGATCCTCGTCGGGTCGCTCGGCACCGAGCGCGCCTTCGTCGGCGCAGGCATCCTGATGAAGCTCGCGCGCCAGTTCGGGGAGCTGTGCGAAACCGTTCGCGGGATCGAGGTCGACGGCCAGCCGTTGCGGCTCGATCCTCGGGTGCGCGAAGTGCTCGGCGAATACGCGGCGCAGATCGAGGCTGGCCGGCAACTCGCGCTCGAGTGCGTGCGCATCCTCGCGCGAGGCGACATGCCGACCTGGGAAGCGGCCGTCACGAAGGTGTTCGCCGGCGAGCTGATGGAGCGATTCCACGAGTCGGCCCTCGACATCCTCGGCATGCAGGCGACGCTGTCCGCGAATGCGGCCGGGGCCCCGATGGGCGGCCGGCTCGAGCAGCAGCTGCGCCACTCGCTGATGTGGGTGATCAGCATCGGCACCAACGAGATCCAGCGCAGCCTGATCGCGCAGCGCGCGCTGGGCTTGCCCAGGTAGGCAGCGAGAAACCGTCTTGGAGAGCGAATCCATGTCCAGCCAATCCGACGCGCTGGAAGGCGTGCGCGTCGTCGACTTCACCATCGTGATGTCTGGCCCGATGTGCACGCGCGTGCTGGCCGATGCCGGGGCGGACGTCATCAAGATCGAGTCGCCCGAGGGCGACATGGTGCGGCATCGGCCGCCGTTCCGGGGCGGCATCAGCACGTACTTCGCGGCGATGAACTGCGGCAAGCGGAGCACGGTGCTCGACCTGCACACCGCCGCGGGGCGGCAGGCCGCCTGCGAACTTGCGAGGGCGGCCGACGTCGTCGTCGAGAACTTCAGGCCCGGGGTGATGAAGCGCCTCGGCCTCGACTACGAGACCCTCGAACGCGACAACCCGCGGCTCGTCTACTGCTCGATCTCGGGGTTCGGCCAGAGCGGACCGATGTCCCAGGCGCCGGCGTATGCGCCGATCATCCACGCCGCGTCGGGCTACGAGGACGCCTACGCCCGCTACCAGGGAGATGCCTCGCGGCCAGCGAACAACGGCATCTTCATCGCCGACGTCCTGGGGGCGATCAACGCGGCCAGCGCCATCCAGACGGCGCTGCTCCAGCGCCACCGCACCGGGCGAGGGCAGTGCATCGACGTATCGCTGATGGATTCGGTGCTGGGAATGCTGATCTACGAGGTCCAGAACGCGCAGTTCCCCGCGGCGCGGCAGCGCCAGGTCTACCAGCCCGTGCGCGCCAGGGACGGATGGGTGATGGTGGCGGCGATCACGCCGCGCAACCTTGCGGCGCTGTTCGACGTGATCGGCTTCCCGGAAGGCAAGACCGACCCGCGGTTTTCCACCGTCGCGGAGAAGGAGGCGAACTGGGGCGAGCTCTTGCGGATCATCGAGGGCTGGACCTCGCAGCGCAGCGCGCTCGAGTGCGAGCAGACGCTGATGCAGGCAGGCGTGCCGTGCTCGCGCTATCGCACCGTCGGCGAGGCGATGTCCGACCCGCAGGCGGTGCATCGCCGGTCGATGGCGACGATCGGCGCCGATGGAGAGGCGTTCCAGGTCGCCAACGCGCCGTACAAGCTGTCGGCCAGTCGCATGGAGGCCCGGAACGTGTTGCCCCACCTCGGCCAGCACACCGAGGAGGTGCTGAGGTCGGTGCTCGGGTACGACGACGCGAGGCTCGCCGCGATGCGTGCGCAGGGGGCTTTCGGCGAAGCCGCAGACCTCCGGTAACCAGGCTCGCCCGGCGGCATCGAGCCTTGCCGGTCGCCTGACCGCGACCGGCTCCGCTATTCCTTGTAGTAGACGATCTGGTGGCTCGTGGCCAGCAGCGCGCCGTCTTCGCTCCAGATCTCGGCCGACTGGTCGTGATACCCCAAGCCGAAGTGCGAGGCGCGCGCCGTGCCCAGCACCGGGCGCTCGCCCTCGGCGGCCAGGCGCTTCGCGTCGGCGTGAAAGTAGCTGGTGAGCGAAACGGTTCCGGCGGGGACCCATCGCGGCCGGCGGATCATGACCCGCGGAAAGAACGAGTCGCAGATCGCCGCCAGCGACAGGAAGTCGAGCGGGCGCGGCGGATCGTCGCGGATCCACAGCGTGCTGACCGAATCGAGCTCGTGGTCCGGCTTCGCGCCGTCCGGCCAGCCGCCGCGGACGAAGCGCATGTCGTAGCGCTTCGTCCACTCCGCGAGCGCGCCGGCCTGCATGCGCTGCAGCGAGGCCGCGGGCGGCACTTGCGGAAACCCGGTCTCGGTCGACGACCAGGTCTGGCGCCGCAGCGCGAAGACGGCGGTCGCGGTCGTCGTGACGCCGTCGCCCTGGCTCGCGGTGATCGACCAGTGCTGCGTCGATCGGTTGGTGCGCACGGGCGCTGCGTCGATCCTGAACTCGCCGTCGGCGAGCGGCCCGGCGTAGTTGACGGTGAGCGCGACCGGGTCGCCGAGGCGCTTCGGGTGCGCGAGCGCGGCGTTCAGCATCGTTGCCGCGGTGACGCCGCCGAACGGGCCAACCATGTTGGCGTAGGCCGGGTCGGTGCGCCCGGTCAGCGAGTCGTCGGCGTTGCGGACGAGGCGGGTGGCGCGGTCGAGAGGGTGGGTGGCGTGAGCGTTCATTGGCGAATGCGACCTGCCGCTACCGATAAATGAGCGACGGCAACCAGGTGGTCAGCGGCGGCCAGTAGCTCGCCACCATCAGCGCGGCCACCGCCGCGACCACGAACGGCATGATCGCGCGGCCCACCTGGCCCAGCGACAGCCCGGCGATGCCGCAGCTCACGAACAGGCAGATGCCCACCGGCGGGGTCAGCATGCCGATGGCGAGGTTCACCACCATCAGCACGCCGAAGTGCATCGGGTCGACGCCCATGTGCACGGTGAGCGGGGCGAGCACCGGCACGAGCAGGATCAGCGCGGCGGTGGTCTCCATCACGCAGCCCACGACCAGCAGGCCCGCCATCACCAGCAGCAGCAGGCCCCAGGGCGGCAGCGCCATCGTGGCGATCGCGCTCTGCAGCATCGCTGGCGTCTGCTGCATGGCCACCAGCCAGGTGAACACCTTCGCCATCGCGATGATGAACAGGATGGTCGCCGCGATCACCTGCGACTCCACCAGCAGCGCGGGCATCTCGCGCCAGGTGAGCTGCCGGTTGACCCACATCGCGACCAGCAGCGCGTAGAAGACGGCCAGCGCCGCCGCCTCGGTCACCGTGACGATGCCGCTCAGGATGCCGCCCAGCACGATCACCGGCGCGCCGAGCGACCACAGCGCCTTCCTGAACGAGGCGTAGACGAAGCGCAGCGAGAACGGCCGGCGCGTGCCGTAGCCGTGGCGCAGTGCCTTCCAGACCGCCACCGCCATGAACGACAGACCGAACAGCAGGCCGACGAACAGGCCGCCGGCGAACAGTTCCGCGATCGAGACGTTCGTCAGGAAGCCGAAGATGACCATCGGGATCGACGGCGGGATGATCACGCCGATCGCCCCGCCGGCGGCCACCAGCGCCGCCGAAAACGCCGGCGGGTAGCCCTGGCGGATCATCGCCGGGATCGCGACCGCGCCGAGCGCCGCGGTGTCGGCCGCCGCCGAGCCCGAGATGCCGGCGAAGAACATCGAGGCCACGATCACCGCGCAGGCGAGCCCGCCCGGTGCCCAGCCCACCAGCGAGTCGGAGAAGTCGATCAGTTGCTGCGAGATGCCGCCGCGCTCCATGATCGAACCGGCCAGCATGAAGAGGGGCACCGCCAGAAGGTCGAAGGAATCGACGCCCGCGAAGAGCAGCTGGATGATCGTCTGGCCCAGCCCCGACGCATCGACCTCGGGCGGAAAGACCCCCGGCGCGAGGATGAACCCGATGGCGGGCAGGCCGATCGACAGCGCGATCGGCAGCCCCAGCGCGATCAGCAGGAACAGCCCGCCGAACAGCAGCGCGACGATCATCGGGGACGCTTCTCGCGTGCGGCGGCCATGTCGGCCAGCACGTGCACGATGAAGACGATCGCCGAGATCGGGATCACCGAGTAGGGAATCGACATCGGGATCTGCAGCGAGGCCGACGTATGCTCAGCGGCCTTGATCGTGTAGGCCGCGCCGAACCATGCGATCAGCGCGAAGCAGGCCAGCGTGAGCAGCTGCAGTGCGAGCACCACCGAACGCTGGAAGGCGGGGCCGAGGAAGTGGCCGATGCCCTGCAGGCCGATGAAGCTCGCTCGCTTGTAGGCGACCGTGCCGCCCAGGAAGGTGATCGCCACCAGCAGGTGGCGACTCACCTCTTCCGACCAGCCGAGCGAGTCGCCTGCGTAGCGGAATACCACCTGCGCGAACAGGATCACGCAGATGGCCGCGCCGATCGCCATCAGCAGTTTTTCAACCGCGGCGTTCAGCGCGCGGCTGAGCCGCAGCAGGGCCTGCATCGGCGCGTGCCTGGCGTGCGAGCGCTATTTCACCTCTGCGCGGATCTGCTCGACGAGCTTCTTCGTGTCGCCCGACAGCGAGTCGATCACCGGCTGCGTGGCCTTGCGGAAAGCCGCCAGGTCGGGGTTCTCGTCGACCTGCATGCCGGCCGCCTTCAGCTCGGCCAGCTGCTGGCGCTCGTTGTCACGGATGTAGCGTCGGCCCGCGAGCGCCGCGGTCTGCGCGCATTCCCCGACCGCCTTGCGCTCGGCAGCGGGCAGGTTGTCGACGAAGCGCTTGTTGGCCACGAATACCAGCGCCGAATAGACGTGGCGCGTCAGCGAGAGGTACTTCTGTCCCGCCTCGGGGAGCTTGGCGGCGTGGATGACCGCGATCGGGTTCTCCTGGCCGTCGATGACGCCCTGCTGCAGCTGGGTGAAGATCGGCCACGCCATCGGCGTGGGGTTCGCGCCCAGCGCGCGCCAGATCGCCAGGTGGGTCGGCGCCTCCATCGTGCGGATCTTCATTCCCTTGAGGTCCGACGGTTCCTTCACGTCGCGCTTCGAGTTGGTGACGTTGCGAAAGCCGTTGTCGAGGAAGGCGAGCGCGACGAAACCGGCCTTCTCGAAGCGGCGGCGCAGGTCCTGGCCGATCGGCCCGTCGAGCACCTTGTCGGCGGCTTCGTACGACGGGAACAGGAACGGCATCTCGAGCGCCTTGATCTCGGGCACGAAGGCCTCGACCGGACCGGTCGTGCTCACCGACATCTGCGTCGTGCCGAGCTGGATCTGCTGCAGCACCTGCGTCTCGCTGCCGAGCACCGCCGAGTGGTGAATCACGACGTCGAACTTGCCGGGCACCTGCTTGTCGAGGCACTCCTTGAACCAGGTGGCCGCGCGCGTGTGCACGAAGGTCGGGTTGGTGACGATGCCGATGTTGATCTTCGTCTGCGCGCTGGCGGCGCTGGCCGCGGCCAGGCACAGCGCAGCGACGGCGACCGCGAACGGTGGGCGCATGCTGGGGCTCCTGAAGGGAATTTCGAGGCTTCGAAGCATCACGGAAAACATTGGACCTGTCAAAAGATCCATCGATCGCGAAGAGGTCCCGGCCGACTACGCCGGCCGCCGCGCAGTCACGAGCAGCACCGGATACTCGCGCGTCGAGCCATCCGCTCGCGACCTGCGGATCCGGTGCGCGAGGCGGACCCGCACATCCGCGAACCCGGCGTCGTCGAGCCAGCGCGTGAGCTGCGCCGCTTCGAACCCGTGATGCATGACACCGGGTACGTCGGCACCATGGAAGCTGCCGTCCTCCTTGTCGAGATCCGCGAAGGCAATCCGGCCGCCCGGCGCGAGCACGTCGTGCACGCGTGCGATCAGGCCTGCAACGTCGTCGATGTGGTGAAGGGTCATGCTGCTGAAGACGAGGTCGAAGGGCCCCGCCGGCATCCGCTGCGCTAGATCGGCCTCCATCGGTTCGACGTTGGTGATCCCGAGCTCGCGAAGCTTGCGGCGCAGTACCTCCAGCATGCCCGCCGAGCTGTCGAGCGCGAGCACGCGCCCTACGCTGGGCGCGACCAGTGCGGTCACGAGCCCCGTGCCGCAGCCGAACTCCATGGCCCGCTCGGTGCCCGAGAGGGGGACATCGTCGAGGATCGCGCCCGCGACGGCTCGAGCGATGTTCGTGCGCCCGGGATCTTCCTCCCAGGTGTCGGCAACGGCATTGAAGTGCGCCACGTGGGCGCGACTCGCGTTGGCATGCGGCTCTGTCACGGTGGGCTCCTGGTCGACGGCCGAATTCGCTTCGACCTGCGATGCTAGGGATTGCCGAGGAAATCGCGCTTGCCGACGGGCACGCCGTTCTGGCGCAGGATGTTGTAGGCCGTCGTCGCGTGAAAGTACACGTTCGGCATCGAATGGCCCAGCAGCAACTGCATGCCCTTGTAGCGCGTCTCCTTGCCGGTGACCGGAAGCACGATGTCCTTGTCCTCGGTGCCGTCGATCAGCTCGGGGGGCACGCTGCGGATGAACTCGACGGTGCGGGCGATACGCACCTTCAATTCGGCCAGCGTCTTCTCGTCGTCCTCGTAGAACGGCACCTCCATCCCCGCCAGGCGTGCCACGACGCTTCGCGCCTTGTCGCAGGCGATCTGCACCTGCTTCGAGAACGGATACATGTCGGCGATGAGCCGGAAATCCATCAGCGTGCGAAGGTCGGTCTTCCCCGCGTCGACGTGCGCCTGGGCCTTGTCGAGGATCCTCGACAGGTTTTCGAGGATGTTCGCCAGCCGTGGAACGCTGGCCTGATACATCGAGATGTTCATGAAGGGGCCTCCCTCCGTCGTCCCGTCTCGAGCGCTCGCGTCGCGGGGCAGCCTCAGTGCGCCAGGATCTTGCCGAGGAAATGGCGCGCTCGCTCGCTGCGGGCGTCGATGTTGCCGAAGAACTCCTTCGTGGGGCAATCCTCGACGATGCGTCCGGCGTCCATGAACACCACCCGGTCGGACACGCTGCGCGCAAAGCCCATCTCGTGCGTGACGACCATCATCGTCATGCCTTCCTTGGCCAGGCCGACCATGACTTCGAGCACCTCGCCGACCATCTCGGGGTCGAGCGCGGAGGTGGGCTCGTCGAACAGCATGGCGATCGGGTCCATGCACAGCGCGCGGGCGATCGCCACGCGCTGCTGTTGGCCGCCGGAGAGCTGGCCGGGGAACTTGTCGCGTTGCGAAGCCAGCCCGACCCGCTCCAGGTAGTGCATGGCCTTGGTGGCCGCCTCGGACTTGCTGCGCCCGAGCACCTTCACCTGCGCCAGGCGAAGGTTCTCGAGCACCGAAAGATGCGGGAACAGTTCGAAGTGCTGGAACACCATGCCGACCCGCGAGCGCAGCCTGGGAAGGTCGGTGCCGCGTGCCGACACCGAGATTCCGTCGACCACGATGTCGCCCTTCTGGAAGGGCTCGAGCGCGTTGACGCACTTGATCAGCGTGGACTTGCCCGAGCCCGAGGGCCCGCAGACCACCACCACTTCGCCCTTCTCGACGTGCGTCGTGCAGTCGGTGAGCACCTGGAACTTGTCGTACCACTTGCTGACGCCGCGGATGTCGATCATCGGCATGTCGATTCGCCTCGCAGGCTCAACGGATGATGGCGATACGCCGGTTCAGCGCCTTCACGCCCAGGGACAGCGCGTAGCTCAGCACGAAATAGACCACTGCCACCAGCGTGTACATCTCGACGAGGCGGCTGTCGCGCTGGGCGATCTTGACGGCGGCGCCCACGAGGTCGGTGACGTTGAGTAACGCCACCAGCGAGACGTCCTGGAACAGCACGATGGTCTGCGTGAGCAGCACGGGGAGCATGTTGCGCAGCGCCTGCGGCAGGATGATCAGGCGCATCGCCTGCGCGTAGTTCAGGCCGATGGCGTACGCTGCGCCGAGCTGGCCCTTGGGGATGCTCTGGATGCCCGCGCGCACGATCTCGCAGAAGTACGCGCCCTCGAACAGGATGAACGTGACGTAGGCGGAACGGTCTGGGCCGATCTTGGGTGGATAGGCGGCGCCGCTGACCCACTGCAGCATGACCGGCACGAGGAAGTAGAACCAGAAGATGACCAGCAGCAGCGGCACCGAGCGCATCAGGTTCACGTAGGCGGCGGCTGCCCACGCCAGCGGCGCGATGCCGGACAGGCGCGCCAGCGCCAGCAGGATGCCCCACAGCGTGCCGCCGATGGCGGCGACCACGGTGAGCTGGACCGTATACGACAGGCCCTTCATCAGGAAGGGCAGCGAGGCCGAGACGGATGCCCAGTCGAACCCTTCCATGGCCTAGCGTTTGCCTCCGAGATAACCGGGCACGGCCGTGGCCCGCTCGAGCCAGGCGAAGACCCGGTTGATGGCGAACGCCACCAGCACGTACAGCACGGTGGCGGCGCCGAAGGCGGCGAAATAGCGGAAGGTCATCTCGCCCATCTCGCGCGTGCGGAAGAAAAGCTCGGCCAGGCCGATCGAGTAGGCCACCGCCGAGTTCTTCACCAGGTTCATCGACTCGGACGTGAGCGGCGGAATGATGATGCGAAACGCCATCGGCAGCAGCACGTAGCGATACGTCTGCGCCTCGGTCAGGCCCATCGCGTAACCGGCCATTCGCTGGCCGCGCGGCAGCGACAGGATGCCGGACTTGACCTGCTCGGCGATGCGCGCGGAGGTGAACAGCCCGAGGCAGACCACCGAGAGGAGCAGCTGGAAGCGGGTCGGATCCATCTCGACCGCCATGCGCTTGAGCGGCGGGACGAATTCGGGGATGACGAAGTACCAGAGAAAGAACTGCACCAGCAACGGGATGTTGCGGAACAGTTCGACCCAGGCGTCACCCAGCGCGACCACCCAGCGCCGGTTGGTCGTGCGCAGCACGCCCAGCAGCGAACCGAGCACCATGGCGACGATCCACGACAGCGCCACGAGCGCCAGCGTGTATTCCAGCCCCGAGAGCAGCGACATCGCCCACGTCGTGTCGCCGTCCGGGGTCTCCTCGCCGAAGATGCCGAGGCCGAGCATGGCCGCTCTTCAGGCCTGGCGTGCGCTTACTCGACGCCCTTGTCGTTCGGATTGGCGAACGCTTCCTTGTTCGCAGCGTTCTCGGGGAAATTCAGGTTGATGCCCTTGGGCGGAATGGCGCTGGTGAACCACTTGTTGTAGAGCTGGTGGATCTCGCCGGACTTCATCACCGCGCCGATCGTCTTGTCGACCAGTGCCTTGAACTGCGGGTCGTTCTTGCGCAGCATCATGCTGTAGGGCTCGCTGCGCAGCGAGCCGGCCAAAATCCTGTAACCCGAGGGATCCTTGGAGTTCGCGATCTGTCCCGCCAGCAGGATGTCGTCCATGACGAACGCGACCGCCCGGCCGTCGGCCATCAGCAGAAAACTCTCGGCGTGGTCTTTGCCGTAGATTTCCTTGAAGTCCGCGTCTTCGGCCTTGGCGTACTTCTTCAGCAGCGGCACGGACGTCGTGCCCGACGTGGTGACGATCGTCTTGCCCTTGAGCTGCTCGAAGCGCTCGATGCCCGAGTCCTTCTTCACCGCCGCCGAGACGTTGATGACGAAGTAGGTGGGTCCGAACGCCACCTGCTTCTGCCGCGCGACCGAGTTGGTGGTGGAGCCGCACTCGAGGTCGATGGTGCCGTTTTCCAGCAGCGGGATGCGGTTGCTCGACGTGACCGGCGTGTAGTTCACCTTAAGCGCAGGCATCTTCAGCTCGGCCTTCACCGCGTCGACGATCTTCCCGCACAGGTCGATCGCGTAGCCGATCGGCTTGCCGGCGTTGTCCAGGTACGAGAAGGGGATCGACGATTCGCGATAGCCCACGGTGATGGCGCCGGTCTCCTTCGCCTTTTGCAGCGTGCCGGTCAGCGCCTGGGCGTGCGCTGCAGCAGAGGCGATGGTCAGGCACGCGAAGAGGGCCGCTTGCTTGAATGGCGTCATGGAGTTCCCTCGATCGATGGGGGTGGATTGGAATGTGGCAGGTAGTGTAGCAATGAGCGCGAGCCGGCGCAGCATGCGGTGCGCCCGCTTTGCGGCACAGGGTTCGGGCGCAGCGCGCGCGTTCACCTCGAGCTCTTGCCGGTCTGGTCTGTTACCAGTGCGGCAACGGATCGTGCCGGGCCGGGAAGGGGATGCCGGTTCGGTCGCAGGCTCTCTCAACCGGGGCGCTGATTGGCGCTGACGATATCGCCGGGGAATTAGCCAAGCGAAATGTGCTTGTGATTCAGAACGTTGGCAGAACGGAGTGGCAAGTCAAGGGGTCGTGAGGGGTCGAGGAAGAACCCGGGCGAAGGGGCGCGAGCACTTACCGGCTGCGCACGTGTCGGCAAGCTGGGCTCGCGATCAAGACGCGTCCAGTTCCTGCATCCACGCTGGAATGTCCCGGTGGCCATGCAGCACGCGCCAGACATCGACGTGGTCCGGGTGCTCGACATAGAAGACGAGGTAGGGGTAGCGCGTCAGCGGCCAGCAGCGCAGGCCCGGCAAGTTCAACTCGTGCGCGTAGCGCGGCGACCCAACGGCCGGATGGCGGCCGATGTCGATGTACGCCTTCTCCAGGGCGTCGATGAAGCCGAGCGCGGCCGCCTTGGCCTCTGCTGCGAGGTAGTACGTGACCGCGTCCTCGACGTCCCGGTGGGCCTGCTCGCGCGGGACGACGGGCTTGGCCTTCATCCCGGGTTTCAGGGCTTGCGTTGCGACTTGACTCCGCCGCGGACCCGCTTGCGCAGGGCCTCGAAGTAGGCCTCGTTCACCGGCGCAGTGGGCGCGGACGAAGCGCCCGCGAGCAACAGGCTGCGCAGTTGCAGCCGGTCCTGATCGCGCCGGATGAGTTCGCGCACGTACTCGCTGCTGGTGCCGTAGCCGCGCTGACTGACCTGCTCGTCGACGAAGGCCTTGAGGCTGTCGGGGAGAGAGATGTTCATCGTGCTCATGGCGCTAGGTTATGTTCCTTGGCAAAATTTGGCAAGAACCCTCGATGACCCGAGGAGCGCGATCCATCCCGGCGTCGATTCCGATCAGGCCAGCCCGAACCGCTGCCGGTATGCCATGACATACCGCTCCTGCTCGCGCGTCTCGATCGCCCCCGATCGCGCGGTGCGAACCTTCCGGATCGCCTCGCTCGGCGCGACGCCGGACTCGACGAGCAGGCACGCGGCCACCGTACCCGCACGCCCGAGTCCGCCGCGGCAATGGACGAGCACCTTGCCGCCCTGCATCAGAGCGTCGACGACCGAGCGCCCTGCCACGCGCCACGCTTGCTCGAACGAAGGGCCTGGCGCGGTGACGTCCACGATCGGCAGGTGATGCCACGCGATGCCGCGGCTCGCGATGCGTTGGCCGAGATCCGGCACGCCGAGCAGTCTCATCTCGTGCTCCTCGATCAGCGTCAGCACCGCCCGCGCGCCCCAGCGCTGCACGACGTCGAGGTCGGCGTCGAGGTCGCGCGCCCACGGACGGCCGAAGACGCTGTCGCCGCGCTTGCCGGGGCAGAAGGTCACGCCGACCATCCCGCCGGCAGCTGCCACAGGCAACTCGGCGATGCGAAGCGGATCGGTCAGGCTCGTTCGTGGGGCAAGCGTGGTCATGGAGTATTTCCCTCCCGCAGGGTCACGGCGCACCGCCGTGTATCGGTTGAACCGTGCGTACTCAATGCCGCGTGGCGCTCGGCGTCCGTTCATTCACCAGGGAATCGCCACCGAACTCGGCCTGCAGCAGGTCGTTCAGAGCGTCGCAGATCTGGCAGAACTCCTCGAGCGCGCGCTCGATGCGCTCGGGCACGAAGGGCCACGCGGGAACGTCGGTCACCATCAGCGCGCGCAGGCGCACGCGTGCCGGGTTGCCGACGAGGCTGACCAGCACGCCGATGCGCCCATGGACGAAACCGATGTCGCGGTCGTCGTCGTACTCCAGGCTGCCCAGGCCGGTGGTTTCGCGCACCGTCGCCAGCAGCCGGTGCTCGAGGTCGGCAACGACATCAGCGCCACTGAGCGGCGCGACGCGCCGCAGACCCAGCTCGTCGAACACCAGCGCCTGATCCCGCGAGTCGAAGGCCTTGTACTCCAGGAAACCCGGGTGCGCGACGCCCAGCACGTCGACCAGCGTGGTTACGGCCAGGTCCGCCAGGCCGGCGACGGCAGCCTTCGCAGAGCATTCGACGAAGTGATTGGGGCTGCCGTCGGGGTCACGCTCGGGCGTCGACTCCGGCGCCGAGCCGGTCGGATCGTGCCAGCCCAGTTCCCGCAGTCGGGCGAGCTGGCGCTCGTCCAGCCGCTCGGGGCCGGACAGGTATTCGTTGCTCACGCACTCTGCGCGCATCCCCCAGTGACCTTGGGCGGCGAACTGGACGTAGCGATTCGTCCCCTTCAGGGAGACGACCAGGTACTGGTCCTCCTGCAGGGCGCCGAGGACGCTCGCCAGCCGCTGCGCGAACGCCGGCCACTCGGCCGACCTCCTGGGTGGCGCGCTCACAGGTGCCGACACGGATTGCTGGTCGATGGGTGCCATGCGTGGGCTCCTTCAGGCGGCGATCATGGGAAGGCTTGCGCCAGGGCGAGCAGGGCGGGCGACGGCTGGCTCCGGGTCACGACGTGCACGTCGAGGTCGAACCGGCTCGCGATGCCCAGAGCCCGCTCGATGGCAGCGTCGATCCACGGGTCATCGTTGCCGAACGCCCCTCCGCCCAGGCGCGTGAGCGCGACGACGTTCGTGCCGCCGCGTGCCGGATGCAATGCCGCGGCCAGCAAGGTGGCCTCGTAGGCGGCTTCGAGCACGAGGCGCGCGAAGGGCTCCCAGCGGTGGCCGGGAATGCGCGTGTACGTCACGGGCAGCGCCGAGCAGAACGCCTGCGACACCTTCGGGCGTGGCGGCGCGGTGCGGTCGGTGACCTCCACCTGCCAGTGCATGCCGATGCGCAACTTCGAGCGCAGGGCGTCGCGGCCCGCTTCGTCCAGCGCCTGCAGGTGCCGCCCGATGAGCCCCAGGCCGTGCTCGGTGCACAGGGCGTAGCCGTTGCGCATGGTCCAGAGTCGGGAGACGGGTTCGCCGAGCTCGGCCGACAGCGCCTCACCCAGGTCCGCCAGGCCGTCGAGTTGGCGATCGCGGGTCTGGCCGACGCCGTCGCCGACGGGCACCAGGTAGTTGCGGTAGATCGTCGCGGCGCCGGCGGCGATCGCGCAGGCCGGCCCCTGCGTGCCGTCGTGCTGGTAGCGCGTCACGCCGTCTTCGGGTGTCACCTCGGACGAAACCATCTCCAGCAGGTTGAACTGCGACGCGACCTGGAAGAGGGCGCCGGCGTATTGCGGCTGGCGGTGCATCTGCCGCACCTCGCCCTTGACGATGCGCACTCGGGCACGCCCGGGCCCGCCGCCCGGCCCCACCGCCCGCTCGCGCAACTCGCCGAGGGACACCAACTCCAGTTCGCCGATGCCGTAGCGGCGGCTGCTGCCCCGGACCACGAGCTCGTGTCCGTCGATCGCGAGCCGCTTGCGGACGGTGGCGTAGTCGGGCTCCGGGAATCCCGTCAGTTCCTCGAACCAGTTCATGCGTGGCCTCTTCAATGCGAAGCGACGAAGCGCGACGCTTCGAGCACCGGCTCGCCGTCCCAGCGGTAGGCGACGAGGGCGCCCCCGGCTCCGGCGCTGTAGTCGACACAAGCCACACTCGGCGCCTGCGGTGCGGGCGCCCCGGTCAGCCAGTAGTGACCGAAGAACACCGGCTTCGCGGCGTCGTACCCGACGCGATGCGTACCGGGCACTTCGACGTCGGGCAGTTGCGCGATGCGCTCGCGGTCCATCATGGCGGCCTGCCGGTAAGTGCGCGCCGCCGAATCCCACCAGCGCAGACGGACGCGAGTGCGGCAGTGGCCGTCCTTGTCGTGGAACGAGTGCCCATCGGGCAGCGGAATCTCGACCCCCTTCGTCAGGCACTCCACCGTGCGGAACTCCATCCAGCCTTCACGGCTCGCGGCCTGCATCAGATCGGCCGTGAGGCGACGCTCGGGGGTCAGTCGCGGCTCGAGCTCGGCCATGTAGTCGGGATGCCAGCAGGCGTGCACGACGCGCAGCTCGGGGAGGTCGAGCCACAACGGCAGGCTGAGGAACCAGTCGATGATCTCGCGATGCAGCTGCGGGCGGTGCTCGACCTCGGCGAGGAATGCGCCGTGCTGATGCCGATTGCGCGCGCCAAGCTCGCCCAGGCGGGTGCGCAGGGTGTCAACGGGACGCTCCGGATCCGGCAGATACCAGGCGATGGCGTTGAACTCATGGTTGCCCATCACCGCCAGCGCCTGGCCGTCGTCGATCATCCTCCGGACCAGATCGACGGTGTCGAGTTGCCAGGGGCCGCGATCGATGAAATCTCCGACGAAGATCGCCTGGCGGCTCGGGTGCCGCCAGGTGCCAGCACGACGGCGATAACCGAGGAGGGCGAGCAGATTCTCGAGCTTGGCGGCCTGCCCGTGGATGTCTCCGATGATGTCGTAGCTCAATTCCTCTTCCTTAGTGGCACAATGGCACTATTATGCATCACTTCTTGGCGAAGTGCAACTATGTCGAATCCGCGACCCACGAACCGCAGGCAGCTCTTTCCGCTCGTCTCCGCCGACATCGCGCTCTTCAGCATCGAACGCGAACGGCTGCGGGTGCTGCTCGTGCAGCGCGCCAACGAGCCCGAGCGGGGCCGCTGGGCGCTGCCGGGCGGCCTGCTGCGGCCCGATCTCGACGCGAGCCTCGAAGACACGGCGCGTCGCATCCTGCGCGAGAAGACGCAGCTTTCGGTGCCGTACCTGGCGCAGGTTGCGACCTACAGCGGCCCCGATCGAGATCCTCGTGGCTGGTCAGTCGACGTGCTCTTCTATGCGCTGCTGCCGCTCGACCAGGTGCCGGCCGTCGCCGGGTCGAAGACCGAGGCGGTGGCGTGGCGGGATGCCGACCGCCCCGGAGCTGCACTGGCCTTCGATCACTCGCAGCACATTGCCGCGGCGCTCTCGAAGCTGCGCGCGAAGGTCGAGCGCCATGCATTGCCGCTGCACCTGATGCCGCCGCAGTTCACGCTTACGGGCTTGCAGAAGACGGTCGAGGCGATCGTGGGGCGCGAACTGGAGAAGAGCTCGTTTCGTCGCCGGCTCAAAGGCGAGACCGCTCTCGAGGAGGTCACTGGCGGGTTCGAGCGCGGCGTGCAGCGGCCCGCACAGCTCTATCGGGCTGCCAAGGGGTTTGTGTTCGAAGGGTGAGCAGTCGGCGCATGCGTGGCGCCTCATGTGCTGGACAGCGTCAAGCGCCTGTGAACGTCCGTCACGATCGCTCTCACTGGCGCCTGAGGTCAGTGAGCGCTATCGCTGGGAAGTCTGCTGGATCTTGGTGGGCGGCACAGGGTTCGAACCTGTGACCCCTGCCGTGTGAAGGCGATTCTTGCCCCATTCCAGATCAATTAGTTGCTTTATTAATCAATAGCTTACGGGATCGCGACGCGTCGCGGTGCGTCGCAAGATGGTGTAATCTGCTGGCACAGTGCTGGCATGGACTCTGAGCATGACGAAAACAGCGCATAAAAGGGTCAGGCTGACCAAGCCCAAGATCGACGCCGCCGCGCCGAAGCGGAAGCCGTACAGACTCTATGACGCCGACGTGCCGCAGTTGTACCTGCGAGTGCTGCCTACCGGCATCAAGACCTGGTACGTCAATTGGGCGCGCAATAGGGATACGGCGCTTGGCAAGTGGCCCGGCGTCACGGCCGATGCGGCACGCGTCCAAGCCCAGCAGGCGCTAATCGAGGCCTCGACTGGCGTGCCGGAGGTGGCGCGGCGCAAGGAGAAGGTGCTGACTCTACGTGCCCTCCTCGACGTGGAGGATGACGAGAGCTATGGCGCCTGGGTGCAGGCGCACCGGAAATCCGGCAAAGCGACGGTCCAACGCATTCACTCGGCGTTCGCGGAGTTGCTCGACAAGCCGTTGACTGCTCTGAATCCTTGGTTGATCGACAAGTGGCGGCTTAAGCGCACCAAGGCTGACGTACAGCCGACGACCATCAATCGCGACCTGATCGCGCTCAAGGCGACCCTATCGAAAGCCGTCGAGTGGAAGTTGCTCGGGGAACATCCGCTTGAGGACGTGAGGCCGTCGAAGGTCGACCGGGATGATCGGGTGCGGTTTCTTTTTGAGGACGAGGTGGCGCGGCTGCGAAAGGCGCTTGCCGATCGCGATCGGGAGGGGATCGAGGCGCGACGACGGGGGAATCGCTGGCGTGCAGAGCGCGGTCAGGGCTTGTTGCCGGAGATCCCCGACGACGGGTTCGCAGACCACTTGACCCCCTTCGTCCTTGTATCGCTCAATTGCGGCACCCGACGCGGCGAACTTACCGGCTTAGTCTGGTCGGCGGTCGACCTCGAGCGACGAGTTCTCACGGTCAAGGCCGCAACCTCAAAGGGCGCCAAGACTCGTTATGTCCCGTTGAACGACGAGGCGACCGACGTGCTGGTGCGCTGGCGTCGTCAGTGCGAAGGGCATCAGGTGTTCGACCTTCGTTCGATCAAGACGGCCTGGAAGGCGTTGATGACCAAGGCCAAGATCGCCAACTTCCGGCCGCACGACATGCGACATCACTTCGCCAGTAGGCTGGTTCAGGCGGATGTCAGCCTGTACCACGTACAGAAGCTTCTCGGGCACAGCAGTCTCAAGATGACCGAGCGGTACTCCCATGTGAAGGATTCGAACCTCGCTGCTGCGGTGGCGAAGCTTGTGTCCGCCTGATTCCACGGGACAGTTCGAGTTCGGAGGGCAAGGGCGGAGTATGAAAGCCAAGCCTTTCAAGGCCGTGCCAGCGCCAACGCTGGAGAATAGGAGCCCGGAGAATCGAATCAAACGGGGAGAACTCGTTGCCTTGCTCGCGTCTCGGGTGCAGCGTGGGAGAGGGGATGACGAAACGACTGTTCGGAATCGCATGTCCAGTAGGGTGGACTACGCGGTAAAGACTGGGCGCCTGAAGCCAACGGCGAGGGGATTTGCGCTCGGCGACATTGCATTCTGGGCTTCATCCTGCTGGCCTGGATGCTTCGATGACGTACCGAAATACGAGGGCGTTGGATTTGCCGAATTTCCCTTGATGTCAATTTCGGTCACTGGCTCAGTACGCCAGTTGCCGCGGACGCTCGAGGAGGCCCATAGGGAAATCATCACTCTCACGGGACAGTTGCAGGACCTTCAGAGGAAACTCGAGGAGGAGCGCGCCCGTGTTCGCGAACTGGAAACAGATGCCGAGAAATGGCGCACCTGGAACTGGAACAAGGGTCGCCGAAAAACAGTCTGATTCGGGCCGCGATCTCATAGATTCTCGGCGTCGATTGAATTCCTCCCTTCTGGGACCGCCAATCGCTCGTTAGCAGGCTGTTGAAATTCGCCCCGACACGATCGTGATGACCGCATATTCGAGGCATCGCGATGGTTTCTGACCGGACGCTCGTTGCCGTTGCGGCGCGGCGGGGCTGCGGCAAGGGCCTGCGGTCGGGGTTTCGCGCCTCATCACGTTGCTCCCTGCGGTACCGCAGACAGTATTCGGGCCATCCGCACCAGGTTCGACGCCGTCATCGTGAGCTTGAAGTGCTGATCGACGCGCCTGATGCCCCGGTAGACGGTCTGACGGATGCGCCCGACCGTCTTGCCCCAGCCGAAGTGCTCTTCGATGCGCTTGCGCACGACCTGGCTGAGCCCGTAACCGGCGTGCCGGGTCGTGCGCGCGTCGATCGCGCTGCCTCCGTTGCGCGTGTCATTGCTCGCCACATGCGGCGTCACCCCGCGATCGCGGCAAGCCTGCACAAAGTCGTGGGTGTCGTAGCCCTTGTCGGCTCCCAGCGTCCTGGGCCCGTTCGCCGGGATCGCATCGAGCATGGCCAGCGCCGCGATGCGTTCGCCAAAGCCATCGGCGTGCGTGACCACCGCACCGACCACGAGCCCCGATCGATTCTCCATCAGCGCATGGCCCTGGTAGCACTGGACCGCCGCCGTGTTGTGGCTCTTGCGGAACTGGCGCGCGTCTGGGTCGGTCGTGCTGGCGTGCGTGTCGTTGCTGCGCCGCTTGCCCTTCCAGTCGGCCTGCGCGTTGCGCCCCGGCCCGCCCGGGGTCTGGTCGTCGCTGCCGTCCCTGGGCCTGAAGCTCTTCTGGCTCGCCCACGCCTGGATCAGCGTGCCGTCCACCGAGAAGTGCTCCTTCGAGAGCAAGCCGGCCTTATCGGCCAGCATCATCACCTCGGTGAAGAACGCTTCCACCACTTCGTGCTCGAGCAGACGGTCGCGGTTCTTGGAGAACACCGAGTGATCCCACACCGGATCGTCGATCGCCAGTCCCACGAACCAGCGAAAAAGCAGGTTGTAGCGGATCTGCTCCATCAACTGGCGTTCGCTGCGCACCGAGTAGAACACCTGCAGCAGCAACGCGCGCATGAGCTTCTCGGGGGCGACCGAGGCGCGGCCACTGTCCGCGTAGATCGTGTTGAACAGACCGTTGAGGCGCTGCAAGCTCTCATCGACCAGCTGCTTGACCGAGCGCAGCGGATGATCCGCAGGCACGAAGTCCTCGAGCCGGGAGAACGTGAACAGCGCCTCTTGCATCCCGTCCGATCCGCGCATCCTCAGCCTCGCAGGAAGTCGACCATGAACGGATTATCGCGATCCACGCCGCGCAGAGCTACGGGTTTGTGCGGGCGAATTTCAACAGCCTGTTAGACACCGCGACGCATCGCGGCGACAAGACGGAGCGAGTCGTGCAGCCCCTCAAGATCCCGTTCGCAGATATTCCTCGCATTACAGGCGAGTCGCTGTCAGTTGCCCGTGACGCGGTCAACCTCGGCCACCTGGAAACTTTCCTTGTAGGTCGCCGGCGCTTCGCGCGGCCGGAAGCTATTCGGCGCTGGATCGACTTCCTGGAGGCGGAGAGCCAGGCCGGGCGGCCCGTGATGTATCGGGCGCGCAAGCGTGCGCAGGGCTCCGAGCGGGCGACGCACTTCGACCAGCCTGAAGTCGACGTGCCATTCGCATGGTCCAGCACCGGTCAGCCCGGGGCCAACCGCGCCGGCCGAGCGCGCTCGGCAATCGCTACGGGCAGTCCTGGGAGCCCATCGACGAGGCGCTTCCGGTTGCGGAGGCCGAGCGATGGCTGACTAGTCCCAACTTCGACGATCTGTTCAACGGCGACAACCGGGTCCTCGCCGCCGCGCTGATCGAGATCACGAACGACCTGCGCGAATACTGGCCGCTGACGGTGCGGCAGATCTACTACCAAGCCGTCGCCAGGCTGCTCGTGCCGAACGAGCAGAATCAGTACAAGCGGGTGTCGCGCGTATTGACGACACTGCGTCGGGAGGACGTGCTCGACTGGGCCGCTGTGGAGGATCGGACGCGGCGCACAATCGACAAGCGTGGCGTCTCCGACCTGCAGGCGTGGGCCGCCGAGCAGATGGAGACGTTCATGGACTGGCGCTACTACCATCGGTGCTACGTCCAAAGACAGAACGTCTACGTCGAGTTCGCCACCGAGAAGGACGCTTTGTCGAAGATAGTCGAGGACGCCGTGTGGACATACTGCACGAGGGTGAACGTCGTTCGCGGGCAGGTCTCGGCGACGATGGTCAACGAGATGGCCGAGCGGTTCGAGGAAGCCGCATATCGCGGGCAGGAGCCTGTCCTGCTCTATCTAGGTGATCTCGACCCAAGCGGCATCGCGATTCCGAAGGCGTTGATCCGCAACATGGGCGACTACCACGGCGTTGCCGTGCGCCTCGAGCGCGTGGCGCTGTTGCCCCAGCACGTGGCGGACTTCGGTCTGCCCGTGTCGGTCGACGCGGCAAAGCGAACCGACAACAACTATGGCGCATGGGTACGCGAGTACGGCGCCGGCCAGCCCGCGGTCGAACTCGATGCGCTGCACCCGCAGCAACTGAGTGATCTGATCACCGCCGCGCTGGATAGAGTCTACGAACTCGTTGACATGGCGGAGCAGAAGCAGATTGAGAAAGTCGAGCGCCGGCGGATCCGAGCGGTGCGACGGCGAATCGAGAACATCTGCCGGCTCGAGTTCCCCGACGTCTTCGCCTAGGTGGAACGATGACCGCCGACAACCTGCTCGCGCGCCTGGAGCGAGTCGCCGGGATGCTGGAGCCCGGGCGATGAGACCCCGCAAGCCGATCGACCCCAATGGCCGCCATGCTCGAGTCTACTTTAAGGTGTTGAGCAGCAACGCATGGCGCTGCCTTGGCTGGCCTGCTAGGGCCTTGTACTGCGATCTGAGGGCTTCTCTTAACGGTTTCAACAACGGGAACATCTCCGCTGCGCTGTCTGACCTCAAACACCGGGGTTGGTCATCGTCGCAGACGCTCTCGCGGGCGCTGTACGAACTGCGCGCACTCGGGTTCGTGGCAGTCACTCGCGAGGGCGGACTAAAGCAGGGAACGCGCGTGCCGACGCTCTACAGGTTCACCGACCTAGACGCTTACGAACTGCCGAAGGTTGGCGTGCAGCCATGCAAGGCGACGCATGACTACTTGCGCTTCGAAAGCTTCGCGGCCGCCGAGCAGGCATTGCAGGAAGGACTCGAACGGCTACGGGCCGAGGGTCGAAAGAAGCAGCTTTCGAAAAAATTCCCTGTTCCGCTTCGGAACCGTGTCGCTTCCGAAACGGAACGGATAGCGCGTTTTATCGGTTCCGAAACGGAACAGAGAGATCGCGTATCGGTTCCGAAACGGAACAGGAAGATTTGCCATTGAATGCCATGGAAACCGGCACCAATGCGGGGTTTGCGCCGTTTTGTACGGCGCGCGTCTGTTTTTCCTCTCCCTGTTCCAATACGGAACATCTTTATATGTTGCCACCCCTATGCGCTACCAGATGCTCTGCTGGGGGCTCTGAAAGAGTCGGGCGGCACGATGCTCGCGACGGACTGGCGCACTTGCTTGAGGCCCCAGCCGTATGAGCTACGGGCTGAACCCCGGCGATCTGGCCGATCTGATCCGACTCGCCGGCCGAGGCAGATCCGCGTGGCGGTTGGGGCGCGACGACGCCCGCATCTTCGATTCGCTGGTTGAGCATGGTGGCGCCCGCATCACCAACGTGCGCTTGCGCGACAACCTGCCGCAACACGTTGGACTCGGATGAGGTGCGCGAACCATAGATCGGCGCCAAATGCCGGTCAGGAGTCGCGTCGCAGCATACGGCCGCCACGGTAGCGGACCGACGTGAACAGGAATGTTCTGCTGTCGCTGGTCGTCGCGCTGCTCGCCGACGCGACGCCGAGCACATCCATCAGACAAAACGATGGGCACCATTGCGCGCAACAGGTCGACGATCGGCGATGCTCTGGCAAGACCGTACTCGAACTCAACAACCCCGCGCAGCATGACCGTGGAGTGATCCGATGTCTGATATGGCACCGCACAGAACACGTAGCCGCCGCCCTCCAGCCACGGCGTGGGCGCCCGGCCAGAGCGGCAACCCCCTTGGTAGACCGCCTGGAACCCGAAACCGGGCAACGCTGCTTGCCGAAGCACTTCTCGACGGCGAGGTCGACGCCATCGTCCGACGCGTGATCGACGGAGCACTGGCCGGCGATCCGGTGTGCTTGCGGCTCGCCCTGGAGCGTCTGGTGCCTCCGGCAAAGGATCGGCCGATCCAGATCGAACTGCCGAGGCTGGCGACAGCCGCAGATGCCGTCACGGCGGTGGCGGCCCTGACTGCTTCGGTCGCCGACGGCGCGATCACTCCCGCCGAGGGTGTCGCGCTTGCGGGTCTGGTCGAGATCCATCGCAAGACGCTCGAGACGGCCACGCTGGTCGCCCGGATCGAGGCGCTGGAGCGGAATCAGCGGTGAGTCGACTCAAGAGCGCTGTGGCCCGTCTGGAAGCCCGCGTGAGGCGCGACGATCCCCATGCGCAATGCAACTGCGGCTGGGCCGTGAGCAAACGCAAGGCCGCAGCCCGCCCACCCGGCCAGTGCGACCCTGAGGAAATCAACGCGATTCGACGGGCCTTGATGAGGCTGCAGTCGGAGGTGCCGCCGCCGAAGCCGATGACGCTCGAGGAACGTCGAGCCACTGCTGCGGCGCAACTTGCGGCGGCACGGGCCGACTCCGCGAAGTGGGAACGCTCGCCGGCGGAGTTGGAGCGTTGTGCGATCTGTCCCGAGATCAAGGAGGGACGCCACTGGGCGCGCATTCGTCTGCACGTTGCCGAGCTCTCTGCTCGGGAGGCTGGCTGCCTGGACAGCGACTGAAGAACGGGCGCGTGGATTTCCTGACCCTCTGGTCTGCCAATCATTCCCCTTTGCCGACAACCCTAGCAGCCGTTTCCCCGGAACCCGACCACCCCCTCGGTCGAACCCGCCCACCTATTTCCGTGCCTGCCACGAAATGCCTCACTGGAAGAAATTCCAGTGAGGCTAGATCCCCCGGGGCACACAGAGCAGGCGCGCTTGCCCTGCGAGAGCCAGGCCTGGCGCGGCTTTCGGGCCGGGGCAGCCCCTTGTGGGGCAAACGGGGCAACCTTGCCACCCGCCGGCTATCTGGGGAATTCCCCAGATACGCTAGATCCCGTCCTCGTAGATCAGCGGCTCGAGGGCAACGTTGTTGACGATGACCGGGGCCGCCGCGTCGATGTCGTAGCGGCGGTTGTCTGCCTGCGTTGCATGCGCATTGAGTGGGCGACATCACGGTCAACCGAAGATCGCAGCGCCGGCTGCCTGTTGCCAGACCAACGTTCGACGATTCAACACCGAGAACGAAGCGGTGACGCCCTTCTGCCAATGAAATAGCACCACGGCTCTTGCGCGGTAGTGCTTGGCAATCTTTCGCAGTCTCAGGCAGTCGTCGCGCGTGGGGTCCCGGGCTGAACCGCCCTTGACCTGTATCAGGACAATGTCGAACAGATCGCCGCGCTTCAGAGACGGTTGGCTCGGTTGGGATGTGTCCTTCCGGATTGCGTCGAACTGGGCGTCTTCGATCGACGCGTTGCCGTATTTGAGCTGTGCACGCTGCAGAAGCCGCGTGCGCTTGCGATCGCTGCGCGCGTTCATCTCGCGATCGACGAGCAGCGCCAGGCGCTCCTCGAAGCTGAGCGCAAGAACGTCGGGTTGGGCCATCTGTTCGGTGAGGCCGTCGGCGAAGCCAAGGAGTTTGAGGGCGCGCAGATTGGCGACGGTGGCGTGATCGAGCATGTTCTGGGTTCTCGGTGTCATTGGTAGTAGCCGGGGCCGCGCACGTTGGCGTGCGGCGGGCTGGTCCAGGCCGGGTCGGTGCCGGCGCGTCGATCCGATCTCGGTTGTTCGCGAGCATGTCGCGCACATGGCGGTACTTGAACGCGCCCAACGCGAGCGTGCGTTCGCAGGTCGCTTCCAGCCGGGGGTTGCCGTAGCGTTTGGCCAGCCCGAGCAGCCCCAGGCAGGCGCGGTAGCCGTGCTCGGGGTGCTTGTTGTGCGCAAGCAGCCGCGTGACGACTTCGCCGGTGGCGGGGTCAATGCGCTGGCCCCATTCGATCAGCCGCTGCGGCGTCCACTGCAGATGCGCGCGGTGCGCCGCCGGCATGTGCGACTCCACGGTCGTGAAGCCGCCGCGACGCTGCGATCGGGCGTGGCTGGCGATGCGGTTGCCGCGCAGCAACAGCTCGATGCCGCGCAGTGTGACGCGCGCCTCCATCGGCAACGGCATCAGCACCGGGCGGTCGAGCTCGGCGAACACGCTCGCGCGCGAGCTGGGCAGCTTCTGGAACGGACGATCGTTCAACGAAGGCAGCAAGGCGGTGATTGCCGCATCGACCTGCGCGACGGTATCGAAGCGCTGATGGAGCAACCGGGCGAGGATCCAGCGGGTTACCACCTGGACTGCACTTTCCGCGGTGGCCTTGTCCTTCGGCGAACGCGGCCGCGCCGGCCGCACCGAGGTGCCGTAGTGGCGGGCGAGATCGCGCACAGTGTCGTTGGCACACGGCTCGTATCGATCTGCGCTCGCGATGAGCGCGCTCGCGTTGTCGGGCACCAGGAGCTGCGGCACGCCTCCATAGAAATGCAGCGCCCGCACGATGCACTCGACCCAGTCCTCGAGCTTCTGCGCGCGGCTCGCGCAAGCGAACGTATAGCTCGAAGCACCGATCGCCGCGACGAACACCTGCGCGCGGGCGCCGTCGTGCAGTGCCACCGTGGGTCCGGCGAAGTCGATGAACAGCTTCTCGCCGGCGCGCCGGTGCTGGCGCATCGAACGCTTCAGGCGCTGCGCGAACGCCTTGTAGTGCTCGCAGAACTGCGTGTAGCGCCAAGTGCGTTCATCGGGACGCGCGGTGACGTACTCCTCCCACAGCAGCATCAGTGTGACGCCCTTGCGATCGAGCTCTCGATGCACGCGGCCCCAGTCGGGTTCCACAAAAGGGCGAGGTCGCCGGCGCTCTGGGCAGCAGCCGCGCGACGAGCTGGCGCTCGTCCCAGTCACGCACCACATCCCAATCGAGGCCGGCGGCATTGGCCAGCCCGACGTACTTGGTCACCGCGCCCTTAGAGACGCCCAGGGCGACGGCGATCTGCTCGTGGGAGAGCTGCGCCTCCCACTTCAAACGAATCACGTCCTTGATCATGCGTAGAGCCATCCGTTGCTTGTGCACCGTCTCCCTCCTGTGGGCAAAGCCGCCGAGGGTACGGGTCCCGGGTCAGATCTCTACGCAACACCGTGCGCCGCCGGTTTCCGTGCCGGTCGGCAGCAGGGGCGGCGGTCGCGATCACCGAAACGATCGGTCACATTGCCGAAACGGCCGGTCACGTTGCGCCTAAACGCGCGGTCCCAATCGTCCGAAATGCGCGGGCACAAGCCCGAAACGGGCGGTTACGTTGGGCCGAAATACGCACTTCGATCCCGATCAGACACGGCCCGAGGCGCGCGAAAAATCGGCGCAACCTGGTCGCGCTTGAGCTGCTTGCGAAGTACAGCGACCCCGTCGTCGTCTTCATAGCTGCCTCCGTCGTGACCCATGGCAAGAGCGCCGCTCACCACTCTGGCAGCCGGCGGACGCCGACGAAAGGGGGCGTCCATTCCAGTAACCCTGCATCGCAGCACTTCAACCCGCAGCCGACCCACTTATCTCAGCCCGGATCGTGTTCAGATGAGCGGGGCCACCTCTCGTGACCCATGGAACGCGTCGCTACTAGTACGCGTAGCAAGCTCTTTCGCCGATATTGGCGCGCAGCGGGCGATGACCGCTAAGGTTCGCCGGGTCCCAACGTTCAAGCCATAGCGGCGTTCCCACATTGGCGCCAGAAAGCGGGCAATGCGCGTGCTCAGGATGGAGCATCGGTAGGAAAGCTCTGTTCCAGAGGCATTACGCCAACCATTGACGCTACCGGTTCCCAGACATATGCTTGCACTTTGCAAGCAATGTCACTACCCTCCGTACGCGAGGTAGCCGCAGTCCGGATGCCGGATACCGAGATGGGAGAGCGGGTGTGTGTGTTCGTTGTCCGTCCTGACGGTGCGCCCGGTCCGGATCTCGAAGCGCTCTACTCGTTCATGCTGGAGCGCGGCTTGGCCAAATTCAAGATTCCGGAGAGGCTTGAGTTCATAGACGCCCTGCCCATGAACCCGGCGGGAACAAAGGTAAACAAGAAGGCGCTGGAGAGGATCGTTGCGGCCGCCCCGGGCACAGAAACCGATATCGAAGGAGGAGTTATGAGGAGAGCGCTCCGTCGCTCGGTTTAGCGACCGTCTGGTTGTAAGTGCGGCTGACTTATCTCCGGACGCGCGGGCCGTAGCGCTGATCGTGCCGGGATAAGCCGATTCTTCGCTGGACGATTGGACACACGGCGTTCTACGCCGTCTGAGAGAACATATTGGAGAAGCGCATGAAGCAAACGGTTCGCATCATCGAGACTAGCCTTCGGGACGGTCAGCAGTCCCTATGGGCGACGCGTATGACTACCGCGATGATGTTGCCGGTGCTGCCACTGCTAGACGCGCTCGGCTTCGAGGCCATCGAATACACCTCCGCAGCCGCCATGGAGGTTTGCATACGGCACCTCAAGGAAAATCCATGGGAGCGCATGCGGCTGGTTCGGCAGCAAGTTAAGCAAACGCCGCTCGGCATGATCTGCGCGCCGGTTTTTAGCGTGAGCAGCAAGGGGTTGCTCCCGGACGACCTGCTTGAGCTTTACCTCAAGACTTGCGCCCGCAATGGCATTCACTCCTTCTTCCTACTGGACGGCCTCAACGACATGAGGAACCTGGAGGTGCCGATCCGGGCAGTAAAAGAAGCGGGAGGGCGGGCGCTCCCGAGCATCACTTACTCCATAAGTCCGGTGCACACGGATGAGCACTTCGCGAGCAAGGTTGCAGACCTCAAGCGGTTCGGGGCGGACGCAATAGTGCTCAAGGACCCGAGCGGCATTCTTACGCCGGAACGGGTGCGAACCCTAGTGCCGGCCTTGCGCCGGGCGGGGGAGGGGATGCCGGTCTACTGCCACTCGCATTGCAGTACCGGATTGGGACCTGCGAACAACCTAGAGGCGGTAACGTCGGGGGCCACGGGTATTTGGACCGTAGCGGAACCACTCGCGAATGGCTCATCGCTTCCGAATACCGAATCCATGGTTCGCCACTTGCGTCGCATGGGGCACAGCGTCGAATTCGACGATCATAAGCTGCGCCAGGTTGCGGAGCATTTCCATCGGGTCGCGGTGCGACACGGGAAACCCCTCGGACGGCCTGCTGAATACGACCCAGTGTGCTACATACACCAAATGCCAGGCGGCATGGTCAGCAACTTCCTCGCCCAACTGGCACAGCTTGGCATACAAGACCGATTCGAGCAGGTCCTGGAGGAAATTCCCGCCGTTCGCTCGGACCTCGGCTGGGCGATCATGGTTACGCCTTTCTCGCAAATCATCGCCACTCAGGCAGCAATGAACGTGTTGTACGGGCGGTACAAAGTCATCCTGGGTGAGGTCAAAATGCTGCTCCTCGGCTGGTACGGCGAAACGCCGTCACCCGTAGATGCCAACCTCGTCGACCGCGTGAGCGACGGCGCCGAGCGGATCAATGCACGGCCGGGAGCCGTGACGCCTCCCGCGCTCGATCGAATCCGAGCAAGCCACGGAGATTTTCGCTCAGACGAGGAGTTGCTGCTGAATGCCTTCTTCATGCCAGAAGCACTTAAGGCCATGTACGACAGCGGGCCAATTCGTCTTGACGACCTTACCGCCGAGCATTCGTTGGTAGGGCTCGTGCGGGAAGTGGCGAAGAACAAGGGAATCACCCGCTTTCGCTGGATCAACTAACGCCGGCTCATTGACAGGATCGCTTTTCAACGCGGATTCATAATCAAAGGAGAATCTCTCGTGATCAACACAGATGCAATGGTGCTGAGACAAATGAAGATCACTCTGGTCGCTGCCGCGATGGGTGTTGGGGCAGTTATTGCCACACATGCAATGGCCGCCGACAGCACCAAGATCTATGACATGCGTATGGGAAACATCACGGCAAAGGACACGCAAGAGCGCCTGGCCGAGAGGTTCATTGAGCTGGTGGAGCAAGGGTCGAAGGGGCGAATCGACGGGAAACTATACACGGCCGCTGCGCTCGGGCCGAACCGCGAAGTCATGACTGGACTCCAGATCGGTTCCGTGCAGGCCCATATTGTGCCGCTCGCCAATTTGAGCTCATTCGTACCGCAGGCCGGGGTTTTCGAGATGCCTTGGCTCTATCCCGGCAACTCGGTGAAGGAAATCACGAATAACATTACCCAGGCAATGCAGGGAAACGCGGCGACCGAACTCAAGCGCCTTTCCGAGCAGAAGGGCTTCCACATTGTGTCGCTATTCGGCCTTAGTCCCCAACTTGTTTTCTCCAGCGCCCCGATTAAGGGCTTGGCGGACTTCAAAGGGAAGAAGCTGCGCACCGTCCCCGGCGATGAACATCTGGAAACGGTCAAGAACTGGGGCGCCATCGGCGTCGACATGCCCCTTCCGCAGGTCTATACCGCGACTCAGCAGGGTGTGGTCGACGGCTTTGATCTCCCGCCGGACGTCACGTTGCAGTTGAAGTTCCATGAAGTCGCGCCTTATGTGTTACATACCCTGCATAATTCGCTCGTCGAGATGATCGTCGTCAGCAACACTTGGTACGCGAGCCTTCCGGGCGATCTGAAGATGGCCGTCGACGAGGCGGGCAAGGAGCTCGAGCGGATCGGAACCCAGGCGTTCATCGAGTCGCAGGAAAAGGCCATAGAAGCCCTGAAGCACAATAGCAAGATTAAGTTTACGGAGTTGCCGGACGGGGACATGCGAAGCATGAGACAACTCAACCAAGACGGAATCTGGGAAAAAATCGCAAGCGAACCCGTTAGAGGGCCGATGTTCAAGACATTGCTTAGTGATATCGAGAAGCTTTCGACGCCATCCTCACACGGGCGATAGCGCTTTTCGTCATGGCCATGGGCGACTCGCGACAACTTGACTCGACACGCAACCGCGGCGCCGTCGCCCGCGCCGCCGCCATGCTGCACTCCCTTGATATCCTGATCATGTGGCTCTTGACGGCTGTTGTCGGTCTCATCTTCGCCTGCATGATGGTTGCAGTGTTCGTGGCAGTGATTTTTCGCGAGGCGTTCGGGCTGCCGTTCCCCTGGTTCGCTGACGTCTCGCGCTACTCCCTTATCTGGCTGGTTTTCCTGGGTTCGGCGGTATTGGCGCGTCGAGGCGAGCACATATGCATCGATCTGCTGCACAAGGCGCTGCCCCCATTAGGAAGGCGTTTAGTCAATATCACCGTCTGCATTGTCGGAATCGTTCTCTCTAGCTATTTCGCGTTCCTTGGGACGCGCTTCACAGTTCTGGCGTTCCAGCAAGGCCAAACAAGCGCGAGTACTTATCTGCCAGCATGGATCGGCTACCTTGCGATCCCGCTCGGATTGGGTTTAATGGCGCTTGCATATTTGCTTTACCTCGTCGAAGTCCTGCTTCCAGGAAACCATCGGTTCCGCCTGCTAGGTGGCACGTTTGGGCGGTAAGGCGCGGCGCATGGTTGCAGGGGACATCTCATGCTGATCCTTGGGCTCGCGCTCAGCGTGCTGCTGCTCGTTTTCGGTTATCCGATTTGGATGGCATTTCTTGTCTTTTCATTGCTGCTGCTCTCCGGCTTGCCTCCCGAGGTCCTGGCGATCCGCCTATTCAATAGCCTGGACGTGGATGCGCTGCTTGCGGTTCCCGGCTACGTCTTCGCGGCGGAAATCATGGTGCGAAGCGGGATGGCACAGCGGCTCATCGATTGGGTGGCTAACTTCTTCGGCCGAGTCCCAGGTGGCATGCCTATCACGACCATAGCCGGCGCCGAAGCGTTCGGCGCCATTTCTGGCTCGAGCACAGCAACTATCGCCGCCCTCGGCAAGGTGATGTATCCCGCGCTGCGGCAAGATCGGTATGGGGATGACTTCTCGCTCGGGCTGGTAACCTCTATGGGCGCCATCGCCCTGATCATCCCTCCGAGCATCACGATGATTCTGTACGGCGCGTTGGCACCGGCATCCGTGGGGAAGCTGTTTCTCGCCGGCATCATTCCCGGAATCCTGATCGGACTCGTCGTGGCCGCCTACGCGGTTTGGTATGCGCTCAAGCACGACGTCCGCTCGCATGCTAGAGGCTTGAGCTGGTCGGCGATTGGCCGGTCCACGAAAGCTGCGGCGTGGACACTCGGCGCCCCGCTCATCATCTTTGGGGGCATCTATACAGGCTTCTCTACCCCCACCGAAGCATCCGTTGTTCTATCCGTGTACGCAGTCGTGATTGCGATGCTGGTTCACCGGGATCTCGATCTAAGTGGGCTATGGCAGGCGACACTCGAGTCCGCGCTTCTGACCGCAAAGATTTTCATCATCGTTGCCGCCGCTTCGGCATTTTCGGTCGTCCTGGTGCTGGAGAACATTCCGCAAGCGCTCGTAGACATTGTGCTTACCTTAGAGCTCAGCCCCGTGACAATCCTGTTGACGGTGAACCTGGTGCTTCTCGTGGTCGGAATGTTCATGGACCCTAATTCGGCGCTCGTGGTGTTTGTTCCGCTGCTGGTCCCTCTCGCGACGGCCGCAGGCATAGACGTCATTCACCTGGGCATCATCGTCACGGTCAATCTGGCGATCGGGATGTTTACGCCGCCATTTGGCATCAACCTCTTCGTCAGCAGCAGCATATTCAATGCTCCGATGACGCGTGTCATCTGGGGGTGCGTGCCATTCATATTTCTATACTTGGGGGCGCTGGGTGCAATTACGTACATCCCCCAACTATCGCTCTGGCTGCCGAGCTTCTGGCAATAGTGGATGACAGGACGCGATTATGGAAATATCTATCGACGATCTACAAGCGATACTCAAGATCTTCCGCGATTCCGATCTGGAGCAGATGTATATCGAGATCGGAGATCTCAAGTTCGAGATATCTAAGGCCGGGGGTGTGATCTCCTCTGCGCCGGTGCGGAAAGCACAGCGATCGGCCGGGCCGTCGCCCGCGCCGCTGCAGCTTGAGCAGCAGGGCGAAGCAGAAGTCCCGGCCACGGTGCAACCAGCTGTTTCTAGGCTTGGTGAGCGGACTGGCCTTATCGCGATTGACGCGCCGACCCTCGGTGTGTTCTGCCGCCGGCCCGCGCCAGATCAGGAGCCGTTCGTACAGATCGGGGGGGCGGTCCGCACCGGGGACCCGGTCTGCATCATCGAAGTAATGAAGCTCTTCCATCGAGTGGAAAGCCATCACAGCGGTCGCATCGTCGAAATCTGCGTTGAGGACGGAGCGATGGTCGAGTTCGGGCAGACGCTCATGTGGATGAAGTCGGACGCGCAATGATTCGGCGGGTACTCGTTGCGAACAGAGGGGAGATCGCTGTACGCGTCATCCGCGGCTGCCGGGATCTCGGCATGGAAGCTATCGTGGCGCATTCCGACGTGGACCGCGATTCCCTGGCGGTACGCCAAGCGGATCGTGCGGTGTGTATCGGCGCGGCGCCACCGCGCTCCAGTTACTTAAACATGGAGGTCATCCTGGCGGCGGCAAAGGCCGTGCGGGCGGACGCTATTCATCCCGGCTATGGATTCCTGTCGGAAAACGCCGCTTTTGCGCAAGCGTGCCAGAAGGCGGGGACGGTGTTTATCGGACCATCGGCCGCAGCGATCGCGCTTATGGGGAACAAGCTTGAGGCCCGAAGGGCGGCCGCCGATGCGGGCGTCCCCGTCCTTCCGGGGTCATTCGCCCTTGTTCAGGATCCGGAGCAGGCAACGGCCGTGGCGCGAAGCATTGGTTTTCCGGTCCTGCTCAAGGCTTCCGCCGGGGGTGGTGGCCTGGGGTTGCGCCGCGTCAACGATGCAACGGAGTTCTCCCATGCTTTGGCGATGAGCGCCAACGAAGCACAGCAGGCCTTCGGTGACGGTGCGCTTTACATCGAAAAGTACATTCCCAACGCCCGGCACATTGAAGTGCAGATTGTCGCGGACCATTCCGGCCGCCTAGTTGAACTTGGCGAGCGCGATTGCTCGATCCAGCGCCGTTATCAGAAGCTGATCGAAGAATCCCCATCGCCCTGCGTCTCGCCTGCGCTCCGAGACGAAATGGCAGCTGCCGCAATTCGCCTAGTGCGGCGCATCGGCTACACGAGCGCCGGAACCATCGAATTCCTTCTTGACCAAGATACGCGGCGCTTCTACTTCATTGAGATGAACACGCGCTTGCAGGTCGAGCATCCGGTCACCGAGATGGTGACCGGTTTGGACATCGTGGCCTTGCAGCTCCTAATCGCCTCGGGAATGCCGCTGCCTGTTGCGCAGGAAGATGTGCGCTTCCGCGGCCACGCGATCGAGTTCCGCATCAACGCGGAGGATCCGGCCGCTGACTTCCAGCCATGTGCCGGCCGCTTGGCCGGGCTGTCTTTGCCACTGGGCCCCGGAGTGCGGGTAGATACGCACTGTTACGAAGGGTACACGGTACCGCCGTTTTACGATTCCCTACTCGCAAAGATAATCGTTCATGGCGAAACGCGAGAGCTGGCGCTCGCGCGATCGCGGCGGGCATTGCGCGAATGCACCGTGGCGGGCGTCAAGACGACGCTGCCGCTATATCGGGAGTTGCTGGAGGATAACGCCTTTCTCGAGAGTCGGACGAACACGCAGTGGATCGCGGAGCGCCTGGACTCGCGCGCCGAAACACGTTAGCGCGCCGGCGCTGGATAACTAGGAAGAGTTTTCGCAGGCCCCTATGCCACGAGCTATCGACGAAGACCTAAGAGCCCAAGAGGAACCTATTCGGATCCCTCTCTGGACTCCGCCCGAGCAGCGTATAGCCCAAGCTCGGTTGACCGATTATTGCCGCTGGCTTGCAAGGGAGCGCCGGCTCAAGTTCGCGCGCTACGAGGATCTCTGGCAATGGTCCGTGGAAGACCTTGAAGGATTTTGGTCTTCCGTCTGGGACTATTTCGACATTATCGCGAGCGAGTCGCACAGCCGCGTATTGGGGGCGGCGACGATGCCGGACGCTCAATGGTTTCCCGACGCCCGGCTAAACTTTGTTCATCAGGTTTTCCGCCATCGCGAACTATCAGGGCCTGCGATCCTCTACGAGAGTGAAGCGGGTGGCAACGGCGAGTTGTCGTGGGTCGAGCTCGAGGCGCAAGTTGCGGCGCTTGCTGCCACGCTTCGCCGCCTGAATATCCAAGCGGGCGACCGAGTGGTCGCCTATCTCCCGAATATCCATCAGGCTGTGGTCGCCTTTCTAGCCGTCGCAAGCGTCGGCGCCATCTGGTCCATCAGCGCGCCCGACATGGGGTGGGCGAGCGTTCGCGACCGATTCAAGCAGATTGACCCCAAAGTGCTCATAACGTGTGACGGCTATCGCTTCGCAGGAAAGGCTTTTGATCGGCGCGAGCACGTGCGGGAGGTGATCGCGGCCCTTCCCAGCGTTGAAGCGATTGTTTGGGTGCCGCACCTCGACCCTGAAGCAGACCCAGCCGCGGTAGCGGGCAAGAAACGCGTCGTGACATGGCACGAGGCGACTGCCGGGTCGGTGCGGCTGAGGCCAGATGATGTTGCTTTCGAGCACCCTCTTTGGGTCCTCTATTCTTCCGGAACAACCGGCCTGCCGAAGGCTATTGTCCATGGCCACGGCGGCGCCTTGCTGAACGGGCTCGTGAGCACCTGCCTGCACGCGGATCTTTCGTCGATTAAACGCTCGTTTTGGATTTCGAGCACCTCCTGGATGGTCTGGAATGTGCAGGTCCGTGGCTTGTTGAGCGGGACCACAATTCTGCTTTATGACGGGAGCGTTACAGGGAGCGGCGAGCAACGCGACTGGTATACGGTATGGCGCATGGTTGACCGTCACCGGATTACGGCGTTCGGCGCAGGGGCGGCCTTCTATGCTGCCTGCAACAAAGCAGGCGTTGCGCCCCGAGCGATCGGCGATCTCGCTGCGCTTGAGACCGTCTGCTCAACCGGCTCGCCCTTGGGACCGGACAGTTACCAGTGGGTCTATAACGCCGTTAAGCCGGACGTGTGGCTAAATTGCGTGTCAGGCGGTACTGATATCGCCGGGCCGTTTCTTGCTGGTAGCCCTACGCTTCCCGTGCATCAGGGTGAGATGCAATGCCGCGCTCTGGGAGCGGCCGTTCACGTCTTCAACAATAACGGCGACTCCCTGATGAATGAAGTCGGCGAACTAGTGTGCACCCGGCCAATCCCCTCCATGCCGCTCTACTTTTGGAATGATAGGAACAAGCGCCGCTACTTGGAAACGTACTTTGATCTGTTCAGAGGCCCAAGCGGTGAGCCGGTATGGCGGCATGGCGACTGGCTGCGTTTGATTCCGCGGGAGCAGGCCACCGGCGGCATTATCTACGGCCGTTCAGACACCACCATAAACCGCCACGGGATTCGGGTAGGTACCAGCGAGCTGTATCGGGTGGTGGAGGAGTGTCCAGAAGTGCAGGATAGCCTAATTGTGGACCTGGAGTACCTCGGGCGCGAATCGCATATGGCGCTGTTCGTCGTGCTCCGCGATGGCTGCAGCCTGAGCCGTGAGTTGGACTCCGAGATTCGACATAGCATTCGAAGCGCTCTTTCCGCGCGACACGTCCCTGATGAAATCGTTGCGGTCGCCGCCATACCGCGCACCCTTACAGGAAAGAAGTTGGAGCTCCCCATAAAGAAGCTCTTGCTAGGCTTTCCGTTGGCCGAAGTTGTCAATCGTGATGCGGTAGCTAATCCGGAGGCTCTGGATTGGTTCATAGAATTCTCCAAGACGTTTAACGCCAGTCGGCCAGGGCCAACGCAGCCGAGAGCTTGAGCAGGGACGCTGACCATTGGATGCATAGCGGCCACCAGTGCTCTAGAAGTTATTAGTTGTGAGTCTTGAGTTCGGCATCGCGATTGCCCGGGACAACGGTTGTAGTGCTCAACGGACTCATTGAGTTGAATATGTCAACAGACTCTCGGCGTTCGGATAGCGATGCCTCGACCTTCAACGGAATGCGAGTGCGCACAAGGTGCCGGAGAGTCGCAATGGAGAACCTCGAGAAATGAGCAGTTTCGGAATCCTCTCGTACGGTGCATATGTTCCATCCACGCGGCTGCAGCGCAAGGCAATAGCGGCATCGAATAGTTGGTTCAACTCATCGCTGCGCGCGTTCGCGCAAGGCGAGCGCGCGATCGGCGGTTGGGATGAGGACGTGATTACGATGGGCGCTGAAGCCGCCCGAGAATCCCTCGTCGGCTTTGATCCTGCTCAGGTTTCGTCGATCGTGCTCGCCTCGACCACATTGCCATTCGCGGACCGTCAGAACTCGGGGGTAATCCGAAGCGCGCTCATGCTGCCGACACCGGTACGCACCGCGGACACTACCGGAAGTCTGCGTTCGGCTACCACTGCGCTCGTGGAGGCACTCGTCGGATCCGCCGACGGCTCGACGCTCGTTATCGGGTCTGACGCTCGCAAAGCCAAGGCCGGTAGCAGGCAGGAAATGCTCTATGGAGATGGCGCCGCAGCGGTGCTCGTCGGTTCCGGCGAACCCGTGGCGAGACTCATCGGCGCCGCCTCGGAAACCGTCGACTTCGTTCAGCAGTATCGACAGGCAGGTCGCAGCTACGACTATTGCTGGGAAGAGCGCTGGATTCGGGATGAAGGCTACTTCAAGATTGTGCCGCAAGCGATCAGTGCGGCTTTAAAGACGGCGGGTGTCGAAGCGTCGACGATAACGCACTTTTGCATGCCGACGACGCTCGGCAAAGTCGGAGCCGCGGTTGCGAAAAGATGCGGGCTGCCGAGGACATCTGTGCGCGATACGCTGGGCGACGTATGCGGCGACACCGGCGCTGCACATCCGCTCATGATGCTGATCGATGCGTTGCAGGATTCGCGATCAGGGGATCGAATCCTTCTTGTAGCGTTTAGCGGAGGCTGCGACGCTATGGTCTTCGATGTCGTTCGCACAGGTGCCACGCAGGCGCCCCGCGGCGGTGTCAAGGGCGCCCTCGCGCGTCGCCGTGAGGATTCAAATTACATGCGTTACCTCTCCCTGAACAACCTTGTGGATCTCGAACGAGGCATGCGTGCCGAAGTCGATAAGGCCACTCCACTCACCGTGCTTTATCGTAACCAAGACATGATCCAAGGGCTTGTGGGCGGTATGTGCCGCAACTGCGGTACGGTGCAATATCCGCGCCAACGGTACTGCGTGAACCCAAACTGCAACGCTCTCGACAGCCAGGACGACTACGGATTCGCGTCTCGCACCGGAAAAGTGATGTCGTTTACGGCTGATTATTTGACCTACAGTCCAGATCCGCCAACGTACTTTGGCATGGTGGAGTTTGACGGGGGCGGAAGGATGATGATGGACTTTACTGACGTAGACCCTGAAAAAATGGAAGTTGGACTGCCGGTGCGCGTTATGTTTCGTGTTAAGGACTACGATGACAATCGCGGGTTCCGCCGATACTTCTGGAAAGCAGCCCCGAGAGCAGCCTAATCTGCATGGAGCGCTAGCCACAGTATGGGGCAAAGGAGTGTAACGAGATGGCAACAGGTATCAGAGACAAGGTCGTCGTCCTTGGGATGGGATGCTCGAAATTTGGCGAACGGTGGGACGCGAATGCCAGCGATCTCATGGTCGAGGCTTTCGAGGAGGCACTAAAGGACGCGAACATCGAACGCAAGCAGATTGAAGCCGCATGGTTCGGAACTGGAATCGAAGAGCAGCATGTAGGTAAGTCCGGCGTGCCGCTTGCGATGACGCTGCGACTGCCGTACATCCCGGTGAGCCGTGTCGAGAACTATTGCGCCACGGGCACCGAGGCGTTTCGGGGTGCTGTCTACGCGGTCGCTTCGGGCGCTTGCGACATCGCGCTTGCGCTCGGTGTCGAGAAGCTGAAGGACACTGGTTACGGGGGTCTGCCGCAGAGGACGCGAGGCTCGCTCAATGATCTCTTTTGGCCAAACTTCTCGGCGCCGGGTTCGTTCGCGCAACTCGCGGCTGCGTATCGAGCGAAGCACGGCGTCGACAAGAAGGATCTGAAGCGTGCGATGGCGCACATTTCGGTGAAGAGTCATGCAAATGCGGCAACAAATACGAAGGCTCATCTGAGAAATCAGATCACCGAGGACGATGTGCTCAATGCGCCAATGATTGCGGAGCCGCTCGGACTCTATGACTGCTGCGGTGTGTCCGACGGATCTGCGTGCGCAATCTTGACGACGCCAGACGTTGCGAGGGGTTTGGGAAAGAAGGACCTCGTGGCCGTGAAGGCGCTGCAGCTTGCGGTGTCGAACGGTCAGGAAGTTCAGTTTGGCGACTGGGACGGCTCTTACTTTGCGACTACGCGCATAGCGGCAGCTCGCGCTTACAACGAAGCAGGGATTTCAAAGCCGCGTGAGCAGATCTCGCTAGTCGAGGTGCACGACTGCTTCTCAGTAACGGAGCTTGTCACGATGGAAGACCTGCAACTTTCTCCCGAGGGGGGGGCGATTCGTGACGTGCTTGACGGCTTCTACGACGCATCGGGCAAGCTGCCGTGCCAGATTGATGGTGGCTTGAAGTGCTTCGGCCACCCGATCGGTGCGTCCGGTCTGCGTATGATTTATGAGATGTATCTACAGCTGCAGGGTCGTGCAGATGAGCGCCAGCGCGGCGGCCCGGTCTTTGGCATGACGCACAATCTCGGCGGATTCCCCAGTCAGAACGTCTCGTCGATCGCGATTGTGGGACAGTACGGCGCCTGAGGCGAGTTCCGGACACGCATAAGCCGCCTGAGTAGCGGGCGCTTCGCGTTCCGGCTGCCTTTTGCTTTCGCGCGCTTTGCCTGATCGAATCGACCGGCTCGAGGGCTGTCGCCCTAGCCCGGACATTTCATCAGTAGGCCCGGAGCGCCGCTTTCCCGCCCGCTGATCGAGTGCGAAGCATCGGGCGGTCTCTCGAACGATGCGCCGAGGCCGATTTCGCTGCTCGCAGAGACACCACCCCCTACCCCCGTTGTTTTTCAACGTGCCGGCGACAGCACTCGGTGCGCTCTATGGACTCGAGCCGGCCAGTGGCGGGCAGCGACGACGAACACCTCGCGCATCGGATGGTGCGAGGCGAGCATCAGGCGGATGCGGCGCGTGTTGCGCAGGATCGCCGCGCCGATCTTGAGCAGGCGCACGCGGATCGTGCTGGGCGCGGTAGTCGACGACAATTATCTTGGCCGGTCGGCCAAGATAGTTGACGCCAGACACCGCGTCCCGCTCGAGTTCGGTGCCCACGAGTGCGATTCGGCGCAACCGGTGCATCAAGGTGTAGGCGAGCGCGGCCAGCAGCAGCCGGAACTGGTTGGCCTCGAACCGATGGCAGCTCGCGCGCGTGCCGAACAGATCGAGCTGCGCCTCCTTGATCCGGTTCTCGGCCTCGCCGCGCGCGCAGTACAGCTCGTCGTACAGCACAGCGGGCTCGGCTTCGAGGTTGGTTACCACGAAGCGCGGATTCATGCCTTGCGCGCCGTACTCGAGGCGGGTGACGACCCGCCGCTCGCGATCCCAGCTGGCCGCCGCGTAATGGAACGCGCCGATCTCGCGCTGCTTGGTGCCGGTGCGCTCGTACGCCTCGCGCATCGCCATCTCTACCATCGAGACGGTAGCATCCAGTCGGCTGTTGCGTGCCAGCCCGATCAGGTAACCGACGCCCGCGCGCTCGCACCAGCGAATGAGATTCTGTCGGCAGAACCCCGAGTCGGCGCGCACGATGATGCGCGTCTCGGGTTGACGTGCCCTGCGTTCTTCAAGCCGATCGTTCCTGGAAAGTGGCTCCGGGTTG
>OEIU01000236.1_pt1 | contig 55360 bp, 48 predicted proteins | sample 1539221 | NCBI WGS metagenome assembly OEIU01 (sample SAMN03792071, study PRJEB22550) | activated sludge metagenome | feature: wastewater treatment plant; material: activated sludge; isolation source: Wastewater treatment plant of a petroleum refinery complex | place: Argentina: Zarate | collected... | reverse complement strand
CCGCGCACCGGGGGTGGGGGTTTCTGTAGGTCAGGCTTCAGCCTGACTTCTGAAAAGAGGCCGGCTGAAGCCGGCCCCACAGTAAGAGGCCCCCGCTTCGCGGAGGAGGGGATCAGACCAGAGGCGCGCAACGCAGAGAACCCTTCATGCAGTGCCATTGGGCCTCAGCGCGCGGCGGACGCCAGCCGCGCGTCGAGGTCTTCGAGCATGAGCTGCGCGGTCTGCGTAACCGACTCGTCGGTCGCGTGATAGACCGTGTAGCGCAGCGCATCGCGGATCGCGCCGTCTTCATCGCCGCGTTCCAGGGCCAGCTTCTGCAGCGACTGCAACGCGAGCGGCTGATCCACCTGCGGATCGCCGTCGTCGAGCACGCGCCGCAGCACGCCTACGGCGCGCGGGTCGGTTGAACGGGACAGCTCGGCGATCGCATCGGCACGCGTCCGCGCATCCGGCGACTGCGTATCGCCGTGGAGTAGGTCGACGGCGCGGACGTCGTCGATTTCGGTTGTCGGCAATGGAGCGTGGACTTCGGCAGGTTCCGGTTGTTCGGGAAGTGCCGCGGGCGGGGAGATGAGGGTCGAAGCGGCTGGCTTGCCCACTTCGCCGGGCCGGTTGAGGCTCAGCAATACCACGCTGATGGCGACACACGCCGCCGCCACCAGGACGACAGAAGGACGCAGCATCTCAGCCGCCGTGCAGATCGCGCGTGTCGCTTCCCAGCGTTCCCCAGGGAAGGGCTCGCACGAAGCTGTCGACCGCCGCATCGCTGTCCACGCCGGTGGCGAGAATCTTCACGGTCCACGGCTTCTTTTCGGCGAAGTACAGACAGACGGGAGCCTTGTCCGCCGACCTGTACGTGATCTTCACGAACTGGATACCGGTGGCCAGTTGCAGGATCTCTTCGGCCTGTGCGGAAGATTGCCCGCCGGCCGCTGTCTGCGCAGACTGCTTTGCGCCGGCGAGCGTCGCATCCCCGGCAAACGATTCCCGCGCGAACACATCGACGACGACGAGCCCGGTCGCGGAATCGCGGCTGATGTAGTGCGCGCCTGCGTCGGCGTTGCCGTCGATGGTGTAGGGCGTACCGGTCCGCTCGAAGGCAGCGATCCGGGTGAGGAACAGCCAGCCGCTGTCCTCGTGACGATAGGTGCCATCGTCGCCGACCGCATGCAACGGATCGGCCGGGCACGTCAGTGGCATGGCCAGCACCAGAACAGCAACCAGTGTCGTCCGCATCGAGTCTTCCCATGGCACCTGTACCGCGACAGCGTACTGCGGGAATGTGACAGGAAGTTGGCTGTCCGGAGTCAGCTCAGCCGCGCGATGGCCGCTGGCATCGTCGATCAGGCGTCCAGCACGATCTCGATGTAGGGCCGGATGCTCATGATGCGGTCGCAAGTACGATCTTCGTGTCGGGATTCATGCTCTGTTTCCAAAGAACTCCACGCTGAAGTCGCCTGCCGCGCGTCCCGTGTAGCGATCGGCGGTGAAGGGCAGGCCCATGACGCCCTGCGACCAGTCGACCGACGTACCGAAATCGCGGAACCAGTCGTACAGCATCGTACGCCCGGCGATACGCCATTCGTTCCCTCGCTTTTCGAGACGGTCCAGATAGCGGCCGCCGATCACGGTGTCGCGCTCCCCGGAACCCATGTTCACGCGATGGTAGGAAGTGACGTGAGTTTCGACGCGGGCGATGCGGCCGTCCAGTTCGATGAAACTCTGTCCGAGCGTGTGCAGGGTCACTGCAATCGCCGGCGAACCCGGGACGACCCATTCCAGATACCTGTCGAACGCGCCCGTGAAGATGCCGAAGTCGATGGTCGAATCCGGCCAGCACGCACTCCTGATCAACCGGGCGTCGCGACGATCCTCGCCGCGGGCGAGACGATGGAGACAGTCGCGGATCTGCTCGCGCTCGAGCAATGCCTTGAGTTCATCGTTGCCGTTCATGTGCGGTTTCCTCGAATCGTGCCGTCCGGCAAGCGAGTCTAGGAAAGCGCGCCGGGCGTCACTTGACTCCAGCCGTCGCGAAGCGCGACTCGGGGCGACGCATGTGCTGAAGAGTCAGGCTGAAGCCTGACCTACAGGGAAAAACCCGAAAAAGCTGAGGTTGCCTTAGTGGACGGTTGTCGTGGAGCATTCGTATCGACATGCCGCGATGCGGGCGGACAATCCCCGTGAACAGATCAGGTCGAGACAGGAGCAGCCATGGCTGACGACAAAGCAGAGCTTGCGAGTTCAGCGCGCAAGTATTGGTCCGCCGAGGGCTACACGCCCGGCGGTGTGATGCGCAAGGTGGACTACGCGGCCGCATCGAAGGGCCTGCATCCGAGTTTCGCCGGCATCAGGATCGTCGATTGCGATACGCACATCACCGAAGCGCCTGACCTGTTCACTTCGCGCGCGCCCGCGCGGCTGAAAGACAAGGTGCCGGTCGTGCGGCGCGTCAACGGCGTCGATCGCTGGTTCGTGGGCGATCGCGATTTCGGCACGCTCGGCGGCAACGTCATCAATACGCAGAACGACAAGCTGCTCGGCCGTCTCGCGTTTCCGACGCTCGATGAAGGCCACAAGGCCGCATACGACACGAAGCAGCGCCTGCAGGCGATGGACGACATGGGCGTCTACGCGCAGATCTGCTACCACAACTCCGGCGTGACGCAGGCCGGCTCGCTGATGTCGCTCGGCGATCCCGAACTCGCGCTCACCGTGATCAGGATCTACAACGACGCCGCGGCGGAACGTCAGCAGGAATCGGGACAGCGCCTGTTCACGATGGCGCATCTACCGCTGTGGGATCAGGCGGCGATGGAAGCCGAAGCACGCCGCTGCATCGACATGGGTCTCAAGGGCTTCGTGCTGCCCGATACGCCGGAACGCCTGCGCATTCCCTCGTACGTGCACGACTACTGGACGCCGTTCCTGGAGATGACGTCCGAGGCGGGCCTGCCGATCAACTTCCATCTCAATGCCGCCATCGATCCGACGGCGCTGACCTGGGAAGGCTTCGCGTTCGAACAGACGCTGTCGGTGGTCGCGACCATGTTCTCGATCTGCAATGCGGCGACGCTGGGCAACTGGATTGTCAGCGGCCGTCTCGATCGTCATCCGAAACTCAAGATCGGCCTCATCGAAAGCGGCCTCGGCTGGGTGCCGTTCGCGCTCGAAGCGCTCGAACACCAGTTCAACGAGATGCTGCCGAGCAAGTCGAAGATCCTGCAGCGCCGCCCGTGGCAGTACTTCAAGGATCACTTCTGGGTGACGTACTGGTTCGAAAGCGTCGGCCCGAAGCTGCTGCTCGAAACGATCGGTTTCGACAAGGTCGTCTTCGAGACGGACTTCCCGCATCCGACGTCGCTGTATCCCGGCGTGCAGGAACACATCATCGAAACGCTCGGCGGCTACGATGAGAGCGTGCGCAAGCGCGTCCTCGAGACGAATGCGGTCAAGCTGTACAACCTGCCGTTCTGAGGGATGCCCCTGGTCTGATTTTCGCGGCGATGCCTTCGGTCTCGCCATTCCCGCGCATGGCGACGCATTGCGTGCACTCGGCGCCGGCTTCCTCACCGAGGCATTCCGCTCCTTCGGTTCGATTGCAGCGACGAACAGCGTCACGCGCATCGTGCGGCTGGAGGAATGTCCCGGCGGCAGCACCGGCCAGAAGTTCTTCCTGGCGGTGGAATACGCGCAACCTGCCCCCGACCTGCACACGGACCTGTTCGTGAAGTTCTCGCGCGACTTCACCAACCCCCTGCGTGACCGGGGCCGGTACGAGATGGAAGCCGAGGTCCGCTTTGCGCCGCTGTCGCGCCTGCCTGGATTTCCGATCCGCGTGCCGGTCGCCTATTTCGCCGACTACGAGCACGAGTCCGGCACGGGGCTGCTGATCACGCAGCAGATCGCATTCGGTGTCGACGGGATCGAGCCGCATCAGCCGAAGTGTCTCGATCATGATCTGGAGGATCCGCTCGCGCGCTATCGCGCCATCGTTGCCGCACTCGCGCAGCTCGCGGCGACACACAAGTCCGCACGGCTGTCGGCGGAGGTCGAAGCGCGCTTTCCTTTCGATGCGCAGGCTGCGGCGGCCTCGGATCCGATCCGCCATGACGGACCGCGGCTGCGCGAACTGATCCGCGGCTATGCGCAGTTCGCCGCAACGTATCCGCAACTGGTGCCGTCTTCGCTGACGCCGGCATTCTTTGCGCGCATGGAGCGCGAGGTCGGTCGCTTCCTGCAGCACGAGACGACGATCAAGCGTTTCCTGCAATCCGATCGCGACTTCATCGCGCTGTGTCACTGGAACGCCAACATCGACAACGCCTGGTTCTGGCGCGATGCGTCGGGAACGATGCAGTGCGGCCTGATGGACTGGGGCCGCGTGCGCCAGATGAATGTCGCCTATGCGCTGTGGGGCGCGCTGAGCGCTGCGCACCAGGAGTTGTGGGACGAGCACTTCGACGAACTGCTCGATCTGTTCGTCACGGAGTTGCGCGCGAACGGCGGGCCGTCGCTGGCCACTGCCGATCTGCGGCTGCACATGGACCTGTACGTCGCAACGATGGGTCTCGCCTGGCTCATGGAAGCGCCGGCGAAAGTCCTGTCGCGTCTGCCGGCTGCCGCGACGGCATCGAGTCAGCGCGATCCCGTGTTTCGTACCAGCGAAGCGGCGCGTGCCCAGCTGCACATCTCGACGATGTTCCTGCATCTGTGGCAGACGCACGATTTCGCGGCGGGCCTGGATCGGGTGCTGGCGGGGATCGGAGAGGGAGGAGGGCCGCAAAAGACCGCATAAAGGAATGAGGATCTCTTCCGAAAACGATTCTTTTTTGCGGTCTTTCGCGGCCCTCTTTCCGCGGTCTTCGGTTGACAATTCCCCATCCAGTAATGAAACATCGTGTTGCACAAGTGCGGGGGCCGACGAATGAGAATGACAGGAGAGGAGCGCATCGCCGCTCCGCGAGGCCGGGTGTGGGAAGCCCTCAATGACCCGGAGGTGCTGAGGCAATGCATCCCCGGATGTCAGTCGCTGGAGAAGGAATCCGCCGAGCGGCTGCGCGCCGTCGTCGAAGTGAAGATCGGTCCCATCGGTGCGCGCTTCAACGGCGTCGTCGCGCTCTCCGATATCGATGCGCCGCGCAGCTACACGCTGACTGGCGAGGGGCAGGGCGGCACCGTGGGTTCGGCGAAGACGAGTATCAAGGTGCGGCTCGCCGAGGAAGGCAGCGTCACGGTGCTTGCCTACGAAGTCGACGCGACGGTCGGCGGCCGGCTGGCACAACTCGGCGGACCGTTGATCGATGCGACCGCTAAACAGTTCGCGGGCAGGTTCTTCAGGAAGTTCGGCGAACTGCTCACCGGCACTGCCACCGTCGCGACGCCGTCGGCGTCCGTATCTGCGGCGCCAGCCGCTTCTCGCGGCCTGCCGATCGCCTGGATTCTCGCGCTCGCCGTGTCGGCAATGGTGGGATTCTTCGTCGGCCGCTCGCAGGGCAGTGGCGGTTCGGACTGGATGGGCATGGCGATCGGCCTTCTGATCGTCATCGTCGCCGCAGCAGGGTTCGAGTTCGGTCGTCGCAGCGCTGCGCCGCAGATCGTGCTCGATGCCGCGTTGCTCGAACGCCTGCTGCGCGCAGACAAACGATCGGGGGACGGGCGATGAAGCCGGCGCCGTTCGACTACTACGCGCCGAAGACGGTCGATGAGGCGTGCGCCTTGCTTGCCGAAGCCGGCGGCGGTGCGACGGTGCTCGCCGGCGGCCAGACGCTGCTGCCGCTGCTGGCATTGCGCATGAGCCAGCCATTCATTCTCGTCGACATCAACCGCATCGCGAGCCTGAAGGGCGTGAGTCGGGCGAACGGCGCGACGCGCATCGGCCCGATCCTGCGCCAGAACGAAGCCATTGCCGACACCACGCTGCGCCAGACATTGCCGGTGCTGGTCACGGCGACGCAGCACGTGGGTCATCACCAGACGCGCAATCGCGGCACCGTCGGCGGATCGATCGCGCTCGGCGAACCCGCGGCCGAACTGCCGGCCACAGCCGTTGCGCTCGGTGCATCGGTCGAAGCGCGATCCGTGCGCGGCGTACGACGCATCCGCGCCGAAGATCTCTACCTCGGACCCTATGCCACATCGCTCGAACCGGACGAGCTGATCACCTCGATCGAGTTTCCCGACGGGCCCGCCGATGCGATTCCCGTCTTTCGCGAAGTCGCGCAGCGCCCCGGCGATTTCGCGCTGATCGGACTGGTGGGTTCGCTCGCTTTCGACAGCGGGCGCATCAGCCGCGCAGGACTCGCCTGGTTCGGCATGGGTCCGACGCCGATGAAGGCGCGCCAGGCGGAGCAGGCACTGATCGGCCAGTCGCTGGCGGGACTCGACGTGCGAGCCATCGCCGAACTCGCGGTCGCGGACACCGAGCCCTTCGACGACCGTCATGCGTCTGCCGAGTATCGACGTACCGTCGGCCGGCGCATCTTCGCCCGCACCCTGAGCGACGCCCTCGATGTGAGAAACGCGGCATGAGCGAACACCGGATCGACGTGACGATCAATGGCCGCCGGCAACAGACGACGGTCGAAGGCCGCAAGACGCTGAGCGATTTTCTGCGCATCGATGCCGGCTATACCGGTGTGCACGTCGGTTGCGAACACGGCGTGTGCGGCGCCTGCACGGTGATCGTCGACGGACTCGCCGTGCGTTCGTGTCTGATGCTGGCCGTGCAGGCCGACGGTTCTGCGATCACGACCGTCGAAGGGCTCGCGCCGGTCGACGGTTCGCTGCATCCCGTGCAGCAGGCGATGCGCGACGAGCATGCACTGCAATGCGGCTTCTGTACGCCGGGCGTGGTGATGACGTTCGCAGCGCTGACGTCCGGTCCCGACAAACCGGACGCCGAAGGGCTGCTCGACGCCCTGTCGGGCCATGTGTGCCGGTGTACCGGTTATCAGGGCATTCGCCGCGCCGCGCGCAAGCTGGCGAGCGACGGCGGGACCGAACGATCATGAGTCAGGCGGAATCGCACGCCGGCATGATCGGCAGGCGTCTGCCGCGCAAGGAGGACGGGCGGCTCCTCACGGGCCGCGGCACGTTCGTCGATGACATCGTGCTGCCCGGCATGCTGCACGTCGCTTTCGTGCGCAGCCCGATCGCGCGCGGACGCATCCGTTCGATCGACACGTCGGTCGCGCGTGAATCGCCCGGCGTACTTGCCGTCTTCACCGTGGAGGATCTCGACCGCATTCCCGCCAAACTGCTGAGCTTCTATTTCGCGCCGCCGTGCGAACCGCCGGTACCGCTGCTGGCGCGAGGCACGGTCGCCTACGTCGGCGACCCCGTGGTCATGGTCGTGGCGCAGGATCGCTATCTCGCCGAGGACGCCGCGAGTCTGGTGAACGTCGATTACGAAGAACTGGATCCCGTCGTCACCATCGCCGATGCGATGCGCGGGCCGCCAGTCCATGCGGGCACGGATTCCAATGTCGCCGCTGCGATGGGCAACGAGCAGGACGATGAACTCGAAGAGAGGTTGTCGAAGGCGCCGTACCTGCTGACCCGCACGATACGTCACCAGCGTATCTCGCAGTCGCCGATGGAAACGCGCGGCGTCGTGGTGACCCGGCAGGGCGAGGAACTGCTCGTCTACATCACCTGCCAGAGCCCGCACCTGGTGGCGCGCTATCTGTCGCTGGCGCTCGATCAGCCGACACTGAACGTCCGCGTCATCGCCAAGGACGTCGGCGGTTCCTTCGGGCTCAAGAATCATCCCTGGCGCGAGGAGATGTCGACGATCGTCGGTGCGATGCTGCTCGGCCGTCCGCTCAAGTGGATCGAGGATCGCTGGGAAAATTTCGTCGCGGCGAATCAGGCGCGCGAACAGGAGATCACCGTTCGTCTGGCGCTCGACCGCGACGGACGGATGCTCGCGGCCCATTCCGACTACAGCCTCAACAACGGCGCCTATCCGCAGGGCGCGGACGCCAACATCGCCGTACACCTGTTCATGTGGGCGGCGTACAGGATGCCGCATCCCGGTTTTCATACGCGCGGCTGGTTCTCGAACACGGTCGGGCTCGGCGCCTATCGCGGGCCGTGGGCGATGGAATCGCTGGCGCGTGAAACGCTGCTCGACATCGCGGCACGCGAACTGGGAATCGATCCCGTCGAACTGCGGCGCCGCAATCTCATCACGAAGGCGGATCAGCCCTGCACGACGCCGCTCGGCATTCCGCTCGAAGACATCACGCCGGCGGAGTGCCTCGACGAGCTGCTCGAAACGCTCGACGTGCCTGCCTTTCGTGCCGAACAGGCAGCAGCGCGAAAGGAGGGACGCTACCTCGGGCTCGGCATTGCAGCCTACGTCGAGCCGACGGGCGCGGCCGGTTCCATCGCGCCCATGACCGGCGAACTCGCGCACATCCGCATCGAGCCGACCGGCAAGGTGACGGCGCTGATGAGTACGCATTCGCAGGGGCACGGTACCGAAAGCACGATGGCGCAGGTGATCGCGGACCAGCTCGGTGTTGCGTACGAAGACGTTGCCGTATTCGAAGGCGACAGTTCGCGCGGCGGTTTCGGGCCGGGCGCCGCGGGCAGCCGGCAGGGTGTCATCGGCGGCGGCGCCTCGCGCAGGGCGGCGGCGATCCTGCGCGAGAAGGTAAAGCGCATCGCGGCGCACCTGCTCGATGCCGATGTCGACGGCATCACGATCGAGGAGGGCACGATCCGCGTCGCCGGTGCGGCCGACAGGACGCGCAGCCTGCGTCAGATCGCGGAGATCGCTTACGGCGAGCCGTCGCGCCTGCCGCCGGGCATGGAATCGGGGCTCGAAGCGCAGTATCGCTACGATCCGCCGCCGATGACGTTCACCAGCGCAGCGCACGCCTGCATCGTCGAGATCGATCCCGACACCGGATTCGTCAGGATCCGGCGCTGGCTGTCGAGCGAGGACTGCGGAACCATCATCAATCCCGCCGTCGTCGAAGGTCAGATCGCAGGCGGACTCACGCAGGCGATCGGCACCGTGCTGCTGGAAGAAGCGGGCTACGACTCGCGCGGCAATCCGCTCGCCGTAACTTACAAGGACTACCTGCTGCCGACGATCGCCGACGTGCCCGAGTTCGAATTCCTGCACGCGTGCACGCCCTCGAAATCAGAAGGCGGTTTTCGCGGCGTGGGCGAGGGTGGCGCCATCATCGGTCCGCCGACGCTGTTCAATGCCATCGCCGATGCGCTCGCACCGTTCGGCGCGCCGCCGCTCGAACTGCCGCTGACGCCGGCGAAGATTCTCGAAGTCATCGAAGGCCGGCCCATCGCCGGCAAGTCGGCGGAGACGGTGGTGCAGGCTGCGCCAGTTGCGCCTCCGGTCGTGCAGGAAGCTGCACCGCCTCCTCAGCCGGCGCCGTCGGCTCCGGCACGCATCGACGGTGCCTGGAAGATGGTGCTCGCCACGCCGATGGGACCGCAGGACATGGTCGGCCGCTTCACCACCGAAGGCAGCGTGCTGCGCGGTTCGCTCGAAAGCCCCGAAGGCGCGATGGACTTCGAAGGCACGGTCACGGGCAACCAGCTCAAGTGGGAAATGAAGGTGAAGAAGCCGATGCCGATCACGCTGAAGTACGACCTGGTCGTCGACGGCGATGCGATCTCGGGCAAGGCGAAGCTGGGCATCTTCGGCACGGCGAAGGTGACGGGACAGCGCATGTGATGCGCAGGGATGACGACTGGCCGGCGGCGATCACTTCTCCTGCAACACCGCCGCATCCGGCACCGTAAACCTTCCCTGCAGCTGCAGCAGCTCGCGCCGGTGCAGGTCCGCCAGCTTCGCCAGCTTCTGTTCGCCCCGCGCCGTCAGATAGACGTGAACCAGTCGCCGGTCGTCCGGGCTGATGCGTCGCTCGACCAGGCCGGCGGCCTCGCTGCGCGTCACGAGCGCGACGACCCCGTGATGCTTGGCCTGCAGACGTTCGGCCAGTTCCGTCACCGACGCATATTCCCGGCCGGGAAATCCTTTCACGTGCAGCAACAGCTGGTATTGCAGCGGCGTCATGCCGTGGCGCCGCGTCATTTCCTCGCTGTGGCGCAGGTAACGCCGCAGCTCGTAGCGGAATGCCGCCAGCGCTTCGTACTGCCGCTTGCCGACCGCGGATCTGTCCGCCATGCGATGGTCCTTCCTGCGTTGCGAGGCCGCAAAGGTACCAGCGCAGGCGCCGCCGTGGCACCTCATGCCCGTTCTGCATGGCCTCAAAACGATTCGTTGGATTTGTATCACGTTGTGAGGTGTTATGGTTCGGGCCCTTGCCAATTGCCACCGACAACACCCTGAAGGGAGGCCTCATGAGCTTGCAGATCGGCGATACCGCTCCGGATTTCGAAGCCAACACCACCATCGGCCGCATCCGTTTCCACGAGTGGCTCGGGTCGCACTGGAGCGTGCTGTTCTCGCATCCCAGGGATTTCACGCCGGTCTGCACGACCGAACTCGGCTATACGGAGCGCCTGCGTCCGCAGTTCGAAGAGCGCGGCGTCAAGGTGATCGGCCTGTCGGTCGACTCCATCACCGATCATGAGCGCTGGGCGGACGACATCGAAGCGACGCAGGGCGCGCGCCCGCGCTTTCCGATCATCGGCGATGCCGACCGCGCAGTGGCCAACCTCTACGGCATGCTGCATCCGAAGGCCGACAACACCTTCACCGTGCGCTCGGTGTTCATCATCGATCCCGCGAAGAAAGTGCGTGCCACGATCACCTATCCGGCCAGCACCGGCCGCAACTTCGACGAGATCCTGCGCGTCATCGATTCGCTGCAGCTCACGGACAACCACAAGGTGGCGACGCCCGTGAACTGGAAGCCGGGTCAGGACGTGATCATCGTGCCGTCGCTGTCGAACGACGACGCCCGCAAGCTGTTTCCGAATGGCTGGCACGAACAGCGTCCGTATCTGCGCGTGACGCGGCAGCCCTCGTAATCGCGAGCTGCCTGGCGTCATGAGCGAGCCCGCGACCGTGGACGTGGCGAACACGACCGTTCCGTTCGACCGCGCCCTGGCCGACGAGGTGCAACGTCTCGTCGGCCGGCTCGATGCGGCGCAGCGCGCCTGGCTGAGCGGCTACCTGCTCGGCACGCTCAACGCCGCATCCGCACCGACGGCGGTCGCGGCACCCGATGCACGGCCGGTGGCGACGATCCTGTACGGTTCGCAGAGCGGCAACTGCGAATCGCTGGCGAAACGTCTGGCGGATGCGCTCACCGCGATGGGCGTGAGCAGTCTCGCGCTCGACATGCTCGACTGTCGCAAGACGCATCTGGAAGAGGCGCAGCACCTGCTGGTCATCGTCAGCACCCACGGCGAGGGCGATCCGCCGGATCGCGCCCGGCCGCTGTATGACCTGCTGCACGGACGCAAGGGCCCGAAACTCGCTCATCTGAAATACGCGGTACTGGCGCTCGGCGACTCGAGCTACGAGAAGTTCTGCGAAACCGGCCGGCGCTTCGATGCCCAGCTCGAAACGCTCGGCGCGCAGCGGCTGCGCGATCGGGTCGAATGCGACGTCGATTTTCAGCAGGCCGCGGACGAATGGATCGCGACGACGGTGTCGCGGCTGGCATCGAGACCTGTCGACAGTGCCAGCGTCACGCCGGTCGCACGCACGAGCGCTTCCGTTGCGACAGCGTATACGCGCAAGAACCCGTGGCAGGCGCCGGTGCTGGCGAACATCCGGCTGACGGCGCGCGACTCCACCAAGGACGTGCGCCACATCGAACTCTCGATCGAAGGCGCGGGCATTCATTACGAGCCGGGCGATGCCTTCGGCGTGGTGCCGCGCAATCACGCAGCCGAAGTCGATTCGCTGCTCGAACTGCTGCCGTTCGATGCCGAGACCCCGGTCACGGTGAACGGTGCCGACAGCTCGCTGCGATCGGCGCTGCTCGAGCATTTCGATATCGGCTTGTTGAACCGTTCGCTGGTCGAACGCTATGCCTCGCTGACGAAGCAGTCGAAACTGCCGGAGACCTCGTTGCAGGGGCTTCATCTCATCGATCTGATTGCCGGCTATCCGCTGCGCGATGTCGGCGTCGCGGATTTCGTGCAGATCCTGCGACCGCTGGCGCCGCGACTGTATTCCGTGGCTTCGAGTCCGAAGGCGACACCGGACGAAGTGCATCTCACCGTCCGGATCGTGAACTACGAGTCCAACGGCCGGGGGCGTCGCGGTGTCGTGTCGTCGTTGCTCGGCGAGGCGACGGATGCGGATGCGCGTATCGCGATCTATCCGCACCGCAACGCAGCCTTCCGGCTGCCCGCGAATCCGGAAGCGCCCATCGTCATGATCGGGCCGGGCACGGGCGTTGCGCCGTTCCGCGCCTTTCTCGCCGAACGCGAAACGCTCGGCGCGCGCGGAAGGAACTGGCTGTTCTTCGGCGATCGCACGCTGCGCAGCGATTTCCTGTACCAGACGGAATGGCTCGACTGGCGGCGTCGCGGCGTGCTGCATCGTCTCGACGTCGCGTTCTCGCGCGATGGCGGCGACAAGGTCTACGTCCAGCAGCGGATCCGCGAACAGGGCGCCGACCTGTACGCCTGGCTGCGCGACGGCGCTCATATATATGTGTGCGGCGATGCCCAGCAGATGGCGCCCGACGTGCACGCCGCCCTGCACGAGGTGGTCCGGACCCATGGCGCACTCGATGCGGAAGCGGCGGACGAGTTCCTGCTGACGCTGCAGCGCGAGCGTCGCTACCAGAAAGATGTCTACTGATGGATGCCAGCCGCAAGAACGATCTGTCCCGCCCGCTCGAAGAGCTGCACTCGAACGAAGCCCTCAAGCACCGCAGCCGCTTCCTGCGCGGCACGCTCGAATCGAGCCTGCGCGAACCGGCCAGCGCCAGCATCGATCACGATGATTCGCTGCTGACCAAGTTCTTCGGCATCTACCAGCAGGACGACCGCGACCTGCGCGAGGAACGCCGCCTCTCGCGGCTCGAACCGGACTACCAGTTCATGGTGCGCGTGCGTCTGCCGGGCGGGGTCTGCACGCCGCAACAATGGCTGGCGCTCGACGCACAGGCGCGCGCGACGGCCAATGGCATGCTGCGACTGACGACGCGCCAGACTTTCCAGTTCCACGGCGTGCGCAAGCACAACCTGCCGCGACACATCCAGGGCATCGCCGCTGCTGGGCTCGACACGATCGCAGCGTGCGGCGACGACAATCGCAACGTGATCAGCACCGCCAATCCGCTGCTGTCGCGCGCGCATGCCGAAGTGACGGCGACCGCCGACCGGCTCAGCCGGCATCTGATGCCACGCACGGCGGCCTATCGCGAACTGTTGTTGCAGCAGCCCGGTACGGATCCGCTTCCCGGGAACGAGGAGCCGCTCTACGGCCCGACGTACCTGCCCCGCAAGTTCAAGATCGCGATTGCCGTTCCGCCGTCGAACGATATCGACGTCCATGCCCACGACCTGGGATTCGTGGCGATCGTCGAAGAGGGCGGGATCGTCGGCTACAACGTGCTGGTCGGCGGCGGCATGGGCATGACTCACAAGGCGCCCGCCACGTTTCCCCGGCTCAGCACGCTCGCCGGATTCTGCCGCGCCGCCGACATCATCGAAGTGGCCGAGCACACGATGTGCATCCAGCGCGATTTCGGCGATCGGCGCGACCGCGCGCATGCACGCTTCAAGTACACGATCGAAGATCGCGGCGTCGACTGGTTCCGCGAAGAACTGGCGCGGCGTCGCGGCAAGAGGCTCGAACCGGCGCGTGCCTTCGCGTTCACCAGCAATGGCGATCGCCATGGCTGGCATCAGGGCGAGGACGGTCGCTGGCACTACACGCTGTTCATTCGCAACGGCCGCGTCGCCGATACGCCGCAGGTACGTCTCATGACCGCGCTGCGTGAAGTCGCGGCGCGGCATGCCGGCGTGTTCGCGCTGACGACCAACCAGAATCTCACCGTTGCCGGTGTCGCCGGGAATCAACGGGCGCAGATCGACGCGATCCTGCGCGATCACGGCGTGGATGCGCCTTCCGCGGTCAGCGTCCTGGAACGGAACTCGATGGCCTGCGTGGCGCTGCCGACCTGTGCGCTGGCGATGGCAGAGAGCGAACGTTACCTGCCGTCGCTGACGAAGAAACTCGATGCGCTCATGAACGAGACGGGGCTGGCGGGCACGGCGATCACGATCCGCATGAGCGGCTGTCCGAATGGCTGCTCGCGGCCTTTTCTTGCCGAGATCGGCTTCGTCGGCAAGGCGCCGGGCAAGTACAACGTGTATCTCGGCGGCACGCCGCGGGGCGACCGGTTGAACACGCTGTATCGCGAGAACATCGGCGAGACGCAGATTCTGGAAGCGCTGCGCCCGCTGTTCGAGCGCTATGGGGTAGGGCGGCAGGACGGCGAGTCGTTCGGCGACTTCGTCGTCCGCAGCGGTGAAGTGCCGGCCATGCTCGAGGGCCGAAACTTCCAGCGCATCCTCAGCGCTGGCGCTTCACCTGCGCGGCAGTGACGACACCCGCGTCGTTGCCGAAGCTGGCGCGCAGGTAGGTCGTGAGGTTCGCGATGTCCTCATCGGACAGGCGCTTGCCGAACGGCTTCATGCGCGTGCGATCGGAAACGAAGGGCGGCGGCGGCAGGTGCGGGCCGTACAGCACCACGTTGATGAGCGATGCGGGATCGTTCGCCTGCACGATCGCGTTGCCGGCCAGCGTCACGCCCATGACTTCGTCGCCGAGGCCGGTCGGCAGATGGCACGTGCCGCAGTGGACGGTGTAGGCGACTTCGCCCGCGGCTAGCTGTTCGTGGTCGGCGTTCTTGCCGCTCGAGGCATCGAGTGCCGGCAGTTCCTTCAGGTAGGTCGCGATGGCGTGCACGTCGGCGTCTTCGAGATGTCGCGTGGAATTCATGACGACTTCGGTCATCGGTCCGTGTACGACGGCGCGTGCGCTTTCGCCGTCCTTCAGATAGGCGACGATTTCGTCGAGGCTCCAGGCGGCGAGTCCGCGTTTCGCAGACGTGAGATTCACGGCCGACCACTGGCGATACTTGCCCTCGCTGACCCGGTCGATGAACGTGCCGCCGGTCAGCGCGAGTTCTTCGCGTTCGGCGCCGAGGAAGTTGCGAGGCGAGTGACAGGCGCCGCAATGCACCGGCCCCTGGACGAGATAGGCGCCGCGATTCCATTCCGGCGAGCGCGCAGGATCTGCGACGAAGGCACCCGGGTCATGGAACAGGCGATTCCAGGCGCGCAGGCCGGAGCGCAGATTGTACGGAAAATCCAGTTCGTTCTCGCGGGCCGGCGCATTCACCGGCTCGACCGTCTTCATGTAGAGGTACAGCGAAGCGATGTCGGCATCGGTCAGCTTCGCGAACGAAGGATAGGGAAACGCGGGATACAACTGCGTACCGTCCGGACGCACGCCGTGCTTCATCGAAGCGTAGAAATCCTCGAACGACCAGCGGCCGATGCCGGTCGCCTCGTCCATGGTGACGTTGGTCGAATACAGCACGCCGAAAGGCGTCTGGAATCGCACGCCCCCGGCGAACGGCTGGCCATCGTTCGTCGTGTGGCAGGTGCGGCAGTTGCTGGCGGTCGCCAGGTACGCGCCGCGTTCGGGCGATGCATCGAGCGTTGCGATATCGGGCGGCGACGCGGCAGGTCCGGGCCGCAACAGCCCGGCGCCGATGACGCCGGTGCAGAGAACGATCACTGCTGCAGCCGCGGCGAGTCGACGCGCGGGAGGCGACATCAGGCTTTCCGGCGACGGGTGCCGGTGGCCGTCCGCGCCGTTCGCGTGCGGCGGGCGGGCTTCACTGTCGCCGTCGCCGGCGGCGAACAGAGTTCCTTCACGACTTCATCGCTGAATCCGATCTGCGCCAGCCGCAACCATTCGGCGGTGCGCATCACCAGGTAGCTGCGCGAATCGGGATCGTCGGTCGTGAGCCAGGCCGTGATCGTTCCGGTCAGGTGTGCGCGAAAGGCAAGTACGGCGGACTCGCGGGTCACGGACGTCTCGGGCATGACCTTCGAGATCGCCGCATCCAGCGCTGCGCCGCGATTGCGTTCCAGCTGGAGGAGTTCGCGATCCTGCACGCTGGAGCCGTAGAGGTTGGCGAAGAAACGCACGCTGCTTTCGCGGCTGCCCATGTGACCGCCAATGAAGGCGGCGACACGCAGCAGGTTGTCGCCGCCCGGTGTCTGCGGCAGCGTCGCCAGGATCGCAGCGAACTGCCGCACCATGTCGTTCAGCGACGCCACTTTCAGCGCGTGCGTGCTCTTGAACCGCAGGATGATCGCGGCACGCGACAGGCCGACTTCATTCGCGACTTCCGCGATCGAAAACGCATCCGGACCGCGGCGGCTGATCACCGTTCTTGCGGCATCGAGGATCTGATCGTCCGAGGCAGTGAAGGGTCGGCCCATAGGCGTATCGTTACTCACACCTTAGAAAGTAATGTTTGACATGCTAACACGGGTGTTAGTAATGTCCATCGGCACGACAGGACGGCAGATGTTTCGTGCAATGCGGCATGACACTGCCGTCGATGACAGGGGGTGCGATGCAGCGCTTTGCTTCGATGCAGCGGGCAAAGGGTCCGGCAGGATTGCTTGTCGTGCCCGCAGCGCTGTTCCTGTCTTTTGCGACCCGCGCCGATGCGCCGTTCATCGAGAACGGCCGCGCAGGATTCGTCGTGTCCGACATCAAGTACGCGCTCGCCGACGATGCGGAGAAAACCGGCGCGTGTCCGCAGGGCATGTCGCGCAACGTCGAGGAAATCTTCGCGCTGACCGCCGAAGGCAGGCGGCGCAAGGGTGAATCGGACGAGGCGTATGCCAGGCGCCTGAACGACGGCGGCAAGAAACTCTCGACCGCGCCCGATGGCCAGAACGTCTGCATGAATCCGGAGGCCGCCGCGCCCGATCCGAATTTCCGCACCCTCAGGTCGACGAGCATTCCCATCGATGGCATCGACATCGACGGCGTCGATTCGCGTGCCGATGCATCCACGCCGCAGTCCTGTCCGCACCAGGATGCGGTCGGCAAGCAGGGTCAGCGCGGCGTCGACAATCAATTCGCGCGCGTCGTCGGCTGCAGCCGCTCGTATCAGTCCACCGGACAGTCGAACGGCTACGCCATCGAGATGCTCACGGGCGCGTGGGGCATCCTCATCTCGCTCGACGGGGTCGACGACATCCGCAACGACGACAGCGTGGAAGTCGGCATCCATGCGAATGCCGATCCGATCCAGCTGAGTCCCGCGCGTGTGCCGCTGCCCTATGCCACGTACGCAATGGATCAGGATCCGCGCTTCCGGGCGAAGACGCGCGGCCGCATCGAGGACGGCGTGCTGACGACGGAGCCGGTCGACGTGCGCTTCCACACCATCACCAACAGCCTGCACATGGAGCGCGCGATGAATCACGCGCGCCTGCAGGTCACGATCGCGCAGGACGGCTCGCTGAGCGGCTATCTCGCCGGCTACACGCCGGTGGAAACGATGTACGACTACCAGTTCGGTTATCGCAATGGCAAGAACGCCAAGGGCGAACCGGGACCGTTGCCGCTGCGGCTCGGTACGGGCAATGGCGCGGCGCGCGTGCTCGGCTACACCTGTCCCGGTGCGTACTACGCGCTGTACGACTACGCGGATGGCGATCCGGACGCGAACGGGCGCTGCACGTCCATCTCGACCCAGTACCGCATCGCTGCGATCCCCGCATTCGTCGTCGATGTGGCGACGGGCAGCGTGAACGACAGGCTGGTCGACAAGGCGCCTGCAAAGCAATGAGTCCGATCGACGCGCGAATCGCAGGGCATGCCCCCTCCCTGGTCCTCCCTCGCAAGCGGGGAAGGGGAACAGGAGCACTGCTGCTTGCGCTCGGTCTGCTGAGCGGCTGCGGCGATTCGCTGCGCGAACCGGACGCCGTCGGCGGCCCGGCAGTGATGCGCCGGCTGACCGAAGCGGAGTACCGCACGACCATTGCCGCGATCTTCGGCCCCGACATCACCATTCCGGCGCGCTTCGAGCGTGGCCTGCGCGCCGAGGGGCTGGTCGCCGTCGGTACCAGCGAAGCGGGCATGTCGCCCTTCAGCGTCGAGCAGTACGACGCGGCGGCGCTCGGCATCGCCGCCGCGGTCATCGACGAGAAGAACCGCGACCGACTCGTCCCCTGCAGGCCTGCGGCGAATGCAGCGTTCGATGCGGCCTGTGCACGTCGCGTCGTCGACGAGTACGGGCCGCTGCTGTTCCGCCGCCCGCTGACGGAAGAGGAGAGCGCGGGCTTCGTGAAGAGGGCGCAATCGGGCCAGGAACGTCTCGGCGATTTCTACGCCGGCGTGGAACTCGCGCTCGCCGGCATGATGGTCTCCCCGGAATTCCTGCTGCGCATCGAACGCACGAAGCCGGTCACGGATGCTGATGAGCCTCGCGAACTCGATGCGTGGTCGAAGGCCACGCGCCTGAGCTACTTCCTGACCAATTCGGCGCCCGACAGGGAGCTGCTGCGTGCCGCCGGCGCGGACGAACTCGATACGAAGAAGGGACTGCAGCGACAGGTCGATCGCCTGATCGCCTCGCCGCTGTTCGAGCCGGCCGTGCGCGCGTTCTTCGACGACATGCTGCAGTTCGACAAGTTCGGCGATCTTGCGAAAGACTCCGTCGTCTATCCGGCCTTCAATTCCACCGTGGCGGCGGATGCGAAGGAGCAGACGCTGCGGACCATCACCGATCTGCTGATCGAACAGGAGGGCGACTATCGCGATCTGTTCACGACGCGCGCGGCTCACCTCACTCGTGCGCTCGGCATCGTGTATCGCGTGCCGGTGCCGACACGCAATGGCTGGGAGAAGAGCGTCTTCCCGGAAAGCAGTCATCGCGCCGGCATCCAGTCGCACGTCGCATTCCTCGCGCTGTATTCGCATCCGGGCCAGTCGTCGCCGACCCTGCGCGGCAAGGCGATGCGCGAGCTGTTCCTGTGCCAGGAAGTGCCGGATCCGCCGCCCAACGTCAATTTCTCCGTGATCCAGGAAGTGAATGCGGGCATGCCGACGGCGCGCGACCGCCTCGAAGTGCATCGCACGAATCCCTCCTGCGCCGGCTGTCACAAGATCATGGATCCGCTGGGTCTTACGCTCGAGAACTACGACGGGCTCGGCACCTATCGCACCACCGAGAATGAAGCGCGCATCGATCCGAGCGGTTCGCTCGACGGCATCGATTTCACGACGCCCGAAGGCCTGGGTCAGGCGCTGCACGATCATCCGGAAACGCCGCGCTGTCTCGTGGAGAAGATCTATCGCTACGCCGTGGGGCGCGATACCGAGATGGAAGAGCGCCCGTACATGGATTATCTCAACAAGGCTTTCGCGACGCATGACTTCCGCGTTCCCGATCTCATGCGCACCATCGCGCTGAGCGAGAACTTCTTTGCCATTTCGCCGCCGGCCGCAGAAGCCAGACACGAACTCGCACAGGTCGCGCTGCAGTCAGGAGATCGTTCATGAGCAAGTTCACCCGCCGCAGCGTATTGCGAGGACTCGTGCGCGGCGCCGTCGTCGGCGTCGCCTTGCCATACCTCGACTGTTTCCTGAACGACAGCGGCCAGGCGATGGCGGCCACGGGCCAGCGCATCCCGACGCGCTTCGGCACCTGGATCTGGGGCTGCGGCTTCATTCCGGAGAAATGGATTCCGACGGCGACCGGTGCCGGCTATGCCATGCCCGAAGATCTCAAGCCGCTCGAACCGTATCGCGACCGGCTCGCGATTCTCAGCGGTTTCGACGTGAAGCTCGACGGCGTCGCCAACAAGCCGCACATCACGGGTTGCCTGGGTCTGCGCACCGGCGTGCCGGTGCCGAATGAAATCGTCAAGGCGCCGACGCTCGATGTGCTGATCAGCGATCAGATCGGCAAGGGCACGCGCTTCCAGTCGATCGAAGTCAGCACTGCAGGCATCGACCGTTCGTATTCGTATCGCGCCGCGGGTTCGCCGAATCCCAGCGAGATGTCGCCGCTCGCGCTGTACCGGCGCATCTTCGTCGACGGATTCCAGGATCCCAACGCGGCCGAGTTCAAGCCCGATCCGCGTACCATGGCGCGCCAGAGCGTGCTGTCGGCAGTGCAGGAAGATCGTGCCCGGCTGATGCGTGAAGTCGGTGCGGAGGATCGCCGCCGTCTCGATGAGTACTTCTCGTCGCTGCGCCAGCTCGAACAGCAGCTGGCATTGCAACTCGAACCGCCGGCGCCGGTACAGAACTTCACCATGCCGAAGGAGCCGAGCGGCTTCGTGCTGGATTCGGAAATGGATCATGTGATGGTGACGCACAGGCTCATGGCGGGGCTGCTGGCGAAGGCGCTGCAGTGCAATCAGACCCGCGTGTTCAATGTGCTGCTGTCCGATACCGCGTCCAATCTGCGCCGCGCCGGTTCGACCACGACGCATCACACGCTCACGCACGAGGAGCCGGTCGATCCGCAACTGGGTTACCAGAAGGAGCACGCGTGGTTCGCGACGCGCAGCATGATCGCGTGGCGTGAGTTCCTCGACGAACTTGCGGGTATTCCCGAAGGCGACGGCACGCTGCTCGATCACTGCCTGGTGCTGGCGCATTCGGATTGCTCGATCGCCAAGGCGCATGCCGTCGAAGGCATTCCCGTGATGATCGCTGGCAACGCGGGCGGTCGTGTTCGCACCGGTTTCCATCTCGACGGCAAGGCCGATCCCATCACGCGCATCGGGTTGACGGTGCAACAGGCGATGGGCCTGCAGGTGGATCGCTGGGGCGCGCTGTCGATGGATACGAACCGCACGGTGACCGATCTGCTGGCGTAACGCCCTGTAGGTCAGGCTTTAGCCTGACATTCTTCAGGCCGGCTAAAGCCGGCCCCACAGTCGGAGGCGACCCCCTGATGCGGCGCAACCCGCAAGAACGCTGGCGGGAGATGTGAAACACTGTATATCATATCGCCCCGTTGCCATCGGCAGCGGTCTCAGGGGGATCGACAACAATGACGTCCGGATCACGACTCCGCTGGAGCGCCTGCGCTCTGGCGCTGGCTTCGGCATCGTTCGCTGCGGCGCAGACGACGGTCGATCAGCATCAACTCGGTTCCAACTATTCGGCGCTGTCGCAGATCAACACCGGCACGGTGGCGAACCTGCAGCCGGCCTGGGAATTCCACACGGGTGAAGTGCCGCCGCAAAAGGTGCCGGACAAGCTGATCGCCTTCGAAGACCAGCCCAGCCTGATCGACGGCAACCTCATCGTCTGCACGATCACGCGGCGACTCATTGCGCTCGATCCGCAGACGGGCAGGCAGCGCTGGGCGTTCGATCCGGAAGACCCCAGCATCGGCACGCAGAAGTGCCGCGGTATTTCGCACTGGGTCGATACGCAGGCGGCGGCGGATGCGGCCTGCCGCTCGCGCATCTTCCTCGGCACCGCAGACTATCGCCTGATGGCGATCGATGCGAAGACCGGCCAGCGCTGCGCGGGCTTCGGCCAGCAGGGCGAGGTGCGCATGCAATCGACCAAGCCGGAGATCTTCGCGGGTGAAGTCGTCGCGGGATCGAAGCCTGCGGTGGTCAATGATGTCGTCGTCGTCGGTTCGGCCGTCGCCGACAATCAGCGCGTGGATTCGCCGAGCGGCCGGGTGCTGGCCTTCGATGCACGCACCGGTCAGCCGCGCTGGGAATTCGATCCGGTACCGCGCGATGCGGCCGATCCGGCGATGAAGTCGTGGGGCAAGGGCACGCAGGGATACGGCGGCGGCAACGTGTGGTCGACCATGTCGGTCGATCAGGCGCTCGATCTCGTGTATCTGCCGACGACCAGTTCCTCGGGCGACTTCTACGGCGGCGGACGTCCCGGCGACAATCACTACACCTCATCGATCGTCGCCCTGAAGGGATCGACAGGCGAAGTCGTCTGGCATTTCCAGTTCGTTCATCACAACGTCTTCGACTACGACACGCCGAGCGCGCCGCTGCTGATCGATCTGCCGCAGGCGGACGGCAGCACGGTTCCGGCGCTTGTACAGAACAACAAGACCGGGCTGATCTTCATGTTCGACCGCGCGACGGGCAGACCGCTCGTGCCGATCGTCGAACGTCCGGTGCCGCAGACGAATACCGTGGCGGGAGAAAAACTCTCGCCGACGCAGCCGTTTCCCGAAGGCATGCCGGCCGTGGCGCCGCAGGGGTTTTCGCCCGACGATGCCTGGGGCTTCACGTTCTTCGATCGCTGGCTGTGCCGCCGCAGGATCGAGGAACGCAACTACGGGCCGATCTTCACGCCGCCGAGCGAGAAGGGGACGATCTTCTCGCCGTCGATGGGCGGCGGACCGAACTGGGGCGGCGGCGCTTACGATCCGGCCAGCAACATCATGGTCGTGCCTTCGAATCGCGTGCCCGCGATCATCACGCTCGTGCCGCGCGACAAAGCCGAACTGAAAGCATCGCAGGCCATCGAGGCAGGCGGTCCGATGATCTTCCCGGACGCCGGCTCACCGTTCGTACCGAAGATCGAGCCGCTGCTGTCGCCGCTCGGCGCGCCGTGTTCGGCACCGCCGTGGGCGGCGCTGACCGCGGTCGACCTGGTTCAGCGCAAGATCGTGTGGGAAGCCCCGTTGGGCAGCATCGAAAACATGATGCCGTTCAGTCCGCCCTGGGACATGGATTTCGATCTCGGCACGCCGGGTGCAGGCGGCCTGCTCGTCACCGGCGGCGGCCTGGTGTTCATCGGCTACACGCTCGACAACATGCTGCGCGCCTTCGACATCCGGACCGGCAAGGTGCTGTGGAAGGCGCCGCTGCCCGCGGCAGGCGTGGGCGTGCCGGTGACGTATGAAGCAGGCGGCGAGCAGTACGTCGTGATTCCTGCCGGCGGTCACAGCATGTATCAGTCGACGATGGGCGACTCGGTGGTCGCGTACAAACTGAAACGCTGACGACCTCGGTGCAACAACGCCGACACATACGCCGATTACGATCTTCCGGCATTTGCTTCCCGGCAGATGTTGGGGAGCGGGTGTGCGCGATCGAACGGCAGCAGGGGTCGACATCGACGTCGTCCTGGAAGACATCGAAAGGACGCGCTGGTTCATGCAATGCATCCTGCCGCACGAAGCGGCGCTCAGAGGCTGGCTGTCGCGCCGTCGCGCGCCCGTCGACATCGACGACATCGTGCAGGAGAGCTATGCGCTGCTGGCCGAGCGCGAGCGCATCGACGACATCCTGAATCCGCGCGCCTATCTGTTTCAGGTGGCGCATTCGCTGATGGTACGCAACATCCGGCGTGCGCGCATCGTGCCGATCCTGGCGGTCGAGGATCTCGGCACCATGGAAATCGCCGATGAGGCGGCCACTCCGGAACGGATGGCCATCGCACACGATGATCTGCGTCAACTGGCCGGCGTGATCGAGAGCATGCCGGGCCGGACTCGCGAAGCCTTCATCCTGCGTCGCGTGCGTGGACTGTCCCAGCGCGAGATCGCCGCACAGATGGGACTGTCGGAGAACACCGTCGAGAAACACATCGTCCGCGGCATTCGCTGGCTGGGCGACTGGATCGCGAGTGGCGGAGAGACGGGAAAGTTGAACTTTTTTTGACAGGTGGCGGAAACGCATTCATCGCGGCTCTCTGTTCTCGACTCCGCCATCGGCGGTCCACCGGGAAATCTCAGAACATGAATCGTTGCAAGAACGTCCTGCTGGCCAGCGCAATTGCCGCTGCACTGGCTTCCTCCGCGGCACTGGCACAACAGCGCACGCCATCCGCGGCAGGCGCCGACCCGGCGCTGGCGCGACCGGAAGCGGCTCGTGCACAGACGGACCAGCGTAGCGGCGGCGTGCGCGGCCGCGTGCTCAACACCGCCACCGGCGAGTACGTGCGCAATGCCGAGATCCGTGTCGAAGGCACGACGATCGTCGCCTACTCCGAGGACGGCGGAAACTTCCGTCTCAGCGGCGTGCCGGCCGGCGACGTGACTGTCGTGGTGAGATACACCGGCCTCAAGGAATCGCGAAGCGCCGCCACCGTCGTCGCGGGCGAAGTCGTGACGCTCGATGTCGAACTGCAGGTGCCTTCGTATGTTTCGGGGGCCGATGCCGCCGATCTGGACATGGTGATCGTCACCGCGCGGCGCGACGGCCAGGCCAGCGCCATCATGGAGCGGCGCGCCGCCATGAACGCGAAGAACGTCGTCGCCGCCGACAACTACGGCGCACTCACGATGGGCGACGTGGGCGAATTCATGAAGTCCATGCCCGGCATTTCCCTCGACTACACCGAAGTGGATGCCACTGCCGTGCGCATCGGCGGCCTCGATCCGAAGTATTCGACGTTCACCGTGGACGGCGCCCGCATGGCGACCGCCACGTCCAACAACAATACCGGCCGCCAGAACTCCTTCGAGCAGATGTCCATCACCGGCATCGAGTCGATCGAACTCAACAACACGCTCACCGCGCGTCTGGAGGCCGATTCTCCCGGCGGCCAGATCAACCTGCGCAGCAAGTACGCCTTCGATCGCACCGACCGCGATCTGGTGCTGCAGATCGGCAGCGTCGGCACGTCCGATGCGACGTCCTCGAGGAAATATTTCCCGGACGACCGCAAGCATTCGACGATCTATCCGTCGGGCCAGTTCGGTTTCGGCGATGTGTTCTTCGACGGCCGCTGGGGCGTGGCGTTCAACACCAGCTACAACGCCAACTACGTGCAGCAGGATCGTATCCAGACCGACTGGTCCTACCTCGCCGATGGCCGCGTTCTGCCGTATCGCGTCATGTGGCGCCCCGGCCCGAAGATGACGAGCCGCACGGCGGCCAACCTGAGCACGGACTTCCAGCTGACGGACGAAATCATCCTGTCGCTGCGCAGCACCTACTCGCTCTACGACGTCGAGTACTTCAATCAGTACACGTATCTCTACTTCGGCACCGATTCGACGTCCTACACGGCGCCGGGCTCGACGCCGACGCACATCGTCGTGAATCCGAACGGCAACAACACGCGCTTCCGCACCGAGTATTCGCATCGCTACGCCGGCACGCCGACCTACACGATCGCGCCGAAGATCGAATTCAAGGGCGATACGCTGGAAGCTGCCTTCCGTCCGAGCTATTCGCGATCGGAATTCAACTTCCGCGACAACAGCAAGGGCTTCTTCCAGCGCACGGACAGCTGGCTGACCGGCATCGGCTTCACGCTCGATCGTCCGTCGGAGGATTCGAATGCCTGGACGATCACGCAGACCGCCGGCCGCGACTGGAGCAACCCGAGGAACTTCAATCTCGATGCAGACATCGGCAACAACGTCCGCACCTCCGAGTCCGACGCCATCAACGAACAGTACGGCGGCTACCTCGACCTGAAGAAGGAACTCACGGTCAGTGACCTGCCGCTCACGCTGATGGGCGGCCTGGGCAGCCGCAAGAACGACTGGCGCACCAACGAAGGCTCCTTCCAGCAGTTCCAGTACGTCGGACCCAACGGCGACCTGACGCAGCGCGATCCTGCGGCCGTCATTCCGTGGACGCAGAACTACCAGTTCGAAATCATCGGCTTCGATGCCGGCAACATGAACGCCCAGAACTGGCGGGCCGACAGTCACTACGCGATGTACGACATCTATCGCGAACACCCCGAATACTTCGTGCCCGACACCGTCGGCAACCTGAAGCGCCAGCTCGACAACGACAAGCGAATCCAGGAACAGGTCGATGCTGCGTATCTCGAAGCGCAGACGCGCGTCGGCGACGCCCGGTTCGATCTCGGCCTGCGTTACGAGAAGACGCAGACGGCTGCGCGCATCGCCAACATCCGTCCGGCGAGCGAAGTGGCGGCGGCGGGCCTGGCGACCAACACCGTCGCGGGCCTGATGTACCAGTACAACGACGGCGTGTACTCCACGCGCGAAGGCGAGTACGACGACTGGTTCGCGAGCGGCGGCGTCAAATACGACTTCACGGAGAAGCTGGTGGGCCAGCTTGCTTTCAGCGAAGCCATCCTGCGTCCTGACTACGGCAACCTCGGCGGCGTGGTCGCGGTGAACGACGACACCATGATCGTGACCGTGCCGAATCCGGAGCTGAAGCCGGAGCACTCGACCAAGTATTTCGCGAGCCTGCAGTACTACCTCGAACCGTCCGGCATCCTCGGCCTGTCGTACTACCGGCTCGACATGCAGGACATGCAGGTGACGGGCATCACCGTCGATCCCGAAGACGTCGGCTTCAATCCCGACGAATATGCCGGCTACACGTTCCGCAGCGCCCAGAACATGCCCGGCACCAGCACCAACGAAGGGTTGACGTTCGAGTACAACCAGCAGCTCACGTTCCTGCCGGGGGCGCTGCGGGGCCTGGGTCTGTACGGCTCCATCACGCGCATCGAGACGGATGGCGAACGCCAGAACACACCCGCGCGCGCGGCCAACTGGGGAGTCGGCTACAGCTACGGTCCCTTCGACATCAAGATCAACGGCAACTATCAGTCGAAGTACCGGGTCAGCGGCCTGAACAACACGCCGACCACCGCCAACAACGGCATCCTGTATCACACCTCGCGCGACCTCTGGAACCTGAGCGCCAGCTACCGCCCGACCAGCAACATCGAACTGCAACTCGCCGGCCGCAACATCTTCAACGAACCCGACATCATCTACTCGAACGTGCCGAGCCGCGTTCAGCAGTACACGATCTACGGTTCGATGTGGAATTTCGGCGTCAAGGTCACTTTCTGATGTCTGATCCACGTTCGACGATCCGGGTGGCAGCAGCGCTGCTGTTGTGCACGTTCGTGGCGACGGCTGAACCCGTCGCCACGTCGTTGTCCCGGTTGCCGCTCGCGCAGAACGGCGGCACCTGGCCTTCCGGACATGTGCAGGGCATCGCCGTGGATGTGCAGGGCGGCTACCTCTACTACTCGTTCACCGATCTGCTGGCGAAATACGATTTCAGCGGCCGGCTCATCGGCACGCTGGTCGGCTGGACCGGTCATCTCGGCGATCTCGATTTCAATCCGGCCGACGGGAAGCTCTATGGATCGCTCGAATACAAGGAAGACCGGGCGTTCTATATCGCACTGATCGATGCGGGCCGGATCGATCGTCCCGGGATCGAGGCAGGCACGAGCGACGTGTTCCGCACGGTTCATCTCGCGGAAGTGGCGAGCGACTACGGCGCCGATCTCGACGGCGACGGCAGACTCGACGACACCGTGGATCGCCGCTACGGCTGCTCCGGAATCGATGGCGTCGGTTTCGGTCCTGCGTTCGGGCAGGTCGATGGGCCGCGCTATCTCACGGTCGCCTATGGCATCTACGGCAATACCGCGCGCGAGGACAACGACCATCAGGTGCTGCTGCAGTACGACGTCAGCGATTGGCACCGATACGCGCGACCTCTGGACGAGGCGAAGCCGCATCGCAGCGGTCCCACGGAACTGCATGGAAAGTACTTCGTCCGCACCGGCAACACGACGTGGGGCGTGCAGAATCTTTCCTACGACGAATCGCTGCAGCGCTGGTTCATGGGCGTCTACCGGGGCAGGAAGCCGTCGTTTCCCAACTACCTGCTGTTCGCGATCGATGCGCGCACGCAGCCGCAGACGGGCGATCTCGTCGGCGTGCCCGCTGCCGACGGCAAACAGAAGCAATTGCTCGAACTCGCCGACGATGGCCTGAAGGATGCTGCCACCGGCGTGCGCGGCTGGAATCAGAAGGCCGATGTCGGATTCCAGCCCGTCGGCGCCGGATTGTTCTTTGTCTCGGTGAACTCGGGCAGCAAGCGCGCACAGACTGCCGATCTCACCCTGATGCGCTGGACAGGCGATGCGACCCGGCCGTTCGTGCCCGTTACCGGGAAGAGGATTCCATGAGCATCGACATCGAACGCCGCCGTCTCATCGTCGGCGGCACGCTGGGCCTGGGCGCATTGATGCTGCCGATCGGCCGCAGTCTCGCCGCAGACCTGCTGGGGGCGAGAGGCTTCACGCACAATGTCGCGAGCGGCGAGCCGGGTTGCGATTCCATGCTGCTGTGGACCCGCTACGTTCCGTCGGCGAACGTCGATGACGTTCGCGTCGAGGTCGAAGTTGCGACGGATGCCGATTTCACCCGCGTGGTTGCCGGCGGCAGCGGGCGCACCGGCGCGTACCGCGACTGGACAGTCAAACTGACGGTCGACGGTCTGCAGCCCCGCACGACCTACTGGTATCGCTTCATTGCGCCGGATGGCGGCAAGTCGCCGGTCGGGCGCACGAAAACATTGCCGGTGGGCGAGGTCGATCGCTTCGGCCTCGGCGTGTTCTCCTGCTCGAACCTGCCGCTGGGCTGGTTCAATGCCTATGCCCACGCGGCGGCGCGCGAGGATCTCGATCTGTGGCTGCACGTCGGCGATTACCTTTACGAATACGGCATCGCATCGTTCAAGGACAAGCTGGTGGCAGGCCGCGAGATCATGCCGGCGCACGCTCACGAGATGATCAGCCTCGCCGACTATCGACTGCGATTCGCCTGCTATCGCGCCGATGCCGACTTGCAGCGACTGCATCAGAGGGCACCGATGGTCGCACTCTGGGACGACCACGAGATCACCAACGACAGCTGGGAAGGCGGTGCGCAGAATCACCAGCCCGAATCCGAAGGCGACTGGAACGCGCGCCGTGCTGCAGCGATGCAGGCGTATCGCGAGTGGCTGCCGGTATCCGAAGAGCCGTGGCAGGCGTATCGCATCGGCACACTCGCGACGCTGTACCGCACCGAATCGCGCATGCTGGCGCGCACGCGACCCGCCTATCCGGAACTGGCGAAGGCGCATGAAGCCGACGATCCCGAGGCAGCACTGCGCGAGTTCCGCGACGGTGCCTGGCGCGATCCGACTGCCACGATGCTGGGCTCGGATCAGGAGTCGTGGCTCGCCCACGAATTCAGGCGCAATGCGTCGGCTGCACACTGGCAGATGGTCGGCATGGGCACGATCATGGGACGAACGCTGATGCCGGACGAGGCGCCGGACTGGCTTCGCCCCGGCACCAGCGCGCGCACCGTGGAAAAATTCCGTCGCGAGGTGCGTGCGTCGCGGCTCGACGTACCGATGTGGATGGATCGCTGGGATGGTTATCCGGCCGCCCGTTCGCGCCTGCTTCGATCCGCCCAGCAAGCCGATGCGGACCTCGTGATGCTGTCGGGCGACAGTCACAACGCCTGGGCCTATTCGCTGGCGGAAGACGGACAGCCCGCGGGCGTCGAGTTTGCCGGTCACAGCGTGACGTCTCCCGGCATGGAAGGGCAGATGGGTGCCGATCCGAAAGAAGTCGCTCGTGCCTTCATTGCGAGAAATCCGGAACTGGTCTGGGCCGACACCAGCCAGCGCGGCTACCTGCTGATCGACATCACGCCGCAACGAGTGACGGGCGAGTGGCTGTTCATGCGAACGACGAAGTCGCGCAGCACGGAGGTGGCCGGCGCGCATCGCATTGCCGTCGAGCGGGGGCGACGCAGGTTTCCGGTCTGAACCGTTCAATCAAGGCAGGGAATCCCAATCCGTTTTGTTCTCCCCTTCCTCCGCGCAGCGGGGGAGGGCTCTTACTGTGGGGCCGGCTTCAGCCGGCCTCTTTATCAGAGTCAGGCTAAAGCCTGACCTACAAAAGAGGCAGCGAACAACCGGAGAGAACAATCAGCCGGCCTTCAAGGCCAGAAAGACGAAAGGGACTGCGACGGTCGCGGGATGATGCCCAGACCGGGCGAATCAGGGCGCGCACCCTTTACATTGCGACGCCGCATTCCGTACTCTCCGGCCATCCTGGAACGCCGCTCCCGATGCGCATTTTCCATTTAGCCCGAACCCCGCCGCAGTGGCTGCGAATTGCATTCGCAGCGCTGATGCTGGCGTTCGCGCTGAATTCGATTGCGCATGTCGCGCATCAGCACGATGCGACGCAGGTGTCGGTCGCTCATCATGCCGTCTGCGGCTACTGCATCACGTTCGGCGGTCTCGCCGGCGAGCCCGGCCACAGCCATACGATCGAAAGGGCGGCCCCGGCCGAAACCATTCCGGTCATCACCGTCGTTGCCCGCCTGCCGGCGCAGATCCAGACGTCGGCCCGTCCACGCGCTCCTCCCGTTTCCTGAACCGCACTGTCATTGCCCCTCGTCATCGAGGGATCCGTCGCGCCGGCCGTGCCGTCGCGATCCGTGTGCCATTTTCAGGAATCCAGTCGTCATGCATCCGTTCAATCTGCTGCGCTTCGGCGCGGCTGCTCTATTCATTGCCCAATCCACATTGGCCGCCGACGGCGAACCCGAAGAGGTCGTCGTGACCTCGACGGCGCTGCGCGAAAGTCCGCTCGAAGTCGCGCAGCCGACCGCCGTCCTTGCCGGGGACACGTTGCGGCGCCAGATCGCCAGCAGCATCGGCGAAACCCTGTCGAAGGAACTCGGCCTGAGTTCGACCTACTTCGGTCCGAGTGCGAGCCGTCCGGTCATTCGCGGGCTCGGCGGCTACCGCGTGCAGACGCTGCAGGACGGACTCGCCTCGCTCGATGTCGCGAGCCTCAGCCAGGACCACGCCGTGTCGGTCGAATCGGTGGTATCGCAGCAGATCGAAGTGATCAAAGGACCCGCCGCACTGCTGTACGGCAGCGGTGCATCGGGCGGCCTCGTGAACGTGGTGACCAACCGCATTCCGATGAGCACGCCGCGCGAGCCGCTCGGCGGCGCCGTCGAACTGCGCGGCGATACGGCCACCAACGAACGCACCGGCGCCGCATCGCTCGATGGCGGCGCGGGGCTGCTGGCGTTCCACGCGGACTACTTCAAGCGCGACACCGACGACGTCGAGATTCCCGGCTATGCACAGTCCGACGCGTTGCGTCGCCAGCTGATCGAAGCCGGAGAGGAGCCCGATGACATTCGCGGCTACATTCCCAACACCGCGAGCGAAGCCGAAGGCGGTGCGCTCGGCGCCTCGCTGGTCGGCGCCGCCGCACGCGGCGGTGTGTCGTGGAGCCGTTACGAAACCACGTACGGCATTCCCGGCGAGGAAGAAGCCTTCATCGACATGAAGCAGGATCGCTTCGACGGCAAGGCCGAGTGGGATCTGCAGGGCGCGCTGACCATGCTGCACCTGAGCGGTTCGTACAACGACTACACGCATACCGAGTTCGAAGGCCCGGGCGAACCGGGAACGGTGTTCAATCAGACGGCCTACGAGACGCGACTCGCCGCCGACAACGATCTCGGCAATGGCTGGCGCGGCACGACCGGCATTCAATACGTCGACGTCGATTTCGCCGCCATCGGCGAGGAGGCGTTCGTGCCGTCGTCGGTGACCCGGCAGATGAGCGTGTTCGCTTTCGAGGAGCGGCACTTCGATGCCTGGACGGTCGAACTCGGCGCGCGTGCAGAAAAGCAGACGATCGATGTCGACCCCGCGGCGGCGCTGCCGGACTACGATGAAACGGCGGTGAGCCTGTCGGCCGGTGCGGTCTGGAACTTCCGCGCGGACAATGCGCTGGCGCTGAATGTGACGCGCACCCAGCGAAATCCGCAGTCGACCGAACTGTACGCGAGCCCGGAAGCGCCGCACGTGGCGGCACAGCGGTTCGAAACCGGCGATCCGGATCTCGACAAGGAAGAGGCCGTCACTGCGGATCTGTCGCTGCGTCGCATGGGAGATGGCATCCAGTGGACCGTGAGTGCCTTCTACAACGACTACAGCAACTACATCTACGAAAACCCGACCGGCGTGTTCCAGCCCACGGAGGAGGGCGACGAGTTCCAGGTGTTCGAGTACATGCAGGGCGGCGCGAAGTTTCACGGCGTCGAGGCCGAGGTGCTGTTCCCGTTGCTGACGTCCGGCGACCGTTCATTGCAATTGCGACTCGCCTCCGACTACGTGCGCGGCAAGCTCGACAACGGCGACGATCTGCCGCAGATCCCGCCGCTGCGCTTCGGCGCCGGGCTGCATTACGACCAGGGTGACTGGCACCTCGGTCTCGACACGTACTACTACGACAGACAGGACCGCATCGCGGCGAACGAGTTGCCTACGGACAGCTTCACCCTGGTCGATCTCGATACGAGCTATCGACTGCCGATCGGCAATTCACATGCGTTGCTGTTCCTGCGCGGCACGAACCTGCTGGACGAGGATGCGCGTCAGCACGCCTCGCCGCTCAAGGACATCGCGCCGCTGCCGGGTCGTGCGCTGCATCTGGGGGCGCGCGTGGAGTTCTGAGGATGGTTCCTGTGGGTCAGGCTTCAGCCTGACTGTTTTCAGGCCGGCTGAAGCCGGCCCCACAGGGCTATTTCAACAACGAAGGGCCGGAGAAGATCTGATGGTGCTCGCGGAATCTCACTCAGGCACGAGATTCTGCCGCAGCGCGAACCGCACCAGCTCCGCATTGTTTTCCAGCTGCAGCGTCTGCATGAGATGGTACTTGTGGTCTTCGACGGTGCGGATCGACAGGTGGAGATCGTGTGCGATCTCTTTCATGCGCTTGCCCTGCGCGATCAGTCTCAGCACTTCGATCTGGCGTGGCGTGAGATCCTGCGGCGACGGATCCGCACGTTCATCCAGTTTGCTGAGCAAGCCGCGCGTGATGAGCGGAGTCACGTAGGTCCGACCGTCCATCACGGTGCGGATCGCATCGAGCAGTTCTTCTCCGGCCGCATGTTTCAGCACGTAGCCGCTGGCGCCGCCGCGCATCGCCTCCGCGGCAAGGGCGAACTCGGCGTGTACCGTGAGGAAAATGAACCGTGCGGCACTGCCTTCGGCACGCAGCTGGCGCATGGCGTCGAGGCCGCTCATGCCGGGCATCGCGATGTCGCTGACGATGATGTCGGGTTGGAGCCGCAGCGCTTCCCGGATGAGTTGCATGCCATCGCCGACCTTGCCGATCAGTTCGCCGACATCGTCGATGAGTCGACCGAGTCCCTCGGCGACCATCGCATGATCGTCTGCAAGCAGCACGCTAGGACGCATCGGACGCTCCGCTGGGTAACGTCACGCTCAGGACCGTGCCTGATTGTGGCGCCGTGCGAATGTCGAGCGTTCCTCCCAGCATGCGCACCCGCTCGCCGAGACTGACCAGTCCCAGTCCGGCGCGTTCGGTACCATTGCGCTCGAATCCCTTGCCATCGTCGCTGATTTGCATCCGAACGCAGTCCTCTCCGTGCTCCAGGCCGATATGCACATGTTGCGCCCGCGCATGCTGCCAGACATTGCGCAGGGCTTCCTGCGTAACCCGGTACAGACAAACCTCTATTGCTTTCTGCAAGCTGCGCCAATTCGGATCTACAGAGAGTTCTACCTCGATGCCGCTTTCCGCAGTGAATTCATCACAGCGCGCACGTAATGCCTGCGGCAGTCCGAGATGCTCGAGCACGCCGGGATGCAGGTCGTGCGACAGATGCCGCAGATCGGTGGACAGCGACGCCGTCTGTTGCTGCAGGCTGGCGAGTTCGCCGCGGTTCTGGTCGTCCGGGGCGGCGCGTTTCAGGCGGCTCAGTGCAATCGACAGCGATGCGACGCGCTGGCCGATGTCGTCGTGGAGATCGCGCGCAATGCGGGTGCGCTCCTCCTCCTGCGCGGTGATCAGGCGGGTAGTGAGGTTGCGCAGCTGGGTGTAGCTCGCGCTCAGCGCGGCTCTGGCGCGCGCGCGATTGCGGCGTTCGAACAGGATGGCGACGATGAGCGATGTCTGTACCAGGCCGATGCCGAGCGCAGCGATCACGGTATTCCGATGGTCGCGCCACAGGCTCGGCTCGCGAAACTCCACCGTGCTGCCGGCCGGCAGACGGCTTTCGGGAATGTGCCAGCGCTTGAGCTGGCGCGCGTCGAAGACCATCGAGGTGTAGCGGGTGGCGGACAGCGTCTCGACGCGGGGCGGCGCACCATCGAGACGTTCCAGCACGTGGCGCGCGTATTCGCGGCCGGTCAATCGCCAGTCCGCGACCGGTCCGCCCATCATGCCGAGATACGCGTCCTTGCCTTCGAGGCCGAAAATCGGACGATTGGTGGCGGTGGCGAGCCGGTGCGCGATCTCGCTCGGCAGGAAAGGGCGATCGTCGGCATCGCGCACGATGCCGAAATAGAAGCTGATGGTGTCGTCCGGCAGGCGAGTGAGCCGGTCGAACAGGTCGGCTTCGCGCAATCCCGAGAGGTTCAGGACTTCGAGTCCCTGTTCGCGGACCTGCGCCGACCACCAGCCCGCGCGCTCCTGCTCGAGCTTCGACGCGCCCTGCACGATGGCGATCCGCCGCGTGTGGGGCAGCAGCCTGCGCGCCACTCTCAGGTACTCGGGAAAATAGTTCTCCAGCACCAGACCCGACACGATCGGATGTGCGGCCGGAATGTCCACTGTGAGCTCGCCCAGCGTACCGAACGTGATCGGCACGTCGGGCCACATGTGCGCCGGCCGGTCGACCAGCAACTGCAGCGTGGCCTGGGCGGTCACCGCGATCACATCGATTCGCCGGCCTTCGTACTTGCGATACAGCCAGGACAGAAAGTCCTGCCGGTGCGCGCTTCGGTCGCCGAACCGCAGATCGTCCAGGTACTCGATGTAGACGGTCGGCGGCTTCGCGGCCTGGGAGATGCCGCTGCGAAAACCTTCGTTGATCTGGCGCACGTACTCGAACTCGGGCGCCTGTTCCCAGATCAGCAGGATTGCGCGCTCTTCGGGAAGCGGAGGGCTTCGAGACGCATGCGCAAGCGGAACCGCGGCGAATGCCACGATCAGCAGCGCCAGTCCTGTCGCTCCGAAGTTCATGAATGCCAGTGTTGTCTGCCGGGTCTGTCCATAGCATAGCCCGGCCGTCGCTATGGATGCATGACCGCGCCTGCCGTTTTTGCCGCCAGCTTCCCGTAGTTTCCACGTGCGCTTTCCCGCGGTTCTCCGGATGCCGGCGCCGAAGGAGCTGCCTAGCCTGTGCCTCACGACGAGCGCCAGTCGGGCGCACGGTGGAGCAGTACTGCCCATGAGGCGTCAGCGAATCGTGCTCGCGGAGGATCACGACGCAGTGGCCGAGCAACTGCGCAGCGTGCTCGCCGATCACTACGACGTGGAAGTGGTCGGCGATGGCGATGCATTGCTGCAGGCTGTCGAAAGGGAGCGGCCGGATGCCGTGGTGACGGACATCGCCATGCCCCGACGCAACGGACTGCTGGCCGCCCGCGCCGTACTCAATCGCTATCCCGAACTCGCCGTGGTGTTCGTGAGCATCTCCGACGCGCCGGAAATGATCCGGCATGCGCAGTCGCAGGGTGTCCTGGGCTACGTGCTGAAGTGCGATGCGGGCGAGGAGCTGCTGCAGGCGGTGCAGTCGGCGCTGCGCGGGACACTCTACATCTCGCTGCACGCGCGCATGGCGCTCGGTGCGCTGTGATGCACGCACCCGACTTTCTGCCGTTGCGGTTCCGTAGTTCCCACGTTCTTTTTCCCGGAGTTCTTCGGATGCGATCACGCCCATCGATTACTAGCATCGTCACCCGCGACGAAAGTCTGCGACTGCCTGCACGGACGACTCAACGAGGAAAGAGCAGCATCATGCGCAGCCGGCAAGTTCCTGTCCGTATCAAGTGCCTGAGCGCGCCGGCGGCGTGCGTGCTGCTCTCATGGCTGGGAATGCCGGCGCATGCGCAGGATGCTGGCGGGATGGAGGAGCGGTTGCGCCGCCTCGAAGAGCGGCAGGCCTCCTACGAACGCGAACTGTCGTCGCGCGACACACGGATCCGCGAACTCGAAAGCGAAGTGGCGCGGTTGTCCGGCCGCAGCGTTCCTGCAGTTGCGGCCGCGTCGCAGCCGCCACCTGCGCAAGGGACATTGCCGCCTGCACCGTTCCAGGATCCGGAGCAGCAGTCGAACGAACCCTTCGGCCTGTTCACGCCCGGCAGGGGCTTCACGGTGGCACGCACGGAGTGGGGCGAACTGCAGCTCAGCGTGTTCAGCTATCTGCGTTACCTGAACCAGAAAGGGCTCGACGATACCTACGTCGATCACTTCGGCTTGACGCGCGACGTCGACATCCGCAACGACTTCGAGATCAACAAGGTCTTCCTCTACACGCAGGGATGGTTCCTGGATCCCAAGTTCAGATACACATTCTATGTGTGGGCCTCGGGCGCCACGATCGGCAGCACCACCGGCATTCTCACGGCCGGCAACCTGACCTACACCTTCAACGATGCCGTCACCCTCGGCGGCGGCGTGCTTGCCCTGCCGTCGACACGCAGCATGGACGGACAGTTCCCCTGGTGGGATCGGGTCGATGCGCGCCTGATGGCCGACGACTTCATGCGGGGCAGCTTCACCCAGGGCATCTGGGCGAACGGCAAGATCACCGACACGCTGAACTACAAGATCGGTCTCGGCAACAATCTCAACGGTTTCGGCGCCGGTGCGGCACGGCTGGACGACAACATGAACACGGTGGCCGCCGCGTTGACGTGGATGCCGACCACCGGCGAATTCGGACCGCGCGCCGGCTTCGGCGACTACGAGCACCACGACAAGCTGGCGACGCTGTTCAGCGCCCACTTCACCACGAGCACGGAAGATCGCGAGAGCCAGCCGGGCCTCGATGCGCCGGAGAACACGCAGATCCGGCTGTCCGACGGCGTCACGGTGTTCACTCCGGATGCGCTGGCGCCCGGCGTGATCGTGAACAAGCTCGACTACCGGCTGCTGTCGATGAGCGCCGGCATGAAGTATCGCGGCTTCTATCTCGAGGCCGAGGCCTATCGTCGCTGGCTGAAGAACTTCCGCACCAACGCCGCGCTCGATATCGATGAACTGACGGACGACGGCATGCAGGTGCAGGGCTCCTTCATGCTGATTCCCTCGACGTTCCAGGTTTACGCAGGCGCTTCCAAGGTCTGGGGCGAGTACGGCGATCCCTGGGATGCGGCCGTCGGCATCAACTGGTGGCCGTGGAAGAAGCGTGGGTTCCGCATCAACTCGGAACTGCTGCACATGGAGGATGCGCCGCTGGGTTCGGTGATGCTGCCGTATCCCGTCGGCGCCAATGGCTGGATCTTCATGACCAACGCCGAGCTTTCCTTCTGAACGACACATACACAGCGGACAGACATCCCAAGGAGTTCTTTATGTCGACGATCCTCAGAAATGCCGCGCTCGGTGCGGTGATGACGGCCATGCTGGGTGCGTGTGCCACGCAGCCGGAAAAAAGCGCTGTGCCTGTCGCACCTGCAGCGGCCCCGGCGACAGCGGACGCCGATGCTCCGTGGAAAGCGCAGGCCGCACTGCCGCACCGCAGTCTTGCGTCGTTCGCCAAGCCCAGTAACGAACAGGCCTGCTACGACCGCAAGAAGGAGCCGTACACGCCCGTCGTCGACGCGCACTTCCATCCGCGTCCCTTCGGCGGCCAGGCGATTCCACCGCAGGAACTTTTCGAATACTTCGACAAGCTCGGCGTGCGCTTCGTCAACTACTTCGGCATCGGCCAGTCGCTCGACATGCGCTCCGCATGCACCTACTACCTCGACTGTCCGGGCACGTCGGCGCTGCCGAGCATCAAGAATGACTTCGTCAACGGACAGGAGACGAAAGCGTATCCGCATCCGAACCTGAACATCACGCTGTCGATGACATTCATGGATCTCGCGCATCCCGAAGACATCGTCAAGACCATCGAACTCTACGACAGGGAGTTCCCGGGCATGTTCAAGTGGTCCGGCGAGCTCAACGTGTTCAAGCAGGCGCTGGTGCCGAACAAGCACGAGCCGGCAACGATTGCGTCGATCGACGCCTGGGCGCCGTTCATGAAGGTCCTGCGCGAGCGTGGCATTCCCGTCACGCTGCACATGGATCTCGGCAGCGATGCCGAGCCGACCAGGAACGTGTACCTGATGAAGCACATTCTGGAGAAGTATCCGGACAACAAGATCGTCTGGGCGCATGCAGGATTGTCGAAGGAACTGCAGCACATGGATCCGGCGCTGCACGTGCGCCTCATGGCGGAAGCCTTCGCGCTGAGCAAGAACCTGATGCTCGATATTTCGTGGGACGTGCTCTACAACGCGTATCACGAGTTCGGTCCGCAGTTCATCGCGTTCTTCAACGTCTATCCCGACCGCATCCTGCCGGGCTCGGATTTCGTCGCCGCGCGCAACAAGGGTTTCGAGCAGTACGCGAAGGAGTTCGAGGTCACCAGCCGCGCGCTCAAATTTCTGAGCGACGATGCCTTCCGCAAGATCGCGCTCGGCGAGAACTATTTCCGGCTGATGAATCTCGACTACCAGGCGCCGGAAATCTGCAAGTAGCCGCCATGGACAGGAGAGCAGCGATGAGCGCGAAGCGGATCGATGCACGGACGGCGCAGCGCAGATGCCCGTCCGGCGCCATGTGGCTGGGCGGGCTGCTGCTGTCGTCGATGGCGGCGGCTCAGCAGTCCACGCCTGCGGTGCCGGACGCGGAGCGGCGCGACGAGGAGCCAAACCAGCAGAACCAGATCAACGTGGTCAGGGTCGACGAGGAACTGCGGGGATTCTGGGAGGGCACTTCGCTGGCGATCAAACCCCGCAGCTACTATCTCGACCGGGATCGCGACACGAATCCGGACAACGCTGGCTGGTCGCTTGGCGGCGCACTGGCGTATCGATCCGGATGGTGGCTGAGCCGCATCGCGATCGGCGCGACGCTGTTCACGTCGCAGAAGCTGTACGGACCCGAGGACAAGGACGGTACGCAGCTCTTCAAGCCGGGGCAGGAATCCTTCACGGTCCTGGGCGAGGCATTCGTCACGGCCCGCATCGGCGAGGACACGGGCTTTCGGCTCGGCCGCCAGTCGTTCGACCTGCCGTTCGTCAACAAGCACGACATCCGCATGGTGCAGAACACCTTCGAGGCCGTCGCGCTCGGGCGGCCGTCGAAGACGGGCTGGTCGTACATCGCGGCCTACGTGGATGAAATGAAGCGCAAGAACGACGACGAGTTCATCCCGATGTCCGAAGCGGCAGGGGCCGCGGGCACCGACGAAGGACTGGCGCTGGCGGCGGCACAGTACACGTTCGGCGACGGCGGCCTGATCGGCGCGACCTATCAGCGCGCCTTCGAAGTGATGGACACCTTCTTCATCAAGGCGGAGAAATCCTTCCAGCTCGGCAGCGATGTGTCGTTGCGCGGCTATGCCCAGTACACCGACCAGCGCAGCAAGGGCGATGCGCTGATCGGCGATTTCTCGACCAACCTTACCGCCGTCATGGCGGAGCTGTTCATTCCCAATGCCAGCTTCCGGCTCGCCGCCAGCACTGCGGGTAGCGAGCGCGGCATCCAGAGTCCGTTCGGTGGTCCGCCGAACTATCTGTCCATCATCGTCGAGAACTTCGACCGCGCCAGCGAGGACGCCTGGATGGTCGGCGCGTCGTACGACTTCAAGGGAACCGCCCTCGACGGCCTCAGCCTGTTCGCCAACGTGGCGACCGGCAAGACGCCGGACAGCGGCCCCACCGCCACGCCCGACGAAAGGGAGTACGACCTGACCGTCGACTACAAATTCGCGAAGGAGAGCGTGCTGAAGGGACTGGCGATCCGGCTGCGCGGTGCGTGGATCGATCAGGAAGAGAGCGAAGGCGGGGACGACTTCTTCGATTTCAGGGTGATCGTGAACTACGCGTTCGACGCGCTGTGACGAACCATTCGCATGAAAGTCCCGCTCATCATCGTGAGTGCCTGCCTCTTCACAGGCTGCTCGATGATTCAGCAGATGATGCCGGGACATCGCGAGGCAGTGCGGCAGGCGGAGGAACTGCGGAATCTCAACCTGCGCGTGATGCGCTTCGCCGACGAATATGCGGGCCGGGTGACCGAGTCGGCGACCGAGTTCCAGCAGACATCGCACAGCGCCGAAGAACGCCTGGACGCGCAGAACTGGAAGGCGCAGCAGGCGCAGTCGGTGTACATGATCGCCAGCGGTCCGAATCCGATCAGCAACTCGCTCGATATGGTCGTGCTCGCGACGCTGAGCAGGATGGTGCTGGACGATCTGTGGGTGGACCGGACGTACGGCACGCGTGCGCAGCAGGTGCGCGAGACGCATCGGGCAATGGAAGACAGCGCATGGAAGCTGGCGGTGGGCGTGCTGACGGAACCGCAGGCGACCCAACTGCGTCAGGTCATCCGCGACTGGCGCGCGGCGAACCCGCAGATCAAGTCGGTGGGTTTCATCCATTTTCAGGAGTTCGCGAAGTCCATAGGGCATCCACGGCCTGGCGAAAGCAGCAGTCCGGGCAATCTTTTCTCGCTGTTCGGGCTCGATCCCTTCGCCGAACTCGATCCCGCGGTGCGCGAGATCACGCAGACGCGCGAGATGGCCGAGCGGGCGATCTTCTATCTGCAGCGCATGCCCGGACTGCTCGACATCCAGGTGCAGCGCGTCGCCTATCAGTTCGCCGTGACGCCGGAGGCGAGGTCGGCGCTGGCGAGTATCGATCGCGTGTCGCTGGTGGGCAGTGCTGCGGACCAGTTCGTGGACTCGCTGCCGGAAGTACTCGATGAACAGCGCGAAGCGCTGCTGTCGCAGTTCATGCGGGAGCTGGACGATCGCCAGCAGACCGTCCGTGCGCTCAGCTCGGATCTGCGCTCCACGCTGCAGGCAGGAACGGAAACCGCCGAATCCGTGCACGCCGCCTTCGAAACCTTCGATCGCATCGCCGCCCGATTTCCGGTACGAAGCGGGCAGGGTGCTGCGCAGGCGGAGCGCTTCGACATCACGCAATACACGCAGATGCTGCGCGAGCTGGCCGTCACGATCCGCGAACTCGATGCGCTGTCGCGCAATGCCGCGGCGGCCGCGCCGGCACTGGACGATGCGATGCAGGCCGCGACCGGCCGGCTCGAAGGCATCGTCGACCGGGTGTTTCTCTACGTGCTGCTGATCATCGTGACCGCGACCCTCGCCGCATGGGGCGGGGCAATCGCTTATCGCGCGGCCGTGATGCGCATGCGGCTGCGGGCCGGTGCAGATCACTAGTCATCTCAGGAGACGATCCATGGAAAAGCTCAATCCTGCCCATCTGCGCGAGGCGATGCTTCGCGCGGTCAACCAGCGCGCCACCAGCGACGATTTCGATCCGCACGCGCATCTGAAGGATCTGCTCGCGATCGTGGGGTTGAGTCCGGAGGACTGCGGCGGCCGCATCACCTTTTCCAGGAAGGACCCGCTGTTTCCCAGCACCATCCGCCTCGGCGGTCTGCCGGCCATCGCGCTCGTCGCGCAGTCGGTCGCCGCTGCGAAGTTGTGGCGGATGCGCGGCGGGCTCGGCCAGGACATCAGCGTCGATCTCGGCCAGGCCGCACGCCGGCTCGCACCGATCAACGAGTTCAAGTGGGAGATGCTCAACGGTCTGCCCAACGATCTCGAAGACCGCAACACGCTGGCGTTCCAGTCGTACTACAAAACGAAGGACGGCCGGCACGTGCTGCCGCAGAACATCTACCCCGGCGTCAGGGCGAAGATGCTCAAGATCCTGGACTGCTCCGATTCGCCGCAGGCGCTCGCGAAAGTCTTTCTGAAATGCACGGGTGACGAACTCGAGGCGCTCGGCGAGCAGCATGGTCTCGTGATGGTCAAGGTGCGCTCGGTCGAGGAATTCATCCGCGAGCCGGTCTTCGATTATCTGGCGTCGCTGCCGCTGATCGAACTCGAGAAGGTCGGCGACTCTCCGCCCGAACCGTTGCCCGGCTGGGGGACGCAGCCGCTGTCGGGCGTGCGCGCGCTCGGCATGGCGCACGTCATCGCCGGCGCCGGCTTCGGTCGCTCGCTGGCTTCGCTGGGCGCCGACTGTCTCAACGTCTGGCGATTCCAGGAGATCGAGCAGGCGTTGATGTTCACCAGCTCCAACATCGGCGTGCGTTCCACGCGGCTCAACGTGCGTTCGGAGGACGGACGGGAACGGTTCTATGAACTCCTGCGCGATGCCGACATCTTCTACGCCAACCGCCGTCCGGGACTGCTGAAGGAACTCGGGGCCGATCTGGAGAGTGCGATCAAGGTCCGGCCCGGACTGATCCACGTGACCTTCAGTCTGTGGGGCGAAGGCGGGCCGTGGAGCAAGCGCATCGGCTTCGATCAATGCGCCGGATCGGCCACGGGCATGTCCGCAGCGGAAGGGTCTCTCGATGATCCGAAACTGCCGCCGACCGGCATCATCAACGACTACCTGTGCGGCTGGCTCGCCACCGTGGGAGCGATGGCCGCGTTGGCGCGTCGCGCGACCGAAGGCGGCAGCTATCGCGTCCATGCCTCGCTCGGCCGCTGCGCCATGTGGTGTACCAGTCTCGGGCTCTTCGACTGGAACTACGTGAACAAGGTCGTCGGTACCGGCGGCGAACACGAGCTGATCGATCCGCAGCTCTTCACGTCGTTGACTCCCATGGGCATCTACCAGGGGCTGACCGAGAACGTCACGCTCTCGCGTACGCCTCACCATTACATGAACGTGCTGTCGCCGCGCGGCGCCGATCAGCCTGCGTGGCTGCCGCGCCCGAAGAAGTTCGACTCCGAAGCCTTCTTCAAGGCAGTGGCGGCTCATATGAGCCAGGCGTAGCGCAGCGACGAGGACTGACCGTGGAAACGCAAACCGGACTCAGCCTGAGCATGACCTTCACGGCGTTCATGGTCATGCTGGGCCCCGTGAAGATCGTGGCACCGTTCGCGGCCCTGACGAACGCCATGGCGGAGGCCGAGGCACGCAGGCTCGCCAGCAAGGCGATCGGGTTTGCCTTCATCGTCGGCGTGGTGGCGGCCGTGGTGGGCGTCAACACGCTGGGTTCGTGGGCAATCTCGTCCCAGGTACTGCATTTCAGCGCCGGCGTCATCCTGCTGCTCGTCGCGTTGCGCGGAGTGCTGTCGCAATACGAACCTGTCGGAGACGCAGCGACATCGACAGCAGCACCCCGCAACGCGGCGCTCAATCCGCTGGCCTTTCCGACGATCGTCACACCGCACGGCATCGCGATCCTCATCCTGCTGCTGGTCATCAATCCCGATCACGCGAAGGATGTGGCGATCGTCGCCCTGTTCGCGGTCATGATGCTCATCAACTGGATCGTCATGTGGTTCGCGCGACCCATCATGCGCCGCGGCGGCACCGGGCTCGCCATTCTCGGCGCGGTGCTGGGCGTGCTGCAGGTGTCGCTCGCGCTCAAGATGCTGTTCGACGCGCTCAGGTCCATGCACCTGCTTCCCGTGTCATGACCTCCATGGTCGTGCGATGGCGCTTTCTGGCCTGCGCAATCCGTTGAACGATGAATCGAGTCGTAACCCAGAGCAGGAGAGACCCATGAGCAAGACGTACTTCCGCAAAGCAACCACCCTCGCGGCCTCGCTGGCCATCAGCGCATTCGCCGTGGCCACTCACGCAGAGCCCTCCAACAAGTGGCGTATCGAACTGGATCATTCGGCGCAGACCGATGGCGCCATCGTGCTGCGGATCTCGCCCGTCGGCGGCACGCCGATCGAGGTGGAAACGAAGATTCCAGCCAAGACATCCGAGAATCGCGCGGCGAGCCTGCTCAGCGCCTCGCTGAAGACGACATTGGGCAAGGGCTACCATGTCGAGGTCGACGACGGCGAGGATGTGCTGATCAAGCGGCAGGGTGACACGCCGAACTTCGAATTGACGCTGGTGAGTTCATCGGTCACCGGCCTGACGGTCGAGCTGGAACGCGAGTGAGAGGAAGCCGTGACGGAGGGCCGAGCAGGGCGGACCAGAGAATATCCATGAAAGCAGCCTTCCTTCGCGGCGGACTGTGCTTCGCAGCGTTTCTCGTCGCTGCATGCAACAGCACGCCCCAGAAAAGCGCCACGCTTCCGGCCTCGGTCTTCCACAACGACTTCACCGGCCGCATCTACGACGAACGCACCTGGTATCCGCCGGAGCAGGTGCCGTTCGATCCGGGCGCGGTGGGCGAGTCGATCCAGGTGCCGATCAGCGACACGCACGCGAAAATCATCGGTCCGGCGTTCGAGGACTCCGTCAATTCGCTGGCGCTCAAGCTCTGGCTCGTTGCGCACGCGCGCTATTCGGTCGACGCCGTCTACTACATTTTCAAACGCGATACTGCAGGCTATGCCTTCCTTGGTGCGCTCTGCGACGCGGTGAAGCGCGGCGTCGATGTGCGGCTGATGATCGACTCGGCAGGTTCGATCCATCCGACGCATTCCGAACTCGATGCGCTGCAGACCTGTGCGGACGAGGCCGGCTTCCTGCTCGATGAAGAAGGGCAACCCACGGCGCACAAGGCGCGGATCCAGGTCGTGATCGTCAATCCGGTCTCGAACATTTTCGGGCGCGTCAACCGGCGCTCGCATGACAAGCTGCTGGTGATCGACGGCCAGGATCCGGCGCGCGCCGTCGTGCTGACCGGCGGCCGCAACCTGTCCGTGTCCTACTATGGCATCAACGACGATGGCACCACCGATCCCACCGCCTATCAGGACATGGAGATCCTGCTGCGTCCGCCAGTGGACGCCGGCACCGAAACGACGGTGGGCAGCGTCTCCACTTATTACTACACGCTGCTGTGGCTGAATCCCGGCAACCGCTTCATGAAACCGCCGAAAACGGGTGCGGGCGCGCGCGGCGGACTGGCGAAGCAGCGAGCGCAGATGCAGGAACGTCTGGCATTCGTCACCGCGCTGCCGATGGTGGCTCCGCACCTGCAGGCCATGCCGGCCTTTCTGGACAGCGGCTTCCGCGAGGCCAAGGTGCGGCTGGCGCACGAACTGGGCAATCTCACCAACTCCGGCGCCGTCAGCCGTGCCGGCGAGAACATCAACGAGAACATCAATTCGATCCAGCGCGTCGCCAAGCTGGCGATCGAGAAAGCGCCGCCGAAGGGCCTGAAACTCGTGTCGCCCTACCTGTTCCTCGCCGACTACAAGAAGAGCGACGAGAAGGAGGGCACGGGCAGCTACGACGACGCGGTCGAACTCAAGAAGCTGCTGGACGAATATCCGGAAAGCGTCGTCGAGATCATCACCAACTCGGCGTTGTCGAGCGACAACTTCACGGCACAGGCAGTGATCGACATGGACACGGCGCCGCGCCTGCTATTGCCGCCGGATCTCGCCGCGCAATGGCGCGAGAGCCTGAAGAAGGGAGAGTTCAATCCCGACCTGGTCGCCAGCGAACGCTGGCGCGCGGCGATCATGGATTCGCGCATCCGCATCTGGCAGATCGGGCGCAGCGACGCGGCCGAACTCGGCGGCGCCGAGTCCTACGGCAAGCTGCACGCCAAGTTCATCATGGTCGACGGCGCGGGCTTCGTCGGCACCCACAACTTCGACTACCGCTCGCGCGTGTTCAACAACGAGTTCGGGTTCTATTTCCAGAGCGACGCGCTGCATCGTGACCTGAACGCGGAATTCGAGCGGCTGAAATCGCGGTCGTATCTATGGGGCACGCCGGAATGGCTGGAGCTGCGCCGCAAGACCATGGATCACGGCGGGATGAAGGGCTACACGACCCGGCACCAGCGGGGACTCTACAAGATCGTCAAGGCCACGGGGCTGATGTGGTTCTTCTGAAGCCCCGGGCGCGCGGTTCGTTTCGCGATGACAGAACCTGATGTCGAAAGAAGTCGCGGACGTCAGAGCTTCACGCCGATCTCGACCCCATACGTTCGCGGATCGCCGACGACGATGGAATCCATGTTGAGAAAGCTGGTCGCACGCACGAAATAGAGTTCGTCGGTCAGATTGCGTCCCCACAGCGCCACGCTGAATCGTTCGTCGGCGCTGACGTATGCGAGTCGTGCGCCGACGAGATGTCGCGCATCCGCCGCGAATCGCGCAGTGTTGGCGGCATCGAAATAGAAGCCGTCGCGATAGTTCGCATCGGCGCTTACTGCGAGTTTCGCGCCGCGAGCCAGCGGCTGGTCATAGCGCACGATCGCGCTCCACGACGTTTCCGGTGCGCCCGTCAGACGATTGCCGCCGCGGTCGATGTTCGAGCTGTCGACATAGCGGTCGAACTGCGCATCGAGCCAGGCCGCCGACAGGTCGATCTGCAGGCGGGTGAGGGGACGCCAGCTCAGATCCATCTCGATGCCTTCGATACTCGCGCGGGCGGCGTTGGTCAGGTACTGCGTCGTCGGGCCGGCAGGACTCGATACCAGCGCATAGACCTGCATGTCGCGATATTCGGCGAAGAACAGCGCCGCGTTGAGTCGTGCGCGCCCATCGGCGAACGTGCTCTTCACGCCCGCCTCGATCATGTCGACGTACTCCGGGCCGAATGCGGGATCGTCCACGCCGCCGCCCGCATTGAAACCGCCGGCACGGAATCCGTGGCTGTAGCGGCCATAGCCCATCACCTGCGGTGAGAGCGTGTAACTGAAACCCGCGGAGCCGGACGGCCGCGTCCAGCTCTCGCGTTGGTGACTGCTGGTCAGCGGCGCATTGAAGTAGCCCTGCTGCGACGTTCGGAAGTCCTTCTCTTCGTACGTGTAACGGCCGCCGAGGAACAGCGACAGTCGCTCGGTCGTCTGCCACGTCGCATCGCCGAACGCTGCCGCGCTGCTGTCGTGCTGCGAATACTCGGTGTCGGACACGAACGTGAGCGAGGGCACACCCAGCGCCTGGCTGGCTTTGAGCAGCACGGTGGCATCGAGATCTTCGCGGAAGAAATAGGCGCCCGCGACCCATTCCAGCGGACCGTCGGTGCGCGATGCCAGCCGGAATTCCTGGCTGAGCTGGGTGGCCTCGTTGCGGCGCGTCTGGTCGAGCCAGTCGGGCGCCGACGAATCGATGTCGGCCCGCGTGTCGCGACGGCTGTTCACCACGGCGCTGATGGATGTCAGCGCAACTTTGTCGAAGTCGAGGGTGCCGTTCAGCGTGCTGCCCAGAATGTCCACCTTCTCGTGTCCGGGCCAGCTCAGCGGTTCCGAACGCGGCGTACCGACGTCGGCGCGCTGCGGATGCTGCGCAATCAGCGATTTGTCGAACTCCGTGGCCTTGGCGTCGACAGACGAGCCGTAGACGCTCAACAGCCAGTCCTGATCGCCGCGCCGGTAGCGCAATGCGCCGCGGGCCGCCCAGTTGTCGATGTCGCTGCCATCGCCGGTGCCGTGGGTGTTGTCGAAGATCGGCTCGCGCGAACGCCGCACGAAGGCGAGTCGTGCCGCCATCGCGTCAGTGATGGCCGCGTTGCCGACGGCCTCGATGTCGAACTGTCCGTACCGGCCGTAGCTGACGCGTCCGCTCGCACTGTCGACCGCTTGCGGCTTCATCGACACCAGGCTGATCACGCCGCCGGTGGTGTTGCGGCCATAGAGCGTGCCCTGCGGACCTTTCGGCACTTCGACGCGATCCAGATCGAACATCTGCTGCAGCTGGGTCGCGGTGCCGTTCATGTACACCTCGTCCTGGTAGATGCCGACGGCGCCCACGCTGTTCGCGTTGATGTCGTTGGTGCCGACGCCGCGCATGAATACCCACGGCGTCGTGTTCCCCGCGGCGGAAACCACCAGATTCGGGACCTGCTGCGCCAGCGGGTCGATGGTCGTCATCCGCATCGCGCGGAGGCTATCGGCCGTCACGACGGAGACGGCGAGGGGAAGCTGCTGCACGTCGACGGTGCGCTTCGTGGCGGTCACGACGATCTCTTCGAGATATCGCGCCGCATTGTCTGACGCGATGGCAAACGACGTCGAAACGCAGGCGCCGAGCAACGAAGCGCCACGCATGAAGATCCTGATGCGCACGGGTCACGATTCCGATGTGGGGACGGCGACATCATACAAGTCGCGACGGGTGACCGCAGGCTCCGCATACGACGGGCGAGGGCGGAACATCGAGCCGACTTAGCGACTACGGAGAATCGCCGCCGAGGGAAATCGCGCCCGACGGGCACTGCCTGACCGCCGTTCGCACCGCATCCTCGAGTTCCTTCGGCACCTCGCTGACCCGCACGATGGCGTAGCCGTCTTCGTGTAGCTCGAAGACTTCGGGGCTGAGCCCCAGGCAGACTCCGAAGCCGGCGCAGATCTGCGGATCGACGCGGACTTTCATTCTGATTCTCCCGACACCGGATCGAACTCCAGAGCGAGGTGAGTCAATCCGCGCAGGATGAACGTGGGCAGATAGCCGTAACGTCGTGCGCCGGGCGGTCCGTGGACTTTCTCGGAGATGTGAATGTCGCGGGTCCGATCGAACATGCGGTTGAGACTGACGACCGCTTCGGCCCGCGCCAGCGGCGCGCCGGGGCAGGTATGACGGCCGCGGCCGAAGGCGACGTGCAAACGGGCGTTCTCGCGGTCGATCCTGAACTCCCCGGGGTTCTCGAACTTGCGGGCATCGCGGTTGGCGGCGCTGTTGGCGATGTACAGGAAGGTGCCGGCCGGGATGTCGACGCCGCCGACCTTCGTCGGCTTTTTCGCCAATCGGAAGTCGCCCTTGACGGGGCCCTCGAAACGCAGGCATTCCTCGACGAAATTGGGGATGAGATTGCGATCTTCGCGAAGGCGTTTCTGGAGATCGGGACGTTCGCCGACGACCTGGAAGGCATAGCTGAGCAGCCGCACCGTCGTCTCCTGCCCGGCGGCGAACAGGTTGGCGGCGATCCGTGCGACATCGAGAGGTGTGGGCACGGACTTGTCGGGAAACGTGGCTTTTGCGAGTCCGGAGAGAATGTCTCCTCGGGGATGGCGCCGGCGATCTTCGATATACGCAGAGAAGGTGCTGTAAAGCCATTCCAGCGGCGAGTGGTGCACTTCGCGATCCGCCACGCCGCCGACGCCGGCGCCGCCTTGCTCCTGTTCCTGTCGAATGAGTCGCTTGCGGAACTGAATCCGGTCCTCGGCTGGCACGCCCAGCAGATCGGAGACGACGAGTACGGCGAAAGGCTGGGCGAAGTCGGCCATGATTTCGCACTCACCCCGCGCGATGAACGTATCGATCTGTTGATCGGCCAACGTCCACATGAACTCCTCGTTTTCCTTGAGACGCTTTGGCGTGATGAGGGCCAACAGCAACGCCCGGTGATCGGTGTGTTTCGGCGGATCCAGGGTCGGCAGCTGATCGCTGAAGGGCGTCTTGTCGCGGTGCGCTTCGATCAGCCCGGAAATGTCCTCGTTTTCATGTCCCTGCAGCGGAATAGGGCAGCCCGCAAATGGTCCGGTAGTCGACATGCAGGACGAAAAGCGATCGGAGTCGTTGTAGATCTCGAGGGCCTCGTCGTAACCCGTCACCATGACGATGCCCTGATGCGGTTCGCGCAGTACCGGTGACTGCTCTCTCAGGTAGTCGAAGTATGCGTACGGATCGTTCACGAACCGGTCGCTGCGGAAGAAATCGTACTTCTCGAACTCTTGCTGCTTGTCGTTCACATTGGCCTCTTTCACGCGGGTTGAAAGCCGAACGGGCACAGACTGAGTATAGGTAGGCACGCAACATGGCCCAAAACATCGTGCGACTTTTTTGAGACACCTCATCTTCGTACCCGCACGAGTGATGGGGCAGGCAAGGGGACGCAATCGCCTTGGCCGGTCTCAGGCGCGAGAGTTCAGGTAGCATCAATCCAATGGCTCGAACTCCTTCCCACGTACTGAGCGTCGAAGCCTATCTGGAGCAGGAGGCGGACGGACGGGTTCGTCACGAGTACGTCGCCGGCGAGATCTTCGCGATGATCGGCGGAAGCGTTCGCCACAATGAACTTGCGCTGCGCTTGGCTACTGCGTTCACCGCCCACCTGCGGGGCGGCCCGTGCCGGGCGTACATGAGCGACGTCAAGGTTCGGATCAAGCGAGGGATGGACGTCTCATTCTATTATCCGGATGTGATGGTCAGCTGCGTGCCTGCGGAACACCAGTACTATCTCGAAAGCCCCAAGCTGATCGTCGAGGTGTTGTCGCCTACGACAGAAGCGATCGATCGTCGTGAGAAAGCCGTTCAGTACCAACTGATCGAAACGTTGGAAGAGTACGTGCTTGTTGCTCAGGATGAGCGCGAGGTCACCGTGTTTCGGCGCAGCGAGGACTGGAAGCCGGCCGTGCATCGAAGTGGCCGTCTTGAGCTCCGCTCAATCGATCTCGCGCTGCAAATTGAAGAAATCTACGACTGAAGATCCTTCAGTCGGGGCAAGAAGAAAGTAGTAGCAGCAGCAATCCTGTCGAGCCAACAAAATTCCGGTAACACGACTCGAACAAAACAATGGATTGCGTAGCCACCGTGCCTCATAACGGAGTGGCAGTTTTTTTCTGCAAATTCAATGAGCTATGATTAATTATGGTAAGACGCGGGCCGGAATTTCGGTAACGCCAGAGTCGACAGCCGTCGGCTGCCGGCCAGACAATGAAGTCATAATGACTATATTGTCCTCAATAGCCTTCTATGGCATCGTCCTAGGCAATACCCGCTCACCCGAGACTTGCCGCCATGGTTGCCCCACTGACTGCCATTGATGAGCTACCGAGTCAAAAGTCCTCTCATATAAAGAACAAATGGGGAGACGTCGTGCGCCAGGTGCAGGCGCAAGGCTCCCTTGCCATCACCAATCACTCAACCGTCGAGATGGTCCTGCTCACTGCGGGGACGTATCAGTCGCTGCTGGATCTCGTCAGCCGATTGCAGGCCCGGGAGAAGTCGGAGATCGATCAGCTCTCCGAGCAATTCAAAGCGCGACTGGCAACGCTCAATGATCCGAAGGCTCGCGACCGGTTGAGCAGCGTGCTGGCGTCGAAGGGCAGAGCAAGGAAGAAACCGATCGCCGGTGAAAATTTCTGATGAGTCAAGCATCCCGCCCATTCATCTTCGTACTCGCAGGAGTGAATGGAGCAGGCAAGAGTTCGGTGGGCGGCAATCTTCTCCACGAACATGGGTTGAGCTGGTTCAACCCGGACAGCCATGCACGCGAATTGATGACAAAGCATGGCCTGACCCTCGAGGAGGCAAATGCAGTCGCGTGGCACTTCGGGCGTGAGCAACTGGAGGATGCAATCGCCACAGGCAGGAACTTCGCCTTTGAAACGACGCTCGGGGCCAACACGATTCCCGCGCTTCTCAGGAAAGCGAGCGCAACACACGATGTCGTCATGTGGTACTGCGGGCTTGCCTCGCCGGAGTTGCATCTGCAGCGCGTGAAGGCGCGAGTAGCAAGCGGCGGCCATGACATCCCCGAATCAAAAATCCGCGAGCGCTGGGATAGCTCCCGGAAGAATCTCATCCATCTTTCGCCGCACCTCGCACACCTGCAGGTCTTCGACAACAGCGCACAGGTCGCACCAGGGCAGCCGATCCCAGATCCTGTATTGGTAATGGAAATGGTGAGCGGTGAGCTTATCCATCCGGATCCAACGGATGCTGAGCAGTTGAGCGCTGTCCCTGAATGGGCGATCGCCGTGGTTGAGGCTGCGATCCAGTCCTAGAAGACAGAAAATGGGCGTCGCAGAAGCTTTCTGCTGTCGGATCTCGCAATTGATGTCGCTGTCCTAACTGTTGAATATCGAGGAAATCTCTGGCGGGTATAAAGGCGCTGTGGCTAGATCCACTATCGGACTGCGGGAAGACGGGCGCACTCTATGAAGTCGTGCAAAACCGACCCACCGACGAAGCGTGCTGCGGCAGACGGCGCGGTGGGAGACCGACGCGCATCCCCCGATGAGACATTCGTGAGCAACCAAGCCAGCGATCGGCAGGTCTTCGAAACACGTCTCGGCAATTTCCTCTTCATGCATCCCTGGTCCGTGGAGATCAGTAAACGCATGACGCTCGCATGCCTGACGTATCTGCAAGTGCGAGCTCGACGATCGCCGACCACGCGGACGAGCGACGGCACGTTCGAGTGTCTGCGAAAGATGTTGCGCCCCGTACCGTTTCCGTTTGGCGGCCGCGTGCGCAACGTATGTGAACTCATGGGCGTTCTGGGGCGAGCCTCACAATCGCGAGCCGCACAAGTGCGCGGAACTCAAATGGCACGCCCGAGAGCAGATTGGCAGCTGTCATGCCAACGAAATTACGGTAACGCCGTCCCATTAAAATCAGCCACTTGGAATCGTGTAGCGACCGATGGACGTTTCCCCCTGGAAGTGTTGCTTGAACAATGGGTTAGCCAATTTTGGAGCAGTTATGTCCAAACCGTGGCGGAAATTCCGGTAACTGGCCTCCGCAGGGATGAGAGTGGCATCGATCGGCAATTGCGGTGCGAGGTCGCTTTCGGCTAAAAAGGCGTTGGCGGCAAATGCCGGCTAGTTTCCGGGCATTGATTTGCGGCTGTCGGACTGTGTCCGTACTAGCTCGCCCTCTGATACCCACATCTGGGTGATACGGGGCTCCACAATCATTGGAGCCCTAATGAAGAAGCTGATTCGTTTGCGTCGGCTGGCGTTCGAACTCCAGCAGGGGTGCTGCTTTTACTGCGGGGCCCGGATGTGGCTCAAACACCCGAGAGAGGTGTTCGAACATCGCGATCTCACGTCCAAGGTTGCGAGCTACCTCAAGTGCACGGCCGAGCATCTCAAACCAGTCTCCGAAGGCAGAAGGGACGAGCCAGGGAACATCGTCGCAGCCTGCCTGTTCTGCAAAGGGCTTCCGCTCTCTGGATTGCCCACGCCTTTCTTTGCGCGCGATCGCCGCCTTCAGAGAGGCTATGTAGCTTTCAGTGGCATCAGGTGGACGGTAGGAGTTGAGCGCATCGGCCACGAGCCGAGCATCCCCAGCGCTGATGCAGTCGGCGATATAGGTGAACTCAACGAACGGGCCAGGCTTGGCGCTGTCGAATACGATCCATGAGAAGTGCCCGGGGTCGCCGTGGTCTTTGGATTTGACCGCACGATAGCGCGGGGATTCGCGTGGCACGAAACGTTTACGATGGTTCATATATCCAGCCGCTCTGCGATCGAGGCCATCTCTGAGACGAACTTTTTACGGCGCATCCGGATCCCTTTGCAGGTGAGGATCGACTGCGCTCCCGTCTGCCTCATTCCCGGCGCGTAGGCGCCGGCGGATCTTGGCAAGCAGTGAATCCATTTCCGAGTCCAGCGGTGAATCTTGCCCGGCGGTTAGCAGCCGACGCAGGTGCTCTATGTCGTGATCGTCCTCGGGCAACAGTGGCAGGTCTGGCTTGAATGGCCAAGCTTCGGCGCGCTCGTTGTAGGCGCGGAATCCAGCTTCGTTTCTTTTGAGCCACTCCAAATCCATCGGGCCCATGTGCGCGGGGTGCACGACGAACGGGTCCGGCGGATCTATTGGCTCGCGATCGCGTCAAGGGCGTCGCGTAAGCGCACCTGCGCGGACTTGGCCTCGTCAATGCTGTCAAAAAAGAACCATGCCGGCCTGCTCGAAACGCGCCATGCGTGCAGTTCTGTCTGTTGTGCGTGGAACGCAGCATCAAGTCCCGCGCGGGCAACGTTCTGAATGGTCGCGAAGAACGCAAACTCACCATCTGCCCGGCGCTGCCGAGCTTGTTCTTCAAGCTCCGTGGACTTACCAGATCCGCCTTCTGCTAGGAGTACGACACGACGCCGTTCAAGGAGCTCCTTCCAGCCCAACGTATCATCGATCAAGGCCAACTCGCGCGCATAGTCCTGCGACTCATCCGGCTCGCCGCCTCGCTCGGTGCGAACAGGAACAAAGCGTCGATCAAGCGCGACAAATTTGACTGGGGGCATTGGCGCGATCCGGTCCTGCTGCCTACGTACTCGTCAGAGATCGGGTATGGATGGAGCGACCCTTCTGATCGGGGGGGTGGGAACAAGATATCACGCGGGTTCCCATCGTGGGAACTTAGTGTTATTGTTCGGGTCAACACAGATCATAGGCTGTTTGATGAAAGTCGTCGGGCGGAGCCGGCTCCATGCCTTCGTGGAAGGACATGCGGACGCCCGGCGATGGTTAGCGAACTGGTTAGCCGATGCGGAACGCGCAGCTTGGCGCACTCCGCACGACATCAAGCGTCACTACGCCAGCGCCAGCATTCTCGAGCGAAACGTTGTGATCTTTAACGTCCGGGGCAACGAGTATCGGATGGAAGTCACCGTCTCGTACAACTCGGCGACTGTGGTGATCAACTGGATTGGCACTCATGCTGAGTATGACCGGCGAAACAGACAACGCACGCGCTGAAGGTAGAAGTTCATTGGAAGTTCGAATCATTAAGTCTGAGGCGCAGTATCGCGAATACCTCGATGCGATCGAGAAGCTTGCCGCGAGTGATCCTGATGCGAATTCCTCCGAGGCATCTCGTCTCGAATTGTTGGCCAAACTGGTCGAGGATTACGAAAGGGTGCGTTTTGAGATCGGCACGCCTGATCCCATTGACGCGATCATGTTTCGCATGGAGGAGATGGGCCTGCGTCAGAAGGACATTGCCGATATTTTGGGTGGTAAGAATCGGGCGTCGGAAGTATTGGCTCGGAAGCGTCCGCTTACGCTTCCAATGATCCGTGCATTGCATGAGAAGCTGGGTATTCCAGCGGCGCTGTTGATCAGAGAGAAGCCGGAGCAGGTGCTCGATTCGTCCGAATACTCTGATGACGAAGTACCGCTGGACCTGGTCAAGAGCCGGGGATGGATCGAGGCGGGCGCGTCTGCATCAGACCTTATCAAGCGCTTTCTTGCTCCGGCCGGCAGCCCAGTCCTGCTTAAGCACACGGTCGTCTTTGGGGCCAACGCTCGAACCAACCGTACTCGTGTTCAGCTGTGGATCGCACGTGTCCGTGAAATCGCTGATGCGCGATCCTATCTTCTCGGTCGTTTTGATCGCACTTGCCTGAATGAGTACACGCTCGCGTACATTGCCAAATTGAGCTGGATGGATCGCGGGCCGAGACTCGCTATGGACTTTTTGGCTGAGCGCGGAATTGCGTTGGTTGTAGAGCCGCACCTACCGCCCACCCGGCTTGATGGGGCAGCAATGCTAGGGAAGAACGGAGCGCCGGTGATCGGGCTCACGCTGCGAGAAGACCGGCTCGACAACTTCTGGTTCACGCTGATGCACGAACTCGTTCACGCGTGGAAGCATCTGGATCCAAACAGCAACAGGGCGATTGCGGACGAAAACATAGAGAAGGGGGAAGCGAGGAACGATCCGATGGAGAAAGAGGCCAATGAGGTTGCTGCCGAGATTCTGATTCCTCGCGCCGAATGGCGTAGAAGCAGAGCTCATCTCAGTCCGTCCCAAAAAAACATTGAGTCCGTCGCTGCCCAGAATCAGATTCATCCAGCGATTGTTGCCGGACGCATTCGATTCGAGCGGCGCAACTACAAGCTCTTCTCCAAGATGGTTGGATATGGGCAAGTGCGGTCACAGTTCCCAGAGATAAAGTGGAGCTAAGTATGGCGGCGGTGTATGAGCCCATTGTTAGGGCGAAGCCAGGCCAAAC
>OEIU01000235.1_pt1 | contig 55360 bp, 62 predicted proteins | sample 1539221 | NCBI WGS metagenome assembly OEIU01 (sample SAMN03792071, study PRJEB22550) | activated sludge metagenome | feature: wastewater treatment plant; material: activated sludge; isolation source: Wastewater treatment plant of a petroleum refinery complex | place: Argentina: Zarate | collected... | reverse complement strand
GCCGGAGGGCGCCCCCGGGAAGCGCGGCGAGCAGGGGGGGGGGGGCGTGGGCGGCTATTGGGCGGGGGTGGGGGCCGACGGCTTGGCCCCTTTTCCCACTGCCCCGCCGATGCGTGTCTGGATCGACGTGACGAACTCGCCGCACGTGGTGATCTTCCGGCCCTTCATCACACGGATGGAGGCGCGGGGCCACCAGGTGACGGTGACCTCCCGCGAGTTCGCCCAGACGATCGGGCTGCTCGACCGCTTCGGGATCGCCCACACGAGCGTCGGCGCGCACGGCGGCGGCTCGCGGCGCGGTAAGGCGCGGGCGATGGCCGACCGCTCGCGCGAGCTGATCGCGTTCGCCCGCCGCGAGCGCTTCGACCTGGCGGTCGCCCACGGCAGCACCGACCAGCCCCTCGCGGCGAAGCTGGCCGGCACGCCGCAGGTCTCGATGTTCGACTACGAGTACGCGGCCGCGATGCACCACTGGAACGGCCGCCTGGCCACCCGCGTGCTCGTGCCCGCCGCGATCCCGGAGGCGGCGCTCGCCGGGTACGGCATGCGCCCGCCCAAGCTGGTGCGCTACCCGGGACTCAAGGAGGAGTACTACCTCGCGGACCACGTCATGGACGACGGCGTGCTGGACGAGCTCGGACTGGACCGCGACCGCGTGATCGCCGTGCTGCGGCCACCGCCGGAGGTGACGCTCTACCACCGGGGCGCGTCGACCGACCTGTTCGCCGCGACGCTGGCGCGCCTGCTCGCCGACCCCGCCGTCCAGACGGTGGTGCTGCCGCGCACCGACGACCAGCGGGCGCAGCTGGCCGGGGGGGCGGCGATCGTGCCGGAGCGGCCCATCGACGGGCCCAGCCTGGTGGCGGCCGCCGACCTGGTGGTGAGCGCCGGCGGCACCATGAACCGCGAGGCGGCCGCGCTCGGCGTCCCGGCGTGGACGCCCTTCGCCGCGCGCCTCGGGGCGGTGGACCGGCGGCTCATCGAGGAGGGGCGCCTGCGGCGCCTCGAGCGGCCCGAGGATGTGGTCCTCGAGCGACGGAATCGAGGACGAACGCCCCCATTGCGCGACCCCGAGACCCTTCTCGACCTGATTCTGGCCCCGGGTGCCGCTAGAGTGCCCGTTCCGTGAGGGCTCCCCTGACCTGGAGCTCCCGTGCCTTCGTTCACCGCGCCGGGCAGGTCGCGGTCGACACGGGACTCGTCGCGGCCGCCTGGTGGCTGGCCTTCTACTTCCGCTTCGACGGCGACGTGCCCGGGCGGTACGAGCGCCTGTTCGCCGGCACGGTCCTGATCGTCGTCGCGATCACCATCGTCACCTTCGCCGGAATGCGCTTCTACACCAAGTGGTGGCGCTTCACGAGCGTCCGCGACCTCCAGGCGATCGTCCTGGCATGCGCCGTGTCGAGCCTGCTCATCACCGCGCTGCTGTCGTCGTGGCGGCCCGACGACCTGGTGGTGGTGCCGCGCGGCGTGCTGGTCATCGACTTCGTCCTGACCCTGGTGCTCGTGGGCGGCGCGCGCTTCGCGGTGCGCAGCGTCATCGAGCGGCCCAAGTCGCGGGCCGAGCTGGTCGCGACCGGGCGCGAGGTGCTCATCTGCGGCGCCGGCGACGCCGGCGTGACGCTGCTGCGCGAGATGAAGAAGAACCGCGAGCTGGGGTACACCCCGGTCGGCCTGATCGACGACGACCCGCGCAAGCGGCGCCTGCGCGTGCAGGGCACCCGCGTGCGCGGCTCCCGCCACGACCTGGCGCGCGTGCTGCGCGAGGTGCACGTGGACGAGGTGATCATCGCCATGCCGTCCGCGCCCGGCCTGGTGCGCCAGGAGATCGTCCAGGTGTGCCGGGTCGCCGGCGTCCCCTGCACCACCCTGCCGGGCCTCCCCGAGCTGATCACCGGCGAGGTCACGGTCTCGCAGCTGCGCGAGGTGCGGGTGGAGGACGTCCTCGGCCGCGCCCCCGTGGAGATCGACTTCGCGCGGATGGCGCGGTACCTCAACGGGCGCTCCGTGCTGGTGACCGGCGCCGGCGGATCGATCGGCCGCGAGCTGTGCCGCCAGGTCGCGACGATCGGCGCCCGCCGCCTGGTGATGGTGGACCACGCGGAGAACAACCTGTTCGAGATCGACATGGAGCTGCGCGAGCGCGGCCACGCGGGCCTGCTGGTGCCCGTGATCGCCGACTGCAAGGACTCCGTGTCGATGGAGCGCGTGTTCCAGGCGGAGCGGCCGGACGTGGTGTTCCACGCCGCCGCCTACAAGCACGTGCCGATGATGGAGCTCAACCCGCTCCAGGCCGTCGCCAACAACGCCCTCGGCACCGAGGTGGTGGCGCGGCTCGCGGAGCGCCACGGCGTCGACCGCTTCTGCCTGATCTCCACCGACAAGGCCGTCGAGCCGCAGACCGTGATGGGCGCGTCGAAGGCCCTGGCCGAGCGGATCGTGGAGGCGCACGGGGCGACGTCCGCCACCCGCTTCGCCGCCGTGCGCTTCGGCAACGTCCTGGGCTCGTCCGGCTCGGTGCTGCCGATCTTCCAGCGTCAGATCGAGGAGGGCGGCCCGGTCACGGTCACCCACGCCGAGATGACCCGCTTCTTCATGACCATCCCGGAGGCGGTCCAGCTGGTGATCGCCGCGACGGGCATCGCCGATGGCGGCGACATCTTCGTGCTGGACATGGGCGACCCGGTCCGGATCATCGACCTCGCACGTCGCATGATCGAGCTGTCCGGCCACGAGCCGGGCCGGGACATCGCCATCGAGGTGGTGGGCATCCGTCCCGGCGAGAAGCTCCACGAGGAGCTGTTCAACGTGGACGAGGAGGTCCGTTCCACCCGGTACGCCAAGATCATGCGCGCCACCCGGCCGCCGCTCGACCCCGAGGCCTTCGCCGTGGGGCTCGACCGGCTCGTCCAGCACGTCTCCGCGGGGGGCCCGCAGCCCGTCGCCGACGCGCTGTGGACCGCGTTGCGCGGCGGCAGGGGCCCGGTCGCCGACGGCGAAGGCCCCGTGGCACCCACATCCACACCCACGACCGAGTTGGAGCACCCATGACCGTGATCACGCGCACGAACGCAGATCGCCGGGGTCTCCCCGATGGGGCGGCTCCCGTCGCCGAGTGGGGCCTGCTCTCCCGCGTGCACCGCGACTGCCCCGAGCACGGCGGCGAGTGCCACTGCGTCGGCCGGCACGAGGAGCACGGGCTCGTGTTCTGGTGCGACCGCCAGGAGCACCACTTCTCCACCCGCTAGGGGGACGGGGTGCCGCGCTACGTCGCCCTGCTGCGCGGGGTGAACGTGGGCGGGAGCGGACGGATGGCGATGGCCGACCTGCGCGCGTGCGTGGAGGGCGACGGCTTCGAGGACGTCACCACCCACATCCAGACCGGCAACGTCCTGTTCCGCACCCCGATGCGGTCGGCCGAGAAGGTGGCCGCGGCGCTGGAGACGGGCGTCGAGGCCGGCATGGGGTTCCGCACGGCGGTGATGGTGCGGACCGCGGCGCAGCTCACCGCCGTCCTCGATGAGCGCCCGTTCCCGGACGCCGATCCGGAGCACCTGCACATCGCGTTCCTGCGGCAGACGCCCGCCGCGGCCAGGGTGAGGGCGCTCTCGGCGCCGGACGGACCGGACGAGCTGGCCGTCGTCGGACGCGAGGTCCACCTCCACCACCCCGCGGGCATGGGGCGGTCGACGCTGACGGGGGCATCGATCGAGAAGGCGCTCGGCGTCCCCGCGACAGCCCGCAAGCGGGCCGTGGTCGAGAGTATCCGGGACCTCCTGGAGGCCTGAGCGGGCCGATCCACCGAGAGGGGGTGACGCCGCCGGGGGCGCTGTCGTACCATCGCGCGTCCCTTCGTGCCCGTGAGGTGTCCGTGACCCACCCCTGGCGCGCCCTTCTGGCGTGCATCGCCGTGCTCAGTGCCCTCGTGTGGACCGCGTCCGCGGCCGCCGCCACCAAGGTCTCCTTCGTGCAGGGCGAGCAGAACGTCTTCGTCACCCGCCCGGGTGACGGCCTCCAGTCGGCCCTCCAGAGCCTGCTCGCCGGGCCGACCGCCGCGGAGCGGAAGACCCAGATCCGCAGCTACATCTCGCCGGCGACCCCGGTGCTCTCCGTCACGCAGCAGGGCACCGTCGCCACCGTGGACCTGGGCGACCGGTTCGTGGCGGGCACCAACGCCGACACGCTCAACGCCCGGTTGTCGCAGCTCGTGGCCACGGCGACCGCCGTCCCGGGCGTGCAGTCCGTGCAGGTGCTGATCGACGGCGGCGTGCCGTACGGGCTGTTCCCGGGCATCGACGCGACGGGTCCGCTGACGGTGGCCAAGCTCCGCACGCCGAGCGTCGCGCCGCCGCCCAACCCCGTCACCCCGTCCGGCCCCGTCACCGGTGGGACCAAGGCGGCCCAGCAGCGGCTCGCCGACCTCGGCTACCTGCTGCCCGGCGACGTCGACGGGCGCCTCGGCCCCGGGACGACCGCCGCGGTGATCGCGTTCCAGAAGTGGGAGGGGCTCCAGCGCGACGGCGTCCTCGGGCCGAAGACGCTGGCGGCCCTCGGGCGCGCCAACCGCCCCACGCCGATCACGCAGGGCGGGGCCGGCCGGCGCCTGGAGGTGCTGGTCGACAAGCAGCTCGCGCTGGCGATCCAGGACAACCGCGTGGTGCGGGCGCTGCACGTCTCGTCCGGCAAGCCGTCCACGCCGACGCCGATCGGGAGCTTCAAGGTGTACGCCCAGTACCCGCGCTGGTGGTCCACGCCGTTCCAGGAGTGGCTGCTGTGGGCGTCGCCGTTCGTCGGCGGCGTCGCGACGCACCAGTACCCCGACGTCCCCGTCTACGCCGCCTCCCACGGCTGCGTGCGGGTGCCGGCGCCCAACGCGCCGTGGCTCTACCGGTTCCTCTCGGTCGGCGACCCCGTCCGCGTGCTGGCGACGTCATGAGACGCCTCCGGGCCTTCCTCGCGGCGGCCGTCGCCGCGGCCGCGGCCGCGCTCGCCGCCACGGCCGTCCCCGCGGCCGCCCAGGCCCCCGCGACCCCGCCCCCCGCCACGATGGTGCCGGGCGTCCTGACCGTGGGCCTCAACCTGCCGAGCGACGGCTTCCAGGTGGGCGCCGTCAGCGGCACCACCGTCACGTTCGCCCGCGGCCTCGAGGTGGGGCTGGCGGCGGCAGTCGGCCGCCGCATGGGCCTGCCCGTCCAGTTCGTGAACGTCCCGGTGTTCTCCGACATCGTCGCCCCCGGCCCGAAGCCGTTCGACCTGGCCTTCGCGCAGGTGTCGATCACCTCCGGCCGCAGGCAGAACGTGGACTTCAGCGCGGCGTACCTCGACGTCGACCAGGGCGTGCTGCTGCGCCGCGGCCTCGCGACCACGCCGACGACGCTCGCCAAGCTCAAGCCGCTCCAGCTCTGCGTGCTACAGAAGAGCACGGGTGCCGCCGTGGTTGCGAGCCGGGTCACGCCGGCGAGGGCCGCGCGGACCTACCCGGGCGTGACGCCGCTGTTCCAGGCGCTCGAGACCGGGCGCTGCGACGCCGTCGTGTACGACGCCCCCACCCTCGCGGTGCTGGCCGCCGAGGTGCCGCTGCGCGTGGGCTCCATGGCCGGCGTGATCGCCACCGGCGAGCGCTACGGGGCCGTCCTCCCCGACGGCAGCCCGCTGGTGAAGACGGTGAGCACGGTGGTGAAGGGCCTGATCGCCGACGGCACCGTCGGGCGCCTGCAGGCGAAGTGGCTCGACGTGAACCTGACGACGCTGAGGACCCTGAGCTGAGCGGGGAGCTGCCCGTCAGCCCTCGTGGCTGAAGGGCAGCTTCACGTGGCGGGCCCGGTCGACCTCGACGACGAACGCCACCGTCGCGTCGGGGTCGCGCATCGGGAACGGCGCCCCGATGTACTTCTGCGACAGGCGGTCCATCGCGGCGAGCGCCGCCTCGCCCTCCAGGCGCTCCACCACCCGGCCGCGGACATCCGCCTGCCGGTAGGGGTCGTCCCGGTCGACGACCGACAGCGCCACCCGCGGGTCGCGCCCGATGTTCACCGCCTTGCGGCTGCCGCGCTGCGTGAAGAACACGAGCCGGTCGCCGTCGACGTCCACCCAGATCGGCACCGACGTGGGGCCCTTCGGGCCGGTCGTGGCCAGGTGGGCGTAGTTGCGGCCCGCGAACAGCTCGCGGACGTCGGCGGGGATGGCGCTCACCCGCCGCTCCGCGGCGCCTGGTCGGCCGGCTCCCACGTCGCCACCCACGCCTCGATCTCGTGGACCACCCGCGAGAGGGCCCCGCCCTTCGGGGGGGGGCGGTACGGGGGGGCGCCGTCCGTGCGCGCCCGCCGCTCCATCAGCCCGGCGGACTCCAGCTCGCGGAGCCGCTCGGTGAGCAGCCGCGCCGACAGCCCGTCCACGCTGCTGCGGATCTCGGTGAACCGGGCGGGGCCCTCCATGGTCGCCCGGATGACCGCGGCGCTCCAGCGGCGGCCGAGGAGCTCGGCCGCCGCCTGGTAGCGGTGGCACACCGGGGGACGCTGGCGGCAGCGATCCATCGCCGTCAGCCTACCCCTGCGCACCGTCGTCCCCGGCCTACGCGGCCAGCGCCGACCCGTTGCGGTGGCCGGCCGGCTCCAGGGCGATGTCGAGCACCTCCTGGACCGTCAGCACCGGGTGGACCGTCACGTCCTCGAGCACGGCCGCCGGCACGTCGTCCAGGTCGCGCCGGTTCCGCTCCGGGATGACCACGTCGGTCAGCCCCGCCCGGTGGGCGGCCAGGATCTTCTGCTTGAGCCCGCCGATCGGGAGGACCCGGCCCTGGAGCGTGACCTCGCCGGTCATGCCCACGGTCGGCTTGACCGCCCGGCCGGACGCGAGCGACGCCAGCGCGGTGACCATGGTGACGCCCGCGGACGGGCCGTCCTTGGGCACCGCCCCCGCCGGCACGTGCAGGTGCACCTGGCGGCCGGACAGGGCGTCCGGCTCGATCCCGAGCTCCTCCGCGTGCGCGCCCGTCCACGAGAGGGCGATCCGCGCCGACTCGCGCATGACGTCGCCGAGCTGCCCGGTCAGGACCAGCCGGTCACCCGGGCCGTCGGCGCGGTTGGCGCTCGCCTCCACGAACAGGACGTCGCCGCCCGTGCCCGTCACCGCCAGGCCGGTCGCGACACCGGGCGTCGCGGTCCGCTCGGCCGCCTCGTGGTGGAACTTCGGCCGCCCGAGGGCGTCCTGCAGCTCGTCGGGGCCGATGGCGATGTGGCCCTCGTGCCCCTCCGCCACGCGCCGCGCCGCCTTGCGGAGCACCTTGCCGATCTCGCGCTCCAGCCCGCGGACGCCGGCCTCGCGCGTGTAGTCGCCGATGACCGACCGCAGGGCGTCGTCGCCGAACGTCACCTCGTCGGGGCGCAGGCCGTTGCGCTCGATCTGGCGCGGCAGCAGGTAGCCGCGGGCGATCGCGAGCTTCTCGTCCTCCGTGTACCCGTCCAGGGCGATGATCTCCATCCGGTCCAGCAGCGGGCCGGGGATGGTGTCGTGTACGTTCGCGGTGGCGATGAACAGCACCTCCGAGAGGGCGAGCTGGGCGGGGAGGTAGTGGTCGGGGAACGAGTGGTTCTGCGCCGGGTCGCGCCCCCCCAGCAGCGCCGCCGACGGGCCGCCCCGCCAGTCGCTGCCGACCTTGTCGATCTCGTCGAGCAGGATCACGGGGTTGCGCGTGCCGGCGTCGCGCAGGGCGCGGACCAGCCGCCCCGGAAGCGCGCCGACGTAGGTGCGGCGGTGGCCGCGGATCTCGGCCTCGTCGCGGATCCCGCCCAGGCTCATGCGGGTGAACTCGCGGCCCAGGGCCTTCGCGACGGACGTCCCGAGGGAGGTCTTGCCGGTGCCGGGCGGCCCCACGAGCGTGAGGATGACGCCGGCCTGCGCGTCCTCCATCCCCCGCTCCTGGCGCAGCTTGCGCACGGACAGGTACTCGAGGATGCGGTCCTTGACCTCCTCCAGACCCGCGTGGTCGGCGTCCAGCACCTCGCGGGCCGCCTCCACCTCGAGGTGCTCGTCGGATCGGACGTCCCACGGCAGGGAGACCATCCACTCCAGGTAGGTGCGGATCATCCCGGCCTCGGGACCCTCGGGCTGCCGCTCCAGCCGGGCCAGCTCGCGCTGCGCCTCCTTGCGGGCGTCGTTGGGCATGTTCGCCGCCTCGATGCGCTCCGCCCAATCGTCGTCGCCGCCGCCCTCGCCGTCCTCGCCCAGCTCCTTGCGGATCGCCGCCAGCTGGCGGCGCAGCAGCATCTCGCGCTGGGTCTTGTCGAGGTCCTCCGCGACGTTCTCGCGGATCTGCCGGCGCAGGCCGGCATCGGCCAGCCGCTCGCGCTGGGCCTGGATGGCCAGCGTCAGGCGCGCGACGACGTCGGTGGCGCCGAGCAGCTCGAGCTTGGTGGAGACCGGGATCTCGGGGGCGTATCCGGCCGTGTCGGCCAGGCGTCCCGGGTGGCTGATGGACGACAGGAAGTGCGCGACGCGCGCGCGGTCGCCGCGCAGCTCCGCGACCTCCTCGACCACCGCGCGGTACTCGCGCGCCAGCGCGGCGGCCTCGGGGCCCGGATCGTCCGGGTCGGGCATCTCGGTGGCGCTCACGCGAAGACCGGCCTCGCCGACGATGGCGGGGCCCAGCTCCGCGCGGTGCATCGCCTCCACCGCCACGCCGCGCGTGCCGTCCGGCAGGTCGATCTCGCCCACGATCTGCGCCACCGCGCCGTAGGACGCGAAGCGCCCGTCGATGCGCGGCACGAGCAGGATGCGGCCCTCCACGGCCCCGTCGAGCGCCTCGGCCTGCTCGCCGGACGTGACGGGGAAGGTGACGCTGGTGCCGGGGAGCACCACGGCGTCGTCGAGTGGGAGGACCGGCAGAACGGTGGTGTCCCGATTCATCGAACCCCTGGCTCGCCGGGGCGTTACCCCGACGCACCCGCCGCAGCAAGGTTACCTTCCGTCACCACGTTGTCAAACGGGTCCGGGGGGCCGGGTCGAGGCGATCGACCGGCTGGGGGTCGCGACCGGACGAACGCGTCACGAGGGCCCGGTCCGCGCTCCGACGGCGGGATCCGCCGGGGTGCCCGATAGCATCACCGAGTGGACCTGCGCCAGCTGCTGACGTTCCGGACCGTCGTGGACAAGGGATCCTTCTCCCAGGCGGCGGAGGAGCTCGAGGTCTCGCAGCCTGCCGTGTCGTTCCAGATCCGGGCGCTCGAGGAGCGCCTGGGGCACCGGCTGCTCGACCGCAGCGGCCGGCGGGTGCGGCTCACCGAGGCCGGCGAGGTGGTCTACCGGTACGCCCGGCGGATGATCGGCCTCGAGGCCGAGCTGGAGCGCGAGATGGGGGAGATCGGGACCCGCGTCAGCGGCCGCCTGGTGCTCGGGTCGTCCACCGGGCCGGGCGAGGTCCTGCTGCCGCGGCTGCTCGGGGCGTTCCACGACGCGCACCCGGAGGTGAAGGTCAGCCTCGTCGTCAGCGACACCCAGACGGTGTGCGAGCGCGTCCTCGACGACGAGCTGGAGCTGGGGGTCGTGGGCGCGGCGCGCCCGCATCGCGGGCTGGTGTTCGAGCCGTTCGTCCGCGACGAGCTCGTCGCCATCGTGCCCCCCGGCCACCCCCTCGCCGACCGGGGCTCCGTGACGCTGGAGGAGCTCGCCGCCGAGCCGATGCTGATCCAGCAGGAGGGCTCCGGCGTGCGCTCCGTCGTGGAGGCCGCGCTCCGCGAGAGCGGGGTCCGCGACCGCGACCTGCAGGTGGCGATGGAGCTCGGCCTGCAGCAGTCCGTGAAGGCGGCGGTGCTCGACGGGTTCGGCATCACCGTCATCTCGCGGCTCGCGGTGGAACGGGAGCTCGCCGACGGGAGCCTCGTCGCCCTGGCCCTCGAGGGGGCCGGGCTGGAGCGCAGCTTCTTCGCGGTGCGGCACGCCGGGCGCACCCCCAAGCGGGTCACCCAGGCGTTCGTGGAGTTCGCCCGCGCGGAGCTCGGCGACATGGCCGCGCCCGCATCAGGCTCATAACGATCCCTTATCACGTCTCCTGACCCGGTCCGCTAGGATCGGCCCCGTGTCGAGCCTCTCCGACGCACGCGCGGACGTGCTCGTGGTGGGATCGGGCGGCGCCGGCATGTCGGCGGCCGTCAGCGCGGCCGACGCCGGCGCGTCGGTGATCGTGACGACGAAGTCGGCGCTCGGCGCCGGCAACACCGGACGCGCCCAGGGCGGCATCCAGGCCGCGATGGGGGACGACGACTCGCCCGATTCGCACTACGAGGACACCTTCGCCGCCGGCCATCGTGCCGCGCGGCCCGAGCTCGTGCGCCAGCTCGCCGAGCAGGGCCCCGAGGCCATCGCGTGGCTCAGCGGGCTGGGGGTGCCGTTCACCCGCGACGGGGACCGGCTGCGCCTCATCCGGTGTGGCGGCGCCAGCCGCAAGCGGCTGCTCCAGGCCGGGGAGCGCACGGGCGCCGAGATGGTCCGCGCGCTCCGCGCCGCCGTCCGCGGCGGCGGCGCGGAGGTCTGGGAGTCGACGCGGCTGGTCGAGCTGGAGCCGGAGGGGGACGGATGGCGCGCCGTCGTGGCCCCCGGCGGCAACGGGAGCCGTCGCACCGTCCACGCCGCCGCCGTGGTGCTCGCGGCGGGAGGCGGCCTGCGCGGCGAGGCCGACGCGCTCGGCGTCGGCAGCACCAACCACCCCGACGCCACGCCGGAGGTATTGCGGATGGCGCTCGCGCTCGGCGCCGAGGGTCGCGAGCTCGACTCCTGGCAGCGCCACCCCACCGGGTCCGTGTGGCCCGAGGCGCTCGCCGGCTACGCCCTCCCCGAGACCACCCGCTCCTACGGCGCGACCCTCCACGACGCCGACGGCGAGCGGTTCGTCGACGAGCTCGCCCCGCGCGACGTCGTCGCCCAGGCGATCATCGACGTCGTCGGCGAGGGCCGCGGGGCGGCCGCCCCGGACGGGACCCCCGGCGTGTGGCTCGACACCCCCGCCATCGATCGCGAGAACGGCGGCGGGTTCACCGCCGAGCGGCTCGCCTACGTCCACAAGCGCTACATGAAGGCCGGGGTGGACATCACCCGCGAGCGTGTGCTCGTGTACCCCGTGCTCCACTACCGCAACGGCGGCCTCGCGATCGACGAGCGCGCCGCCACGTCGCTGCCCGCGCTGTTCGCCGCGGGCGAGATCGCCGGCGGGGTCCACGGCTCGAACCGGCTGATGGGCAACTCCCTGCTGGACACCGTCGTCTACGGGCGCCGCGCGGGGCGCAGCGCCGCGGAGGTCTCCCGATGAGCACCCGACCGAGCGCCCTCCCCGGCGCGGTGGCGACCCCCTCGCCGGACTTCCTGAGCCTGCCGGGCCGCCCCCCGAAGCCCCGCGAGACCGGCATCGCCCACGTCATCGACAAGGGCCTGACCCTCGCCGGGGTGGAGGGGATGCTCGACTCGTGCGCCGACCTCATCGACATCGTGAAGCTCGGCTGGGGGACCTCGTACGTCACCCGCAACCTGCGCGAGAAGCTCGCCCTCTACGACAGCGCCGGCATCCCCGTGGTGCTGGGCGGGACCTTCTGGGAGGTCTGTTTCGTCCAGCAGAAGCTCGACGACTGGCGCCGCTGGGTCGACGATCTCGGCCTCCGCCACGTCGAGGTCTCGGACGGCACGATCAGCATCCCGCACGAGACGAAGCTGGAGCACATCGCCGCGCTGTCGCACGACCTGGTGGTGCTCAGCGAGGTCGGCTCGAAGGACCTCCAGACGGTCATCGCGCCGTACCGCTGGGTGGAGCTGATCGAGGCCGAGCTGCGCGCGGGCGCGTGGAAGGTCATCACGGAGGCCCGCGAGACCGGGACCGCGGGCATCTTCCGCGGCGATGGCGAGGTCCGGATGGGCCTCATCGACGAGATCGTCCACGCCGTGGACCCGGACCGCCTGCTGTTCGAGGCCCCCCAGAAGGCCCAGCAGGTCTGGTTCATCCGGAAATTCGGCCCCAACGTCAACCTGGGGAACATCCCACCGGACGAGGTGATACCGCTGGAGACACTGCGACTCGGCCTGCGCGCCGACACCCTCATCGACCCGACCCAGCTCGGCCACGTGGACGGAGCGGGCATTTGAGCGCCGCGACGCCGGGTCCCATCGCCCCCCACGGGGGCACCCTGATCAACCGGTTCGACCCGTCGCTGGACGAGGGCGGCAACCGCCCGCGCGTGACCCTGAGCGCGCGTCAGCAGGCCGACCTCGACCTGATCGCCGTCGGCGCCCTCTCGCCGCTCGACGGGTTCATGGACCAGGCGACCTACGAGTCGGTGGTCGAGCGCATGCGCCTGCCGAACGGGCTGGCGTGGTCCGTGCCCGTCACGCTCGCCGTCCAGCCCGACGAGCTCGCCGCGGTCGGCTCCGCCGACGAGGTGGAGCTGGTCGACGACACGGGCCGATTCCTCGGCGTGCTGGAGGTGACCGGCCGGTTCGAGACCGATCAGCGCCGCGAGGCGGCGCTGGTCTACGGCACCGATGAGGAGGCCCACCCGGGGGTCGCCTCGCTCTACGCCCACGGCACGACCTGCCTCGCCGGCCCCGTGCGCGTGGCGTCGCGGATGCCGCTCGACCCGGGCGCCGTGCCCTTCCTGCTCGACCCGGCCGCCTCGCGCGCCGAGTTCGCCGCCCGTGGCTGGAGGACCGTCGTCGGCTTCCAGACCCGCAACCCGATCCACCGCGCCCACGAGTACATCACCAAGGTCGCGCTGGAGTCGGTCGACGGGCTGTTCATCCACCCGCTCGTCGGGGAGACCAAGAGCGACGACATCCCCGCCGACGTGCGGATGCGCTGCTACGAGGTCCTGATCGAGCACTACTACCCGCAGGAGCGGGTGGTGCTGGGCGTGCTGCCGGCGGCCATGCGGTACGCCGGCCCGCGAGAGGCGGTGCTGCACGCGATCCTGCGCCAGAACTACGGCTGCACCCACTTCATCGTGGGCCGCGACCACGCGGGCGTGGGCAACTACTACGGCACCTACGACGCCCAGCACATCTTCGAGGACATCACGTCCGAGGAGCTGGCGATCACGCCCGTCATGTTCGAGCACAGCTTCTGGTGCAACCTGACCGGCGGCATGGCGACCACCAAGACGTCGCCGTCCACGCCGGAGCAGCGGGTCTTCCTGTCCGGCACCAAGGTGCGCGAGATGCTCGACCGGGGGGAGATCCCGCCCGTCGAGTTCACCCGCCCCGAGGTCGCGGAGATCCTGATCGAGGCGTACGCCAAGACGGCCGCCTGACGGTGGGGTGCCGCCGCCCGGGACGGGCGGCGGCACCCGGTCGTCACGCCTGGTGGATCTCCCGGAGGGAGCGCCGCGCGGGCAGCCAGGCGCCCTCGGGCGGCAGCGCCTCGAGGGGCGTCTCCCGCGCCAGCGGCACCTCGAACAGCCCGGGGATGTCCTCCAGGTCGATGAACCCGACGCCGTCCATCGTGATGGCCGCGCGGTTGAACTCCCGGAACCCCAGGACGGTCAGCGGGAGCCGGCCGGCCAGGTCGGCGAGGCTGTCGTCGCCGCTGTCGCGGTACTGGTCCGCCGAGGCCAGCAGCACCTCCGCCAGCGGCGTCGAGCCGGCCCGCTCGCGCAGATGGTCGAGGAGGGCCTGGTCGATGTCGTCGCCCTCGGTGAGCTTCGGCTTCGCGTACACCGAGAAGCCGGTGCCGCGCAGCATCTCCACGAACCCGCGGATCGCCTCGATCCGGTCGGGCGGGATGTTGATGAAGACGGTGGCCTCGGGCACCTCGTCGGGCGGGGTGCGCTGCACCAGCCAGCGGGCCAGGGCGTCGAACCGCGGCCGCTCCTCCGGGCGCGGCGCGCGGCCGCCGAGCAGCGTGCCGAGGGCCACGTCGATGTTGGGCGCATCCCACACCAGCAGGCGCCGGGGCGCCCCGTTCACGCCGTTCGTCGCCATGGGTCCTCCGGGCGGTCGCCGGGCGCGCGGGGCGGAGCGGGCGCCGGGGGCATCGGGTCGCGGGCGTTCACCAGGCGAGGGTAACGCCCGTAGGCTCCCCGGGATGGCCACCGGCGACCAGGACCGGCTCCGGCGCGCGATCGACGCCGCCGAGCGCGTGATGATCCACGACCATGGGGTGGGGGAGCTCGGCGACGACGAGGCCGCCGACCGCTACGCCGACGCCGTCCGCTACCGGCTGGTGCTGATCCGGGAGGCCGTCGCCGGGTTCTCCCCGGCGGTGGCGCGCGCAGACCCCCGGATCCGCTGGTCGGAGGTGGCGGTGCTGGCCGACGCCCTCGCGGACGCCGACCCGGACCGGGTGCGGGGGGCGGTGCGGGCCGAGGTGGCCGATCTGCTCACGCTCGCCCGGGCGCTGCTCGCCCGCGGGGCGCTCGACGACGGAGCAGGGTGAGGGCCGACCAACGGGGCTTGGCCCGGCCCCGCGCGGTCGGCAGGATGGGCGCGCCCGTGAGACGTCTGAGCCCCGTACTCGCCGCGCTGGCGATCGCCGCCGCGACCGCCGGCCCCGCGAGCGCCGTCCCGGCGACGGGCGACCGCCCCGCCGGCACCGTCTCCGACTGGAGCCACGAGCTCAACCAGAACGAGCTGCCGCAGTGGCGCAAGGCGACGGCCCCGCCGATCCCGCCGCGGCGGTGGTTCCCGCTCGTGCGCTCCATCCTCCACGACGCCGGATCGGCCGGGATGTGGTTCAGCGGTCCGAGCGCGCTCCCCTTCCCGCCACTGCCGCTCAGCCCGAAGGAGCCGGTGGGGTGGCGCAACCGTGCGACGTTCGCGCGCGAGTACGCCCGCACCGGCCTGCGCTGGGACGTGGCGTACGAGGTGTGGGCGGCGCGCAAGGCGCTCGACCGCGGCGCCACCGTCGCCGACCCCACGGTGGACCCCACGGCGTACACCCGCCGCCTCTCGCTGCTCGACCCCCGCTACCGCGCCGAGGCGCTGCGCGAGATCCGCCGGATCGTCCCCGGGCTGCGCGGGCTGCCGTACGTGCACCTGTACACGGGCTCGGACGAGCCGGTCACGATCCTGCCGCGGGGGTCGGCACGGCGCAGCGCCTTCGGCCGCGCGCTGGCGCGCGACTTCCGCCGCGCCACCGGGTTCGCCCTGCCCGACCCGGCGGCGAAGCCCACCACCAGCACCCGGGAGGGGCTGCGCTGGCTGGCGTGGACGCGCTTCTCGGGCAGCCGGTTCCTCGCGATGAAGGCGGGGCAGGCGTCGCTCATCAAGCGCCTGGACCCCGGGGCCAGGGTGAGCCCCAACGACTATGGCTTCATCGACGGCTTCATCCCCTGGGACTACACGCGGCTCGGCGCGTTCGCCGACGTGGTGGAGGCCGACCCGTACGTGAGCTATCCGGAGCGCGACCGCGCGGGCCGCGGCCGCTACAACCCGGGCTTCGGCGCCAAGCTGATGTCGGACCTCACCGGCGTGCGCACCCGGATCGTGGTGCAGGCGTTCGACTACTCCCGCTACCGGCCGACCCCGGGGGACCTGTGGACGTGGAGCGCCCAGGCGCTCCGCGCGGGCGCCACCGACCTGAGCTTCTTCGCCTCGGACAACCCGAAGTTCACCAATCCGCGTCTCTACGACGCGATGCTCGCCATCGCGCGCGCCGTCCGGGGCACACGCCTGCCCGCGGCGCCGACCGACCCCGAGCAGCTGGTGCTGTACGCGACGGCCAGCGAGGGGCAGGCGCAGCCGGGGCGCACCGGCGGCGTCCGCTACCGCACCAGCGGCGACGCGCTCTACAGCACCTATGCGGTGCTCGGCGAGCTGGCGGGCGGCGCCTTCAGCTTCGACGCCGACACCCGCCTGACGGCCCAGCCGGCCCGGCTCGCCGCGGCCAGGACGATCTGGATGCCCCGCGGCGACACGCTCGACCGGGCGTTCGCGGACCGCCTCCTGGCCTGGGTGCAGGCGGGGGGGACGCTGATCGTGACCGACCCCGGCGCCTTCACCCGCACGCCCGCCGGCGCGCCGCTCGCCGATGTCCGCGACGCCCTGGTGGGCGCGCCGCTCGGGCCGGTGCGGCGCGGGTCGGTGCTGGAGGTGCCGCAGGGCGCCCTGGACGGCGCGGCGCCCGACGACCTGCTCACCATCCCGCTCGTGGCGCCGTCGCCGCGCGCGTTCGCCGCCGTGCCGGCGGGTGCCCGGGTGGTGGCGCGCTTCATCGACGGCGCCCCCGCCGCCCTGCTGCGCGACGTGGGGCGCGGGCGGGTGCTGGCGTGGGCGGCCGACCCCATGTCGCCGGGCGCCCTGGACGAGCCGCTCGACCTGGCGCGCCTCGCCGGCGATCTGCAGCGGTGGGCCGGCGGCGCGACCGGGGTGCCCGCCTGGGACTACCGGATCCCGGGCGACCCCGAGCCGTCGCGCCTCCCGTGGGAGGACGCCATCGAGCCCGGGGCGGCCCGGGCGGGACTGTCATGACGGACCGGAGGTGGGGATGACGTCGCGGGGGAGGATGGCCGTGGGGATCGGCGTGGTGGTCGCGGCGGTCGCCGTGGTCGTGGGGCTGGTGGTGCTCTCCGGCGGCGACGACGCCGCGCCGATCGGCGCGGTCGCCGCCGTGCAGGACGACCACCTGCCCGTCGACCCCATCGAGCAGGTTCCGGAGCGCATCAAGATGGTCGCCGACACCGGGGTGACCACCACCCGCGTCGACGTGTTCTGGGGGGATGTCGCAGCCACGCGCCCCGCCGACCCCACCGATCCCGCCGATCCCGCGTACGACTTCTCCCGCTACGACCTGATCTTCCAGAGCCTCGCGAAGGAGGGGATCACCCCGATCGTCTCCACGTACCACACGCCCGCCTGGGCGAGCGGCGGGGCCGTGGAGCCGGTGGGCGGCCGCATCAACACGCTGGCGCCGGACCCGGAGGACTACGGGGCGTTCATGACGGCCCTGGCCACGCGCTACTCGGGCGGCTTCACCTCACCGGGCGGCGAGACGCTGCCGAGGATCACGCACTTCGAGATCTGGAACGAGCCCAACCTCTCCGGTTTCCTCCGCCCGCCGGGGTGGGACGACGAGTCGCTCACGGCCGACCAGCTCACCCAGGCGCGCCTGGACGTCTACGCCGCCATGGACGAGGCGGGCTACGCGGGGGTGAAGCAGGCCGACCCCGAGGCCACCGTGATCGCCGGCGTCGGCGGGCCGCGCAGCAGCACGAGCCGCACCGGGGTGGGCGCCGTCGAGTGGCTGCGCGGACTGGCGGACCGCACGATCCCCCTGGACGCCTACTCGCAGCACGTCTATCCGGCCGCCCCGCCCCTCGAGGAGACGACGGTGGTGCCGAGCTGGAGCACCATCGGCCGCTTCCTGGACGAGCTGGACGCGTTCCGCTCCGGCCTGGACCTCTACATCACCGAGGCCGGCTACACGACCGCCGCCACGCCCTACCGCGACACCGGCTTCAAGACCGAGGCCGAGCAGGCGGACTACCTCGACCAGATCTATTCCCTGCCGCAGCTGCGCAGCGAGCGGATCAAGACGGTCGTGTGGTTCAACCTGCAGGACAACGCCGACTGGCCGGCGGGCCTGCTGCGCGAGGACGGCTCGCGCAAGCCCAGCTACGGGCGCTTCGTCGGCGTGGTCCGGGACCAGGGGGGGACGACGCTCGGCTAGCCCGCCCCCGCGCCGATGCTGAGGCGCAGCGTCTCGGTGGCGTCGTCGATCGGCTCCACGCTCCAGGCGTCCACGAGGCGCTCGAGCACCGGACCCACCCCGGGGACGTCCTCGGCCACCATCCGGCTCCCTCCGCCCGTCGGCAGCGGGCCCACGGACAGGCCGACGGCGCCGTCCTCCACGTCGAGGGCCACCTGCACCACGCCGTCGACCGCGTGCCGGTTGGCGCCGCGGATGAGCACCGAGCTGGCCAGCTGCGCGTCCGAGAGCCGGTCGAGGGGCAGGTCCACTCGGGCGGCCAGGGCCGCGACGACGCGCTCCAGGACCGGCTCGCGGAGGTCCTCGGCCCGCATCGTGAGGCGCCCGGCGGGCGCTCGGCTCACGCGTCCTCCCGGCGGTCGCCCGGCGTGAAGATCATGCGCACCTCGGTGACCCCGCTCTCGTGCGTGAAGTTCACCTCGTCGGCGATCGCCAGCATCAGCGGCACCCCGAGCCCCAGGCCCGCCGACGGCGACGGGACGCGCGGCGAGATGCCCTGGCCGCGGTCGCGGACCGCCACGACGAGCCGCTCGGGCTCCGCCCAGGCGAAGACCTCGTAGTCGCCCACCGAGTCCGGATAGGCGTGCAGCACCGCGTTCGTGCAGGCCTCGGTGACCGCGATCGAGATGTCGGTGCGGCTCTCGTCGCTCCAGCCCAGCCGGTCGATGATCCCACGCACCATCTGCCGCGCCAGGGCGACGCTGTCGGGTTCGGCCGGCATCGCCAGCTCGACGTCCGGGCGCTCGAGGGTCATCCCGGCCGGGAGTGTAGCCACGTCCGCGCCTCCCCGCGCCGTCTTTCCGGTGCCGACCATGCCCCGGCCGTTCCCGAGCCCCGATCCGCCAAAACGTGCGCGGTCACCGGCGGCCCGGCTCATCGCCCCGTAGCGGGTCGGGGTCGCCGGCGTTCTCGCGCAGCGTCTCGAGCGCCCGCCGGATGAGGCGCGAGACGTGCATCTGGGAGATCCCGACCCGGTCCGCGATCTGCGACTGGGTGAGGCCCTCCTCGAACCGGAGGTGCAGGATGATCCGCTCGCGGGCGGGCAGCTCGGCCAGGCCCGCGTCGATGGTCGCGCGCGCCTCCGCCGCCGCGTACCCCTCCTCCTCGACCCCGACCGAGATCCCGATGTCCTCCTCGGCATCGCCGCTCCCGGCGGCGAGCGGCGCGGGCCGCTGGGCGCTGCCGGCGGCGAGGGCGTCGAGCACGTCGTCCAGCGGCAGGCCGGTCTGCTCGGCGATCTCCCGCACCGAGGGGCTGCGGCCGTTCTCGGCCGAGAAGACGCCGGTGGCGTGGGAGATCTGGGCGCGGGCCTCCTGGATGCCGCGCGGCACACGCACCGTCCACGAGCGGTCGCGGAAGTGGCGGCGGATCTCGCCGAGGATCGTCGGCGTCGCGAAGCTGGCGAGCTTGAAGCCCCGCTCCGGCTCGAAGCGGTCGATCGCCTTGATGAGCCCGATCGTCCCCACCTGCACCAGGTCGTCGAGGGGCTCGCCGCGGTCGGCGTAGCGGCGCGCGAGCCCGCGGACCAGCGGCAGGTGCTCGACGATGAGACGCTCGCGTTCGGCGGCGTCGAGTGTACGACCGGGCGTCAGGGGCACGACCTCGCGGACGGACTTCGGGACCACCACGCACTATGCCCGACCCCGGACGCGGGCAAACGCCGCGCGCCGGGGGATGCGGGCGCCGCCCCCCTGCTAGCCTCGGCGGGGATGAGCGAGGCGAGCGCCGCCAACTTCCGTGCCCGTGCGGAGCAGCGTCCCGGCTCGGTCGTCGTCGTCGCCGAGGGCGAGCTCGACCTGGTGGGGGCGCCGCGCCTGCTGGAGGCCCTGCCGGGACCGGGCGACACCCCCGTGGTGATCGACCTCGGATCGGTGGGTTTCATGGACAGCTCGGGGCTGCGGTCCCTGCTCGAGGCCCGTCAGCACTGCCGGGACGCCGGCCGCGGCTTCGCGATCGCGCGCCCGTCCGAGGCGGTCCGGCGCGTCCTCGAGCTCGTCGACCTCCTGGGCGAGTTCGACGTGCTGGAGCGGCCCCCCGGCTGAGCCTCAGCTGATCGTGCCGGAGGCCGCGAGGGCCAGGACGATCACCCCGAGCACCAGCCGGTAGATCACGAAGATCATCATCGAGTGGCTGGTCAGCCACCGCAGCAGGAACGCGATGGCCACGTAGCCGAACACGAAGGCCACGACCGTCGCGAGGGCCAGCGCCCCGAAGCTGACGTTGTCGTCGCCCGTCAGCAGCTCGGTCAGGCCGTACAGGCCCGACAGCACGATCGCCGGGATCGACAGCAGGAACGAGAAGCGGGCGGCGGCCTCGCGCTTGAGCCCCAGGAACAGGCCGGCGGTGATGGTCGCGCCCGACCGCGACGTCCCGGGGATCAGCGCCAGCGCCTGGGCGATGCCCACCCAGATCGCGTCGCCGCGGTTCACGTCATCGACGTCGCGGACGCGGGCGCCCACCCGGTCGGCCACGGCGAGGACCAGACCGAGCACGATCAGCACGGTGCCGATGAGGTAGAGGTTGCGGGCCCCGTTCTCGATCTGGTCGTTGAACGCCAGGCCGAACACCCCGATCGGGATGGTCGCGATGATGACGTACCAGCCCATGCGGGCGTCGAGCTCACCGCGTAGCTCCGGCCGCCGCAGACTCGCCAGCCACGTCCGGACGATGCGCACCAGGTCGCGCCAGAAGTAGATGACGACCGCGACCATCGTCCCCAGCTGGATGACGGCCGTGAAGAGCGCACCGGGATCCTCCCAGCCGGCGAAGGCGGGCACGATGCGCAGGTGTGCGGTGCTGGAGATCGGCAGGAACTCGGTGAGCCCCTGCGCGATGCCGAGCACGATCGCCTCGAACCAGGACAGGGACGCGGACCCTCAGGGGAGCGGCGGGCGGTCCGGTTACCGGGCGGTCACGCGGCGGACGATCGTCAGTCGCCCGAGGGTCGTCCCGGCCTCGGCGGCCCGCACCTCGAGCCGGTAGCTCCCGGGGCGCAGGGTGCGGCCGGGCACGGCGATCCGGAAGCGGGCGGGGCCCCGGCTCGCGACGACGGCGCGCGCGACGGGCGAGCCCACCGTCTCGGCCGTGAAGGCCGCGGCGGGGGCGGACGACTGGGCGGCGGTGACCCGGATGGGCCGCAGCAGCGCGGTGACGGCGGCGGCGCGCACCAGCCGGCCCGAGACCGGGACGGCGTGGCCGGGCCGCACGACGGCGGGGGCCCGCAGCGACCGGACGGCGCCGGCGGCGATGGGCCGGAAGCGGCGCACGACGTAGCGCTGGTTGCCGGCCCGGTCGCGCACGGTCGCCACGACGCGCCGCACGCGCCCGTCGGCGAATCGGCGGGTGACCCGCGCGCCGGCGGCGGTCTCGCCCTCGCCGAAGCTCCAGCGGACCGGCCCGGTGGCGCCGCCGCCCACGGAGGAGCGGAACACCGCCGACGTGCCGCTGCGCGTCAGCGAGACCCGCAGGGACGGGGCGGTGCGGTCGACCGTGACGGCGTGCCGCGCGGGGGAGGGGTCGGTCACGCCGGCCGCGTCGATGGCCTGGGCCTCCACCACGTGCCGCCCCTCGGTGAGCGACAGCCCGAGCGTCGTCTCCGTCGTGGGGGCGCTCCAGGCACCCCCGTCGATGCGCGTGCGCACCTGGACGCCGCCGCCGGAGAGGGCGACCTCGTAGGTCAGGCGGCGCGCGTTGGTCTCGGCCGGCGGGGTCACGGCGAAGCGCGTGTCGGGGGCGGGGCCGAAGGCGCGCTCGAGTGCGCGGAGGGCGTCCACCCGGCCGGCGCCCGACGCGGGGTCGGGCCCGGGCGCGGCGACGTCGACGGCGCTGTCGCGCAGGATGCCGGCGACCTGCTCGGGACCCAGTCCGGGGTTGAGCTGGCGCACCAGCGCCGCGACGCCGGCGACGTGGGGCGCGGCCATCGAGGTGCCGGAATACGCGAGGTAGCCGGTGCCGACGCTCGACGTGACGCCGACGCCGGGGGCCACGAGGTCGGGCTTCTGGAGGACGGTGCCCGCCGCGGGGCCCAGGCCGTCGGCGTCCTGCCACACCACGGGGCCGCGGCTCGAGAACGCGGGGACGGAGCCGTCGCTGTCGAGCGCGCCGACGGCGACCGCCTCCGGGTAGCCGGCGGGACTGCCGACGTTTCCGGGGGTGGGGCCGGTGTTCCCGGCGGCGAACACCGGGACGATGCCGAGGTCGAGCCAGCGGCGGATCATCGGCCGGAACCACGTGTCGTTCGCGGTCGACGCCGACCAGGAGTTGTTGACGACCTTCGGCTGGTCCGCCGTGCCGGGGTCGCCGTCGGGGTCGGTCATCCACTGGGCGGCGGCCAGCAGGGCGCTGCCGGTGCCCGAGCCGTTCGCGCCCATCGCCCGTGCCACCAGCAGCTTCGCGCCGGGCGCCACGCCGATGGGGCCGCCGCCGGCGCTGCCGCCGACCATCGTCCCGGCGGTGTGCGTGCCGTGACCGTTGTCGTCCACCGGCGAGGGGCTGCCGGCGACGAAGTCGCGCCAGCCGGCGATCTTGCCCGCCAGGTCCCTCGCGGCGGGGTCGACGCCGGTGTCGATCGAGCCGATGAGGATGCCGTCGCCCCGCACGCCGAACGCCTGCCACGCGGCGGGGGCGCGGATGGCCTCGAGCCCCCAGTTGCCGCGTCCGGCGTCCGGGAAGGGGGTGGGGGCCGCGTCGGCGCCCGCGTCGGCGATGCGCACGGGCGCGTCGATGTCGACCGTGGCGACGGCCGGGTCGGCCGCGACGGCGCGGATCTCGTCGGGGGTGCCGGTGAACGCGGCGGCGTTGACGAGCCAGAACGCACGGACGGGGCCGTCGACCTCGGCGGCGATGCCGGCCGCATCCCCCGACGCCGTGCGCCGCAGGGCGCGCAGCAGGACCGCCGGGCTGCCGTCGTGGGCGCCCTCGGGCACCTGGTCGGCGAAGGTGGCGATCACCGGGATCGGGTCGGCGGGGCCCGCCTGGGCCAGGCGGTCGGCGAGGGCCGGCGTGGGGGCGGCCGCGGCGGTGCCGGCCGCGCCCGCGATGGCGGCGATGGCGGCGATGGCGGCGAGGGCCTCGGCGGCGCGGCGTCCGTGCCGGGACCTCGGGCGGTTCCTGCCCGGGATCAATCGAATCCGTTCCGTCGGATCGTTCGGTGCGTCCCCTCCATCGGCACCCGGAAGGGGGGTCTTGACGCGTGGGGGCACGCCGCGGGCCCGTCGCTACCATGGGGCCGTGCCCGTCTTCCTGTGCCCCCGCTGCGCGTACCGCGAGAGCGGTTCCGAGCGCAACGTGCGCCACCAGCCCCGGGGCTGCTCGCGCTGCGGTTTCGGCTTCGCGTTCGAGCTGCTGGAGGACTACTACGCCAGCCCCAAGACCGCGCTCATCGTGTGCGACCAGCAGCGCCGGATCCTGGTGGCCGGGCACTCGTCGTTCGCGGTCACCGGCTATGACGAGGGCGACCTGATCGGCCACGAGGTGATGGACCGCCTCGGCCTGTCCGGCTTCCCCGAGGGGGGCGACCCCGCGGGACGCAGCCTGGAGTGGGGCGTCCGGGTGCTGAACGTGCCGTGCACCTATCGCTTCGCCGGCCAGGGTGAGGACCTCCCCGCCGTCGCCGACTTCTTCCCCGCCTACGACGACGACGGCGGGCTCCTGGTGGCGCTGACCCCTCAGTAGGTCCCGCCGGGGCGGTGCCGATCCGCGGCGGAGCCGGCCCGCGGGATCCCGTTACGAACGCCGGGCGCCGGGCACTAGGCTGCCGTCGGGACCACGGCGGAGGGGGACGCATGGAGCGGCGGCGGCTGGGCGGGACCGACCTCGAGCTGAGCGTCATCGGGCTCGGCACCTGGGTGTTCGGCGGGCGCTGGGGCGGCGCCGAGGACGAGGCGTCGCTGGCGGCGTGCCACGCGGCGCTCGACGCCGGGGTCAACTGGATCGACACCGCCGACATCTACGGACAGGGCCGCGCCGAGCGGATCGTCGGGCGGGCGGTCCGCGAGCGCCGCGACGAGGTGATCGTGGCCACCAAGGGCGGCGTGGCGTGGGAGCTGGAGCCGCAGTTCCGGATCTGGCGCGAGGCCTCGGCCGACTACCTGCGGATGGCCTGCGACCGTTCCCTCCAGGCGCTCGGCCTGGACCACATCGACCTGTACCAGGTGCACTGGCCGGTGGGCGGCGTCGCCGCGGAGGAGACGATCGGCGCGCTCGTGGAGTTGCGCGACGCGGGGAAGATCCGCGCGATCGGCGTCTCGAACTACCACCTGCCCGACCTGGAGGCCGCCGGCGCGGTGGCCCGGATCGACTCCTATCAGCCCGGCTACCACCTGATGCGCCGCGACATCGAGGCGGGCGAGCTGCCGTGGTGCGCCGAGCACGGCGTCGGCGTGATCGCCTACGGGCCCCTCGCGCACGGCCTGCTGACCGGGAAGATGGACGCGTCCACGACCTTCCCCGAGAACGACTGGCGGGCCCAGAGCGAGCTGTTCGCCGACGAGGCCTTCCCGGAGCGGATCGCCGTGGTGGAGGAGCTGACCAGGCTGGCGGGGGAGTCCGGCCGCCCCGGCGGCGTCGCCGAGCTGGCCGTGGCGTGGGTGCTGCGCCGCCCCGAGGTGACGTCCGCGATCATTGGCGCCCGCGACGCACGGCAGGCCGCGCGGAACGCCGCCCTGGCGGGCGCGCCGCTGTCGGCCGACGAGGCGCGGGAGATCGAGGCGATCCTGGCGCGGCACCCCGATGCGTCCCGCCACTACGGTCACGGCGAGCCGCCGGACCCCTCCGCCGCCGAGTGACGGGTACCATGCGCCATGGCCACCGCCGGACCACGTCGCCGCTCCAGCGACGGCCGCCGTCCGCGTCCGCTCCCGTTCGGCCCGGCGCCCTCGGGGATGGGCCCCGCCGACCCCGACGGCGTGTTGCGGTCGATCGCGTTCGCGCTCGAGGCGGCGCAGCGCCACCGTCGCCCCATGACGCTCGTGGCGATCACCGCCCCCGCGCCGTGCACGGAGGACGAGCTCGCGCGGCTCGCGGGGATCGTCCGTCGCACCGTCCGCGACACGGATGGGCTGTGGCGGGACGGTCCGGCGAGCCTTGTGCTCCTGCTGACCGACGCGGACGGCCCGAACTCCGAGCCGGCGCTCGCGCGACTGCGGATGCGGCTGCGGGGCGAGGGGCTGTCGGGGGTGGGCATGGGCCGCGCGGCGCCCGCCCCGGGCATCGGGGCGGACGACCTGCTGGCGCTGGCGCACGAGGACCTGCGGCCCATCTCCGGGCGGCGTCAGGGGTGACGTCGTGAGGGTGGCGCTGACCGGTGCCACCGGCCTCATCGGCGGTCATCTGGCCCGGGCGCTGATCGCCCGCGGCGACGAGGTGGTCGCCCTCGTGCGCGGATCGGCCTCCGGGATCGAGGGCGCCCGCGACGTCCACTGGGATCCGGCCGACGGCGCCCTGCCCGCCGGTGCGCTGGACGGGGTCGACGCCGTCGTGAACCTGGCGGGCGCGCCGCTGGCCGGGCGGCGCTGGACGGCGGACCGCAAGCGGCGGATCCGCGAGAGCCGCACCGTCACCACCCGGCTGGTGGTCGACGCGCTCGCCGCCGACGGCGCGCCGCGCCTGCTGGTGAACGGCAGCGCCGTCGGCTTCTACGGCAATGCGGAGGAGCCGGTCGACGAGACCGCACCCGCGGGGTCGGACTTCCTGGCCGACACCTGCGTCGCCTGGGAGCGCGAGGCCCTGCGCGCCCGCGACCACGGCGTGCGGGTCGCGCTCATCCGCACGGGCCTGGTGCTGGCGCGCGAGGGCGGCATCCTGCCGACCGTGGCGCGGCCGGTGAAGCTGTTTGCCGGCGGCCCGCTCGGCGGCGGCCGCCAGTGGATGCCGTGGATCCACATCGACGACGAGGTGGGGCTGCTGCTCATGCTGCTCGACCGTGACCAGGCGGCCGGCCCGTTCAACGGGTCGGCGCCCGAGCCGGTGCAGCAGCGGGAGTTCGTCCGCGTCCTGGGCAACGTGCTGGGCCGCCCGGCCGTGATGCCGGCGCCGGCGGTCGCGATCCGCCTGGCGCTCGGGGAGATGGCCGTGCTCGCCCTGGAGGGGCAGCGCGCCGTCCCGGCCGCCGCGCTCGCGGCGGGGTACCGCTTCGCGCACACGGATCTGGAGGAGGCCCTCCGGGACCTCTACGGCAGCGGCTGATCCTCGGGGAACAGGAGCTTCAGCTCCGCCTCCGCCTTCAGCCACGCCTCGCGGATGAACGTGGTGGAGACCGTGTACCTCGCGCCCGGCAGCACCCGCGCCAGCTTGACCTTGTCCGGGTCGGGCCCCTCCTCGAGGTCCTCGATGAGCGCCTTGTACTCGGACACGAGCTGCGCCAGCTCCATGTGCTTCATCGAGATGGCGTCGAGCAGGTTGTAGACCGGGCCGTACGGGTCGCCGGCGGGCATCGTGCTCACGGGATCGCCTCGGGTTCGGGAGCGGGGGCGATGCTACCGTAGGCCCGCACCCGGGGGATTAGCTCAGCTGGGAGAGCGCCTGCTTTGCAAGCAGGAGGTCGTCGGTTCGATCCCGTCATCCTCCATTCGCGGCCCCGGCCCCGGCCCGGTTCAGCCCGTGGGGGGGTCGGCACCCGGCGGTGGCGCATCGCGGGGCACTTCGAGGACGCCGGCGCCACGGCATCGAGGGCAGACATCCCGTCGCGACGAGAAGGGGTGCACCTCGATGAAGTAGCCGGTGCCCCCGCACCGGGTGCACGGCGGACCACGTCGGCTGCGCGCGAAGTAGGGCGAGCGCAGGTAGCCGATGAAGAACACGAGGAGGCCGGCGCCCGCGAGGATGACGCTCGCGGAGCGGGGAATGGGCGTCAGCAGCACCAGGATCACGAAGACCGCCGCCGCCGCCGCGAGGGCGACACCAGCACACTGCACGACGCGCCCCGCCATTTTCCTGTCCATCACCGACAGGATGACCGATCGCCGCCCTGGGCGTATATGCGGCGTCGGACGCAACGATCGAGTGCATCTCGTGCGTCTTCCGCCATGGCCCCTGCCGCTCGTACGGTCGTCGCGGGGTCCGCTCCGGACCCGCCCGACGCGACGGACGGAGGCTTGAGATGCGCACAGAACGATGGACGGACGACCGCCGGACGGCGCTCGCCGCGGGGGTGCTCTTCCTGATCACCTTCCTGGCGTCGATCCCGGCGCTCGCCCTCTTCCAGCCGGTCCTCGACGATCCCGCCGGCTACATCGCCGGGGGCGGCCAGGAGGGCCGCATCCTCCTCGGGGTGGCGCTGGAGATGATCCTCATCCTCGCCAACATCGGGACGGCCGTGGTCCTGTACCCCGTGCTCCGGCGCCGCAGCGAGGCGTTGTCGATGGCCTACATCGGCGCCCGCATCGTCGAGTCCACCTTCATCGCGGTGGGGATCGTCACGGTCCTCGGGATCGTGTCGCTGGGGCACGACGACCCGAGCGCCTCGTCCCTCGCGGTCTCGCTGGCGGCGATGAAGGACTGGACGTTCCTGCTGGGCCCCGGCCTCATGGCCCCCATCGGCAACGGCATCATCCTCGGCGTCCTGCTGTACCGCGCCGGACTGGTGCCGCGCCGCATGGCGATGCTGGGCATGGCGGGCGGCGCGCTGCTGGTGGTCGCGGGGATGGGCGTGCTGTCCGGCGGCATCGAGGCCGGCGGGACCGTGCAGTCGCTGGCGACCGCCCCCGAGTTCGTGTGGGAGCTCTTCCTGGGCGTGTACCTGACCGTCGTCGGCGTCAGCGCGGCCGGGTCGCGCACGCCGCGCGCACGACGCGGCGCAGCCACCGGTGCGCCGGATCGGCGTCCAGGCGGGGGTGCCACAGCAGCGACACGGTGAACTCCGGCGTGTCCACCGGGAGGGGGAAGCTATAGATCCCCTCCCGGAGGTTCGCCGTGTGCAGCTCGGGGACCGTCGCGATCAGGTCCGACCCCCGGGCGAGGCCCACGGCGGTGGCGAAACCGCCGACCACGGTGACCACGTCGCGCTCCAGGCCGAGGGCCTCGAGCGCGTCGTCGACCGGCCACTGCCGCGTCCCCTCGCGCGCGACGGCGACGTGGCGCCCCTTCAGGTAGCGGGCGCGCGTCGCCGTGCCGCGGGCGAGCGGGTGCCCGGCGCGGACGACGCCGATCAGGTGGTCCCGGAACAGCGCCTGCGCACGCAGCTCCGGGCCGGTCGTGGGCTCCACGACGCCCGTCTCGAGGTCGGCCGTGCCCTCGCGGAGCGGCGCGGCGCCCTTGTCGGGCTTCTGGACGAACCGCAGCCGCACGTGCGGCGCCTCCGCCCCCACGCGGGCGATCAGCTCCGGGCCGAAGTTCTCGACGAAGCCCTCGCTGGTGCGCAGCGTGAACGTCCGCTCCAGCGCGGCCAGGTCGGGCTCCTCGGCGGGGCGCAGCACCGACTCGGCCTCCTGTACCAGCCGCCCGACGCGCTCGCGCAGCTCCAGGGCCCGTGGAGTGGGCACCAGGCCGCGCCCGGCCCGCACCAGCAGCGGGTCGCCGGTGGTCTCACGCAGCCGCGCCAGCGACCGGCTCATCGCCGACGGGCTCAGGCCCAGGCGGCGCGCGGCACGGGTGACGCTGCCCTCGTCCAGCACCGCGTCGAGCGTGACGAGCAGGTTGTAGTCGGGCCGGGACACGGCGCCACGCTCCCATGATATGGCGCCAGGCGCAATGTCCGAGTGCAACTCGTGCGTCTTCCGCCATGTCCGGGCCGGGCCTACCGTCGGTGGCGATGCCATCGACACCGATCCGACCGACGTGGGCCCTCGCCGGGCTGGCCCTGGCGATGCTGCTGTCGTCGCTCGGCACGAGCGTGGCCAACGTGGCGCTGCCGACGCTGGAGGAGACGTTCGGCGCGTCCTTCGGCGCAGTCCAGTGGGTGGTGCTGGCCTACCTGCTCGCCGTCACCACGCTGGTCGTCGGAGCCGGGCGCCTCGGCGACCTCGTGGGCCGGAGGCGGCTGCTGGTGGCCGGCATCGCGACGTTCACCGCCGTGTCGGCGCTGTGCGCGGCGGCGCCGGCGCTCTGGATGCTGGTGGCGGCTCGGGCGGTCCAGGGGATCGGGGCGGCGGCGATGATGGCGCTGACCCTCGCCGTCGTGGCGGAGACGGTGCCGCGGGGCCGCACCGGCGCCGCGATGGGGCTCCTGGGAAGCACGTCGGCGATCGGCACCGCGCTGGGACCGTCCCTGGGCGGCGCCCTGATCGCGGGCCCCGGCTGGCGCGCCATCTTCCTGGTGAACGTGCCCCTGGGCCTGCTGGCGCTGCACCTCGCGCACCGCCACCTCCCCACCGACCGGGAGCGGCCGGCCGCCGACCGGGTGCGCGTCGACGTCGCCGGCACGGCGTTGCTGGCCGTGGCCCTGGGGGCGTACGCGCTCGCGATGACCGCCGGGGGCGGGGGGCCCCTCGCGGCCGGCCTGCTCGTCGCGGTCGCCGCGGCGGCGCTCCTGGCGCTGGCGGAGCGGCGGGCGCAGGCGCCGCTGATCAGCGCGGCGATGCTCCGCGACGGCGCGCTCCGGGCGGGGCTCGCGACGAGCGCGATCGTCTCGACCGTCATGATGGCGACGCTCGTGGTAGGGCCGTTCCACCTGTCCCGCGCGCTCGGGCTCGGACCGGCGCCGGTGGGCCTGGTGATGTCGGCCGGCCCGGCGGTGGTGGCGGTCTCCGGCGTGCCGGCGGGGCGGATCGCCGACCGGCTCGGTGCGCGGCCCGTGACGCTGGCCGGTCTGGCGGGCATGGCCGCGGGGACGCTCCTGCTGGCGCTGCTGCCGGCGCGCTTCGGCGTGGCCGGCTACCTGGGGCCGATCGTGGTCGTCACCCTCGGCTACGCGCTGTTCCAGACGGCGAACAACACCGCCGTCATGGCGGGCGCCCCCGCCGACCTGCGCGGCGTCACGTCGGGGATGCTCAACCTGTCGCGGAACATCGGCCTGGTGACCGGGGCCTCGGTCATGGGCACCGTGTTCGCGGTCGCCGGGATGCGCGCGACGTTCGCCGTCGCCACGGCCCTGATCGGCGCCGGCATCGCGCTGGCCGGCGTCAGCCCCCGACCCGGACGGCGTCCCCGACGCGAACCGTCCCCGGCGTGACCACCCGCGCGAGCACGCCGAACGCCGCGCCGTGGTGGCGCGCGACGGTCCGGAACATCTCCACGTCGGCGTCCAGGCCCGGCTGCGGCCGCGTGATCATCGTGCAGCGCGGGCACGGCGCCTCCACCCGCAGGCGCACCCCGCCCACGGCGACGTCGCGGCCGACCCAGCCGTCCTCGGTCCAGGCGTCGCCCCCGCCCTCCAGCAGCACGTTGGGCCGGAAGCGGCGCACGTCCCACGCCCCCTCGTGCAGCGCGCGGCCGGCGCGCAGGCTGTCGGCGGTCACCAGCAGGAGCGGGAGCTGGTCGACGAACCGCCCCGCGGGCATCGTGAACTCGAACGGGGCGCTCGCGTCGTCGGTGGCGTCGGTGAACGCCTCGGCCCGGCCGCCCGGGGCGCCCGCCGCCGGCACCAGGGCCACGTCGCGGCCGAGCCATGCGGCCAGGGCGGCGTCGGTCGCCCGCCCCGCCCCGTCCAGCACGGCGCCGTCCGGGAGGGTGATCACCGGCTCGCCGCCGTCGCCGAGCCGGGCCGCCGCCAGCAGCAGCCGCGGCTCCCGCCGCCCGGTCAGGATGCGGCCGGTGGCCGCGTCGCGGATCCCCCAGCCGCGGTCGCCGTGGGGGCCCTCCGCGGTGACCTCGGCCTCGTCCAGCCGCTCGCCCCGCAGCGACTTCACCGGGTGCCGCCAGAGCTCGGTGACGATGGCGGCGTCGTTCACTGGCCGGGCGCGAGCAGGGGGTCGCGGCGTCCCTCGAGCATCGCCTCGGCCAGCATCGGGCCCAGGGAGGGGGCGTGCTTGAACAGGTTGCCACCGGTGAACACGGCGGCGGGGCCGTCGCCGGTGAGCGCGAACGCGTCGGGGTCGTCGCCCAGCTGCACGCTGTCGCACGCCAGCAGCCCGGCGGGCGCGGGGTCCAGGCCGGGGAGCGCCGCCGACGCCCACGCGCGGGTCACGGCGATCGACTCCGCCTCGGGCAGGTCGTCGGCGGCGTGGGTGCCCAGGGCCACGAGGCCGCCGGGCAGGGCCGTGCCATAGCTCGTGACGCCGGGCCCGTGGGCGCCGGAGCGCTCCAGCAGGCACGGCAGGCCGCCCGCGCCGGGGACGCGGAACGCGACCCGCAGGTGGCGGCGCACGCGCATCGGGGGCCCGGCGGCGGGACCGGGAGCCAGCGCGCCCGCGCGGGCGCCGGGGCAGGCCAGCAGCCGCGCCGCGGTCACCGGGCCGTCGGCGGTGTCGGCGGCGACGGCGTCGCCCTCGGCCCGGACGGCGCGGACGGCCACCCGCCGGATGGCGGGCCCCAGCTCGGCGGCGAGCCCCGCGATGGCGGCGGCGGCGTCGATGGTGCCACCGCCCGGGTCCAGCAGGCCGGGGCCGGCGGGCGCGAGCGGGGCGGGCAGGTCGGCGGGCCCGAGGCGGGCGTGCGGCACGCCGGCGTCGGTCAGGCGCGCGGCGTCGTCGTCGACCGCGCCGCCCACCAGGAGGGTGCCCCGGCCGTCCACGAGCGGGCGGCCGACGCGCTCCGACAGCACATCCCACGCCAGCCGGGAGCGGATCGCGAGCGCCACCAGCTCGGGGCGCGCATGGATGTGGCGGAAGATCCGCCCCGGCCCCGCGGAGCCGGCGGCGCCGGGCGGCCCGTCGTCGAGCACCACCACCGACGCGCCGCGGTCGCGCGCCGCCAGGGCGGCCGCCATGCCCACCACCCCGGCGCCGACGACCACCAGGTCGGGAGCTCCCCTCACCGGGCGATCGGCGCCGCCGCGCCGCCGGTCACCCGGAGCAGGTCGTCCGGCGCGAGCTCCACGTCCAGTCCGCGCCGCCCCGCCGAGACCAGGATGGCCGGCTGCCGCATGGCCGAGTCGTCCAGGAACACGGGCAGCCGCGTGCGGCCGCCGAGCGGCGAGATCCCGCCGACGACCGAGCCGGTCAGGCGCTCGGCGTCGGCCGGCTCGGCCATGGCGGCGCGCTTCGCGCCGGCGGCGCGGGCGAGCGCCTTCAGATCGAGTCGCGTGGCCACGGGCACCACCGCCAGTACATGGTCGTCGCCGGCCGACGCCACCAGCGTCTTGAACACCCGCGCGGGATCGGCCCCGAGCGCGCGGGCGGCCTCCTCGCCGTAGCCGAGCTCGGCGCTCGCGGCCGCGTCGTGGTCGTAGGGGCGGACCGCGTGGGGGACGCCGGCGGCCGCCAGGGCCTCCAGCGCGGGGGTGCCGCCCTCCCGTCTGCGTCGCCTGGCCACCCGGGAAGGCTAGCGGCGGTCGTCGCGTCGATTCGCCCCGACGGCACGCCCCACACGGCGGCCACCTGGTACGACTGGGACGACGGCCGGGTGCTGCTCGACATGGACGCGACGCGGCGCCGCCTGGGCTTCCTGCGCGACGACCCGCACGTGTCGCTGACCGTGCTCGCCGAGGGCGACTGGTACCGCCACATCACGCTCGAGCGCGACGAGGACTTCAGCGACTGACGGGCCCCGGCGCGGTGCCGGCCCAGAAGCGGGCGTGGAGCTCGCGGGCGCGGATGCGGCCCGCGAGCACCTGGATCGCCAGGGACGCCACCACGAGGATCGCGAACCCGTCGGCCACCCAGCGCGCGGCGTCGTCCCAGCCGAGCCACGCGAGCGGCCGCCCGGCGATCCAGCCGATGAGCCAGCCGAGCGTCACCATCAGCGCCAGGCCGATCGCGGCCAGCACCAGCACCGCGAGCGGCAGCGCCAGGTTCTGGAGCATCGCCCACGCCGCCCGCCGGATCCGCTCGCCGCGTGGCTGGCGCACCTGCGGCGCGGCGCCGCCCAGGCCCTGCCCCAGCGCCCCCAGGAACGCCGCGTTGCCGTTGTAGGCGGTGTGCGAGCGCATGAGCCCGCCGAGCCCGGGGACGCCGTGGTTCCGGGGCACCGGCCAGCCGGGGAAGGCGCGCAGGCGGCCCGACACGAGGTCGAGGCGGCTGGCGAAGTTGTCCCACCGCATCGGCGGGTCGCCGGCGGCGACGGCCACGGCGCGGCCGTCGCACGCGATCGCGGGGCCGCCGCCGCAGTCCTCCAGCAGCCGCGTCCAGAAGAAGCGGAACTTCTCCAGCGGGCTGCCGATCGTGTAGAGCCGCGTCAGGCGGGCGGGCGGGTCGCCGGCGGGCGCCGCGCCGGGGCGGGCGCACATGGACGTGAACGCGATGACGGTGCCCAGGCTGTGCGCCACCACCTGGATCTCGCGGCACCCCGCCGCGACGGCGGTGGCGGCGGCGCGCTCGAACCGCTGCCGGATCTCCGCCACCCGGGCCACGAGGGCCTCGGTGCGATCGGAGCCGCCGGGGAACGCGTCGCGCAGCCCGTACGCGTAGTTGAAGACGTCGGCCGCGACCTGGTCCATGACGTCGTCGAGGGGGGTCCGGACGTGGTCCGACGTGGCCGGCGCTCCGCGGCGGGCGCGCGCCGCGCCCGTCCAGCCCGACGCCAGCATGCGGGCGCCGTTGTAGGTGGCGTAGAGCAGGGCGCTCAGCGGCGCGAGGACCACCGTCCAGCGCGCGACGCGGCCCCGTGGGCACACCTCCGGCGGCAGGTACCCGGCCCGCCGGTTGAGCCCGGGGAACCAGACGACCTCGTACACGCGGTCGAAGTCGAACGTGCCCTCCACCGGCTCGCCCTCCAGCAGGTCGGCCCACCAGACCTCCACCGCGTGGACCGGGGCGGGGCCGATCCCCTCCACGCGGGCCTGGTCCTCCGCGAGGGGGGTGACCGCGAGCGCGTCGCCGTAGGCCAGGCGCAGGCCCTCGAGCAGCCCCTCCAGCGACCGGCCCCGGCGCTGCGAGCCGATGCCGTGCACCACGAGCAGCCCGACCGGGTCCGCCATGGCCCGGAGTCTCCACCGCCCCGGCGGCGGGCGTCCAGCGGCGCCCTCAGCCCCCCAGCGCGTCGCGCCGCCGCGTCAGCTCGGCCAGATCGACGTCGTTGCCGCCCAGCGCGATCGCCCGGTCGTAGGCGTCCCGCGCGCCGTCGCGGTCGCCCGTGCGGCGCAGCAGGTCGGCGTGGGCGGCGTGCAGCGGCGGGTACCCCGCCAGGCGCGGCTCGCCGAGGAGGGGGACGACCAGCGCGAGCCCCGCCTCCGGGCCCTCCGCGAAACCGACCGCCACCGCGCGGTTCAGCTCCACCACGGGCGACGGCGCCAGGCGGCCGAGCGCGGCGTAGAGCTCGGCGATCGCGGCCCAGTCGACCGCCTCCTCCGACGGGGCGTCGACGTGGAGCGCCGCGATCGCCGCCTGCACCTGGAACGGCCCGGGTCGGCGCAGCGCCATGGCGGCGTCGAGCGCGACGAGCCCCTCCTCGACGCGGGCGCGATCCCAGCGGTCGCGGTCCTGGCGGTCGAGGGGCACGAAGCGGCCGGCGGCGTCGCGGCGGGCGGCGCGCCGGGCGTCGTGCAGCAGCATCAGCGCCAGCAGCCCGCGCGCCTCGGCGTCGCGGGGCATGAGCTCGCACACCATGCGCCCCAGCCGGATCGCCTCGTCGCACAGCCCCTCGCGCACCAGGTCGTCGCCGGCGGTGGCGCCATAGCCCTCGTTGAACACCAGGTAGAGCACCTGGAGCACGGCGGCGGTCCGGTCCGGCAGCTCCTCGTCGGGCGGGACGCGATAGGGGATGCCGGCCTCGGCGATCTTGCGCTTGGCGCGCACGATCCGCTGGGCGACCGCCGGCTCCGCCACCAGGAAGGCCCGCGCGATCTCGGCGGTGGTGAGCCCGCCGAGCGAGCGCAGCGTCAGCGCCACCCGGGCGGGCCGGGCCAGCGCGGGGTGGCAGCACGTGAAGATCAGCCGCAGGCGGTCGTCGCGGATCATCGACGCCTCCTCCTCGTCGGGGTGCCCCTGGGCCTCCAGGCGCACCAGCTCGGCCAGCCGCCCGGCCCGGCCGGCCGCGGCGCGCTCGCGCCGCAGCCGGTCGATCGCCTTGCGCTGCGCCGTCGTCGTGATCCAGGCGGCGGGGTTCGCCGGCACGCCGTCGGCGGGCCACGCCGCCGCGGCGGCCGCGAACGCGTCCTGCACGGCGTCCTCGGCCAGGCCGAAGTCGCCGACGCGCCGGACGAGCGTGGCCAGCACCGCGCCGCGCTCCTCGCGGAAGACGCGCTCGACGGCGGCCGCCGGTGCCGTCACGACCCGCCCGGCCCCCAGACGGGTCGCACCTCGACCGAGCCGTACTCGGCGCTGGGGATGCGCGCCGCCCACGCCAGGGCGACGTCCAGGTCGGGGGCGTCGATCAGGAAGAAGCCGGCGAGGTACTCCTTCGTCTCGGCGAACGGGCCGTCCGTGACCTCCGCCGCCCCGCCGCGGACGCGGACGGTGGTGGCCGCGTCCGTCCCGGAGAGGCCCTCGTTGGCCACGAGCATCCCGGTGTCGGTGAGGTCCTTCAGATAGCCCTGCCAGCGGGCCTGGGCCGCGGCCCACGCGTCCTGGTCGGCGGGCGCGCCGGTGCCGTCGGCGGGCTGGTACATCAGGAGCAGGTAGCGGGACATGGGTCCTCCTCGTCTCGTGTGGGGCCGCGGAGGTGCGGCGTCACCCGGGACGACGCCGCAGGGTGGCCGGAATCGACAGACGGGATGAGATCCTCCTCGCGGGACGCGGCTGGAGGGTCCGCCTACCGACCGTCCAGCAGCCGCCCGGCGTCGGCCTGGTGGGCGTGGCGCGCCCAGTCGGCGGGGGTGCCGCCGTGGCGGCCGTCGCGCGCCGACGGGTCGGCGCCCGCCTCCAGCAGCGCGGCGATCGCGCCGGTCTGGCCGTCGCTCGCGGCGAGGTGCAGGGGCGTGACGCCCTCGCCGTGGTCGGGTCCGCCGAACGTGGTCGGGCCCGAGGGGTCGACGCCGAGGTCGAGCAGCCGCCGCAGCGCGGCCATCCGGCCCAGCGCGGCCGCCCACGCGAGCGGGGTTCCGCGGTAGACGTCGCGGGATGGGTCGGCGCCGAGCGCCACGAGCGTCTCGATCGCGTCGGGCTGGTCGGACCGCGCTGCCCACGCGACGGCCTCGTCGCGCGCCTCGGCGGGGTCGTCGGTGGGACGCCACGCCGGGAAGCCGCCGTGCGGGCGGTAGAAGCCGCGACCGGCCACCGCGGCGGGGGTGCCCTCCAGCTCGCGGATCAGCCCGGTCAGCCCGAGGCCCGCCGCGACGCGCAGGTTGCCGGGCGCCAGCCCCACCTCGTCGACCAGCGCGGACGGCACCGGGTGGCCCCAGAACAGGGCCATCACCAGCGGGGTGCCGCCGTCGCCGCGGGCGGACGCGCCGGGCGGGGCGCCCGCGGCCAGCAGCATCCCGGCCAGGTCCGGACGGCCCATGTACGCCGCCTGGTGCAGGGGCGCCCAGCCGTGGACGTTCCCCCGGCCCGGATCGGCTCCCGCCGCCAGCAGCAGGCCCACCGCGCGCGGGTCGCCCTGGGCGGTGGCGATGCCGAGCAGGTGGTTTCCGTTGGTCCCCCGCACCGACACCAGCGCGGGCGAGGCGGTGATGAGCTCCCCCAGCACGTCGGGGCGCCGGTTCTCGATCGCGTGGAAGGCCCGCACGAACGGGTCGTCCGGGTCGACGACCGGCGTCGCCGGCGACTCCATCGCCGCCCAGCTCGGGAACCCGTGGGCGCGGGCCAGGGCCATCCGCGCCCCCTCCGGCGTGGGCGGCGCGTCCCATCGCCGCAGCCACTCGACCGCCGACGGGGTGCCGTCCTGGACCGACGCGAACAGGCCCGCGGCGCGGTCCGCGAGGTAGTCGGCGCCATCGCGGTAGGCGTGCTCCCGGGCGTCGTCGTCGGAGGCCATCGCCGGGAACCTATCCCGACGGGGGACGGTCGCGCGCCACCGTCACCGGGGAGCGCCGGGCGGTCGCGGGGATCCGGACCACCGCCCGCAGCCCCCCGCCCGCCGCCTCCTCGAGCCGGACCGTGCCGCCGTCGGCCTCCACCAGCCGCTTCACGATGGCGAGCCCCAGTCCCGAGCCGTGGCGGTCGTCCCGCCCCCGCCAGAAGCGGTCGAAGGCGTGCTCGCGCGACTCGGCGTCCATCCCCGGGCCGGCGTCGGCCACCGAGATGTCGACGGCGGCGCCGTCGGCGGCCGCGGCGAGCGCCACCGACGTGCCGGGCGGGGCGGCCTCGATCGCGTTGGCCAGCAGGTTGTCGAGCACCTGCTCAAGCGCCCCCTCGGCCAGCTCGCAGCGGATCCCGGGCGGCGCCGACACCTCCAGCGTCACGCCCGCCTCCGCCGCCGCGGCCCCCCACGCCTCGCCGCGGGCCTCCAGTAGCGGCGCCACCTCCCGCACCGCCCGGCCCGGGGCGCGCCGGTCGGCCCGCGCCAGCGCCAGCAGGCCGTTGACGAGCCGCGACAGCCGCTCCACCTCCTCCAGGGCGCCGTCCAGGTCAGCCTCGGCGGCCGGCTCGGCGTCGTAGCGCAGGTTCTCGATCCGCAGGCGCAGGGCGGTGAGGGGGCTCCGCAGCTGGTGGGAGGCGTCGGCCACGAACTGCTCCTGGGTGCCGACCAGCACACCCAGCCGGGCGACCATGTCGTTGAAGGCGTGTGCGACCTCGCGCACCTCCTCCGGCCCGCTCGACGCGTCGGCGCGCACCGTCAGGTCGCCCCCCTCCGCCGCGCGCGTGGCGTCGCGGAGCTCGGTGAGGGGGCGGCTCACCCAGCGGGCGAGCCACATCCCCGCCAGCGCCACCACCGCCAGCACCAGCAGCGCGATGGATCCGAGCACCAGCCAGTAGCGGAGCACCAGCGCGTCGACGCGGGAGGTGGGGACGCTCGCCCGCACCGCCCCGTACACGCGGCCGCCCGAGGCCACCGGCACGGCCACGTAGAGCAGCGTCTGGCCGAGCGTCTCGGACCGCCGCGTGCCGGTGGCGACGCCCCCGCCGAGGGCGGTCGCGATCTCCGGGCGGGTCGAGAAGTCGCGCCCCAGCTCGCGGGCCGTGTCGGAGTCGGCCAGGAGCCGCCCGCCGGCCCCGACCACCACCACGCGGGCGTCGGTCGCGGCGGCGTAGCGGTCCAGGATGGCGTCGAGCGTCGGGTCGCCCGGGCCGGCCCCGTGCTGAAGGCGGTCCTCCACGAGGCCCGCGAGCGCCACCGCGTCGCGCTCCACCCGTACCTGGAGGTCGCGGCGCTGGTTGCGCGCGTTCACGATCCCGAGGGGCACCTCCAGCGCCACCAGCACCACGAACGCCAGGAGGAGGTAGGTGGCGACGAGCCGCCGGGTCACGGCGAGCGGAGCCGGAACCCGACCCCGCGGACGGTCTCGATCCAGCCGGGGTCGCCGAGCTTGCGGCGCAGGGCCGACACGTGGACGTCGATGGTCTTGGACGGCCCGTACCAGCGCGTCCCCCACACCTCCTCCAGCAGCGTGCGCCGCTCGACCGCCGCGCCGGGGTCGGCCGCCAGGGCCACCAGCACGCCGTACTCCTTCGGCGTCAGCGCCAGCTCCTCGCCGCCGAGCGTCACCGACCGCCGCCGCCGGTCGATCGACAGGGGCCCGACCACCGTGACCGGGTCGGGCTCGGGCGCCCCGCCGACCCGTCGCATGACCGCGTTGATGCGCGCGACCAGCTCACGCAGGCCGAACGGCTTCACCACGTAGTCGTCGGCGCCCAGCTCCAGGCCGATCACGCGGTCGACCTCCTCGCCCTTCGCCGTGACCATGATGATCGGGACGCGCGAGCGTGCGCGCATCTCGCGGGCCACGGCGTAGCCGTCCATGTCGGGCAGACGCAGGTCCAGCAGCACCAGGTCGGGCTCCAGCGCGTCCAGGGCCGCCCCGCCCGTGGCGACGCGCTCCACGTCGAAGCCCTCCCGCCGGAGGCCCGCGACGAGCGGCTCGGCGATGCCGTCGTCGTCCTCGACCACCAGCAGGCGCATGGCCGCATCATGACCCCTCCGGCCGCCGGCGCACGGCGTCCTACCGTTCCTTTACCGAAGCCGGGGCGAGCCTTGGGGATCCCCCGGGCGATCCCTGATCGCCCCCCGCCTACCGTCCGGGAGGACCGTCAGGACGACATTGGGGGAGACGATGAAGGGATTGATCGTGGCCGGCGTGGCCGGCCTGGCGGGGGTGGCGGGCGTGGTCGGGCTCAGCGGTGCCGCCACCGGCGGCGGCGGGGACGGCGGGGACCCGGTCGGCTCGATTCCGGCGCTTACGACCACCGCCGCCACCCCCGGGCCGACGCCGGAGGAGCGGCTGGCGGCGGTGCGCCGGGCCGAGCGGGCCGCCGAGCGGGCGATGGCCGGCACCGCGGCGGTGGCGCCGATGGCCCCGGCGGCCCCGGTCGCCGTGACGACGACCGTCGGGCGCACCGCCGCCGCGTCCGGCTCCGGCGACGACGACGGCACGTTCGACCAGGGGCACGGCGACCGTGACCCGGTGACGGGCGCGTACACCGACGACGGCGACGACCACGGCGGTGACGACGGCGGCCACGGGCGCGGCCGCGGCCGCGGCGGTGACGACGACTGATGGACGCCCACGGCCTCAGGCGGGCGGTGACCGCGGTCGTCGCCGGCGGCACCGCGGTGGTGGTCGCCGTGATCGCCGCCCACCCGTTCCCCGGCGGCGGCGGTGGCGGCGATCCCGCCCCCGCGTCCGCGACCACCGCGGCGGCGTCCGCCCCGTCCCGGGAGGCGGCCCTGCTCGCCCGCGAGCGGGCCGCGCTGAAGCGACTGGAGGCCGCCGAGGCGCACCTGCGGGCGCTCGAGGCGGCCGCCCCCTCGGCGTCCGCCTCCGTCGCCGCCACCCCGGTGGCGGCGCCCGTCGCCGCGCCCGCTCCGGTGGCGGTCGCCCCGGCCGCGGCGCCGCCGGTCGTCCAGAGCGGCGGCTCGTGATGGCCGCGACGACGGCGGGAGGATCCGCATGACCCCGGAGATGCTGCCCTGGGTCATCTCGCGCGCCACGGGGTTCACCGCCTTCGCCCTCATCGCCGGTGCGATGGTCGCGGGGCTGCTGGTCCGCACGCGCGTTGCGGTGGGGCCGCTGAAGGGCGCCGGCATGGTCGACCTGCACCGCCACCTGTCGTTCCTCGGCCTGATCGCCATCGCCGTCCACGGCGGCGCGCTCCTCTTCGACGCCACCATCGACGTGTCGCCGGCCGCGCTCGTCGTCCCCGGCCTCATCGACTACCGGCCGGTCGCCACCGGCATCGGCGTCGCCGTCGCCGAGCTCGCCCTGCTGGTCCACCTGTCGTTCCGGTTCCGGTCCAGGATCGGCGTGCGGACCTGGCGGCGTCTGCACTGGGGCACGTACGCCGTGTTCCTGGGCGGGGCCGCCCACGGGATCCTGAGCGGCACCGACACCGGCGCCCTCCCCGCGCAGATGCTCTACGGCGGGGCCGTCGCGGCCGTCGCCGCCCTCACGGGCTGGCGGGCGGTCACGGCGCGACGGGCGGCGACGGCGAAGGCGGTCGCGGGACGTCACACTGCGCGGGTGGACGAGCCGCGGACACGCGATCTGGAGCGGGCGGCGGCGTGACGCCGCCCGGGGGCTGGCGCAGGGCGGTGCTCGTCGCCGCCGCGGTCGTCGCGGTGGCGGCCGTCGCCGTGCTGGCGAACCTCACCCTGCTCGACGCGACGGGTGAGGACCGGCTGGGCCGCCTCAACCAGGGCGACCCGACGCTGACCGGTACCACCGCCCCGGGGGCGGCGACGACCGCCCCGCGGGGCACCGCGACCGCCGCCGCGCGCACCGCGACCACCGCCCCGGCGACCACCGCCCGGACGGTCGTCGAGACCGACGACCATGCGAGCCGCGGCGGCGACGACTCCGCCGACGACTCCAGCGGGCGCGGCCGGGGACGCGGCCGCGGCGGGGACGACGACGACTGACCTTGTCGCACGCGGTCACCGTCCGGTCACCGCGGCGTAACGCACCCGCGTTCTACCCTCGCCTCCGTCCGAGGTCGCGATGACGGGAGGGTGTATGCCGAAGCGGGGCAACCGGGTGCTGGCGTGCGTTGCGGCGGCGACCGCCGCCGTGGGGTCGGGCGTGGTGGTGGCGACCGCCGGGAGTGCGCCGCCGCCGCGCCCGATCGGGCTCACGCCGGTCGGAACGTACGACACGGGGCTCGCCGACGGCTCCGGGTCCGTGACGGCGGGGGAGACCGCCGCGCTGTCCAAGGGCCGCATGTACGTGACCAACAGCACCGGGAGCACGCTGGACGTCGTCGACGTGTCCGACCCCGCGGCCCCTGCGCTCCTGAGGCGGGTGCCCCTGCCGGGCGGGCCGAACAGCGTGGACGTCCACGGCGACCTGGTCGCCGTCGCAGTCGAGGCGTCGCCGAAGACCGACCCCGGCGCCGTGGTGTTCATGAACCGGGCCGGCGACATCCTCGCGACCGTGCCGGTGGGGGCCCTGCCGGACATGCTCACGTTCACCGACGACGGGCGCTTCGTGCTGGTCGCCAACGAGGGCGAGCCCTCCGGCTACAACGGGCAGGGCGTGGACCCGGTCGGGTCCGTCTCGATCGTCTCCACCACGATCGGCTCGCCCCACGTGCGGACGGTCGGCTTCGCCGACTTCAACGCCGGCGGCCCCCGCCACTCCGAGCTGCCGGAGGGGCTCCGGCTGAACGGCCCCGGCGCGTCCGTCGCGCAGGACCTGGAGCCCGAGTACATCGCACTCGACGAGGACGGCCGCACCGCCACGGTGACCCTCCAGGAGGCGAGCGCGCTCGCGCGCATCGACCTGGACACGGCCCGCGTCACGTCGATCCGGGCGCTCGGCTGGAAGGACCATTCCGTCCCGGGCAACGGACTGGACGCGAGCGACCAGGACGGCAGGGTGAACATCCGCAGCTGGCCGGTGCGCGGCTGGTACATGCCCGACGCCATCGCCGCCTTCCGGGTGAGCGGCCAGGACCTGCTGATCACGGCCAACGAGGGCGACTCCCGGGCGGACTGGCCGGGCTTCACCGACGAGGGGCGCCTGCGCGGCAACAGCACCAACGCGACGCTCGCGATCCCCGGCCACGACAGCGCGACCCTCCGCGACAACGCCAACCTGGGCCGGCTCAACATCTCCCTGACCGACGGCGTGGATGCCGGCGGCGTGCGGCGCGCCATCTACACGTTCGGCGGCCGGTCGGCGTCGATCTGGACGACGTCCGGGCGGCAGATGTGGGACAGCGGTGACGCGATCGAGCGGACGATCGTGGCCGACCTCGGCCCGCTCGCGGGCACCTACTTCAACGTGTCGAACAGCGACAACACGTTCGACGGCCGCAGCGACAACAAGGGACCGGAGCCCGAGGGCGTGGCGGTCGGGAAGGTCAGCGGGCGCACCTATGCCTTCGTGGGCCTGGAGCGCCAGGGCGGCGTCGTGACGTTCGACGTGACCCGGCCGGACGCGCCGTCCCTGATCTCGTGGACCAACCGCCGCGACTACACCAGCGCGGAGCCGGGCCCCGACTCGGGCCCCGAGGTCATCCACTTCGTGCCGCGCGGCGACAGCCCGTCGAACACCCCGATGGTGCTGGTGGCCAACGAGGTCAGCGGCACGGTCACGCTCTACCGCGTGGACTGACGCGCCTCCGCCGGGAGGGGCCGCCGCGCCCCTCCCGGCCGCCCAGGGCATGATGGGCGCGTGCCGGCGGCCGCGCCCCTCGTCCGCGAGATCCCCTACGCCGACCCGCTCGCGCTGCTCGGCGCCGTGGCGGGCGACCCGCAGGTGGCCCTGCTCCACGGCGGGACCGCCGACGCCCGCGGCCGCCGCTCGCTGCTCGCCCTCGAGCCGTTCGGGGTGCTGCGCTGCCGCGACGGGGTGGCCGAGCGGGACGGCCGGGCGCTGCCCGGCGGGCCGTGGGAGGTGCTGCGCGAGACGATCGCGCAACACGCCGCGCCGGCGCCGGCGGGCGTCCCCTTCGCCGGGGGCGCCGTGGGCTGGCTCGGATACGAGATGGGGCGCCACCTGGAGCCCGTGCCACGTCCGCCCGCCGGCGACCTGGACCTGCCCGAGATGGCGCTGCTGCTCTGCGACGTGGTCGTCGCCCTCGACAACGCCGCCCGCCGGGCCTGGATCGTGTCGAGTGGTCTGCCGGAGACCGATCCCGCGGCGCGCGCCGCCCGCGCCACCGCCCGGCTGGAGCACGCCGCCCGGCGGCTCTCCGGCGTGCGCCCCCTCGGTCCGCCGCCGGTGCCCGCCGCGGCGCCGGAGATCACGTCCAACTTCACCCGGGGGGCCTACGAGGACGCCGTCCGCCGGGTGATCGACCTGATCCTGGCCGGCGACGTCTTCCAGGCGAACCTGTCCCAGCGCTTCCGGGCCACCCTGCCGGAGGGCCTCACGCCCTTCGGCCTGTTCCGGCGCCTCGCCCACGGCAACCCGGCCCCCTTCGCGGCGTACGTGAAGGACGGCGACGACGTCGTCGCGTCCTCGTCGCCGGAGCGGTTCCTGCGCCTCGACGGCCGCCGCGTGGAGACGCGTCCCATCAAGGGCACCCGGCCGCGCGGCGCCGCCCCGGCAGAGGACGAGGCCCTGGCGGCCGAGCTCGCCCGCAGCGCGAAGGACCGCGCGGAGAACGTGATGATCGTCGACCTGCTGCGCAACGACCTGTCGCGCGTCTGCGAGGACGCGAGCGTCCGGGTGCCGGAGCTGTGCGGCGTCGAGCGCTTCGCCACCGTGATGCACCTGGTGTCGTCGGTCACGGGCGAGCTGCGTCCCGGCGCGGGCGCCGTCGACCTGCTCGCGGCGTGCTTCCCGGGCGGCTCGATCACCGGGGCGCCGAAGATCCGGGCGATGGAGGTCATCGCGGAGCTGGAGCCCACGCGCCGGGGCCCGTACTGCGGGGCGATCGGGCTGGTGGGGTGGGACGGCGCCCTGGACACGAGCATCGCCATCCGGACCTTCGCGATCCGCGGCCGGGAGGCCACGTGGGGCGCGGGCGGGGGCATCGTCGCCGACTCCGACCCCGCCGCCGAGTACGAGGAGACGCTCGCGAAGGCGCGGGCGCTGACGCGGGCGCTCTCGCCGTGACGGTGGTCCTGATCGACAACCGCGACTCGTTCGTGCACAACCTGGCGCGCTACGTCCGGGTGCTGGGCCACCCGACGCAGGTGGTGCGCAGCGACGAGGTGGCGGTCGCCGACGTCGCCGCGCTCGCCCCCACCCATCTGGTCGTGTCGCCCGGGCCGTGCGGCCCCGCCGAGGCCGGCGTGTCGGTGCCGCTCATCCGTGCGCTCGGCGCGCGGGTGCCGGTGCTCGGGGTGTGCCTGGGGCACCAGTGCATCGGGGCGGCGTACGGCGGCCGCGTGGTGCGGGCGACGCGGCCGATGCACGGCAAGGCCTCGCCGATCGCCCATGACGGCACCGGCGTGTTCACCGGCCTCCCCGATCCGCTCCACGCCACCCGCTACCACTCGCTGGTGGTGTCGCCCGAGGGGCTGCCGGACGACCTCGTGCCCACCGCCTGGAGCGAGGAGGGGGAGATCATGGCCCTGCGTCACCGCGTGCACCCCGTCGTGGGCGTCCAGTTCCACCCGGAGTCGATCCTCACCGAGCACGGCGAGGCCCTGCTGCGGACGTTCCTCGCTCAGTCCCCCGGGGGCGGCAGGTAGGCGAACCTCGGGTCGTCCGGCGTGCCCGTGAAGGGGCCGTCCTCGTCGCCGGGGCGCCAGCCCACCACCTCGTCGATCCGCGTCGCGAGCGCCAGGTCGCGCTCCGTGACGCCGCCGACGTCGTGGCTGATCAGCGTGACCTCCACCTCGCCCCACGACACCCGCAGGTCGGGATGGTGCCAGGCGACCTCCGCCAGGTGGCCGATGGTGGTGGTCACCATCAGGCTCGCCTTCCATCCGGCGGTGCGGATGGTCCGGTGGATGCCGTCGTCGTCGAGGCTCCATCCGGGCAGCCCGCCGGCGAGGCGCTCGCGCACCTCGCCGGCGTCCAGCACGCGCTTCGGGTCGGGGGTCATCGCCGAACCGGCCGCTCAGTCGCGGGTGTTGCCCCAGCGGTCGTCGTGCACCAGCGCCTTCCAGCCCTTGAAGTTGCGCTTCAGGGCGGGCGCCAGGCCCGTCGGGAACGCCTCGGGGTAGCCGATCGGCGAGACGATGGCCGGGTCGACCTCCGGTGGGAGGCCCAGGATGTCCCGCAGCCGGTCCTTCTCCCAGCGCTGGAACGCCGTGACCGGCACGCTGCCGAGCCCCTCGGCCCGGGCGGCCAGCATCAGGTTCTCGAACGCGAAGGCCAGGGAGATGAGGTCATCCTCGTAGCCGCCGGGGAAGCCCTCCGGATATCCGCGCGGGACGAGGAGCCCCACCACGAACGCCGGGACGTGCCGGTACGTCCCCATCACGCCCTCGGCGTACTCCTTCGCCCAGGCCGCGTGCTCCTCGTCGGTCGCGTCCTTCTTGGGCCGCATCAGCGCGAAGTAGCTCGCGCCGCCGTTGATGATGAGCTCGGCGACCGCCGTCCGCACCTCCGGATCGCGGACCACCAGCAGGCTCCACGCCTGCTGGCCGCCGCCCGTGGGCGCGCGCAGCGCCAGGCGCAGCAGCCCGTCCAGCGTCGCGTCGTCGACCGGTCTGTCGGTGTACGTGCGCACCGCGCGCCGCTTCCGGATGGCCTCCGTCACGTCCATCTCATCCCCCCTGATCGCCGCCGGGTCCCGTGCAGTCTGCCCGACGGGGGCGCCGTCAGTAGCCGAGCCGGATCTTCAGGGCCGCCACGATCACGGCGAGGACCAGGGTGACGCCGCCGCGCAGGAGCGCCCGCCCGCGGCTCAGGCCGCCGTGGCGGGACGCGACGTAGGCGACGACGGTGACGACGGCGGCGAGGGCGATCAGCGAGACGGCCGCGGCGGCGGTGTCGCCGAGCACCAGCAGCGGGACCGTCGCCACCACGGCGACGCCGAGGGCGGCGAAGGCCTCCCACACGCCCTCGCGCAGCTCGTCGGCGGTGATCCCCTCGCCGCGGAAGAGGTGGGCGGAGGCGTTGAACGCGAACCAGTGCGCGAGCGCGAGCCCGAGGGCCGAGCCCCAGATGACGGCCGCCACCTTGGGGTCGTCGTCCAGGTCGTCGGCGGGGATGGTCGCGAGGGCGCCCATCAGGACGACCGACACGTACAGCACCATCGTCGCGACGGCCCGCCGGCGCATGTGCGGGTCCTCCACGGCCGCGACCCTACCGGCAGCCGCGTCCGAGGATCCGCGGCGGCCCCGACCGGGTACGCTCGCCCGCGTGAACGCGGCCTCATCCGCGCTGGGACCCCGGCGCATGCTCATCCTGGTCGCGATCGTCCTGGTCTCGGTCGCCACCGGCGTCCTGCACTACGCCGGCGGGAGCGACCTGGCGGTGTTCATGCTCGGCGTCGTCGCCCTCGGGGGCCTGGCGTGGGTGATCTCGTTCACCACCGAGGAGGTCGGCGAGCACTTCGGGCCCGCGGTGACCGGGGTGCTCCAGTCCACGCTCGGCAACCTGCCCGAGCTGTTCGTGGTGCTGTTCGCCCTGTCCGCCGGCGAGGTCGTGGTGGCGCAGACCTCGATCCTCGGGTCCCTGTTCGCCAACGCGCTGCTGGTGCTCGGCGCGACCCTGTTCGTCGGCGCCCGCGTGGCGCCCGACAAGCGCATGCGCTTCAGCACCCGCCTGCCGAACGACACGGCGACCCTGCTGCTGCTGGCCGTGTTCATCATCGTGGTGCTCGGGGTCTCCGACCAGATCGGCGATCGCGCGAGCCGCCACCAGGTGGCGATCTCGGTGGTCGGGGCGATCGTGCTGCTGCTCGTCTACGGCGTCTGGCTCGCCTCGTACCTGCGCTCGGACGGCGAGGGGGAGCCGGCCCTCGAGGAGCCGCGCAGCGCCGGGATGCCGATGTCCGTCGCGGTGGTGCTGCTGGCCCTCGGCGGCCTCGGCGCCGCCCTCGTGTCGGAGTGGTTCGTCGCCTCGATCGACCAGACCGCCCGCGAGCTCGGGCTGTCGAAGGCGTTCATCGGCCTGGTGATCGTCGCGATCGCCGGCAACGCGGTGGAGCACGTCGTGGGGGTGGTGCTCGCGGCGAAGGGCAAGTCGGACCTGGCCGTCTCGGTCGTGAAGAACTCGGTCGCGCAGATCGCGGCGTTCCTGTTCCCCGCGCTCGTGCTGATGTCGCTGTTCTTCGACGACCGGCTCACGTTCGTCGCCTCGCCGGTGTACATCGGCGCCCTCGCCCTGATGGCGATCGCCGTGTGGCAGGTCACCAGCGACGGGGAGGCGACCGAGTTCGAGGGGATCGCCCTGATCGGCCTCTACGCCGTCCTGGCGACCCTCGCCTTCTACGAGTAGCGGCGGCCCCGGCCGGCGTTCAGAAGGCGGAGAGCAGCCGCGGCGCGACCTGCTTCTTGCGGCTCATCACGCCGGGCAGGTCGATCACCCCGTCCTGCGCCGCGACCCCGAACGCGCGCTCCACGGTGGCGACGTCGCCGGCGGCGAGCAGCTCGGTGCCCTTCTCGACGATGTCGGTGACCATCAGGGCCATGACCACGTAGTCCATGCGGGAGCGGACCTCCTCCATGGCGTCCAGCAGCTCCCCCCGGCGCGACAGCAGCCCGCTGCCGACGGTCTCGATCTGGGCGACGCAGAGGCGGCGCCCGTTGCGCACGTCGTACTCCTTGGCGTCGCGCCGCACGATGTCCTCGGCCGCCACGTCGCCCACGGCGGATGACGCCTCGAACATCTCGGTGCCGAACGCCCGGGCGTCGAACGCGAGCAGCTCCTCCAGGTAGGCGACCACCGCGCGGTCGCGCTCGGTGGTGGTCGGGGAGCTCAGGATCACGGTGTCGGAGAGGATGGCCGCGAGCAGCATGGTGGCGGTGGGGCGCTGCGGCTCGCGTCCGTGGGAGCGGAACCGCTCAACCACGAGGGTGGCGGTGCTGCCGACCGGGTCGAAGGTCGCCGCCACGGGGAAGCGGGTCTCGATCGACCCGATGTGGTGGTGGTCCAGGATCTCCACGATGCTCGCCTCGGACACGCCGGGGACGCTCTGGGCCTGCTCGGCGTGGTCCACCAGCAGCACCTGGCGGGGGGCGGGGTTCACCAGCTCGGCGCGCGTCACGACGCCCGCGGGGGCGCCGTCGTCGTCGACGACCACCGCCGCGCTGTAGTGCACCTCGCGCATGCGTTCCGCCACGTCGGCCACCAGGTCGTCGGGCTCGACGCTGAGCGGGTCGGGGCTCATCACCTCGCGGACCGGCACCGACAGCGACACGAGCCGGCCGGTGACGTACGAGTCGAGCGGCGACAGCACGATGCCCGTCCCGGCGGCGCGCGCCATGGCGAGCACCTCCTCGTCGGGCTGCGAGTCGTACGGGGACACCACCAGCGCGACGCCGATCTCCACCGCCCGGCGCTGGGCGTCGGCGCGGTTGCCGACCACGACGATGTCGTTGGAGCCCATGGTGCTGCCCATCGTGGCCACATCGACCGTCACCGCCCACAGGCGGCCGTTGAGGCGGCGGGTGGGCGGCACCACCATCGTGCCGCCGAGGACCTCGACGATCAGGTCCGCCGACGCGGGGCGGTCGGCGAAGCTCGATGGCTCGCTCGACTCCTTGATGTAGCGGCGGGCGAGGTCGCGGGTGGTGAGGATCCCGGCGACGGCGCCCTCGTCGTCGAGGATCGGGATGATGTCGACGTCGCCCTTCGCCATCGCGAGGCCGACGTCGCGGAGCGATTCCCCGTGGCGCGCCACGGGGTGGTCGGACCGCATCACGTCCCGGGCGCGCAGGCGCACGTGGTCCAGCAGCTCGGGCTCCGCCGCGCCGCTGCGGCCCAGCGCCCAGCGGGCCTGGGCGTTCAGCTCGCCCAGCCGCACCGGGACGTAGCGGTTCGCCGGGTCGAGCCGGTTGCGCAGCTCGGCGTAGCCCAGGGCCGATGCGATGGAGTCGAGGTCCGGGTTGCGGTGCCCGGTGACGTACACGGTCGCCACGGCGGGCACGATGACAGATGCGGGAGTCGCGCTCTTCGTCGTTTCTTCGGAAGCCTTCCCCGTCGCTTCACACGGGCGTCCTACCGTGCCCGGGATGCCTGACGATCCCACGACCCCCGCGGCGCGCATCGCCGTACGCGCGCGGCGCCTGCGGACCGCGGGGATCGCGGCCACGCTGGCGATGCTGACCGCGTTCTCCGGCCTGGCGGCGGGCCGGGTGGCCGCCGGCCACGAGGACGCCGCGCCGCCGGCGGCCTCCTCGCCGTCGGACGACGAGTCGCCGTCGCTGGGCGACGTCGTCCGCGACGTCCTGCCCGAGGAGCTCTCGGGGATCCTCCCCGACGGCGTCGTCGGCCCCGCCGCGCCGTCGGACACCCCCGACGCCACCAGCGGGGCGTCGTGACCGCCCTGAGGAGGGCGTCCTTCGCGGCGATGGGGACCCGCGTGGAGGTGACGACCGACCGGGACGCCGGCCCGGACGCCGCCGCGTCCGTCCAGGCGCTGTTCGCGGAGCGCGAGGCGCTGCTCAGCCGGTTCCGGGCCGACTCCGGGCTGAGCCGGCTCAACGCGGCGGCGGGACGCCCCGTGCCGGTCGACCCCGTGCTGCTCGACGCCGTGGAGCGGGCGCTCGCGGCGGCCCGCGCGACCGCCGGGGTGTTCGATCCGTCGCTCGGGGTCCAGCTGCGCGGCCTCGGCTACGACCGTACGTGGGAGGAGGTGGCCGGCGCGCCCGGCGGGCCCGGCCGCACGGCCCCCGGCGGAGGATGGCGCGGCGTCCGGGTCGACCGGGCGGCGGGCGCGGTGACGGTGCCGGTGGGCGTGGAGCTCGACCTCGGGGGCATCGCGAAGGGCATGACCGTGGACGCCGCGGCCGACCGGCTGGCGGATGCCGGCGCGCGGTGCGTCCTCGTCAGCGCCGGCGGCGACCTGGCCGTCCGCGGGCGGCCGCCGGGACGGGCCGGCTGGACCGTCGCGGTGCGCACCCCCGATGGGACGGTGCCGGTGACGCTCGAGCGGGGCGCGCTCGCGACATCGGGCGTGGAGCGGCGGAGCTGGGTGCGCGACGGTGTGCGCCGCCACCACCTGGTCGCCCCCGCGACGGGCGCGCCCGCCGGCACCGGCCTCTGGTCGGCCACCGCGGTGGCGGGCACCTGCGAGCGGGCCGAGGTGGCGGCCACCGCGGCGTTCGTGCTCGGCGCCGGGGGCGGCGCGGCCCTGCTCGCCCGCCTCGGGATGCCCGGGCTGCTGGTGGCGCCCTCGGGGGCGTCCCTACCGGTGGCCGGATGGCCGGCGGCGGCGGAGGCGGCGTGAGCATCACCGACGTCGAGTGGATCCTCGCCCGGGGCTCGGGCATGGCCGCGATGGTGCTCCTGACGGTGGTCGTGGCGCTCGGCCTGGCCCTGTCGCTGCGCATGGCGTCCGACGCCTGGCCGCGCGTGCTGACCACCGCCGGCCACCGGCAGCTCACCAACCTGGCGCTCCTGATGACCGGCCTGCACCTGGTGATGCTGCTCCTCGACGCCGACGCGGCGATGTCCCTGGCCGACCTGGTGATCCCGTTCGCGTCCGGCTACCGGCCGGTCGCCACCGCGCTGGGGGTGCTCGGGCTCTACGTGGTGCTCATCGTCTGGATCAGCACGCTGCTGCGGACGCGGCTCGGCCAGCGGCGCTGGCGGGCGCTCCACCGGCTGGCCATCGTCGCCTGGGCGCTGGCGATGCTCCACGGCGTGTTCGCCGGCTCGGACACGGGGACCACCTGGGCGGTGTTCACCTACGTGCTCGCCGGCCTTGTGGTGGGGATGCTGTTCGCGGCGCGGATCGCCGGGTCGCGCCGGCCCCCGGCGCCCACGGCCGCCCCCGCGCCGACGGCCGCTCCGGCGTCCCGCCCGACTGGCGGGCTGCCCCCGCTGCGCGGCTACAGCGCGGAGTCGAGGAGCGCGGAGGCCGCGCGGAGCGCCTCCAGGCAGACGGGGTCGAACGCCGTCCCGGCGTCGCGCTCCATGATCTCCAGGACGGCCTCGCGCGGCATCGGCCCGCGGTAGGGCCGGTCGGCGGTGAGCGCCTCGTAGACGTCGGCCGTCGCGAGGATGCGGGCCTCGAGCGTCAGGTGCTCGGCTCCCACGCCGCGGTGGTACCCGCGACCATCGAGCCGCTCGTGGTGGGCGGCGGCGTCCTCGGCGATGCCGGCGAAGGCGGAGATCCGGCTCAGGATCTCGTACGTGTATCGAGGGTGCAGCTTGATCTCGGCGAACTCCTCGTCGGTGAGCCTCCCGTTCTTGTCGAGGATCGTGTTCGAGACGCCGAGCTTTCCGATGTCGTGCAGCAGCGCGCCGCGCCGAAGCCACCGGAGCCGTACGCGGTCGAAGCCGAGCTCCTCGCCGATGCCGACGGCGTAGGTGGCGACACCCACGGAGTGCTCGTGCGTGAAGTGCGACTTCGCGTCGATGACGCTGGCGAACGCCTCCGCCACCCGGTCGAGGCCCTCCTCGTCGGCCACCGCGACCGTCGCCTCCGGCTCCAGCTCGCGGAGCACCTCGTTCGCGTTGTCCGACGCCAGGCGCAGCCACAGCGGGTCGTCGGGCGAGGTGGCCAGGAACGCGTCGGCCAGCCGCGGGTCGAACCAGGTGCCGCGCCGCGCGCGGACCACGTCGAGGGCGGCCTGCGGCCCGTCGGCGGTGGTGAACACGTCGATGGTCTGGGCGATGCACGCGATCCGCGAGACCAGGGGGATCGCCTCGCCCTCCAGGCCGTCGGGACGGCCGCTGCCGTCCCAGTGCTCGTCGAGGGCGCGGACGGCCTCCGCCACGGCCGGCGGGAACCCCATCATGGCGACGATCCGGGCCCCGCGGTCGCAGCGGGCCTCGTTGAGCTGTGACGCCTCCTTCGCCAGCGTCCGGAGTGCGCGCAGGAGCGTGGAGGCGCGGACGATCCGCGGGGCGCCGGGCGCGACCTCGCGGGCGGCGAACCGCACGAAGTCCGCGGTGCTCGTCCAGTCGACCTTCGAGAACTCGCGCTTCAGCGGTCCGTCGGGCGTCCGGAACAGCTCCGCCATGCGGGCGGCGCTCGTCGAGCAGCCGGCGTCCTTCAGGAGCGTCGCGTAGAAGATCTCGGCGCGCTGCTCCGACGGCAGGCCGAGCCGCTCCGCCAGGTGCATGCCGATCATGCAGGCGCGCTGGGAGTGCCCGACCGGCTGGCCCTCGGTCAGGTCGAGGGCGTGCGAGAGCGCCCCGATCACCTCCGAGAGCCCGTACGTCGCCGTCGACTCCGCGATCGTCGCCACGTGGAGAGGATCGGCAGCGCGAGCCGTTCCCCTGAGCCCGCGGGAGGCTCAGTCGCCCGGCGGGCCGCCCCCGGCGAGCGCCTCGAGCATGATCCGCACGTGGCCCTGGACCGCGGCGACCTGCCCGAGCTCGTCCTGGGTCTCGATGTCCACCGGGCCCCCGGCCGCCGCCCGCGCGGCGGACTTGGCCGCCGTCCCGAACGACAGGATCAGGCGGCCCAGGTCGCCGCTGCGCCCGCGGATCTCCTCGAGGGTCTCCTCCGCCAGGCCGTCGGCCGCGGGGCCCAGCCAGCGCTCGAGCCCGAGCAGGAAGATCCGGACCCAGGCGGTGATCCGCAGCCGGAAATGGAGGGCGGCGTCCAGGGACGGGTCGACCCCCGGGCGGGTGCCGAACTGGAGGTGCTCCTCCAGCGCGATCGCCCCGGTCCCGGCGGCGAGGTGGTCCTCGTACAGCGGCTGGCACTCGGTGAACCAATCCGGCAGGTCGTCGGCGAAGCCCGCGAGCCGGGTCGCGAGCGGCTCGGGGGCGGTCGCCTGGAGGGCCTCGGCGGCGAAGCGCAGGTGCGCGCGGATGGTGGGGTCGTCGGCGGGCGCCAGCTCGCGCTCGCCCGACTGCTCCGAGCCGATCAGCTCGCGCAGCCGCGGGCCGTGCTCGCTCATCCAGGCGAGGACCTCGCCGGCCGCGGGGGCGCCCTCGACGCTCATCGCAGCCCGGCGCCCTTCGCGCGGTTGCAGGGCGCGCACAGCACCTGCAGGTTCGCGGCGGTCGACGAGCCGCCGAGCGCGACGGGGATGACGTGGTCGAATTGGAGCAGCTCGGCGGAGCCGCACGTCGCGCATCGGCCCCCGTCGCGGCGGAAGACCTCCACGCGCACCTCCTCGGGGATCGCCTCGCGGCGCGGGCCGTCGGCGGCGGCCTCGGCCTCCATCAGGTCGCGGGCCCGGGCGATCCGCTTCCGCAGACGCCGGTCGCGCTCGTGGACGAGGGCCTCGACCTCCTCGGCCGCCAGGCCGTCGTCCTCCCAGAAGAAGCGGTCGCGGTACATCCACCACGTGCGCCGCTCGTCCTCGGCGACCGCCACCGGCGTCCGCTCCTGCTCGCGGATGATGGCGCGGTGCGAGGCCGCGGAGATGAACGCGAACTCGCGCGCGCCGCTCACGAGCCGGCGGCGCAGGAATCCCCGCTCGTAGCGGGCGGCGGTGTCCTCGCGCAGCATTGTCCGGTGGACGCTAGGGCAGCCACCGGACGAATCGTCACGGCCCCGCCCGTCAGCGGGGGTCGCGGCGGCGGCGGCGCTCCAGCAGCTCGGGCCGGGTGGCGTTCACCGCGAACCACAGGGCCCCCACGATCCCGCCCGCGACGAGCACGGCCGTGCCGATGAGGATGCCCGCGATCGTGTAGCCCGTCGCCATCATCGTCGGCCCATGCTATCCGCCCGGTCAGGTCCGCGACCATCCGCGCGGCGGGTGGCCCGCCGCCGCGCCGCCCCTACCGTCGATGGCGATGAACGTGACCGCCGCAACTCAAGTGCTGGGGCTGCCGCCGCGGACGCCGGACCGGGACGACCTGGTCAGCGCGTGGCGCCGCTACGCGCGGACCCACCACCCCGACCGCTGCCCGGGCGATCCGGGCGCCGCCTGGCGCTTCGCGACGGGCCGGGAGGCGTTCGAGATCCTCATCGACCGCGTGGTCGAGCCCGCCCCGGCCGCGCCGGTGGCGGCGTACGGGCGTACCGGGGTGGTCCGTGCCCACGACGCCGGCCGGGCGATCCCCTATGAGATGCGCCCCCTCCACACCAGGGAGTGGCGCGCGTAACGCGGTCGAATCCCGGCGGTCAGGAGGCCCTCTTGAGCGGGGCCTCCGGCTCGCTTCGCTCGCATCGGACCGCCGGGAGTTTCACGTGCTGTGCGGCCGCCGGCGCCCGGGTGCGCAGGTGTGATCGCTAGCCTGTCGAGTATCGAGCGGCCCTCCGACACGCCCCTCATCGGGATCTGCGCCGCGGCCGAGCGGGCCCAGTGGTCCGTCTGGGACATGCCGGCGGCGCTGGTCGCCATGAACTACATCGAGCACGTGCAGCGCGCCGGCGCCGTGGCGGTGCTGATCCCGCCCGACCCCGTGCTGGCCGACGAGCCCGGCCGCGTCCTGGACCGCATCGACGGGCTGCTCCTGGTGGGCGGCGCGGACGTCGGCGCCGGCGAGTACGGCGCGGAGCCCCACCCGCTGGCGGAGACGCCGGTGCCACTGCGCGACGCCGTCGAGTCGGCGCTGACCCGGGAGGCGGTGGCCCGCGGCCTGCCCGTGCTGGGGATCTGCCGTGGCGCGCAGGTCATCAACGTGGCCGCCGGGGGCACCCTGGTGCAGCACCTGCCCGACGTCCTGGGCCACGACGGGCACCGCCGCCGGGTCGGGCACTTCGCCGGCAACGAGCACGACGTGCACATCGCGCCGGGCTCCCGTGCGCTGGAGGCGGCGGGGGGCACCCCCCACCGCGTCGTCTCCCACCACCACCAGGCGGTCGGCGAGGTGGGGGAGGGGCTGCGGGTGACCGCGCGCGACGGCGACGGGCTTCCCGAGGCCGTCGAGGGGGACGGCGAGGGGTGGCTCCTGGGCGTGCAGTGGCACCCCGAGGCCGACCCCGGCAGCGGCGTGATCGCCGCGCTCGTGGCGGCCGCGGCGCGACGACGGCGGGAGGACGTGGGTCGAGGAGAAGGGGGCGGCCCCTCGACCCTCGCCGCTCACCGTGACGAACGGAGCTGACCCGGTAGGCAGTGCACTCCACCCCGTCCGCACCCCCAGTCTCGACGGCGGGGGCGGCGGGTTCCTTGGCCGGGCGTCCATGGTTGCGGCACCCGGATTCCGCCCTGGCGTCGGCCGGTCGTCCCTCCTCGTGACCGGCACGACCGGGGGCCCGGTGCAGCGCGCTACGGGCCGAGCGGCGTGTCGCCCGTCTCCCGGAGCGCCGTGTCCTCCGCGCAGCCGCCCGTCGCGGGAGCGTCCGCGTCGCCCGCCGGCGGTCCCTTGATGGGCGGTTCCTTGATGGGCGGTTCCTTGATGGGCGGTTCCTTGACGGGCGGTTCCTTGACCGGCGGTTCCTTGACCGGCGGTTCCGTGACCGGTGGCTCCTCGACCGGCGGTTCCTCCACGGGCGGCTCGGTCACCGGGGGCGCGGCGACGGGCGGGCTCGCGACCGGCGGCTCCGTGACGGGGGCCGTCACCAGGGGGGCCGGGGGCACGGGGGAGCCCACCGCGACGGGGACCACCGGGGCGGCCACGGGCTCCGGCGGCGCCGCCCCACGGGGTGGGGGCTCGGCGATGGGGCGCTGGCGCGGCGGCGCGGCGATCCGCGGCCCGGCGGGCGGCGCGCGGTCGGCCGGCGGCCCTGCCCCGCCCCATAGGCGGTCCCCCTT
>OEIU01000234.1_pt1 | contig 55504 bp, 54 predicted proteins | sample 1539221 | NCBI WGS metagenome assembly OEIU01 (sample SAMN03792071, study PRJEB22550) | activated sludge metagenome | feature: wastewater treatment plant; material: activated sludge; isolation source: Wastewater treatment plant of a petroleum refinery complex | place: Argentina: Zarate | collected... | reverse complement strand
TCAGCGCCTTCTTGATCGGGATGCCGATCACGCCGAACATCATCCAGACCATGAAGCACACGGTGAAAGCCAGCGTGCTGACGATCAGCACCGACAGCGCCTTGCGATTGTTGTCCATCGCCTCGTTCCTTCAGTTCCTCTGCTTGCGGTTGGCAGGCACTGTAGGAGGCGCGGCCGATGGGCGGCATCCTTCGCCAAGCCGCCGCACGCGCGGCAAAAGGAGGAGGGCCGTGGGCGCTCGGCATCGTTCCGAAGAACTACTGCCGAAGGCCGATGCGCCGCGCTTGCGCGGCGTCAATGCGCGCTCTTCGCAGGCTCTCAGTCCAGGCCGTGCTCGGTCGCGGCCACCGCCGCCTGCACGCGCGAGCTGAAACCCAGCTTGCGCAGCACGTGCTGCACGTGGATCTTCACCGTGGTTTCGGCGATGCCCAGATCGCGCGCGATCTCCTTGTTGCTGGCGCCGCGTGCGATACCGCGCAGGATGTCGCGCTCGCGCGGCGACAACTGGTCCAGCGGCGAGCGCGGCGCCGCCGCGTCGGCTGCCGCGTGGTCGGCCGGCGCCGCCGCGGCGTCGCGGTACGCGGCGACCAGCTTGTCGGTCATCTCCTCGGCGACGACGCTGGCGCCGCGCATCGCGCGCTGGATCGCCGTGACCAGCGCATCGCCTTCGATGGTCTTCAGCAGATAGCCGCAGGCGCCGCCGCGCAGCGCGGCGGCCAGGTCGGCTTCGTCCTCGCTGACCGTGAGCATCATGATGCGCGCGCCCGGCGCGGCCTGGCGCAGCGCAGGCAAGGCGTCGACGCCGTTGACGCCGGGCAGGTGGTTGTCCAGCAGAATCAGGTCCGGCTGCAGTTCGGCGGCGCGGCGCTGCGCCTGGCCGGCATCGGCGGCGTCGCCGACGACCTGCAGCGAGGCGTCGCGCGACAACAGCGCGGTCAGGCCGCGGCGGAACAGCGTGTGGTCGTCGACCACGAGGATGCGCACCGGAAGGCTCATCATGAGGGTCATTGCTGTGGTGGGGGCTGCATTGTCGGCAAGTCGCGGCGCCCCGCGAAAGGCGCCGGCGCGATGGGCAGGCACGCGCTGCGCAGAACCCGCCCCGGCCGGACACTGCGGGGCGGCGTCGTGTTCGTGGGCGGCCGCGGCGCGGCCCGAACGCGAACTCGCCCTTGCAGGATTTCCGGCAGTGCATTTGGGAGACTGGATCCGTGATGCCCGACTCTGACACCCCTTCGCAAACCCTCACGCTGCACGAGCTGCATGGGCGCTGGCCGCAGGCGGAATCGGTGGAGGACTTCCGCCGCAATCTGGCGGCCGTGCGCGCGCGCGTCGCGGCGGCCTGCGCCCGCGTGGGGCGCGATGCCGCGGGCGTGCGTCTGCTGCCGGTGAGCAAGACCAAGCCCGAGGCCAGCCTTCGACTGGCCTATGCCGCGGGCTGCCGCGAGTTCGGCGAGAACAAGCCGCAGGAGGCCTACGGGAAATGGCAGGCGATGGCCGACCTGGCCGACCTGCGCTGGTCGGTCATCGGGCACCTTCAGACCAACAAGGCCAAGCTGGTGGCGCGCTGTGCGAGCGAGTTCCAGGCCCTCGACAGCCTGCGTGTGGCCGAGGCGCTCGAGCGGCGCCTGCAGGCCGAAGGCCGCGCGCTGGACGTGTTCGTGCAGGTCAACACCTCGGGCGAGCCCAGCAAGTACGGCTTGCCGCCCGATGACGCCGCGGCGTTCCTGCGCCGGCTGCCGGCCTTCGCGGCGCTGCGCGTGCGCGGCCTGATGACGCTGGCGCTGTTGTCCGCCGAGGCCGCGCGCGTGCGCCAGTGCTTCGTGCGGCTGCGCGAGTTGCGCGACCGGCTGCGCCAGCAGGTGCCGGACGGCATCGGCCTGGATGAGCTGTCGATGGGCATGTCCGGCGACTTCGAGATCGCCATCGAGGAGGGCGCGACCGTCGTGCGCGTCGGCCAGGCGATCTTCGGCGCACGCGCTGCGCCCGACACCGACTACTGGCCGCCGCAGGGGCAGGGGCAGGGGAATGACGCCGCGTGACGCGCTGCCCTGAAGCGGCGGCGGCGGTGGCTGCCGAGCCGGCGCCTGCGCCGGCCGCGTGGGCCGGGGCAGCAACCCGGCGCCGCGTTCATCAGGCAAGCTTCGCGCTCCGGTGTGAGCGCATGGGAGCGGCCACAGCGCTCATCAGGCCACCTCCGCGCTGACCGCGCTCCGGTGTGGGCGCTGTGCAGCGGACATGCGCGTTCATAAGGCAACCGCTCCGGTGTGAGCGCTTTGGAGCGGCCACGCGCGCTCATAAGGCAACCTCCGCGCTGATCGCGCTCCGGTGTGAGCGCTTTGGGGCGGCCATGCGCGCTCACGCGGCCACTGCCTCGCCGGCGGCCGCCGTCACGGCGGCGGGGGGCGCCAGTTCCAGCACCACCGAGCTGCCGCGTCCCGGCGTGGACAGTACGTCGAGCCGCGCGCCGATGCGCTCGGCACGTTCGGCCATGATGCGCAGGCCGACGTGCGCTTCGCCGCGCCCGCGGTCGTCGACGTCGAAACCGACGCCGTCGTCGCGCACTTCGAAGCGCCAGTGCGGCTGCTGCTGCACGTCCAGCCACACCCGGCTGGCGCGCGCGTGCTTGCGCACGTTGGACAGCGCTTCCTGCACGATGTGCAGCACCTGGATCTGCAGCTCGGGCGACAGCGGCAGCCCCTGGCCCTGCATCTGCAGCGTGGCCTTGATGCCGCTGTGGTGCTCGAACTTGCGCAGCGTGGTGTGCAGCGCCGGCTCGATGTGCTCGGCATTGGCGCGCGTGCGGAAGTGCAGCAGCAGCTCGCGCACGTCGCCGTAGCTTTCGCGCACGCCGGCATCGATCTCGCCGAGCACCGTCTGGATGCGCTGCGCGTCGCCGCTGCGCAAGGCGTCGCGCATCAGCTGCACCTGGATCTTCAGGAAGGCCAGCGACTGCGCGATCGAGTCGTGCAGCTCGCGCGCCAGCAACGTGCGCTCCTGCGAGACCGCGGCCTCCTTGGCCAGGCCGTCCAGCCGCAGCGTCTCCATCGCGCCGCTCAGGTGCGCGGTCAGCGCCTCGAGCAGCGAGCGCTCGGCCTGCGACGGCTCCACCTGCGCGTTGTAGAACAGGTTGACCTCGCCCATGCTGCGCTCGTGCAGCCGGATCGGCAGCGACACCACGGTCTGGAAGCAGGCCTGCGCGCAGTGCGGCAGGCTGCCCTGCGGCAGCGCATGCACGGGGATGAAGCGCACGCCGGGCGCGGCCTGCGGCATGCCGCAATGGCAGTCGCCGGGCTTCAGGCACTGCTCGTGCTCGGTCATCGACTCGGGCAGGCCGTGCGTGGCCAGCAGCAGGTAGCTCTGGTTGCGCTCGTCCGACCAGCGCAGCGCCACGCCGTCGGCGTGCGCCACCTGCGCGATGTGCCGCGTGAAGCCGTTGGCCAGCTCTTCCAGCGTCGTCGCGCGGCCGATCAGCGTGCTCATGTCGTACAGCGCCTGCAGCCGCTCGCCCTTGTCGTGCAGCTCGGAGGTCTTCTCCGCCACCTTGGCCTCGAGGTGGCGGTACACCGACTGCAGGTGTTCGGCCAGGTCGTTGAAGCCGACGGCCAGCGTGCCGAACTCGTCGCTGCTGCGCGGCGCGACGCGCGCGCTGAAGTCGCCGTCCTGCAGCTCCACGATGCCCTGCTTGAGCATCGTCACCGGCTCGAGCACGAAACGATAGCCGCTGAGCAGCAGCGTCGCGCTGCCGGCCAGCGCCAGCAGCAGCACCGTCGTCTGCAGCAGGTGCTGCAGCGCGGTCCAGCGCGACATGTGCTGCTCGATGGCGTCGACCAGGGCGTCGATCTGCGCGACGAATGCCGCCGCCTGATCGTGCAGCCCCGCCACGTCCGCCGCGCCGCTGCCGCCCCACTGCTGCCTCAGCGCGGCCCAGCCGGCTTCGACGGCGGCGAAGCGCTGCTCGACCGCGGCGTCCCAGGGCACGAACAGCGGCCGTTCGGGGTCGCCGGTGCGCAGCAGCTGCAGGCTGTGCTCGAAGGCCGCCAGCTGCTGCTGCAGGCTGGGCGCGTCGGCGGTGGCCAGCGACAGCGACAGCCGGTAGGTCTGCATGCGCATGCGCCCGGCTTCGTTGACCGCCGCGGCGCCGCCTTCGAGCTGCCACGACACCCACAGCGTGGCGCTGATGGCCAGCAGCGTCAGCACCAGGAAGGGCGTGACCGCCATCGCCAGCTTCTTGCCGAGCGGCCAGCGCCGGGTGCCGCTGATCGGTGCTTGCGGCGCCACGTCAGAAGCCGAGCAGACGCAGCGCGCCCAGCGGGTTCTTGCTCAGCGCCACCGAGACGATCCAGCCAAACACCAGCAGCGCGGCCAGCCAGGCGGCGAGGCGCACGCCCAGCGGCCGGCCCGGGCGCAGCGCCAGCATGCCCAGGCCGATGTACAGCAGCAGACCGGCGATCTTGGCCGTCAGCCAGGGTGCCACGCCGGGCGTCAGCCGCAGCATCCAGGCCATCACCAGTGCCGAGGTCAGCAGCAGCGTATCCACGATGTGCGGCAGCGTACGCGCCAGGCGCCCGCGCGTCCAGGCCGCGCCGGCGAACGAGGCCAGCCCGCGCAGCGCGAAGCCGCTGACCGACACCACCACCGCACCCTGGTGCAGCAGCTTCCAGCCCGCGTAGTCCATGTGCCGGCGTCTCAGCCGGGCCGGCCGTCCAGCCGCGGCCGCATCAGCACCGGCCAGTAGCGCCAGGCATAGACGCCGAAGCCGGCCGACCACAGCGCGGCCGAGGCCAGCACGGCGTCGTAGTGGAGCGACGGCGCGATCAGCGGCAGCAGCACGCGCAGCAGCGCCGCACCAATCACCAGCAGGTAGGCGGCGACATCGGCGCGGTCGGCGCGCAACGGCCGCGCGGTGTGGCCGCGCGCGGTGCGCGTCATCATGCCGATGATCAGCCCGCCGACCGCACCGACCGTCAGCGCATGCGTGGCCAGCGAGGCGCTGGTCCAGCCCGCCACCGCGGTCGCGCGCAGCGCCAGGTGCACCGGTATCCACAGATAGGCGGCATGCAGCACCCAGACGATTGGCGTGCGCAGCGTGGTCCATGGCTGCCACAGCAGCCAGCGCGCCAGGTGCGCCGCCGCGCCGACCATGGCGATCAGCGCCAGCACCGCGCCGGGCAGCTGCAGCGCGTCGGCGGCGAGCAGCACCAGCACCGAGCCGAGCGCGGCCTTCTCGACCCACGGACGGCGCGTCGCCTGCGCGCCGGGTACGCCGTTGTTGGTGAACATCGGCACGACCCGGCCGGCCATCACCGAGATGATGAACAGCACCACGTCCAGCGCGATCTGCAGCCCGGCCATCGGCGGCCAGGGCAGCACGCCGAGCAGCCCCAGGTGCACCCAGGCGGCGGCGCCGGCCAGCAGCCCCAGCAGGCCGACGAAGAAGTAGTTGCGCCGGTTGCCGGCGCGCACGAAGGGAATGGCCAGCGCCACGGCCGCGGCCAGCGGGAAGGCCACGTTGGCCGCCGCGGCCGCCCAGCCCCAGGGCGTCAGCACCAGCACGCGCGCGGCCAACCACAGCGCCGCCAGCGCCGCCAGCCGCCCGCCGGTGGGCGTCGGCTGGTTGCTCCAGTTGCGCCCGGCGGTGAGCAGGAAGCCGACGATCACCGCCAGCACGAAGCCGAACAGCATCTCGTGCGCATGCCACAGCGGCCCGTTCAGGTAAGGCTGCGGCAGCCAGCCGGCGTACTGCAGTGCCCACAGCGCGATCGACAGCGCGGCGAAGATGCTGGCCAGCAGGTAGAAGGGGCGAAAGCCCAGCTCCCACAGCGCCAGGCCGCGCGGCGGCGCGGGGCGTGGCGGTTCTTCGATGTGCATGATGCCGCTCATCGCAGCGCTCCCCGCGCCGCCGGCAGCGTGCGCGCCAGCGGCGGCAGCAGCCGCGCCAGCGCCTGGGGGTCGCGCGCCAGGTCGGCGACGGTGTAGCGGTCGAGCACCGCATAGAAGGCCCGCAGCGCTTCGTCGAGCACGCCGCGCAGCCGGCACACCGCGCCGATGGCGCAGTCGCTGGGCTCGGCGCCGAAGCACGCGGCCGGGCCGTCGCCGCCTTCGGTCAGCCGCACCACCGCGCCGACGCCGATCTGCGCCGGCGCCAGCGCGAGCTGCAGTCCGCCGCCCTTGCCGCGCACGTTGGCCAGCCAGCCGTGGCGGCCCAGGTGGTGCGCGACCTTCGTCAGATGGTTCTCGGAGATGCCGAAGGCGTCGGCAATCTGGGCGATGGTGGCGCGGCGCGGCGGCTCGGCCGCCAGGTACATCAGCGTACGCAGGCTGTAGTCGGTGAAGGTGGTCAGTTTCATCGGCGGCTGGCGGGCGCTGCGCCCGAGGGCAGCGCACGCCAGAAGGTGCATCGGCAATGCATCTATCCTAGGCTTTGGCGGCCTACCGGCGCTTGACCAGGGTCAAATGGGCCTGGCCGGCCGGGCGCGGCGGCGTCCGCGCACAATGCAGCGCCATGAGCAAGGCCTTCACGCGCGAGAGCGACGGCGGCGACGGCGGCGACGGCGGCGACGACCGCGATGATGCCGAGCCCGGCGCCGCCGCGCTGCCCGTCGGCGCGCGCAACTACATGACCCCTGCCGGCTACCGCCGGCTGCGCGGCGAGCTGATGGAACTGCTGGACGTCGAGCGGCCGAAGATCGTCGAGACCGTGTCGTGGGCGGCGAAGAACGGCGACCGTTCCGAGAACGGCGACTACCTGTACGGCAAGAAGCGGCTGCGCGAGATCGACCGGCGCATCCGCTTCCTGACGCGGCGGCTGGACATCGCCGAGGTGGCCGACCCGTCGCTGCATCACGGCAGCGGCCAGATCTTCTTCGGCGCGCGCGTCACCTATGCCGATGCCGGCGAGCATGAGCGCACGGTCACCATCAAGGGCGTCGACGAAGCCGACAGCCTGCACGGCGAGGTGTCGTGGGTGTCGCCGATCGCCCGCGCGCTGCTCAAGGCGCACGAGGGCGACGAGGTTTCGCTGCACACGCCCGGCGGCGTGCAGCGCATCGAGGTGCTGCGCGTGCAGTATCCGCAGCCGGAAGCGCAGGCCCTATCGCCTGGGCCTGAGCCTGAGCCTGAGCCTAAGGCTTGATGCGCGCCACGCGCAGCACCGCCGGCGAGCGGCGCAGCGTGCGCAGCACGTCGGCCAGGTGCAGGCGGTCGCGCACGCTGATCAGCAGCTTCAGTTCCGCCGCTTCGCTGGCGCGCTCCTGGCCCATGTCGAGGTGGGTGATGTCGGCCTCGGCGGCGCTGATCGCCGCCGCCACCTGCGCCAGCACGCCCTTGCCGTTGCGCAACAACACCATCACCGCGGTCTCGAAGGGGCGCGTCAGCTCCTCGGCCCAGGCCACCTGCATCCAGCGCTCGCTGTCGCGCTCGAACAGCCTTTTCCCTACGCCGCAGTCGGCGGTGTGCACCACCAGCCCCTCGCCGCGGCCCAGGTAGCCGACGAGCTCGTCGCCGGGGATCGGCCGGCAGCAGCCGGCCAGCTGCACCGACGCGCCTTCGGAGCCGTCGATGAAGACCATGCCCTGCGCCGGGCTGGTGTCGTCGCTGGCATAGCGGCCCAGCGTCAGCGTCACCGCGTCGGGCCGCGTGCCGCGGTCGATCATCAGCGCGGCCAGGCGCTTGGCGACGATGGTGGCGATCTTGCGGCCGAGTGCGATGTCGGCCATCAGGTCGAAGCGGCTGCGGTTGCCGCTCCAGCGCGTCAGCTGCTGCCACAGCGCCGCGGCCGCGGCGTCCGACGGGTCGGTGCTGGGCAGCACCAGGCCTTCGGCACGCAGCGCCTGCGCCAGCATCTTTTCGCCCATGGCGCGGGACTCGTCCTGCTCCATGGTCTTCAGGTAGTGGCGGATCTTGGAGCGCGCGCGTCCGGTGCGCACCAGGTTCAGCCACGCCGGGTTGGGCCGTGCGCCGGGCGCGGTGACGATCTCGACCACATCGCCGCTGTGCAGCTCGGTGCGCAGCGCCACCGCCTCGTCGTTGACCTTGGCCGCCACCGCGTGGTCGCCGACGTCCGAGTGGATCGCGTAGGCGAAGTCCACCGGCGTGGCGCCGCGCGGCAGCGCCAGGATCTTGCTCTGCGGCGTGAACACGTAGACCGCGTCGGGGAACAGGTCGATCTTGACGTGCTCGAGGAACTCGGCCGAATCGTTGGTCTCGCCCTGGATGTCGATCAGCGACTGCAGCCACATCGCGCCCAGGCGCTGCGGGTCGCTGGCCGGGTTGCCGTCCTTGGCCTCGATCTTGTAGAGCCAGTGCGCGGCCACGCCGGTTTCGGCGACGGCGTGCATGGCCTCGGTGCGGATCTGGAATTCGACCGCCGTGCCCAGCGGGCTGACCAGCGTGGTGTGCAGCGACTGGTAGCCGTTGGCCTTGGGGATGGCGATGAAGTCCTTGAAGCGTCCGGGCACCGGCTTGTACAGCTGGTGCAGCACGCCCAGCGCCAGGTAGCACTCGGGCTGCGTGGCGACGACGATGCGAAAGCCGAACACGTCGCTGACCTGCGCGAAGCCGGCGTGTTTTTCGCGCATCTTGCGGTAGATCGAATACACGGTCTTCTCGCGCCCGCTGACCCGCACCTTGATCTTCGCCGCGCCAAAGGCCTTGTCGACGTCGCGGCGCACGCGCTCGACGATGTCGCGGCGGTGGCCGCGCGCGCGCTGCACCGCCTTGTCCAGCACCGCGTGGCGCCACGGGTTCAGGTATTCGAAGGACAGCTCCTGCAGCTCGCGGTAGCTCTGGTTCAGGCCCAGCCGGTGCGCGATCGGCGCGTAGATGTCCAGCGTCTCGCGCGCGATGCGCTGGCGCTTGTCGGGCGCCATCGCGCTCATCGTGCGCATGTTGTGCAGCCGGTCGGCGAGCTTGATCAGGATCACGCGCACGTCGCGCGCCATCGCCAGCAGCATCTTGCGGAACGATTCCGCCTGGCCCTCGACGCGGGAGTGGAACTGCAGCTTGTCCAGCTTGGTCAGGCCGTCCACCAGTTCGGCGGTGGGCGCGCCGAAGCGCTCGATCAACTCGGCCTTGGTGACGCCCTGGTCCTCGATGGTGTCGTGCATCAGCGCGGCCATGATCGCCTGCACGTCGAGCTTCCAGTCGGCGCACAGGCCGGCGACCGCGATCGGATGGGTGATGTAGGGCTCGCCGCTGGCGCGGAACTGCCCGAGGTGCGCCTCGTCGGCGAACTTGAAGGCCTCGCGCACCTTCTTGTGGTCGGCTTTGGAGAGATAGCCGAGCTTGTCGGTCAGCGCGGCGAAAGAGGCCACCGCCGGGCCCTTGGGCGCCGGCGCGGAGACGACACGCTGCAGCCCCTGCAGCGCAGAGGGCAGCAGTTCGGCGGCCAGCGAGCGGATGCCCATGGCCGGAATTTATCAGCCCGCAGCGAAACGGGCGCCCGCAGGCGCCCGTGGTCGTGAGGGCGCAGCGGTTTTCCGGACTTCCAGACCCTTCTAGACCGGCCTTGCAGGCCGCGTCCTCGCAGAGCTCGGACCCCGGCTGAAGCCTTCGAAGCTGCGCAGGCAGCTTCTCAGGTCCTCAGACCGGCACCTTGCGCAGCATCTCCAGGCCGATCTCGCCGGCGGCGATCTCGCGCAGCGCGGTCACGCCGGGCTTGTTGCGCGTCTCGATCTTCGGCGCGTGGCCCTGGCTGAGCATGCGCGCGCGGTAGGTGGCGGCCAGCACCAACTGGAAGCGGTTGGGGATCTTGGTCAGGCAGTCTTCGACGGTGATGCGGGCCATGGCGTGTAGGGTGGGTCAATCCAGATCGAGGGCAGCGAAAACCTGGGGACGGTGGCGCGCTTGGGCCGCGTACTTCAGGCGCTGCGAGTGCACGATGGTCTTCAGGTCGAAGAGAGCCATCTCGAACAGGGCATTGATTATAACGAAGTCGAAGTGCCGGGCCTGCGCCACCTCGGCTTTCGCGTTGACCATGCGCTGCTCGATCACCTGCTCGCCGTCCTCGCCGCGGCGCTGCAGCCGCTGCAGCAGTTCCTGCCAGTTGGGGGGCAGGATGAAGATCAGCACCGCGTCGGGGAACAGCCGCTTGATCTGCAGCGCCCCTTGCCAGTCGATTTCGAGCACCACGTCCTGTCCACCCTGCAGCCGGTCCTCGATGGCCACGCGAGAAGTGCCGTACAGGTGGCCGTGCACCTGTGCCCATTCGAAGAACTCGCCGCGCCCGATCATCGCGCGGAACTGCGGCTCGCCGATGAAGTGGTACTCGCGCCCCTGCTGCTCCTGGCCGCGCGGCGCGCGCGTGGTGTGCGACACCGACACCGCCAAGTGCGAATCCAGTTCGAGCAGCGCCTTGACGAGGCTGGACTTGCCGGTACCGCTGGGCGCGGCGACGACGAACAGGTTGCCGGGGGTCTGCATGGTGTCGGGGCCGGCGAGTCTAGCAGCGCGCCGGATGCGGGCGCCGACGCCCCGAGGCGTCTCAGGCCGGGCGCGGCGCTTCGCGCCCGCTGCCGGCGGCGGGGTCTGACGGTTCAGGCGGCATCGGCTGCGGCATCGCTCCGCGCACCACCAGTTCGCGCTGCGGACGCGGCACTTCGATGCCGGCTTCGGCCAGGCCGTTGCGGATCTTCATCGCCAGCTCGGTGCGCGCGGCGATCCAGTCGCCGAAGTCCTTGGTCCAGGCGCGTATGTTGAACTGCAGCTCGCCGGGCGCCAGGCCGGTCATGATGCAGGCCGGGGCGGGCGTGGCGGCGACCTGATCGCACGAACGCGCGATCTGCACCAGCAGGTCCATCGTGCGCTGCGGGTCGGCCGCATAGCGCGTGCTGATGTTCAGGTCGAAGCGCCGGCGCGTGCCGTTCAGCGTCCAGTTGACCATCTTGTCGGCCAGCAGCATGCCGTTGGGCACGACCACGTCGGCGCCTTCGAAGGTGGTGACGATGGTCGCGCGCAGGCCGATCTCGCGCACCTGGCCGAGCACGCCCGCGACCTCGACCGTGTCGCCGCGCTGCAGCGGCCGCTCGAACATCAGGATCAGCCCGGCGACGAAGTTGCGCACCACGTCCTGCAGGCCGAAGCCGATGCCGACGCCGAGCGCGCTGAAGACCAGCATCAGCTGCCCGACCTGGAAGCCGGCCGCGGCCAGCGCCGCCAGCAGGCCGAGGAACAGCACCAGGTAGTAGCTCAGCGAAGACACGCTGCTGGCCACGCCGCGCGGCAGCGACAGCCCCGGCAGGATGCCCTCGGCCAGCACCTGGCGCACGAGCTTGGCGATCCAGAAGGCGAGCACGGTGGCCAGCGCGAACGACAGCAGGCTGCCCAGGCTCAGCGACAGCTCGCCGAGCTTGAACTTGTAGGTCAGTGCGGTGACGACGTGGGCCGAGGCCGGGCGGTAGATGCGGAACGACTGCAGCGTGACCAGCAGCCAGGCGGCCACCATCGACATGCGGCCGAGCGTGAGCAGTGCCGGCGACAGCGACGCCGAATAGCGCGCCACCAGCCGCGCCACGGTCCGCCCGGCCAGCAGCACCTGCGCCAGCGCCACCACCACCCGGCTGCCGACGTAGATGGCCAGCGCCGCGTAGCTGCTGTTCAGCGTGGCCGAGACCAGCATCGCCGACAGCGAGATGTTGCCCAGCACGTTGGACAGCACGGCCACGCCCAGCACGAGGCACGCCGCCCAGGCCACCACCTGCCACGAACCCGACAGGAAGCGGTTTTCGCCCTGCACGCCGCTGCGGTGCGCGCGCAGCAGGTTCAGCGCCAGCGTCAGCAGCATCAGCAGGTTGACGGCCAGCAGCAGCAGCCGGTACAGCAGCGGGTTGCCGATGAGCAGCGTGATGACGACATTCAGGAAATAGAAGATCGCGCTCAGATAGGCCCACGGGCCGACCAGGCTGCGCATGCGCGGGCTGAGCAGCCCGAGCACCGGAATCCAGGCCAGCAGCATCACCCCCTGCTGGCGCAGGTTCGGGCCCTGCAGCCCGTAGGCCACGGCAATGCCCGCCACCAGCAGCAGCCACGCGGCCCAGGGCGGCGCCAGGGCCTGCAGCGTCGTCTCGCCCAGCTGGCCGGCGGCGGCGAGCTTGCGCGCGCGGCGCTCGAGCCACAAGACCAGGGGCAGCAGCAGCACCGAGGCGATGCCCGAGCTCGGCAGCAGCCGCGGGTGCGCAGCGTCGAAGTCGCTGGCGAACGCGGTCTCGATCTCCAGGCTGCGGCGCAGACCGGCGCTGACCGGCTGCTGCGCTTCGGCCTCGCGCAGCGCCTGCCACAGCGGCGGCGCGTCGATCGCCGCCAGGCGCCGGTCCTGTTCGGCCACCTGGCTGGCCAGCAGCGCCAGGCCGTACTGCACCTGTGTGGCCAGCGCATTGCCCTGGCGTCCCAGGTCGAGCAGCTTGCTCAGCGGATCGGCCAGCGCCTTCTGCGTGCGGTCGATCTGTGCTGCCATCTCGTGCACGCGGTCCAGCAGCGCCGGCGACAGGTAGGGCTGCGTGCGCGTGGCCTGCCAGGCGGCGCGGCGTTTGGCGAGTTCCGCCGCATCCTCGGAGGCGGCGTTGGTCGCGCGCGTCAGCTCGGCGCGGCTCTGCGCCAGCGTGCGCTCCTTCAGCTTCCAGTGGCGTTCCAGGCTTTCGAGCCGCTGCACCGACAGCTGCGCCAGGTCGGCGCGATCGGTGCGCTCCTCCAGCTGGTCCAATGCCCGCGCCTGCCGCGACAGCTCCTGCTCGATGCGCGCGACCCTGTCGGCGGTCTGGATGCGGCGCCGCACGCCGCTCAGGAACTTCTCGTCGGCATCGGCGCGCGCCGGGATATCGGCCGCCGCGATCGCCGGGCTGGCCTCGGCGGCGGCCTGCGCGGCGGCCGGGGCCGCCGGCGCGGTGGCCTGCGCGGCAGCCGGCGCGGCCGACAACGCCAGCAGGCACAGCAGCCACCAGCGCCGGGGCGCCAGCCGCAAGAGGAAGGAGAGGTGCGGCTTCAGAACAGGAAGTAGCGTTGCGCCATCGGCAGCACGGCCGCGGGCGCGCAGCTCAACAGCACGCCATCGGCGCGGACTTCGTAGGTTTGGGCATCGATGTGCATCACCGGCGCGCAGCCGTTGTGCACCATGTCGGCCTTGCGCAGCTTGCGGCACCGCCTGACCGCCGCCACCGTCTTGCGCAGGCCGAGCTGGTCGCCCAGGTCGCTGTCCACCGCGGCCCGGCTCATGAAGCTCAGCGAGCCGCGTGCGGCGGCGCCGCCGAAGCTGCCGAACATCGGCCGATAGTGCACCGGCTGCGGCGTCGGGATGCTGGCGTTCGGGTCGCCCATGGCCGACACGGCGATGAAGCCGCCCTTCAACACCAGCGAGGGTTTGACGCCGAAGAACCTGGGTTTCCAGAACACCAGGTCGGCCCACTTGCCGACCTCGATGCTGCCGACCTCGTGCGCGACGCCGTTGGCGATGGCCGGGTTGATGGTGTACTTGGCGATGTAGCGTTTGGCGCGCGAGTTGTCGTTGCGCGAGGAATCGGCAGGCAGTCCCCCGGGCTGCGTATCCCCGGGCAGGCTGCCGCGCTGCAGCTTCATCTTGTGCGCGGTCTGCCAGGTGCGCAGCACCATCTCGCCGACGCGGCCCATCGCCTGGCTGTCGCTGCTCATCATGCTGATCGCGCCCAGGTCGTGCAGCATGTCCTCGGCGGCGATGGTCTCGCGGCGGATGCGGCTCTCGGCGAAGGCCAGGTCCTCGGCGATGGACGCGTCGAGGTGGTGGCAGACCATCAGCATGTCCAGGTGCTCGTCGACGGTGTTCACGGTGAACGGCATCGTCGGGTTGGTCGACGAAGGCAGGAAGTTGGCTTCGCCGACCACGCGCAGGATGTCGGGCGCATGGCCGCCGCCGGCGCCTTCGGTATGGAACGCGCACAGCGTGCGGCCCTGGGTGGCGGCGATCGTGTCCTCGACGAAGCCCGATTCGTTGAGGGTGTCGCTGTGGATCGACACCTGCGTGTCGGTCTCGTCCGCCACGCTTAAGGCACAGTCGATCGCCGACGGCGTCGTGCCCCAGTCCTCGTGCAGCTTCAGGCCGATCGCGCCGGCCTCGATCTGCTGGCGCAAGCCCTCGGGCCGGCTGGCGTTGCCCTTGCCGAGCAGGCCGATGTTCATCGGCAGACCGTCGGTGGCCTGCAGCATGCGGGCGATGTTCTCCGGCCCCGGCGTGCAAGTCGTGGCCAGCGTGCCGGTGGCCGGGCCGGTGCCGCCGCCGAGCATCGTCGTCACGCCCGAGGCTAGGGCCGCGTCGATCTGTTGCGGGCAGATGAAGTGGATGTGGCTGTCGATGGCGCCGGCGGTGACGATCAAGCCTTCGGCGGCGACGACCTCGGTGCCCGGGCCGACGATGATGTCCACGCCCGGCTGCACGTCGGGGTTGCCGGCCTTGCCGATCGCCGCGATGCGCGAGCCGCGCAGCCCGATGTCGGCCTTGACGATGCCCCAGTGGTCGAGGATCAGCGCGTTGGTGATGACGCAGTCCACCGCCTCGGCCGCGCCGGGGCCGTTGACGCGCTGGCTCTGGCCCATGCCGTCGCGCAGGGTCTTGCCGCCGCCGAACTTGACTTCCTCTCCATAGCCGACGGGGCGCCCGGCGGCATCGGTGCGTCCTTCGCCGGCGCGCAGCGTGCAGTCCTGCTCGACCTCGATGATCAACTCGGTGTCCGCCAGGCGCACGCGGTCGCCGACGGTGGGGCCGTACATCTCGGCATAGGCGCGCCGTCCGAGGGTGGCCATCACAGTTTCCCTTGCACCAGGCCGCGGAAGCCGCAGGCGATGCGCTCGCCTGCGAACTCGACCAGTTCGACGGTGCGCTGCTGGCCGGGCTCGAAGCGCACCGCGGTGCTCGACGGAATGTTCAGCCGCATGCCGCGCGCAGCCGCGCGGTCGAAGCGCAGCGCGGCGTTGGTCTCGGCGAAGTGGTAGTGCGAGCCGACCTGGATCGGCCGGTCGCCGGCGTTCTCCACCACCAGCGCCAGCGTGCGCCGGCCCGGGTTGAGGGTGTGCTCGCCGGCCTCGGTGAGCAGTTCGCCGGGCACCATCACCAGGCCGCCGCGAACAGCAGTACCGCGCCGGCCAGCGACGCCGCGATGCCTGCGGTGCGCGGCCACCACACGCTGTGGCGCTGCAGCGCATGGCCGGCGAGCAGCCCGATGGCGTGCAGCAGCGCGGTGGCCAGCACCATGCCGGCCAACGCGGACAGGCCTTGCAGCTCGGCGCCGTGCGCGGCACCGTGGAACAGCGCGAACAGTGCCGCGACGGCGGCCATCGCCGCCACCGGCCAGGCGGTGCGCGCAGCCAGCAGCGCGCCCAGCAGTACCAGCGACAGCGCGATCAGCGGTTCCACCGCGGGCAGCCGCAGACCCGCGGCGGCGAGCAGCGCACCCGCCAGCAGCGCGGCCACGAAGGCCAGCGGCGCGACCCACGCGCGCCGCAGCAGCGTCGCGCTCCACAGGCCGATCAGCAGCATCGCCAGCAGGTGGTCGATGCCGGTGAAAGGATGCGTGAAGCCGGCGGCGAAGCCAGGGTGTCCGCCGCCGTCGCTGCCGGCGTGGGCCAGCGCCAGTGCCGGCAGGGCGAAGACGCCCAGGCCGAGGGTCGAACGAAGCACCGTGCGGGTCATGGCGGGCATCCTTCTTCCAAATTCTTCCAAAACTCCAAAAGCGCGGGGTTTGCGTCAGGCGATCGGCTGGTGCACGGTGACGAGCTTGCTGCCGTCAGGGAAGGTGGCCTCGACCTGGATGTCGGGGATCATTTCCGCCACGCCGTCCATCACGTCGGCGCGCGCCAGCACGGTCTTGCCTTCGCTCATCAGCGCGGCCACCGACTTGCCGTCGCGCGCGCCTTCCATGATGGCGGCACTGATCAGCGCCACCGCCTCCGGGTAGTTGAGCTTCAGGCCGCGCGCCTTGCGCCGCTCGGCCAGCAGCGCGGCGGTGAACAGCAGCAGCTTGTCCTTCTCGCGCGGGGTCAGTTCCATGGCGGGCTCTCGTGCTTCTGCCTTGGCCCGATCTTAGGGGATCCGGCGGGTGCTCCATCGCATGCCCGCCGCATCGGCGCTATTCGCCGCAGAGCAGCCGCATGCGGCGCTCGGCCAGCGCGAAGGCTTCGTCGGTGTCGGCGTCCAGCACCTGCTGTTTCGCCTGATCGCAGGCGGTGGCCGCTTCGACATCGGCCGCTGGCGGCGGCGCGGGAGCCGGTGCCGGCGCCGCCGGCCGCGGTGCGGGCGGCGGGTTGCAGCGCGAATCGGGCACCAGGCGGATGTTGTCGAAGTTGCCCCGTTCGACGGCGACGCAGTCGCCGACGCGCTTGCCGCTCTGGTCGGAGACGACGCGGATCGTCGTGCGGCCGTCGATCAGCACCGTGTACTCGAAGGCCTGCGAGCGCCCGGCGAGGTTGCCGACGCCGCGCCCGGCGGCGGCGCCGCCGACGGTGCGCAGTGCGCGGTTGCTGCCCGACTGCCCGCTGCCGCTGACCAGGCCGACCGTGCCGCCGACCACGGTGCCGACGTTGCGCGCGCTGCTGCTGGTGTCGGTGACCATCACCGCATTGGTGATGCGGCCGTACTGCACGCGCGATTGCGCTTGCGATTGCGCCTGCAGCGGCAGCAGCGCCAGCGCGAGCAGGGCGGCTGCGGTGGGGGGCAATGCGATGCGTGTCATGGTCGGTTCCTCCTCTTCCACTGAGCCTCTGAGTGAGCGCCTCGGCGCTGATGGCGCCCGAGGCCGGGCGCGCGCATCTTGCGCCGGCGCGGCGCAACCGCCGGTTATACGGCGATGAAATCTGTTTACCTGGAGACGACTTCGGACTCGACCACCAGATCCAGCACGTACACGTAGCGCGAGGCGTCGGCCGGCACCTGCTGGCGCGTGTAGCGGTCGATGCGCAGCACGTTGCGCACGCCGCTGTGGTGCGTGTAGCCCTCGATGCCGCCGTGGAAGATGCGCCATTCGCCGGGCGGGTCGATGCGCAGGCCCTGCGCGTCGTAGCGGCGCTCGCGCACCTGCAGGCACTGCGTGCGCATCGCGCCGCTGACGCATTCCACCGTCTGCGGCGCCACCTCCAGGAAGATGCGCGCGGGCTCGCCGTACAGGCTGCGCGGCGTGCGTTCGCCGCTGAAGCTCAGGCGGCTGCGGTTGGCGGCGGTGAGCCGCAGCACCGGCTCGGCACCCGCTGCGACCACCAGGCTCAGCGGCTGCGCCAGCAGTTCGGCCAGTGCGTCGTCGGCCTGCATCAAGGCCGGCTCGCAGGCCTTCATCGTCGCCGCCAGGCGGCCGACCTGCAGCTGGTCTCGAGGGCTGAGGCGCCAGCTGCCGTTCATCGTGTTGCAGCCGCCTTGCACGTGCAGGCGCGCGCCGTCGAAGCGCAGCACGAAACGCTGACCGGGCGGCAGCAGCGCGTTGATCGGCTGGTCGCCGGCGTCGGCGGCGGTCTGCAGCGTCCAGCGGTGGTCCTGCAGCGCACGCACCGTGGCTGCGTCGGCATTGCGGCGCTGCGGGGCCGGTGTGGCGCCGGAGGGCTGCGCCTGCAGGCCGAAAGCGGGCGCGGCCAGCACGGCACACAGAAGCAGGTTGCGCAGGGGCAGCGGCATGGGATCTCCGGTCACTTCGAGGTCTGCAGCGTCAGCACGCGGCGGGGCGCATCCCAGGGCGGCGCGCTGCCGTCCTGGTTCATCTGCAGCAGCCGGCCTTCGCCGACGCGGAACTGCTGGCCGCGGCCCTCGCCGTCGAGCGTGATGGTGTTGCCGGCAGCGTTCCAGCTGAACTGCCCGCGCACCGTCTGCGGCGCCGGCTGGCGCTCCAGGTACTGGGTGCTCAGCTCGTAGCGGCCGTCCTGGCGCAGCGTCAAGCGCATCCTGATGCCCGGGCAGTCGGCGCAAGGCGTCACGCCTTCGTAGACGCCGGCCCAGTCCAGCGCGTTGCGGCTGGTGTGCGCAGGGTCCGGCACGGCGCCGTCGTTGCGCGGCATGCAGGCCGACAGCGCCGCGGCCAGCGCCAGTGCCGCGGCCAGGGCAGGGCGGACGATCATCGCAGCAGCTCGATGCCGGTGCCGGTGACGCGCACGCGGTCGCCGATGCGCAGTGCCGGCGCGGTGGTCTGCTGCACGGTGGCGACGCTGCCGTCGTCGTAGCGCACGCCGATCCGCCAGACGAAGGTGTGGCTGCCCTGTGCCGCCTGGTTGCCGAGGTAGCCGCCGCCCACCGCGCCCACCACCGTGGCCACGGTCTGGCCCCGGCCGCCGCCGACCAGGCTGCCCAGCGCGCCGCCGACCACCGCGCCGCCGACGGTGCCGACGCCGGTGTTGACGTTCTGCACCGAGTCCTGCGTGATCGAGATCACCGTGCCCACGCGCGCCGTCGGCTCGGACACCTGGAAGGCGGGCGGGGTGTTGCAGGCGCCGAGCAGCAGCAGCATGCCGGCGAAGAAGGCGGCAGCCGTGCGGCGCCAGGCGATCGTGAATCTCATCGGGTTCTCCAGCTCCAAGGACGCGTCATTCGGGAATCGCATTCAACAGGTACATCGCCGCCAGCAGTCCCGAGGGCTGGCCGAGCTTGCCCAGCCAGCGTGCGTAGATGCGTTCGATCTCGCCGTCCATGTAGACGCGCGACAGCGCGCGGTTGACTTCCAGGCGCAGGCCCGAGTCATTGCGCGGCAGCGCCAGCGCATAGGGCTCGTAGGACAGGTCCTCGACCACCAGCGCCAGCCGCGACGGCTCGCGCGAGCGCAGCGCCAGCGCCGTCAGCTTGACGCGGTCGCCGGCATAGGCGTCCACGCTGCCGGCTTCGAGCAGCGACAGGCCGACGCCGCTGTCGTCGATGGGCACCAGCGTGGCCTGCACGCCGCGCTGTTGCAGCAGCTCGGTCAGGCGGCGCTCGGTGGTCGTGCCGCGCAGCACGGCGATGCGCTTGCCGGCGGCGTCGCCGACCTGGTTCAGCGGCGCGCCGGCCTTGACCAGCAGCCCGCCGCCGTCGATGAAGGTCAGGTTCGAGAAGTCGACCTGCGCGAGCCGCGCCAGGGTCTGCGAGGTGTTTGCGCAGTCCAGTTCGGCGCGGCCGTCGGCCACCATCTGCAGCCGCTCGGTGACCGTACCGGCGCGCCAGTCGACCTTCAGATCGGGCTCGCCGACGGCGCGCGCGATCTGCGCGATGGCGTGCTTGCACAGCTCGATCGAATAGCCTTCGGGCGGCGCATTGCCGGCGCCGGCCACCGAGAAGGGCGGCGAATCCGGCGAAAAGGCCACATGGATGGTCTTGGCGGCCTTGATCCTGGCCAGCGCCGGTGAACTGCCCTGGGCCAGCGCGTTGCCGCCGCACAGGGTGGCGGCCGCGAAGGCCAGGGTCAGCACGGTCTTGAACATGAGGGGCTCCGCGTCCGGGTCGGGTGAGGGGCGCGCAGTCTACAACGCGCGGCGCGGCGGCAGAAGACTGACTGGCGGGCGACGGCTGCGCGCGCTGCCGCGGCCTTGGGGCACACTCGCGGGCGCCGCGGCCGGCGGCGGCGCAAATTCGAACCAGCGATTGCCATCCATGGACAAACTTCGCGCCGCCGTGCACGGCACGGTGCTGCTGCTGATCATCGGCTGGGTGCTGACGGCCGGCAAGGAGATCTTCGTGCCCGCGGTGCTGGGTGCGGTGGTGGTCTACGTCATCGTCGGCCTGGCGCAGGTGCTCGGCCGGTTGCCGGGCATCGGGCCGAAGCTGCCTCTGCAGCTGCGCTACCTGTTCTCGATCGCCGTCATCGGCCTGGCCTTCTTTCTGCTGGCCTACCTGATCATGGCCAACAAGGAGCGCGCGCTGGCGCTGGCACCGCACTACCAGCAGTCGCTGCTGGCGGCGATCCAGCAGTTCGCGGCGCGGTTCGGCTTCGAGACCGAACCCACCTGGACCACGCTGCGCCAGGAGCTGATGGCGCGCATCGACCTGCAGCGGCTGTTCACGGCGGTGCTGGCCTCGGCGGGCTCGATCCTCGTGACCTTCGTCGTCGTCATGCTCTATGCCACCTTCCTGCTGGTGGAGCGCCGCTCCTTCGACGCCAAGCTGGCGCGCATGTCGGACGATCCGAAGCAGGTGGCGCACATCCGCGAGATCATCGGCACCATCAACCGGCGCATCGGCTCGTACCTGGCGCTGAAGACGCTGCTCAGCATCCTGCTGGGCGCCGTCAGCTGGGCGGTGATGCGGCTGTACGGGCTGGACTTCGCGCCGCTGTGGGCGGTGCTGACGGCGTTCCTGAACTTCGTGCCCTACGTCGGCTCGGTGCTCGGCGTGCTGCTGCCGGCGCTGATGGCGGTGGTGCAGTTCCAGGAGCTGGGGCCGATCCTGACGCTGGTGCTGGCGCTGACCGCGGTGCAGTTCGTCATCGGCAACTTCCTCGACCCCTACGTGATGGGCAACTCGCTGAACCTGAGCCCCTTCGCCATCCTGATCAGCCTGGCGGTGTGGTCCGAGCTGTGGGGCATCCCCGGCGCCTTCCTGGCGGTGCCGATCACCGCCATCATGACCATCGTGTTCTCGGAATTTCCGGGTACGCGCCAGGTGGCGGTGCTGCTGTCGAAGAACGGGGAGGTCTGAGCCTCATGCGGGGTCTGCTGCATGCCGGCTACGAGCTGTTCCGCGATGCCGCGCTGCACTGGCTCGAGGACTACGCGCAGAGCATGGGCGCGGCGCTGGCCTTCTACACCGTGCTGTCGATCGCGCCGCTGCTGTTGATCGTCATCGCCGTGGCCGGCTTCGTCTTCGGCGAGGACGCCGCACGCGGCGAGATCTACCAGCAGCTGCGCGGCATGCTCGGCTCGAACGGCGCGCTGGCGGTGCAGGACCTGCTGGAAAGCGCGAGCCGCCGCGCGCAGGGCGCCTCGGCCGCGGCCTTCGGCGCGGTGCTGCTGTTCGTCGGCGCGACCACCGTGTTCGCCGAACTGCAGGACGCGCTGGACCGCATCTGGCGCGTGCCGCGGCGCCAGCGCAGTTCCGGCCTGTGGGGGCTGCTGCGCGCGCGGCTGCTGTCCTTCGGCCTGATCCTGGGCATCGGCTTCCTGCTCGTCGTCTCGCTCGCAGCCAGCGCCGGGCTGCGCGCCTTGAGCCGCTGGTGGGACCCGGACTCCGAGAGCTTCGCCACCTTCAGCGGCTGGACCGAGCTGTCGATGAGCCTGCTGCTGGTGACCGCGGTGTTCGCGCTGATCTACAAGACCATGCCGCACGCGCGCATCGCCTGGCGCGACGTCTGGGTCGGCGCGGGCGTCACCGCGCTGCTGTTCCTGGCCGGCAAGGGGCTGATCGGCTTGTACATCGGCAGCAGCGGCATCACCACGCTGTACGGCGCGGCGGCCTCGCTGATCATCGTGCTGCTGTGGGTCTACTACTCGGCGCAGATCTTCCTCTACGGGGCCGAGTTCACCTGGGTCTACGCGCACCGCTGGGGCTCGCGCCGCGGCCAGCCTTGAGCGCTTGTCGCCGGACGGCTGCATTGCGCAGCGCTGGACGGCGGCACGCCGCGGCCCGGACAATCTGCGTCCTCTTCCACGCGGCTTGTACGGCCCAACCGATACGCAAAGGAGCTTCCGATGGACCCGATCCCAGCTTGCTGCACCTCGACCGATGCCCACGCCAGCGGACGGCGCTCCTGGCTCCGGCATGCGGGCGCCGGCGCCGGCGCGGCCGTGCTGATGGCCACGGTGGGCCTGCGCAGCGAAGAGGCGCGGGCCGCCTCGCTGACCAAGGCGCAGCGCGACGCGCTCACGCCCGACCGGGTGATCGAGGAGATGAAGCGCGGCAACGAACGCTTTCGCGCCGGCAGGATGCAGCAGCGCGACTTCCTGGAGCAGGCGCGTGCCAGCGCCTCGGGCCAGTATCCCGCCGCCGTGATCCTGGGCTGCATCGATTCGCGCGTGCCCGCGGAACTGATCCTCGACCTGGGCATCGGCGACACCTTCAACGCCCGCGTCGCGGGCAACATCACCAACCGGGATCTGACCGGAAGCCTGGAGTTCGCCTGCGCGGTCGCCGGCGCGAAGGTCGTGCTGGTGATGGGGCACACCGCTTGCGGCGCGATCGCCGGCGCCATCAACCGCGTGCAGCTCGGCAACCTCAGCGGCCTGCTCGAGGTCATCAAGCCGGCCATTGCCGCCACCGGCTACAGCGGCGACCGCTCGGCAAAGAACAGCGCCTTCGTCGACGCGGTGGCGGCCACCAACGTCAGGCAGACCATCGAGACGCTGCGCGGCACCAGCCCCGTGCTCGTGGACCTGGAGAAGCAGGGCAAGATCAGGATCGTGGGCGCGATGTACGACCTGGCTACCGGCGAGGTGAAGTTCCTGTCCTGATCGCGCGGCGCGGCCAACGCTCGCCCAGCGCGCTTGGCCGCCGGCAAGGCGCCGCGCGCGCAGTGGCCTCTGCAACGTCACGCGATCTGCGTGCGGGGCCGGCGCGCGCGCCGGCCCCGCGCTGCGCGTGCTACTGCAGGTTCAGCGGCGTGATGCGGCTGCCGCTCAGGCTCAGGCTGCCCATCAGCCCGCTGTTGGTCAGCACGAAGCCGACCACCGGCTGCTGCGCCGTGCGCCCGGTGACGCGCGCATCGGCGCCCACCGTCAGCAGCGTCACGTTGGCGTCGGCGCCCACGGTCCAGCCGTTGCTCGACTTGAAGCGGGCGAGCGAATCGTCGGTCATGAACAGGATGAACACCGCCTGCGACTGCGCGCCGGCGAGCAGGCCGACCGAGCCTTCGGTCATGCGGTGGTAGCTGACGGTCTTGCCGCCCTCGCGCAACAGGCCCCGCCCCGACGCGCCGCCGACGATGAAGCCGGCCGAGACGAAGTTGGGGAAGATCAGCACGCCGCGCGCCTGCTTGACCAGGTCCTCGGAGTCGCGTGCCTCCCGGTACAGCCGCGTGAGTGCGTTGTCGGCCTGGGCGTTCAGAGCCTCCCGCTGCGCCGCCGGGTCGCCGTCGGCGCCGCTGGTGGTGGTGCAGCCGGCGCTGAGCACCGACAGGCCGGCGAGTGTCAGTCCGCCGACGATGAGTTGCCGCTTGTTCATGGATCGTTCCTCCTGGTTTGGGGTGCGGATTGTGCCGGCTTTTCAGGACAGCGCCTTGGCCTTGAGTTTGTCGAACTCGGCTTGCGTGATCGTGCCGGCGTCAAGCAGCGCCTTGGCGTCGGCGATGTTCTGTGCCGGCGATTTGCCGGCGACTTCCTTGATGTAGGTTTCGGTATCGGCCCGGGCCTTCTGCAGGCTCGCCTGCTGGCGCCTGGCCATGCCGCTGCCGCGCGCGATGATGTAGACGATGGCGGTGATCACCGGCAGGAAGATCAGGCCGATGATCCACAGCACCTTGGCAACGCCGCCCAGTTCATGATCCCTGAACAGATCGACGACGATCTGGAACATGATGATCAGGTAGGCGATGAAGAAGAAGGTCGAGATCATCAACCAGACGATGTCCCAGAAGTTGCTCATGGCTCGGCTCGGGTAGTTGCGAAAGTTCGGCGGGGGCGATCCCACGCGGCGCGCGAGTCTACATGCAGCCGCACGCCGCAGCGGCGGTCCGCATGGCGGCCCTGCGCGGCGGCTGTACGCGGCGGCCTTACCGGGCGGCCCTGCGCGGCGCTCTACGCCACGGCCTGGACCGGCTGCGGGCTCGACTGCGGCGCGGCCAGCGCCTGCAGCTGGCTGATCAGCGCCATCGCCAGCGGACTGGACGCATGCGACTTCAGCGTCACTGCGGCCACCGGCGTGCCGAGCACCGGCAGCTCGTAGGGCAGCCGCACCAGGAAGTCCTTGCCCGGGGCGAAGCTCGCCTGCGAACGCATGCCGAAGCCCAGCAGCCCGGCGTGCAGCACCAGGCCGAACTGCACGTGGATCGAGATCGCCTCCACCACCTGCCTGGGCATCGGCAGGTCCAGCTGGTGCAGCGTGCGCAGCACGTGGTCGTAGAAGAAGCAGTCGGCCGGCGGCAGCACCCAGCGTTGTTCGAGCAGTTCGCTCCAGCTCAGCGTCCGGCGCGCGGCCAGCGGATGGCCGGCGCGCGCGACCACGCACAGCCGTTCGTCGTACAGCGCATGCACGACCATGTCCTCGCCCGGGTCGATCAGCGACAGGCGCAGCACCGCGACCTCGATGTCGCGCTTGCGCAGCCGCTCCGCGAGTTCGGTCTCGCGTTCCTCGACCACCGACACCTGTACCCCCGGGTGCTGCAGCAGCAGCCCGTTCAACGCCAGCGGCAGCAGCGGGATGGCCGGCATCGGCACCACGCCCACGCGCACGCGGCCGGCGGCGCCGCTGTTCACCTGCACCAGCTCCTGCGCGGCGCGGCGCAATTCGTCGAAGATGGCCGACACGCGCGGCGCGAAGCTGCGGCCGTGCACCGTCAGCTCCACGCCATGGGGCACGCGGTCGAAGAGCTTGACGCCCAGCGTCTGCTCCAGGGCGGCGACGGCCTTGGTCACCGCCGGCTGCGTCAGGTGCAGCACGGCCGCGGCCTTGCGGAAGCTGCGGTGCTCGAGCACGGCGGCGAAGACGCGCAGCTCGCCCATCTTCAGGTGGCGCGGCAGGCGCTGGATCAGCGTCTCGGCAGAGGGCGTCGGAGCGGACATCGGCAGTCGGCGCACGGCGCCGTCCACGGGGCTGCGGAAGTCGCAGAGATTATCGGCCCATAACTATCCGGAACTTGCGCGGCGTCAGTCCGCATGCGGGTCAGCGCTACATTGCCCGCATCGCTTCCGGAAAGGGGATCGCACGTGAACGCTTGCATGTCATGCCCCCCTGAGCACCGCGCATCATGGCGCTGAGCGCCGCAGCTTCGACGCCACGCGCCGCCGCCAGCCGGCACCCGTGCCAAGGCCGCGCCGCCGTGCGCGCCGGCGCGTTCGCGCTGCTGCTGTGCGCGCAGGCGCCGGCCTTCGCGGCCGACCCCGACCTGGCGCGCGCCAGGCAACTGCTGGGCGAAGGGCGCTACCAGGAGCTGCATGCGCTGCTCGAACCCCACGCCGGCAGCTCCGAGGGGGATCTCGGGTTCAACCTGCTGCTGGCCGAGGCGGCATTGCGCATCGGTCGCGCGGCCGACGCCAAGGCGCTGTTCCAGCGCAGCCTGGCGCTGCAGCCCGATTCGGTCGAGGCCCACCTGGGCCTGGGCCGCGCCTACCTGGGCTTGGGCGACTACGCCAGCGCGAAGATCGAGTTCGAAACGGTGATGCGCTTCGACGACCTGCCGCCCGACCTGCAGCTGCAGGCCGAGATCTACGCAGCGGCGGCGCAGGGATATGCCGAGGGCAAACGCCTGCTCGCCAACGGCTACGCCATCGCCGGCTACGGCAACTACCGCACCGGCGCGCGCGGCGGCGGGCCGCTGAACGAGCAATTCTTCGCCGCGCGTGTCGGCGGCAACCTGAACTACGAGTTGGAGCACAGCTACGCGCTCGACGGCAGCCTGGACTACCGCTTCCGCGACTACGAAGGCGACCGCCGCAACGATTCCGACCTGCGCTGGAACGGCGCCGTCAGCCGCAACCTCGGCGAGGCCAACTGGGCCGCCGGCCTGCGCGGCCGCGTCAGCTACCGCGGCAACGGCGACTACCGCAACGACTTCGGGCTGTACGGCGACTACCGCTTGCGCCTGGACGAGAACAACCGGGTCAGCGCCGGCCTCGAAGTGCGCCAGCGCCGCTACCCGAACGGGCCGCTGCGCGAGCGCACGCGCAACATCGTCGAGCTGTCGGGCAGCTGGACCACCGGCCTGTTCGACGGCAAGGGCAGCTTCACGCTCGCCGGCCAGGCCGGGCGCGAGTTCAACACCGAGCGCAGCGACGGCGACGCCAACTTCTTCGGCCTGTCGCCGTCGGTGTCGTACAGCTTCACCAAGAACCTGGGCGGCTTCGCCTTCGTCTGGTGGCAGAACGACCGCTACAACATCGAGCGCCTGGGCGCGGCCGGCGACCGGCTGACGGGCATCGGCACGCGCAACGACAACCTCTACGAGGTCGGCGGCGGCCTGACCTGGCAGTTCCTGCCGACCTGGTCGCTGAACCCCGAAATCTTGTACATCCGCGACCAGAGCAACATCCTCGCGGCCAACTACAGCTCGACCGAGATCTGGATCACGCTGCGCAAGGACTTCTGAGCGGCGCAGCGCACCTCAACAAGAACAAGGAGGCTGAACGATGAGCAACTCGAACTCCGAGAAGGTGCCGCTGATGACGCTCACCGCGATGGTGGTGGGCGGCATGGTCGGTGCGGGGGTGTTCTCCATTCCGCGCAACTTCGCGATGGCCACCGGCGTGTGGGGCGCGCTGATCGCCTGGACCATCGCCGGTGCCGGCATGCTGATGCTGGCCTTCGTGTTCCAGACGCTGGCCAACCGCAAGCCCGACCTGGATGCCGGCGTCTACGCCTATGCGCGCGCCGGCTTCGGGCCCTACCTGGGTTTCGCCGCGGCCTTCGGCTACTGGGCCAGCGCCTGCGTCGGCAACGTCTCGTACTGGGTGCTGATCAAGTCCACCCTCGGCGGCGTGGCGCCGATCTTCGGCGACGGCAACACCGTGTCGGCGGTGGCCGTGTCGTCGGTGGGCATCTGGCTGTTCCACTTCCTGGTGCTGCGCGGCACCAAGGAAGCCGCGGCCATCAACAAGATCGTCACGGTGGCGAAGATCATTCCGCTGCTCGTCTTCCTGGTGCTGGTGATCTTCTTCTTCAAGACCGAGGTCTTCGTCGCCAACCTGTGGGGCGGCGCCGGCGCGGAGCAGGCCTACCTGCACGGCCACAACGACCTGATCGAAGCCGGCGCGGCCGCCCCGCGCGACTACGGCAACCTCTTCGAGCAGGTCAAGGCGACGATGCTGGTGACGGTGTTCGTGTTCCTGGGCATCGAAGGCGCCAGCAACTATTCGCGCTTCGCGCAGAAGCGCTCCGACGTGGGCAAGGCCACCGTCACCGGCTTCATCGGCGTGCTGGCGCTGTTCGCGTCGGTGTCGATCCTGTCCTTCGGCATCCTGCCGCGCGCCGAGCTGCAGCAGTTGAGCCAGCCGTCGGTGGGCGGTGTGCTGGCGGCGGCGGTCGGGCCCTGGGGCGCGACCTTCATCGGCATCGGCGTCATTGTCTCCGTGCTCGGCGCCTACCTGGCCTGGACGCTGATGGCCGCCGAGGTGCTGTCCATCGCCGCCAAGAAGGGCGACATGCCGGCCTTCCTGGCCAAGGAGAACGCGGCCGGCGTGCCGACGATGGCGCTGTTCTTCAGCTCGATGCTGGTGCAGCTGGTGCTGATCGCCACGCTGTTCTCCGACGACGCCTTCACCTTCGCGCTGTCGCTGTGCAGCCACCTGTCGCTGCTGCCGTACCTGCTGTCTGCCGCCTACCTGCTGAAGCTGGTGCTGAACTGGGACAGCTACCAGCCCAGCGATGCCGAGCGCAACAAGGACCTGCTGGTGGCCATCTTCGCCGTCGTCTATTCGGTGTTCCTGGTTTTTGCCGGCGGCATGAAGTTCCTGGTGCTGTCGTTCCTGATCTACGCACCGGGCACGCTGCTGTACCTGAAGACGCGCCGCGAGCAGAACAAGCAGGTCTTCAGCAAGGCCGAATGGATCGTGCTCGCGGTCTTCATCGCCGGCGCGATCTATGCCCTGATGGGCTTGATCACCGGCTACATCTCCATCTGACCGACAACCCAACAACCCACACGGGAGCAACTCATGGCAAAGGCAAGCACCAAGGCGGCAAAAGCAGGCAAGGCCGCCGCATCGCCCTTCGGCGTGCATTCCGAAGTCGGCCAGCTGCGCAAGGTGATGGTCTGCGCGCCCGGGCGCGCGCACGCGCGGCTGACGCCCAGCAACTGCGACCAGCTGCTGTTCGACGACGTGCTGTGGCTGGAGAACGCCAAGCGCGACCACTTCGACTTCATGACCAAGATGCGCGACCGCGGCGTCGAGGTGCTGGAGATGCACAACCTGCTCGCCGAGACGGTGGCCACCGACGCCGGCAAGAAGTGGATCCTCGACAACCAGGTGGTGCCCAACCAGGTCGGCCTGGGTTTCATCGACGAACTGCGCAGCTACCTCGAGGGCCTGGACGACCGCGAGCTGGCCGAGACGCTGATCGGCGGGCTGTCGACGCTCGACTTCCCCGAGAAGGTCGGCGGCGCGGCGCTGAAGGTCGTCAAGCAGGCGGCCGGCACCACCGAGTACCTGCTGCCGCCGCTGCCGAACACGCTGTACACGCGCGACACCACCTGCTGGATCTACGGCGGCGTGACGTTGAACCCGCTGTACTGGCCGGCGCGGCACGAGGAGACGATCCTCACCACGGCGATCTACAAGTTCCACCCCGACTTCGCCGGCAAGGTCAATGTCTGGTGGGGCGACCCGACGGCCGACCATGGCCTGGCCACGCTCGAAGGCGGCGACGTCATGCCCATCGGCAAGGGCAACGTGCTCATCGGCATGAGCGAGCGCAGCTCGCGCCAGGCCATCAGCCAACTCGCGGCGGAACTGTTCAGGAAGGGCGCGGCCGAGCGCGTGATCGTCGCGGCGATGCCGAAGATCCGCGCCGCCATGCACCTGGACACGGTGTTCACCTTCGCCGACCGTGACTGCGTGCTGGTGGCGCCCGACTTCATGGCCAAGACCACGACCTTCTCGTACCGGCCGAGCAGCCACCCCAGCGGCGTCGAGCTGTCGGCCGAGAAGAAGCCCTTCGTCGACGTGGTCGCGCAGGCGCTGGGCTTCAAGAAGCTGCGTGTGGTTGAAGCCGGCGGCAGCGACTACCAGCGCGAGCGCACGCAGTGGGACTCGGGCGCCAACCTGGTGTGCGCGTCGCCGGGCGTGGTCTATGCGTACGACCGCAACACCTACACCAACACGCTGCTGCGCAAGGCCGGCATCGAGGTCATCACCATCGTCGGCGCCGAACTCGGCCGCGGCCGCGGCGGCGGCCACTGCATGACCTGCCCGATCGTGCGCGACCCGATCGACTTTTAGGCCACCACCCTGCCACGCAACCGGCCGCGTCGTTTGCGGCCGGCGCCGCTTGATGGCCTTCGATTCACCCCGGACAAACACGATGAAACTGCATCTTGGCGTGACCTTGCTGGCCTTGCTGGCCTTGCTGGCCGGCTCGCTGGCGCAGGCGGCCACCGTCTACACCGGCGACGTGATCCAGGGCAAGCGCGTGGTCAGCGAGCTCGACGTCAACGACCTCGAAGCCGGCAAGCTGCGCCGCCTGTTCTTCCAGGGCGTGCAGATGGGCACCGGCCAGCACTGGTACCTGCCGGTGGTGGTGGCCAAGGGCGCGAAGCCGGGCAAGCGCGTGCTGCTGATCAGCGGCGTGCACGGCGACGAAATCAGCCCGGTGGATGCCGTGCAGCGCGTGATGTCGCAACTCGACCCGGCGCAGATGTCGGGCACCGTGACCGCGGTCTACGACGTGTCGCGCCCGGCCAAGGAGGGCACGACGCGCATGTGGCCGCTGGCGCAGTGGGGCGGCCAGCTGATCGACCTGAACCGCGTCTGGCCCGGCAACGAGCAGGGCGGCAATACGCCGACGCGCCATGCCGGCATGGTGTTCAACAAGCTGTTCAAGCCCAACGCCGACATTGCGCTGGATTTCCACACCGCCGCCACCGGCGGCGACTTCACGGCCTTCATCTTCGCCAAGATGGGCAAGCCGCAGGTGCGCGAGATGGCGCTGCTGTATCCGATCGAGCAGATCAAGAGCGATCCCGGCTACGCGGGCACGCTGGAGACCGCGCTGGTCGAGGCCGGCATCCCGGCGCTGACCATCGAGATCGGCGGGCCGCGCAGCTTCGACAAGCGTTTGATCCCGCTCTTCGTCGAAGGCACGATGAACGTGCTGAAGCTGCACAAGGTGGTCGAAGGCGCGATGGGCCGTACGTCGAAGGAGGCCGGCACCTTCTTCGGCGACGCGATGCACACGGTGCGCGCGACGCACGGCGGCTTCCTGGAACTGCGCGTCGACCTGCGCAGCAAGGTCGTGCCGGGGCAGGTGGTGGCGGTGCAGCGCAATTCCTTTGGCGAAATCGTGCGCGAATACAAGACCGAGGTCGGTGGCGAGATCGTCACGCTGCAGCGCGACGCGATGATCGAGCCCGGCACGCGCGTAGTGCAGGTGCTGTACGACAGCCCAGACGCCAAGTGCGACGGCGACGGCTGCGGCGAGCAGGGGGCCGACTATGTCGAATGAGCGCCGGGCGGCGGCACAGGGGCTGGTGTGAGCGGCGAAGATGTAGACATCAAGAAGGGCGGTTTCAGCTTCCCCGGCCCGGTGGCCACGCTGGCCATCGTCGTCGTGCTGGTGTGGATCGCGGCGCTGTTCATCCCTGCCGGCCGCTACCTGAGCGACATCGACGGCTCGCCGATCCCCGGCACCTTCGAGAGCATGCCCTCGCCATTGACGATGAGCGGGCGCGTCGAGCAACTGGTGCTGGCGCCGATCAACGGCATCTACGGCCTGCGCAACCCCGAGACCGAGTTCGTCTCCACCGAGACCGTCGGCCGCGTCTTCGGCCAGATCGGCATCATCGTCTTCATCATGGCCATCGGCGCCTTCATCTCGGTGAGCTTCGCCACGCGCAGCCTCGAGGTAGCGGTGGCGGCGCTGGCCGAGCGGCTGCGTGACAAGGGCTGGGCGCTGATCGCCGCGGTGATGCTGCTGTTCTCGCTGCTCGGCTCGACCATGGGCTTCTCGGTCGAGACGCTGGGCTTCTATGCCCTCTTCATCCCGCTGATGACCGCGCTCGGCTACGACCGGCTGGTCACGGCGTCGATGATCATCCTCGGCGCGCTCAGCGGCGTGATGGCGGCCACCGTCAATCCGTTCTCGATCGGCGTCGCCTCGGGCGAGGCCGGCGTGTCGATCGGCGAGGGCATGGCCCTGCGCGCGCTGCTGTGGCTGGTGCTCACCGCCATGCCCATCGCCTGGGTGCTGCGTTATGCGGCGCGCGTGCGCCGCGACCGCTCGGCCTCGCTGGTCGGCTGGCAGGAACCCGATGCCGACGAGCCCGCGCCCGGCGGCGCGGACGCGGCGGAGCCGCTGCCGTCGCAGCTGAGCACGATGCAGAAATGGGTGCTGGTGATCACCGCGCTGGCCTTCGCGCTGATGATCTTCTCGGTCATCCCGTGGTCCAGCCTGGTCGCCGAGCGCGGTGGGCCGGCCGACTACTACGCCACGCACGCGGTGGCCGGCGCCGAGCCGCCGTGGTTCGAGCTGAACTGGTGGTTCCCGCAGCTGTCGATGCTGTTCGTGCTGGCCTCGGTGCTGGTGGGCATCGTCGCCGGCATGGGCGAGAAGAAGACCGTCAAGCTGATCGCCGCCGGCGCGGCCGACATGCTGGGCCCGGCGATGGTCGTGCTGCTGGCCGGCGGCGTGTCGGCGATCATGACCAACACGCAGACGCTCGACACGATCCTCAACTCGATGGAGCAGATCGTCAGCGGCAGCTCGGCTGCGGTCTTCACCTTCCTGACCATCGTCGTCAACATCCCGCTGGGCGCGCTGATCCCGTCCAGCTCCGGCCACGGCGCGCTGGCCATGCCGCTGCTGGCGCCGCTGGCCGACTTCGCGCAGGTCAGCCGCAGCACCACGATTACCGCCTGGATCATGGGTCACGGCCTGGCGCTGCTGGTCGCGCCGACCAGCGTCGTCGTCGTCGGCGGCCTGGCGATCGCCAAGGTCGGCTACGACAAGTACCTGCGCTTCGTCTGGCCGCTGTGGCTGGGGATGATGCTGGTCTCAGCGGCGATAATCGCAGCCTTCGCCACCTTCGCTGCCTGAAGGTGCTTCCGGGCCAGGCCGCGTGCCGCCCGGACCAATCAACTGACATGACTTCCCGGGAGTCTGCCCGTGTCTGCACTTTGTCTCCATCTTCGAGCTGAGCGTTTCCGAGGCCTGCGCCTGCTGCTGCCGCTGCTGGCCGCGCTGGGCCTGCTGGCCGCCTGCCAGCGCGAGGTGGAAAAGCCCGCACCCGAGGTGCGCCCGGTGCGCACCGTGACGATCGAGAAGCGCGCCGTCGGCAGCACGGTGCAGATCACCGGCAACGTGCAGGCGCAGACCGAGGTCAACCAGTCCTTTCGCATCGACGGGCGGCTGATCGAGCGCCTGGTCGACGTCGGCGACACGGTCAAGGCCGGGCAGTTGATCGCGCGCCTCGACCCGCAGAACGAAGAAAGCGGCGTGCAGTCGGCGCGCGCGCAGCTGTCGGCGGCGCAGGCGCGGCTGGTCGAGGCGCGCGCCAACTACCAGCGCATGCGCGAACTGGTGGTCGAGGACGCGGTGTCGCGGGCCCAGTACGACCAGGCCGAGGCGCTGCGCAAGACCGCCGAGTCGCAGGTCGAGGCGGCGCAGTCGCAGGTGTCGCTGGCCAACAACCGGCTCGGCTACACGCGGCTGTTCTCCAGCACCAGCGGCGTGGTCACGGCGCGCGGCCCCGAGCCCGGCGAGATCGTCGCGCCCGGGCGCATGGTCGTGCAGGTGGCGCAGGAAGGCGGGCGCGACGCCGTGTTCGACGTGCCGGTGCAGGTGAAGAACAGCGCGCCCAGGCATCCGAACATCCAGGTCGTGCTGGCCGGCGACCCGGCCGTCACGGCGGCGGGCCGCGTGCGCGAGATCGCGCCGCGCGCCGATCCGGTGACCGGCACCTTCGCCGTGCGCGTGCGCCTGATCGCCCCGCCGGCGGCGATGCGCCTGGGCTCCACCGTCACCGGGCGCATGACGCTCGACGCCGCGCCGGCGATCGAGGTGCCGGCCACGGCGCTGGTGCGCAGCAGCGGCCAGACGGCGGTGTGGGTGGTCGAGCCGAACGCCAAGACGGTGTCGCTGCGCGAGATCGGCGTCGGCCCGTCCGGCGCGTCCAGCGTGCAGGTGACCAGCGGCCTGGCCGACGGCGACATCGTCGTCACCGCCGGCGTGCAGGCGCTGCGCCCGGGCCAGAAGGTGAGCCTGCTCGCGGCCAACGCCGGGACGGCCAAATGATCGGTCCGAACCTGTCCGAATGGTCGCTGAAGCGGCCGTCGTTCATCGTCTTCCTGATGATCCTGGCGGTGGCCGCCGGCGTGCTCGCCTTCAAGGACCTGGGCCGCGACGAGGATCCGCCCTTCACCGTGCGCACGATGATCGTCGCCGCGGCCTGGCCCGGCGCCACGGTCGAAGAGACGCTGCAGCAGGTGACCGAGCGGCTCGAGCGCACGCTGCAGGAGACGCAGAAGTTCGACGCGGTGCGCAGCTACACCATCGCCGGCCAGACGACGATCTTCGTCGACCTGGACGAGACCACCGACACCAAGGACATCCCCGATGTCTGGTACCGCGTGCGCCGCAACATCGGCGACATGCGCGGCACGCTGCCGCAGGGCGTGCTCGGCCCCTTCTTCAACGACGACTTCGGCGACACCTTCGGCATCATCTACGGCTTCACCGCCGACGGCTACACGATGCGCGAGCTGCGCGACCATGCCGAGGACATCCGCTCGAAGCTGCTGCAGGTGCCCGACGTCGCCAAGATCGAGGTGCTGGGCGCGCAGGATGAGCGCATCTACATCGAGTTCTCGACCGAGAAGCTCGCCGGGATGCGGCTGAACCTGCAGACCATCATCGGCACGCTGCAGGCGCAGAACCTGCTGCGGCCCTCGGGCGTGATCAACACCGACCAGGAGCGCGTCTACCTGCGCGTGTCCGGCGCCTTCGACAACGAGCGCGACATCGAGAACGTCAACATCGTCATGGGCGAACGCATCGTGCGCCTGGGCGACATCGCCACCGTCAAGCGCGGCCTGGTCGACCCGCCGACGCCGATGTTCCGCGTCAACGGCCAGCCGGCGATCGGGCTGGCCATCGCCATGCGCGAGCGGGCCGACATCCTGGCGCTGGGCCACAACATCCGCGCGAAGATGGACCAGATCCGCGCGACGCTGCCGGTGGGCATCGAGCCGGTGCTGGTGGCGGACCAGTCGACGATCGTCGACCACGCGATCAGCGACTTCCTGACCTCGCTGGTGCAGGCCATCATCATCATCCTGCTGTGCAGCTTCGTCAGCCTCGGCGTGCGTCCGGGCGTGGTCGTCGCGCTGGCCATTCCGATCACGCTGGCCATCGTGTTCACGGTGATGAACGCGCAGCACATCAACCTGCAGCGCGTCTCGCTGGGCGCACTGATCATTGCGCTGACGCTGCTGGTCGACGACGCGATGACCACGGTCGATGCGATGCAGCGGCGCCTGGCCGCAGGCGATGCGCCCGATGTCGCCGCCTCCTTCGCCTACCGCACGCTGGCCGCGCCGATGCTGATCGGCACGCTGGTGACGATCGCCAGCTTCGTGCCGGTCGGCTTCGCGCCGGGCGGCGCGAGCGAGGTGCTGTCGTCGCTGTTCTCGGTGGTGGCGATCGCGCTGATCGCCTCGTGGCTGGTGGCGGTGGTGTTCGGCCCGATCATCGGCAAGGCGCTGCTCAAGCCGCCCGCGCCGGCGCAGGGCGAAGCCAAGCCGAGCAAACTGAAGAACGGCTACCAGGCGCTGCTGCGCGGCGCGATCCGCATGCGCTGGCTGACCATCGGCGTGACCGTCGCGATGTTCGCCGCGGCGATCCTGGCGCTGCCGCTGGTGCCGCGCCAGTTCTTCCCGTCGTCGGACCGGCCCGAGCTGCTGGTCGACCTGACGCTGCGCCAGAACGCGTCGATTTTCGCCAGCCAGCGCACCGCCGAGCGCGTCGAGGCGCTGCTGAAGGGCGACCCCGACATCGACCACTACAGCACCTACGTCGGCCGCGGCGCGATCCGCTTCTATCTGCCGCTGGCGGTGCACCTGGCCAATCCGTTCTTCTCGCAGCTCGTCGTCATCGCCAAGGACATCCCGGCGCGCGAGCGGCTGCAGCAGCGGCTGGAGAAGACGCTCGCGCTCGATTTCCCCGAAGTCGTTGCACGCGTCTCGCCGCTGGAGATGGGCCCGCCGGTCGGCTGGCCGCTGCAGTACCGCGTGACCGGCCCCGACAAGGACGAACTGCGCCGCATCGCCGAGGAGACGGCCAGGCTGATGGCCGCCGACACGCGCGTGCGCAACCTCAACTTCGACTGGATGGAGCCGGCGCGCCAGCTGCGCGTGCACATCGACCAGGACGAGGCGCGGCGGCTGCGCGTGAGCACCGCGAACATCGCGTCGGTGCTGCAAGGCGCCGTCAGCGGCACGACGATTACGCAGGTGCGCGACGACATCTATCTGGTCAACGTCGTCGCGCGCGCCACCGACAGCGAGCGCGCGTCCTTCGACACGCTCGCCTCGCTGCAGGTGCCCACGCCGACCGGCCGCATGGTGCCGCTGTCGCAGTTCGCGCGCTTCAGCGAGGAGCAGGAGTTCCCGCTCGTCTGGCGCCGCGACCGCGTGCCGACGCTGACCGTGCGCGCCGACGTCACCAAGGGCGTGCTGCCCGAAAGCGTGGTCGCGGTGATCGGACCGGCCATCGCCGAATACGACGCCAAGCTGCCGCAGGGCTATCGCATCGAGACCGGCGGGCTGTACGAATCGAGCAACGACTCGTCGGCCAACGTGTTCTCGGTGGTGCCGATGATGGTGCTGCTGATGCTGGTGTTCATGATGATGCTGCTCATCAGCTTCAGGCGGCTGGCGATGGTGCTGTTCATCATGCCGCTCGGGCTGATCGGCGTGGTCGGCGCGCTGCTGCTGTTCCAGCGGCCGCTGGGCTTCGTCGCCATCCTCGGCATCCTGGCGCTGATCGGCATGATCGCCAAGAACGCGGTGATCCTGATCGTCTCGATCGAGGAGGAGCGCGCCGGCGGCGCGAGCGTCAGCGACGCGGTGATGACGGCGGCGGGCAACCGGCTGACGCCGCTGGTGCTGACGGCGATCTCCACCGTGCTCGGCCTGATCCCGATCGCGCCGACCATCTTCTGGGGGCCGATGGCCATCGCCATCATGGGCGGGCTGCTGGTGGCGTCGCTGCTGACATTGATCCTGCTGCCGGTGCTGTACGTCACGGTGTTCGGCCGCGCGGACCAGAAGAAGCCGCCGCCGGCCGTGGCGGCCACGCCGCTCTGAGCACCGATGGTCGGCAGCGGCACGATGGGCATGCAGCCGGCGGCGGACGCGGGCTGCGCCACGCTCGAGTTGCACCTGGCCGAAATGCGCCAGATCTTCAACGCGCTCGACCCGGCGCCGTTCCGCGAGCGCGACCTCGATCCGCGGGCCAACGACTACATCGTAGCCTGGGCCGAGGAGACGCCCAGGGGCCGGCCGCTCGCGCTGCACGTGAGCCTGAGCCGCGAGCAGCCGGCGCCGGGCGACGAAGCGCTGCTCGGCGCGGCGGTGCGCGAATTCTTCAAGGGCCGCGCCGCCGCCAAGCGGCGCGAGTTGGCGCAGCTGTTTCGCGTCGGGCGCCTCAGCTTGGTCATCGGCCTGGCCTTCCTGGCCGCGGCCATCAGCCTGGCCGACGCACTGACCGGGCTGGTCAGCAGGGAAGGCTGGGCCGGGCTGGCCAAGGAGAGCCTGATCATCGGCGGCTGGGTGGCGCTGTGGCGGCCGATGGAGATCTTCCTCTACGACTGGTGGCCGATCCGTGCGCAAGCCCGGCTGTACGACCGGCTCGGCGCGATGCAGGTGCGCCTGAGCGGCAGCGAGGCGCCAGCGTGAACACGACGCTTCGCGCCGCGGCGACGCGCGCGCTGCTGTACTTCGGCGTCTGGATCGTCATCGACCAGAGCGCCAAGCCGGCCAACCTGCTGTTCGGTGCGGCGGCCACCGTGGCCGCCACCTGGGTCAGTCTGAAGCTGCTGCCGCCGGACAGCGGCCGCGTGCGCATCGGCAAGCTCGTGCTGCTGTGGCCGCGCTTCCTGCGGCAATCGCTGGTGGCCGGCTGGGACGTGGCGCGGCGCGCCTTCGCGCCCGGCCTGCCGCTGCGGCCGGGCTTCGTCGACTATGCGCCGCAACTGCCGCGCGGCTCGGCGCGCAACGCCTTCGAGCTGGTCTCCAGTCTGCTGCCCGGCTCGGTGCCCAGCGCCGAGAACGAGGCGCTGATCGAATACCACTGCCTGGACACGCAGCAGCCGCTCGCCGAGCAGCTGGCGGCCGAAGAGGCGGCCTATGCGCAGGCCTTCATCCCGGGGCGGCGCCATGGCTGACTTCCTGCTGTGGATGGCGGCCTTCGTGCTGCTGATGGTGGCGCTGGGCCTGGTGCGCGTGGCGCGCGGCCCGGGCCGCGCCGACCGCATGATGGCCGCGCAGCTGCTGGGCAGCGGCGCCATCGGCGTGCTGCTGCTGTTTGCCGTGGCCAACGCCGAGTTCGCCGCCATCGACGTGGCGCTGACGCTGGCGCTGCTGGCCGCGTTCGCGTCGATTGCCTTCGTCAAGTTCGCGACGCACCTGGACGACGCCGGCGTCGATGACGACAGCGAGGAGGCGTCGTCGTGAGCCTGCTGCTCGACCTGTTCAGCGTTGCCGCCATCGTCGCCGGCGCCTTCTTCTACCTGGCCGGCACGGTCGGGCTGCTGCGCTTTCCCGATGCCTACACGCGGCTGCATGCGCTGACCAAGGCCGACAACCTGGGCCTGGCGCTGCTGGTCGTCGGCCTGCTGCCGCAGGTCGACAGCCTGCTCACCGCCTGCAAGCTGGTGCTGGTGTGGCTGCTGGTGCTGCTGTCCAGCGCCGCGGTGTCGCAGCTGATCGCGCGCGCGGCGCGGCGCGAGGATTCGCGGCGATGACCGCGCTCGTCAGCCTGGTCGTCGCGCTGCTGCTGCTGGCGCTGGGCGTGTGGACCGTGGTCGCGCGCAGCGCGTTCCTGGCCATCGCCGGCTACGTCGCCTACGGCTTGCTGCTCGCGCTGGTGTGGGTGCGGCTGTACGGCATCGACGTGGCGCTGACCGAAGCGGCGATCGGCGGCGGCCTGACCGGCGCGCTGCTGATCGGCGCCGCGGCGCGGCTGCGCGCTACGGAAGCCGCGGCCACGGCCGAGCGCAGCGGCGCCGGCCTGCGCATGCTGGCGCTGCTGCTGTCGCTGGGCGTGACGCTGGCGCTGGTGCTGTGCGTGCTGCTGCTGCCCGATCCGGCGCCGACGCTGGCGCCACAGGTGCAGCGCAACCTCGCCGCGACCGGCGTGGGCAACCCGGTCACCGGCGTGCTGCTGGCCTTTCGCGCGGTGGACACGCTGCTGGAGGCGATCGCGCTGGTCATCGCCTTGATCGGCGTGTGGTCGCTGGCGCCCGACGGCGTCTGGGGCGGCCGCCCGGGCCCGCGCTATCGCAGCGACCCCGACGGCGTGCTGGCCTACTTTGCGCGCCTGCTGCCGCCGCTGGGCATCGTCATCGGCAGCTACCTGTTCTGGACCGGCGCCGACCACCCGGGCGGCAAGTTCCAGGCCGCCACCCTCCTGGCGGCGATGTGGATGCTGGTGCAGATGGCCGGCCTGGCCGACGCGCCGCCGGTGGGTCATCGCGGCCTGCGCCTGGGCCTCGCCGCCGGGCCGCTGGTGTTCATGGCCGTGGGGCTGGCCGGGCTGCCGCTGGCCGGGGCGCTGTTCGGCTGGCCGCCGGATTGGGCCAAGCCGATGATCGTGCTCATCGAGCTGGCGCTGCTGCCCACGCTGACGCTGGTGCTGGCGCTGCTGCTCAACGGCGTGCCGGCGCGCAAGGAGCCGGCATGACGGTGGAGATGTTGTTCGCGCTGTGCGCTGCCGGGCTGGTGGGCATCGGCCTGTACGGGCTGATCGTGCAGCCGCATCCGCTGCGCAAGCTGGTGTGCTTCAACGTCATGGGCTCGGGCGTGTTCGTGCTCTTCGGCGCGCTGGCCAGGCGTGGTGCGGCTGCCGGGCTGATGGCCGATCCGGTGCCGCAGGCGCTGCTGATCACCGCCATCGTCGTCGCCTTCGCCGCCACCGCGATGGCGGTGGCGCTGCTGCTGCGGCTGATCGAAGCCACCGGCTCGGCGACGCTGGCCAACGAGCCTGCGGCGGGGGACTAAAGCCGGTGGATCCCTGGACCACGACCTACGGCGCAGGGCTGCTCGCGGCGGCGGTGCTGCTGCCCTTTGCCGGCATGCTGCTCGGTCTGCTGCTCGGCGGGCGCCACGTGCAGCGCGTCGCCTTCGTGGTCATTCCGGTCGGGCTGGCGCTGGCCGCAGGCATCGCCTGGCACTGGCTGCAAGGCGGCGGCCGGGCGCTGGTTTATCTGCTGGGCGGCTGGGCACCGCCGCTGGGCATTGCGCTGCGCGCCGACGGTCCGGCGGTGGCGATGCTGCTGGCCGTCTCCGTGGTCGTCTGCGGCATCGGCGTGTACGCACGCGCCGACTTCGGCACGCCGCGCGGCGTCAAGGAATCGCGCGCCGCCTTCGGCTACTGGCTGCTGCTGCTGGCGGTGTGGGGCGCGCTGAACCTGGTGCTCGTCAGCGGCGACCTGTTCACGCTGTACGTGGCGCTGGAGCTGCTGACCTTCGCCGGCGTGCCGCTGGTGTGCCTGTCCGGCAGCGGCGAGACGCTGCGCGCCGCGCTGCGCTACCTGCTGTTCGCGCTGTGCGGCTCGGTGCTGTATCTGCTGGGCGTGGTGCTGGTGTACGGCGGCTACGGCACGGTGGACATCGCGCTGCTGGCGGCGAGCGTGCGCCCCGAGCCGATCGCCTCGACGGCGCTGGCGTTGATGACCGTGGGCCTGCTGGCCAAGACGGCGCTGTTTCCGCTGCACGTGTGGCTGCCGCCGGCGCATGCAGGTGCGCCGGCGGCAGCCAGCGCGCTGCTGTCGGGGCTGATCATCAAGGGTTCGTGGTTCCTCGCCGTGCGCCTGTGGTTCGATGCCATGCCCACGGTGGTCACGCCGTCCGCGGCGCAGTTGCTGGGCGCGCTCGGCGCCGCGGCGATCCTGTTCGGCAACGCCGTCGCGCTGCGCCAGCAGCGGCTGAAGCTGCTGGTGGCCTATTCGACGGTGGCGCAGATCGGCTACCTGTTCCTGATGTTTCCGCTGGCCTTCGATGCCGCCGCCGGGCGCATGGCCGGCGGCCTGGCGCTGGCGGGCGGGCTGATGCAGGCGATCGCGCACGCCACGGCCAAGTCGGCGATGTTCATGGCCGCGGGGTCGATCTATGCCGCCCTCGGCCACGACCGCATCGCCGACTTGGCCGGCCTGGCGCGCGCGCTGCCGATCAGCGTGTTCGCCTTTGCCCTGGGTGGCGTCTCGCTGGTCGGGCTGCCGCCGGCCGGAGGCTTTCTCGCCAAGTGGTGGCAACTGTCGGCCGCGGTCGCCACCGGGCAGTGGTGGTTTGCGCTGGTGCTGCTGGCCGGCGGGCTGCTCACCGCCGCCTACCTGTTCATCGTGCTGTCGCGCGCGCTGCAGACCCCGACGGCGCCGCTCGCGCTGCGCGCGCCGGTGGCGCGCGACCGTGAGCTGGCCACGCTGGCGCTGGCGCTGGTCTCGGTGCTGCTCGGGCTGGTGGCGCTCGCCGATCTGCAGCCGCTGTTCGCTGCTCGCCCGGCGGCGGCGGGGGCCTGATGCGCATGGACCGCAGCGCCTTGCTCCTTGCCGTGATCGCGCTGCCGCTGGCCCTGCTGGCGGCCTGCCTGTGGCCGGCCGCTCGCCGCGCCATGCCCTGGCTGCTGCCGGTGGCGCCGCTGCCGGGCATCGCCGCGGCGCTGCTGGGCGTCGGCGCAGCGCCGCTGCGTCTGGGCGCGGGCCACTGGGCGCCGGTGTTGATGCTCGATCTCGGCGGCGCGCTGCTGCTCGGCACGGCGGCGCTGCTGTGGGCGCTGGCGGCGCTGTATGCGCGGCGCTACATGGCCGGCAATGCCGACCTGGGGCGCTTTTGCGTCTGCTGGCTGATGACGCTCACCGGCTGCCTCGGCGCCTTCGTCGCCGCCGACATGGTGAGCCTGTACCTGCTGCTCGGCCTGCTCAGCGTCGGCGCCTGCGGCCTGGTGATCCACGACCAGACGCCGCGTGCCTGGCGCGGCGGCGGCATGTACCTGGCGTTGGCGCTGTTCGGCGAGAGTTGCGCGCTGATGGGCTTCGTGCTGCTGGCCGCGGCGGCGCCCGACGGCAGTCTGCTGATCCGCGACGCGGTGGCCGCGTTGCCGGGCTCGCCGGCGCGCGACCTGACGCTGGCCTGCCTGATCGTCGGCCTGGGGCTGAAGGCGGGCCTGGTGCCGCTGCACATGTGGATGCCGCTGGCGCATGCGGCGGCGCCGGTGCCGGCGTCGGCGGTGCTCAGCGGTGCGGTGGTCAAGGTCGGCATCATCGGCCTGATGCGCTTCCTGCCGCTGGATGCCGCCATGCCCGACTGGGGCGAGGCGTTGGCGGCGGTGGGGCTCTTCACCGCGCTGTACGGCGTGGCCGTCGGCATCACGCAGCAGCATCCGAAGGCCGTGCTCGCCTATTCGAGCGTCAGCCAGATGGGCGTGATCGTCGCCGTGCTCGGCATGGGCTGGGCGGCCGGCGATGCCGGCGCCGCGCTGTCGGCGGCCTTCTATGCCTCGCATCACGTGCTCGTCAAGGGCACGTTGTTCCTGGCCGTGGGCCTGGTGGCGGCGACGGCGTCGCCGCGGCGGCTGTGGCCGCTGCTGGCGCTGACGGCCGTGCTCGGGCTCGGGCTGGGCGGCCTGCCGCTGACCGGCGGGGCGCTGGCCAAGTACGCGGTCAAGGGCCCGCTCGGTGATGGTCTGGCCGGCACGCTCGGAAAGGTGTCGGCGGCCGGCACCACGCTGCTGGTGCTGCACTTCATGCACCGGCTGCGCGACTTTGCCTCTAAAGAGCGCCCCCAGGCCGGCCTTGCCGGCCGCCCCCCGGGGGGGTATGAGCGAAGTGGCGGAGCCACATTTGCTCATGATCCGGGCGAGACGGCGCCGGCCGGGCTGTGGTGGCCGTGGCTCGCGCTCGCCGCGGCCTCGCTGGTCGTGCCTTGGGCGCTGTACCTGTCGGTGCCGGGGGGCACCGTCGGCGACCTGCTGGCACCCAAGGCGCTGTGGGCGGCGCTGCTGCCGATGCTGGCCGGTGCCGCGGCGGCGCTGCTGCTGTGGCGCTTCGGTGCCGGCCTGCCGCGCATTCCCGAGGGCGACCTGGTGCGGCTGATCGACGTGGCGGTGGCGCGCTGCAAGTCGGCCGGCCCGGCGCTGGTGCATGCCAACGGCCTGCTGCTGCAATGGCCGGTGGCCGGCGTGCTGCTGCTCGCCGCCGTGCTCGCCTTCGGCCTGAGCTTGTTCGGGTGGCCGCGATGACCGCCGCGGTACGTGCCTGTGCGTCGCGCCGCGCGCGGCTGCAGCGCGGCGCCCAGGCGCCGAGGCTCGTTGCCGAGCGCTGCGATGCAGGCCATAGTGGGCCTGTGCCGGGCCGCGCGACCCGCGTGGCGCGTTCACCGTATTGATGGAAAGAAGGAAATCCGCATGAACAAGCGCGTCGCCGCTGCCTGCATTGCCGTCGCCTGTGCGTCGCTGTTCGCCGGCTGCACCGTCGGCCCGAACTACGTGCGCCCGACGGTCGACACGCCGCCGGCCTGGCGCATCGACTACCCCAAGGCCGCCGACGTGGCCAACCTGAAGTGGTGGGAGCAGTTCGGCGATCCGGTGCTGAACGATCTGGTCGAGACCGCGCTGCGCGACAACCGCGACCTGCGCGTGGCCGCGGCGCGGGTGGACCAGTTCATCGGCGCGCTCACCGCCACCGGCTCGCAGCTGTACCCGCAGCTCGGCTACGGCGCCGACGCCTCGCGCGCGCGCGCCACCACCGAAGGCATGCCGCCGTTCCCGCCGACCTTGAACCCGTACTTCTCGCTCTACAACGTGTCGCTGGGCGCGAGCTGGCAGACCGACCTGTTCGGCCGCGTGCGCCGGCAGACCGAGGCCGCGCAGGCGCAGGTCTACGCCAGCGAGCAGGGCCAGCGCGGCGTGGTGCTGACGCTGGTTTCCGGCGTGGCCACCAGCTACATCGTGCTGCGTTCGCTGGACCGCCAGCTCGAGATCGCGCAGGCCACGGCCAATAACTTCCAGGGCACGCTGCGCATCTTCGAGCTGCGCCACAAGGCCGGCATCGTCTCCAAGACCGAGGTCGCGCAGATCCGTTCGCAGACGCAGCAGGCGCTGGCCGCCATCCCGGCTTTCGAGCAGGCCGTCGCCACGCAGGAGAACCTGCTGTCGATTCTGCTCGGCCGCGCGCCGGGGCCGATCGCGCGCGGCAAGGCCATCGACGAACTGGTCGCACCGCAGATCCCCGGCGACCTGCCAGCCACGCTGCTGCAGCGCCGGCCCGACATCCTGGGCGCCGAGCAGAACCTGGTGGCGGCCAATGCCAACATCGGCGCGGCGCGCGCGCTGTACTACCCGAACATCTCGCTGCAGGCGGCGCTGGCCACCACCGCCACGGCCACCGGCGCGCTGTTCAGCGGCCCGGCCGCGGCCGGGCTGATCGGCGCCAGCCTGGCCGGCCCGATCTTCACCTTCGGCGGCATCGAGGGCCAGGTCGCCGCAGCCGAAGCCGGCGAGCGCGCGGCGCTGGCGGTGTACCAGCAGACGATCCTGAACGCGCTGCGCGAGACCAACGACGCGCTGTCCGGCTCGCAGAAGCGGCTCGAGGAGTTCACGCTGCAACGCGAGCGCGTGCTGGCGCTGCGCGACTTCGCGCGGCTGTCCAAGCTGCGCTTCGACAAGGGCGTGTCCGGCTACCTCGAAGTGCTGGTGGCCGAGAACGAACTGTTCGCCGCCGAGCTGGCGTCGGTGAGCCTGCAGGCCAGCAGCTACGCGCAGATCGTCAACGTCTACCAGGCGATGGGCGGCGGCTGGGTCGATGCCGCCGCTGAGATGGCGCCGAAGCCGCAGGGCCGGCCGAGCCCGGTACAGAGCCGGGCCTTCAATGCCGGGTTCGGCAACCTGGGGGCGGCAAACTGAAAGCGTCTCGGTGCGGTGCAGCCGCGGTTCATCGTGCCGGCGGGTCTCACAGACGGTCATTGCTGCGCCACTGCGCCGCGGCACTGATCCATGCGTTCAGCGCGCAGATCAGCCAACGCGGCCGGCCGCATCGCGCGGCGCACGCATCGCAATTCCACTTCCTTCCTCAACCACAGTTCGAGCTCGACCGATGCCTAGATCCTGCCCGTTGATCCCGCCCGCAGCGCTCGCCGGCGCGAGCTTGATGCTCCTGCACCTGCACGCGGCTGCACAGGCGGCGCCGCCGACACTGGCCGAATGTGCGGCCATCGCCGGCGACAGCCAACGACTGTCGTGTTTCGACCGCCTCAGCGGCCGGCCCGCCGCGCCGCCGAAGCCCGAGGCTGCCGCAGCGCCGAGGCCCGGCGCCGAGCCGGCGAGCGCGCCGCCTCCGGCTCCCGCGGCCGCCGCTGCGGCCCCGGGCGGCAGCGGCTCGATGTACGACAAGGCATGGGGCTTCGACCCGGGCAGCTCGCGCTACGACGCGTCGTGGTACGCGCCGAACTACTTCCTGGTCGGACGCTGGACCAACGACGTGAACACCGCGCCCTACGACCCGCTGGCCAACAGCGGCCTGGTCGAGCCCGGCACCAAGATCGATTCCACCGAGGCCGCGTTCCAGCTGAGCTTCAAGTTCAGGGCGTGGACCACCGACGACCGGCGCTGGGGCGCCTGGGTGGCCTACACGCAGCAGAGCCAGTGGCAGCTGTACAACGACTCGGGCAATGCCTCGCGGCCGTTCCGCGAAACCAACTACATGCCCGAGCTGATCCTCAGTTACAAGCCCGGTCTGGAATGGGGCGGCATGCAGTGGAACCTGTTCAACCTGGCCTTCAACCACCAGTCCAACGGCCGCTCCGACGTGCTCTCGCGCAGCTGGAACCGCATGATCGCCACCTTCGGCGTCGAAAGCGGCAACCTCGGCCTGCAGGGACGCTTGTGGTGGCGCATCCCCGAGTCCAGCGACAGCGACGACAACCCGACCATCGGCCGCTACTACGGCTGGGGCGACCTGTCGGCGATCTACAAGTGGCGCGGCCAGAGCTTCAGCGCCTCGATCCGCGGCAACCCGGGCACGGGCTTGGGCGCCGGCCAGCTGAGCTGGGCCACGCAGCCGCTGCTCGGCCCGCTGCGCGGCTACGTCAAGGTGTTCAGCGGCTACGGCGAGACGCTGATCGACTACAACTGGAAGCAGACGACCATCGGCGTCGGCGTGACGCTGAACGACTGGTTGTGAGCGCGCGGCGGCGCGCCCGGTTCAAGGATCGGGCTGCCGCCCCGGCAGCCGCGTCAGCCACGGCGCGCTGCCCAGCGCCATGCGCTGGCCCAGGTCGTACAGCAGCTGCATCTGCGCCGGGTCGAAGACTTCGTCGCCGGCCATGTTCATGTCCTCGGGGATGGTGATCCAGCGGAAGCTGCCGCCTTCCTGCTGCGCGTAGCCCTGGATGCGGAACAGGTCGCCGATGGCCATGGCGCGGCCGGTGGCGTCGATGACGCGCACCGCGATCTGCGACAGCGAACGCTGTATCGGATCGGGCTGCGGCACCAACTGGCCGTTGTGGATGACGTAGATGTCCTCGGTGCCGGCGCCGCCGCGGCCGCCGCGCTCGCGGATGATCGAACCGCGGAACACGCCGCCGTTGAGGAAGACGCGCGCGCCGACGCCGCCGTCGACGTGCATCTCGTCATAGCGCGGCCCGCCCGGCGCCAGCTCGACCTCGAACAGCAGCGGCGGGAAGGCCACCGGAATCGACGCCGACGCCAGCATCACCTTGCGGAACAGCTCCAGCGCCTCGGGGCGGGGGCTGCTGGCGATCAGCCCCATGTTCCAGACGACGAAGCGCGGCGCGTCGAGGTTGGTGGTGCCTATGTACAGCCGCCGCCCGCGCCGGTGCGCGTCGGCCACGCGCTCGAGCAGCCCGGCGTCGACGTGGCGCGCGATCATCGCCTGCAGCGGCCGCGTGTCGGCCAGGGCCTCGCCGGCCAGCAGCTGCCACAGCAGGCCGAAGGTCGATCCCAGCATGAAGATGTCGCGCGAACTGGTGGTGGTGTAGAACTCCTTCAGCGCCGGGTCGTAGTCCTGGCCGATGAAGGCGAAGGGCGCCATCAGCGCTCCGGTGGACACGCCGGTGACGATCTTGAACACCGGACGCGTGCCGGTGCTCGACCAGCCGTTCAGAAAACCCGAGCCGAAAGCGCCGTTGGCGCCGCCGCCGGACAAAGCCAGGTGCGCATAGCGCACCGTGCCGTCCGCGGCGGGCGGAAAGTCCTGCGCCGACTCCTGCGCGAAGGACAGCGCCAGATCGTCCTCCAGCGCCATGTTGGGTCGCCCGGCCCAGGCGCGCACCTCGGCGAAGTGCGGGATCGTGCCCTTCAGCGCGTCCTGCGCCGGCGCCGGGTGGCGCGGCAGCTGGCCGCAGGCGCCGAGCAGCAGCGGCAGCACGATGGCGGCCAGCAGTGCGCGGACCGGCCGGCGGCGGCGCGAGTCATGCCATGCATCCAACGTTCCCGGCCCCCCGCGATCGTCGAAGCGGCCGAGTGTAGGGCAGCGCCATATGCCCGAGCGGCCTGCGGCTGCACCCTTTCAGGCCTGGTAGGCTGCCAGCCGCTGCGCGTCGAGGATGTGGATGTCGCGCTTGTCGACCTCGATCAGCCGCGCGGACTCCAGTTCGCGCAGCACGCGCGAGAAGTATTCGGGCGTCAGCGACAGGCGCGACGCGAGCGTGGCCTTGCTGACCGGCAGCGATACCGTCAGTTCACCGACGCCGCTGCCGCCTTCGCGCTCCTCGTGTTCGCGCAGCAGATAGCCGATGACGCGCTGCGCGCCGTTCTGCAGTGCATAGGCCTGCACGTCCTGCACCAGACCGTGCAGCCGGCGCGACAGCCCGGCCAGCAGGCGCAGCGCGAAGCGCGGGTCGCTCTGCACCTCGGCGAACACGGCCGCGCGGCTCACCGCCAGCAGCAGCGTGTCGCCGAGCGTCTGCGCGTTCACGCCGTAGGGCTTGTCGAGGAACATCATCGCCTCGCCGAAGGTGTTGCCCGGTGCGACCAGCTCGATGACCTTCTCCTGCCCGGCAGGCGACAGCACGAACAGCTTGACCTGTCCGGTGACGACGACGTGGAAGCCGTCGCAGCTCTCGCCCTGGCGGAACACCGTATCGCCGCGCTCGTGGCGGCGCAGCTGGCAGCCCTGCGCCAGGCGCGCGGTGGCCGGCGCATCGAGGTCGCTGAACAACGGCAGCACCGACAGGTAGCGCGGGACGTCGAAGCGGCGGGTGTCGAGCATGGGTTCTCCTGGCCTCCGATGCTGCCAGAGTTTGCACCAGACCCCCGCCTGCCGGCGCCGCCGGCGTTGCGCCAGATCAACGTCGGACGCGCGCATGCCGCCGCCTGCCGCGCGGCGGCAACGGCCCGGCGCCGCCGGCTCTACGCGTGCGCCGCCTGGCTCGCGCCCTGGGCCAGCTGCTCGTGCAGCGCGACCACGCCGCCGACGAAAATCAGCGCCGGGGCGCGCACCTCGTGCACCAGCGCAAGCGCCGGCAGCGTCTGCACCGTGCCGGCGATCGTGCGCTGCGTCGGCAGCGTCGCGCGTTCGACCACGGCGGCCGGCGTGTCCGGCGCCAGCCCGTGGTGGATCAACTGCGAGCAGATCGTCGGCAGCGCGCCCACGCCCATGTAGATCACCACCGTCTGGCGCGGCCGCGCCAGCTGGTCCCAATCCAGTGCCGGCGCCTGTGCATCGTCGCTGCTGCACAGGTGGCCGGTGGCCAGCACCAGCGTGCCGGCGTGCTCGCGGTGCGTCAGCGGCATGCCCGCGGCGGCGGCGGCACCCTGCGCGGCGCTGATGCCGGGGATGACCTCGAAGGGAACGCCGTGCGCGGCCAGCGCCTGCGCCTCTTCGCCGCCGCGGCCGAAGATGTACGGGTCGCCGCCCTTCAGGCGCAGCACCGGCTTGCCGGCGCGCGCCAAGCGCACCATCAGGTCGATGATGCCGGCCTGCGTCAGCGTGTGCTGGCCGGCCTGCTTGCCGACGTAGATGCGGTCGGCCTGCCGCGGCACCAGATCGAGCACGTCCTTGCCGACGAGGTGGTCGTACATCACCAGGCGGCAGGCCTGCAGCGCACGCGCCGCCTTCAGCGTCAGCAACTCCGGGTCGCCGGGGCCGCCGCCGACCAGCGTCACCTTCGCCGGCTGCGGCAGCGGCCGCAGCGCGGGGGTGTCGAAACGCAACGGTTCATCGAGCGCGCTCACGAGCGGTTCCTCCGGCCGCCGGCCACGGCCGGCGCGTTGCATGCATTGTGGGAAGCACAGCGTCGAGGCTTCCTTGACGTGGTTCAAGGACCGGCAGGGTGCCGCGGGAGGACGATCGCCCCGCCTTGAGACATCACACCACGGGAGTGCCCACATGAAGCCGATCCGCGCCTTGCCGGTCGCCGCCGCGCTGGCGATCCTTTCCCTGTCCGCGCATGCGCAGGACAAGCATCCGGTCACGCCGGCCGAGATGAACTACCAGGCCGGTTCTTCGCCGCTGGCGAACGAGCCGATGCACACCAGTTCCAGCGCCAAGTCGCCGCCGATGACGGAGGCCGAATTCGACCGCGCGCGGCAGCTGTACTTCGAACGTTGCGCCGGCTGTCACGGCGTGCTGCGCAAGGGCGCTACCGGCAAGCCGCTGACGCCGGACATCACCATCCCCAAGGGTACCGACTACCTGAAGGTCTTCATCGCCTACGGCTCGCCGGCCGGCATGCCCAACTGGCTGACCAGCGGCGAGATGTCCGAGAAGGACGTCGACTTGATGGCCCGCTACGTGCAGCACGATCCGCCGTCGCCGCCCGAGTGGGGCATGGCGGACATGAAGGGGACCTGGAAGGTCACTGTCCCGCCCGACCAGCGGCCGAAGAAGCAGATGAACAAGCTCAATCTGCAGAACCTGTTCTCGACCACGCTGCGCGACGCCGGCGAAGTCGCGCTGATCGACGGCGACACCAAGGAAATCGTCAGCATCATCAAGACCGGCTACGCAGTGCACATCTCGCGCATGTCGGCCTCGGGCCGCTACCTGTTCGTGATCGGCCGCGACGGCAAGGTCAACATGATCGACCTGTGGATGGAAAAGCCCGAGTCGGTGGCCGAGATCCGCATCGGTCTGGAGGCGCGTTCGGTCGACTCGAGCAAGTTCAAGGGCTACGAGGACAAGTTCGTCGTCGCCGGCGCCTACTGGCCGCCGCAGTACGTGGTGATGCGCGGCGACACGCTCGAGCCGCTGAAGATCATGTCGACGCGCGGCAATACCGTGGACAAGCAGGAGTACCACCCCGAGCCGCGCGTGGCGAGCATCGTCGCCAGCCACTACAAGCCCGAGTTCGTGGTCAACGTCAAGGAGACCGGCCAGACGCTGCTGGTCGACTATTCCAACGTCGATGCGCTGAAGGTCACGACCATCGGCACCGCGCGCTTCCTGCACGACGGCGGTCTGGACGCCAGCAAGCGCTACTTCATGGTGGCCGCGAACGAGAGCAACAAGATCGCCGTCATCGACCTGAAGGAAGGCAAGCTCGAGCAGCTGGTCGACGTGGGCCGCATCCCGCACCCGGGCCGCGGCGCGAACTTCGTGCATCCGAAGTTCGGTCCCGTCTGGGCCACCGGGCACCTGGGTGACGAGACGATCTCGCTGATCGGCACCGACCCGAAGAAGAACAAGCAGTACGCCTTCAAGGAGGTGGCCAAGCTCAAGGGGCAGGGCGGCGGCAACCTGTTCCTGAAGACGCACCCGAAGTCCAAGCACCTGTATGTCGATACGCCGCTGCATCCGGATCCGAAGGTTTCGCAGTCGGTGGCGGTGTTCGACATCAACAACCTCGACGCGGGCTTCAAGGTGCTGCCGATTGCCGAGTGGGCGGACCTGAAGGACGACGGCGCCAAGCGTGTCGTGCAGCCTGAATACAACAAGGCCGGCGACGAAGTCTGGTTCTCGGTGTGGAGCGCGAAGAACAAGGAAAGCGCGCTGGTCATCGTCGACGACAAGACGCTGCAGTTGAAGAAGGTCATCAAGGACCCGAGGCTGATCACCCCGACCGGCCACTTCAACGTCTACAACACGCAGCACGACGTATATTGACGAGGACGCGGCGCCGGGTGGCGCCGCCGCCAACAAGGAGAGTGCATATGAGAGCTACCCGTATCGTGTTTGCCCTGGCCGTGGCGGTGGCCGCCGGCGGCGCCTCGGCCGCCACGCCCGAGGAGGCGATGAACAAGGCCGGCTGCATGGCCTGCCACAACAAGGACAAGAAGCTGGTCGGCCCGTCCTTCAAGGACATCGCGGCCAAGTACAAGGGCCACCCCGAGGCCGTGCCGACGCTGATGGAGAAGGTGCGCAAGGGCGGCTCCGGCAACTTCGGCCCGGTGCCGATGGCGCCGAACCCGCCGGACAAGATCAACGACGCCGACCTGAAGGCGGCGGTCGAATTCATCATGAAGAGCTGATAGCTGAGGCCGAAGCGGCATGCGCGCCGCCCGCACGCTGCTGGCGCTGGCCGGATGCCTCGCCGCCGCGGCGGTGGCGGCCGAGCCGACACAGCCGGGGCAGCAGGCGTGGCGGACCGAGCCGCGCCAGCAGGCGCAGCCGACCGAGCAGCGCCAGCAGACGCTGGTGCGCATGGTGCGGCAGGACTGCGGCTCCTGCCACGGCATGCGCCTGACCGGCGGGCTGGGCCCGGCGCTGACACCGCAGGCGCTGGCCGACAAGCCGCTGGCCTCGTTGGCGGCAACCATCGTGCACGGCCGGCCGGGTACGCCGATGCCGCCATGGCGTGCGCTGCTCGACGAGGCCGACGCGCTGTGGATCGCCACGCAGCTGCAGCTCGGCTTTCCTGAAGAACCCCAGGTCCAGGTGCAAAGATGAAACGCCGCCAATGGTTGCTGGCCAGCGCTGCCGCGCCGCTGCTCGGCGTCGAGGCCGCGGCGGCGCCTGAGGACTCGCCGGCGCCCGACACTGCGGCGCGCGGCAGCGGCGACCTCGGCGTGGTCGTCGAGCGTGCGCGCGGCGCCCTGGCCGTGGTCGATACCAGCCAGCGCCGCGTGCTGGCCACGATCGGGGGCCTGGGCGATCTGTCGCATGCCTCGGTGGTGTTCTCGCGCGACGGCGGCACGGCCTATGTGTTCGGCCGCGACGGCGCGCTGACGATGGTCAACCTGCTCGAGCGGCGCATCGTGCGCCGCGTGATGCAGGCCGGCAATTCGATCGGCGGCGCGATCTCGCAGGACGGCACGCTGGTGGCGGCGCAGAACTACACGCCCGGCGGCGTCAAGGTCTTCGACGCGCGCACGCTGGAGCTGGTGGCTGACATTCCGGCCGAAGTCGCGCCCGGCAAGCGCTCGCGCGTCGTCGGCCTGGCCGACATACCGGGCAACCGCTTCATCTTCTCGCTGTTCGATGGCGACGCGATCTGGGTTGCCGACCTGTCCGAGCGCACGCGGCCGGTGCTCACGAAGATCGGCGACATCGGCCGCCAGCCCTACGACGCGCTGGTCACACCCGACGGCCGCCACTACATCGCCGGGCTGTTCGGCGAGGACGGGCTGGCGCTGGTCGACCTGTGGGACGAGCCGTGGCGTGCGCGGCGCATCCTCTCGGGCTACGGCCGCGGCGAGCAGCCGCTGCCGGTATACAAGATGCCGCACCTGCGCGGCTGGGCCGTGGCCGGCCGGCATGCGTATCTGCCGGCGATCGGCCGGCACGAGGTGCTGGTGGTCGATACCGCGACCTGGCAGGAGGTCGGCCGCATCGCCGTCGCCGGCCAGCCGGTGTTCGTGATGGCGCGTCCGGACGGCCGGCAGGTGTGGGTCAACTTTGCCGTGCCCGACTATGACCGGGTACAGGTGATCGACACCTTGACGCGCCGCGTGCAACGCACGCTGGAGCCGGGCAAGGCGGTGCTGCACATGGAATTCACGCCGCGCGGCGAGGCGGTGTGGATCAGCTCGCGCGACGCCAACCGCGTGTCGGTCATCGACACGCAGCGCTTTGCCACGCTGGCCACGCTCGAGGTCGACGCGCCCAGCGGCGTGTTCTTCACCAGCCGCGCCGCGCGCATGGGGTTCTGACGATGCACGCCGCGCCCGCCGACCGCATCGATCTCGAGCTGCTCAACGACTGGCAGCGCGGCTTCCCGCTGCAATCGCAGCCCTTCGCTGTGATCGCCGCGCCGCTTGCGCTCGATGCTGCGGCAGTCATCGAGCGCTACCGCGGACTGCACAGGCAGGGCGCGCTCAGCCGCATCGGCGGCGTGTTCGGCGCCGGCGCCGGCGGTGCCGCGCTGCTGTGCGCCTATGCGGTGCCCGCCGGGCGCTTGGAGGCGGTGGCGGCGATCGTTTCGGCGCATTCAGGCGTGAACCACAACTACGAGCGCGAGCACGCCTGGAATCTGTGGTTCGTGATCACCGGCTGCGACGCCGCCGCGGTGGCGCGTGCGGTCGATGCGCTGGACGCGGCCTGCGGCCTGCGCGCATTGCGGCTGCCGATGCAGCGTGCCTACCGCATCGACCTCGGCTTCGACCTGCGGCTGCCGCTGGCTGCGCGCGGCCCGGTCGGCCGCGCTGCGGTCGAGCCGGTGCAGCTTGCCGACCGGCCGCTGGCGGCTTGCGTCGAACGCGGGCTGCCGCTGTGCGAGCGCCCGTTCGCCGCCTGGGGCGAGGCCTGCGCACGCAGCGAGGCCGAGGTGCTGGCCACGCTGCAGCGCTGGCTGGCGCGCGGCACGCTGCGCCGCTTCGGCGTCATCGTGCGCCACCACGAGGCCGGCTTCGCACACAACGCGATGACCGTGTTCGACGTGCCCGACGCCGTGGCCGATGCCTGCGGCGAGCGGCTGGCGGTGCAGCCCGGCGTGACGCTGGCCTACCGGCGCGGGCGCGATGCCGGCTGGCCCTACAACCTGTATTGCATGGTGCACGGCCGCGACCGCGACGCGGTGGCCGCGGCGGTCGACGCGGCGGTGCACCAGGCCGAGCTCGGCCATTGGCCGCGCGCGCGGCTGTTCAGCCGGCGCCGCTTCAAGCAGTGCGGCGCCAGCTACTTCGGCGCCGCGCCGGCGGCGCTGCACAGCGCGGGAGGCGAAAGTGTCGCCGTCTAGGGCACAGGTCGACGCGCGCGATGCGCGGCTGCTGGAGCGCCTGCACGGCGAGTTGCCGCTGACCGATCGGCCCTTCGCCGACGTCGGCGCCGAGCTCGGCATGGGCGAGGACGAGGTGCTGGAGCGGCTGCGCCGGCTGTACGGGCAGGGCGTGCTGACGCGCTTCGGGCCGCTGGTGCACATCGAACGCGCCGGCGGGCAGTTCGTGCTGGCGGCGCTGGAAGTGCCGGCCGAGCGCTTCGACGAAGTGGCGGCTGTCGTCAACGCGCTGCCCGAGGTGGCGCACAACTACCGGCGCGAGCACGCGCTGAACATGTGGTTCGTGATCGCGGCCGAGACGCCGGCGCTGTGCCAAGCCGCGCTCGAGCGCATCGGCCGCGCCACCGGTCTCGCGGTGCATGCGTTTCCGAAGCAGCGCGAATACTTCGTCGAGCTGAAGTTGCCGGTTGCGGCATCCGCCGCGGAGGCTGGCCATGCAGATGACTGAGTTCGACCGCAGCCTGATCGCGGCCACGCAGAGCGGCCTGCCGCTGGTGCCGCGGCCCTACGAGGCGGTGGGCGCGATGCTCGGCGTCAGCGGCGAGATGGTGCGCGAGCGCTTTGCACAGATGCTGCGCGACGGGCTGGTGCGGCGCATCGGCGCGGTGCCCAACCACTACCGGCTCGGCTTCGTCGCCAACGGCATGACGGTATGGGACGTCGACGACCGCCAAGTCGATGCGCTGGGCGAGAAGGTCGGCGCGCTGCCCGGCGTCAGCCACTGCTATCGTCGGCCGCGCGAGCTGCCGCGCTGGCCCTACAACCTGTATGCCATGCTGCACGGCCGCACGCGCGAAGAAGTCGAGGCGCAGCGGCACGAGATCCGCGCGCTGCTCGGCGCGGCAAGCCGCGGCGACGAGGTGTTGTATTCCAGCGCGATCCTGAAGAAGACCGGGCTGCGCCTGCGCGAGGAGTGAAATGGACCACCCCCTACGGCCTTCGGCCGCCCCCTCAAGGGGGCACCGCTGGCGGACCGGCAGAGCCGGATCCGCGGCGGTTGCTCGATGCGGCCCGTTCCTGTGCCGCGTTGTGGCGTCTGAGTTGCGGAGCCACTGAAATGCTGCGTGTCTCACACTATTTGCGGCTGCTGGCCGATGCCGAACGCAGCGGCACGCTGCCGCCGCCGCGGGCGGCGCGCGGCCCGGGCCCGGGTCCGGTCGTCATCTGGAACCTGATCCGCCGCTGCAACCTCACCTGCAAGCACTGCTACGCGCTGTCGGCCGACCACGACTACGAAGGCGAACTGGACACGGCCGAGGTCTACCGCGTGATGGACGACCTGAAGGCGTACCGAGTGCCGGTGCTGATCCTGTCCGGCGGCGAGCCGCTGCTGCGCCCCGACCTGTTCGACATCGCCGCGCGCGCGCGCGACATGGGCTTCTACGTCGGGCTGTCGAGCAACGGCACGCTGATCGACGCCGCCATGGCCGAGCGCATCGCGCAGGCGAACTTCGACTATGTCGGCATCAGCCTGGACGGCATTGGCGCGGTGCACGACCGCTTCCGCCGGCTGATCGGCGCCTACACGCGCAGCCTGGCCGGCATCCGGCTGCTCGGCGAACGCGGCGTCAAGGTCGGGCTGCGCTACACGATGACCATGCTCAACGCCGGCGAGCTGCCGTCGCTGCTGCAGCTGATGCGCGACGAAGGCGCGCAGAAGTTCTATTTCTCGCACCTGAACTACGCCGGCCGCGGCAACATCCACCGCGCCAAGGACGCGCAGTTCGCGGCCACGCGCTCCGCGCTGGACCTGCTGTTCGAGACCGCCTGGGCTGACGCCCAGGCCGGCCTTCACAGCGGGATACAGCACGAATACGTCACCGGCAACAACGACGCCGACGGCCCGTACCTGCTGCAGTGGGTGCAGCAACGGTGGCCGCAGTGGGTGCCCGCGCTGCGCGAACACCTGGTCGCCTGGGGCGGCAACTCCAGCGGCGTCAACGTGGCCAACATCGACAACCTCGGCGACGTGCACCCGGACACGATGTGGTGGCACTACCGGCTGGGCAACGTGCGCGAGCGGCCGTTCTCGCAGATCTGGGCCGATACCTCCGACCCGCTGATGGCCGGACTGAAGGCCAGGCCGCGCGCGGTGCAGGGGCGTTGCGCCGGCTGCGCCCACCTGGACATCTGCGGCGGCAATACGCGCGTGCGTGCGATGCAGGTCACCGGCAACCCCTGGGCCGAGGACCCGGGCTGCTATCTGGACGATGCCGAGATCGGCGTCGAGCCCGGTGGCGCACGCATCGCGGTCACGCCCTTCACCACCGTCGGGCGGCGCGCATGAAACCCTGGCTGGCCTCGCTGGCGCGCGTGCTGCTCGCCGGCGGCCTGCTGGCCATGGGCCTGGACCTGGCGCGCGCGGCCGAAGCCGAGGCGCTGTACCAGCAGCACTGCGCCGCCTGCCACGGCGCGCAGCGCACCGGCG